>JAAIGE0100072527.1_pt1 | contig 12437 bp, 12 predicted proteins | sample 6487951 | NCBI WGS metagenome assembly JAAIGE01 (sample SAMN13974128, study PRJNA590717) | phyllosphere metagenome | biome: tomato field; feature: multiple bacterial spot infested tomato fields; material: tomato leaves; isolation source: leaves from tomato fields | host: Solanum lycopersicum ... | reverse complement strand
TTTAACCGCGTAGGTAATCGAATATGTGGTCGTTCCCGCCGGCGCACAGTATTCCCACAACGTCAGATTTCCGGAATCACAATAAACGGATCGGGATCCTGAAATCACATCGACGGGCGACTGGACCACTTTAGGCGACAAATAGTATGTACTTGAAATGTCGTCGTTCCCGAAAAAGCTAGAGGTTCTATCCGTAGCTTTTCCCCAACCCCACAAATTGCCCGATGTGTCCAGAAAGTAGTTCTGGTTCCACCCCGTTGCGATCATCTTTGGGGTGGCATTTGTGGATGCACCTGTCCGAATGAAGGCGGACGATGAGTCCGTTCGACCCCCGTAACCGAGGTTTCCCTCCGAGCCTTTTCCGACACTCCATAGAGACTTATCGTCCGCCGCCATGATCGTAGTCGTCAACGAGGTGGTCTGAGCGTCTTCCCAGATGTGGTCACCCGGGAGGTTCATTATTCTCGGCGTCGTAACGTACCCGCCGACGCTACCCGTCGCAAGCTGGCCCAATGTGTTATCACCCCAGGCGTAAATGGTGCCGGTGGATGTGACTGCCACCACAGATCTGCCGTCGGCAGACAAGCGACTGATCACGACCCCGGAAGGTAGTTGTGCTTGCACGGGCGTTGTGCTGGCTGTGGTCGTTCCGTCGCCAAATTGGCCCTTGTCATTGAGACCCCACGACCACACGGTGCCGTCACTTGCAAGGACCGTCTCCGCTCGGGTCAACTGCTTGACGGTGCGTCCGCCCGGGAGATTGATAGCGTAGTAATACCGACTGCTGGCCTGGAATTTCCCGGAGTTTGCGGAGCCGCCCCGCTGCCAAATTGTGTTGTCGTAATCCAAAGCGATTGTTGTGCAGGTCCCGGCCGCTACGGCATCCCTCGCTGTCACATTACCGGGGAGAAACTGTTGGCGCGCGTATGAGCTCGTTGAGCTGTACCCGTCGCAATCGCCATTTGCATTCAGGCCCCAGGCATAGAATTTGCCGTCCGATAGGGTGACGACTCCGGTGTTCCCGTACATCGAGATTCCATCTGCGGACGCTCCGCTGTCAAAGACAATCTTGGCGGGAGTATTCGCCGTGGTGCGGCCGGTCCCCAATCCATAACGGTTATATCCCCAAACCCACACTGTTCCATCGGATCGAACGTAACCCGCACTGTCGTATCCCACGGCCAAGGACCGAGCGCGCACGCGCGTCGCAGGGGGATAAGAGTCGGTGTAAGTGTTGCTCGTGGTGTTGGTGGAAAGTGTTGTGGTCTGCCCGTCTCGTGTGCGGGTGATCGTATACACGGGCTCAGTGGTGATGGAGTTCGAGGTGGCCCAGGGCTGCTGCAGGGCGCTGCTCCAGGAAAGGTTGACTCCAGAAGCGGATTTCTTGGCCGTGAAGTTTGTAACGCCCCCCAGCGTTGAGCTGGCGGCACTGTTATTGGCGACGGTGCGACTGGACGTAAACCATGCGCCGGTTGCGGTCGAGCCGGCGAGAGTCCCAACGAGCAGGGCACCTGCGAGGGCGGTGGCGGCAAGCTTTTTCTGCCACGGAATGCGTCGTTGAGCGCGATCAGTGGGGGCGCGGTGGTGCGTCATGGTATCTCCTGGGTGAAAGCTGCATGGTGATTGCGACCCATACGGGACAGCAAGCGTGAAAAGAAGATCGGACTCGAGCTGCGCGTTGGGAGACTCGGGGCGAGCCAGCTTCTGCCGGGATGCGCGGTGCGTATAGCCGCCCTGCGATGGCGGTGTGGGCGCCAGTTGCCCAGCGCCCACACCCGGGACCATCAGGAGGCGTAGACGCCGCCGGCCTGGATGGCGTTGACGTTGAGCGCGAAAGCGATGCTCTTGCCCTGCGCGGAGTTGTCCGTGCCAGAGGGCAGCCACGCGCGGAACTTGATGACGCTGGTACCGGCGGACGCGAGCGGTGCGGAGCTCGAGATCTTGGTGCCGTTGAGGGCATCGAGGGTGGTGGCGGTGGACCAGGTGCTGCCGTTGTCGACGCTGTACTGGACATTGACCTGCTTGGCGAAGTCGCTGGAGGTGAGGGTGATCACGGCGGCCCAGTCGATCGACGCGGTGCCGGTGTTGCGGACGTTGATGTTGAACGTCTGTGCCTTGGTGGCAACGTCGTTGGCGGCGACGGGGAGGACGTTGGTGAAGGTCACGGGGGCGGTCGAGGCCGAGTTGTCGGCGATGTTGCCGAGGAGGACGGTGCCTGCAGTGAGCTCGTTGCTGGTGACGGTTTTGGTGTCGGTGAAGTAGGCACCCGTCGCGATGGAGCCGCCTAGGCCCATCGTGAGGAGGGCGAGCGAGGCCACGAGGACATTCTTCTTGCTGACGCGGGACTTCGAAGTCATGATTTCTTCTTTCGGTTTGACGAGATTTGTTACCGGATGAAAAGTGCTGGGCGAGATGATGAGTGCGGGGTGGGCGTGATGATCTCCGTCACGCAAAGGGGCCTGGTTTTGGATGGTTTATCGCCCGTGGCGGCCCGAGAGGCGGTGGGCCAGGCCCCCGTGGCGGCCGGGACGGATGCGCCGCTGGCAATGAGGGCGACGCCGAGTGTGACTGCCGCGAGGCGGCGTCGTTGCGCCGAGCGATCTCGTACGTTCACTTCCTGGGTGCTGTTCATGTCAACTTCGAGTGACGAAACGGTCGCGGGAGATGAACGTCTGGATGCGAGGTGTTCAGAAGCCCTGCTGAACGGCCTGAACAAGCAACGACAGCGGGACGGTCTGACCCTGGTACTCATTACCGATCGACGCGGGCAGGCTCAGTGTGAATGTCACCGTCGTGGTCTCACCCGGTGCGAGGTTCCCGAGCGGGTGGGAGGTGGAGTCTCCGAGGGTGGTTTCGACGGAGGCACCGGAGGAGCTCTTGCTGTTCCACACGATTCGCTTTGTCATCGGCACGGTGTCGTCAGTGCGCGCGAGCGCCGTCAACGTCACGGGAACATTCGCCGTGTTCGTGATGGATGCGCGAATCACGGCCGGCTCAGTTCCCGGGAGCAACTGGATCGACCCATCGATGACGGCCGAAGAGCCGATCTCTACGTTGGACACGGCGATGGAGTTGCATTGTGTCGGTTCCGCAGCGTGCGCCGCAGGCGCCGGAGAGAAGGCGCCCATCAGGAGGATCACTCCGAGCACGCTCGAGAGCGCGACACCAGCGCCGCTCACACTCTTAGCGTGTGACGCCGCCATTTCACGGCGCCGACGCCGAGCGCGGGCCAGAACGAGGGCGCCACCGGTGAGGAGGACGGCGGCGATGGCGCAGGCGAGCACAACATCGAGAGGGGAACCCGTGGCGGCAAGTCCCGATCCTCCCGAAGCTGTGATCGTAGGGACTGCCGGTGAGGGCACAACCGGAACAGAACAATCCACAAACGATTCTTTGGGTTGAAACGGTTTAAAACGGGTCAAGCGGGACAGTAGCCGACACTGATGGATCAAAACAAGATGTTTCTCGTCGTGCGTTTGGGTCCGGGTTGGTACATTTCACGCGAAATCGCGCCGGATCAGGCCGTTCCTGCCCGCACAGCCCGTAAACTGTGACGAGTCCGTTACCCCGGAGGAGCCATGGCCAACCACCTCGAACACCTGTTCGCCGGATACCCTCCGATCCTGTCCGCGAAGGATCTCGCCGAAGTGCTCGGGCTGAACAGCAAGACCGTCTACGAGTACCTGCAGACCGGAGAACTGCCCGCTTACCACATCGGTTCGAAGTGGGTCATCGTGCGGGACGAAATCGTCGAGCACATCTCGAGCACGGCCAACACCGACAGTCGCAAGCCAGGGCACACGTCGGCCGCTCTTACCTGATCGGATTCAAATCCGGCGCGTGGCTTTTAGCAGCCTGTGTGTGGGCTATGGTGTTCGCCGTGCTGGCCTCCGACGTATTACGACTGCTGACGACTCCTGCCAACGTTCCGGTTTTCTCCTACCGTGCATCGCTGGCCCATCAGCGCAGCATCCTTCGCGTGGACTACGTCACCGACGAGCATGCAGCCCGCAGCCTGCTGCCGGAACCTCTAGCGCTCACCGCCATCCCCCGCGCCAGCGTGTACGTGACGCAGTACTTCGACGTCCTTGCCGACAGTCCCATCGTGGAAGTTGCGCAAGCCATCGAAGCAGTCAGCCCCGACGGCGTCGTCGGAGATTTTGTGCAGGCGGTCTACACCGATTGCATACCGGCGATCATCGTGAACCGCGAGGCCTTCCTGCAGCCCCTCCTCTTCGGCAAAGGAAGCGTGCGGCATAAAGACGCGGTCACCGACTTCTCCCTCACCGTGAACGACACAGAGGTGGTGCGGGGCAGCGCCGGCTACAAGAGCGAACCCATGTTCTTCGAAGACGCCATGGAGTTCCTGCGCCGTCCGAAGTTTTTTCTCAAGGTTCTCGGTCGCCCCATGCTGGGAGAGCCCTCCAACCCCACACTCTTCGCCCTGACATCCGCGGAACACAAGGTCACAGACGCGTACCGGTGCCCGTCCCGCCTGTCGCTGGGTGGGCACATCATGGCGCCGTTCGACGAGCTACCCGTCCGATACATCCAGTCCTGTCACATGTTCACCGCATCATGGACAATCGGGGACGCTGAGATACTCCACCGCTACCGGTGACCACTCCCCCAACCTCCACGTTGTTGCCGCCGCGGGTGGATTGAACTCGCCCACGGCCCTCGAACAGCATGGGAATCCCGCGCAAGTGGCGCGCCGGGGCCGGGTCGCGAGTGAACTCGAGGTGTCCCTGTCGTGACGGCGCAAATGGGGCGGCCGTCGCCTCTGGCGCGGTGAGTGTGCCGAGCCGCACGCGGCCGTGCGGCACCGATGACCGTGACGCGTCCTTTGACGCGGGGGCGTCCCGGGCGCGCCGTTGTCGCTCTGTGCGGGCCCCACCTGAGTCGTTCGAACTGCTCGCGCAAACTCCTCCGAAGCCTGCTATGGTAGCGCCGATCCGGTTAATACCGTTTTGACCCAAATTGTAGGTTCCCGTAGCAAATAAACCGTTTCAACCCTTATGTGGATAACCGCAACCTGGGGAGAGCGGTCAAGCCTCGCTTGCGCGACAGCTCAGGACTGTCATCCGCGGTACCTGCGGCCTTGCCCCTGGTCGAGACCGAAAGGGTCGAGAGCTCGTCAACTCGTCTAGCTCTCCTTCAACCCGGTGGACGACACGCGCGATTACCGCGCTACACCCTCAGCGAAAGTGCTCCTCACATGACTTCGAAGTCCCGCGTCAGCAAGAAGAAGGTCCTCGTGGCCTCGCTCGCCCTCCTCACGATGGGCCTGGGCGGCTCCATCGCCACGGGTGCCTACTTCACCGACACCAAAACCGTCACCAACAACAAGCTCACCGCCGGCACCGTCCTCCTTGGCGGCACCGACTTCGGCAACATCAACACCTCCACCCCCGTGACGTTCTCCAATGTCCTCCCCGTCGCGGACAAGGACGTCACATCCAAGGCGCAGAGCTTCGTGGTCGCTGTCCGCAACAACGGCACCGCCTCGATCGATTGGAACGGGGTTGTCAGCCTCACCTCCAGCGACTTCGCCAAGCAGGTCAAGGTGCAGTACAAGACGGAGCAGGGTGCGTGGTCCACGTCCACCACCCTCGATGCCCTCAACGGCACCAAGATCACCTCCGGGACTTCTATTCTCGCGGGCTCGTCGGATTCGATTCAGTTCCGTGCATGGCTGCCTGCCGAAACGGACAACTCCGCCCAGGCCAAGACCGTCAGCTTCACCCTGACCGTCAACGCCATCCAGGCCGGCGCATCCCAGTCCTAATGCTCCCGGCGTGGGCGCGGGTACATGCGAGCGCCCACGCCACCTGTCACGGGGCAAGTCCATCTGATGACGGCATAAAAGCAGCCGTCGAAACGCGGCCGTTTCGTCGCACCTCCCGCATCATGCAAAGGCACAACATATGACTTCACCGACCCGAATCAGCAAGAAGAAGATGCTGATCGCTTCCGTTGCGTTGTTGAGCATCGGGCTCGGGGGCTCAGCCGCCACCGGGGCGTACTTCACGGCCACCAAGTCCGTCGCGAACAACCAACTCAGTTCCGGAACGGTCGTGCTGGGAAACATCGGCGCCGACGCAACCGCAGCGACCGAAACCCCGGTCACGATCACGAACCTCATCCCGATCGAAGACTCCGACGTCAGCACAAAGGCCCGCACCTTCAGCGTCAACGTACGTAACGCCGGCTCAGCGTCGATCGATTGGGTCGCAAGCTTCACTACCCCGAACGGCGTCGACAACTCGTTCCCGCTCATGTTCAAGTACACCACCAACAACGGGTCGACGTGGTCCAGCGTGTACACCGCTGACCCTCTCAACACGACGAAGATCCCGAGCACGTCGTCACTTGCGGCGGGCGCCACACAGACCGTGAAGTTCCTCGTCTGGCTGCCCTCTTACGCCCCCAGCTCAGCACAAGGGAAAAGCCTGACGTTCTCCCTAAACGTCAACGCCATCCAGGCTGGCGTATCCCAGTCCTAACCCCTCCCCAGGCGAGTTCGCGACCACGTTGAACGGATGCGCTCCCGCACCGAAACGCATCCGTTGCGGCCCCACCGCTCCCACCCAACTCACCACACGAGAGAAAGCCATCACCATGACGAACACGCCCCGCACCTCGAGGAAGAAGCTGATCATCGCCTCCCTGGCGCTGATGAGCGTTGGACTCGGCGGTTCCATCGCCACCGGCGCCTACTTCACCGACACGAAGACGGTCTCCAGCAATCAGCTCACCGCGGGCACTGTCATCCTCGGCGGCACCGACTATGGCAACGTGGCGACCTCCACTCCGGTGACATTCACCAACGTCCTCCCCATCGCCGAATCCGACATTGCGACGGCGAAGGCGTCCCAATTCATCACAGTGGTCCGCAACAGGGGAACATCGGCGATGGACTGGGCCGCCTCGATCAGCCTCACGTCCAGTGACTTCGCCAAGCAGGTGAAGGTCCAGTACAAGATCGGCAGCGGCAGCTGGTCGTCAATCGACAATGACAGCTGGTCGTCAGAGACCACGCTTGACGCTCTTAACGGCACCAAGATCACCAGCAGCACCCCCCTTAGCTCCATGGGCTCGCAGACCATCTCTTGGCGCGCCTGGCTGCCCTCCACCACGGACAACTCCGCGCAGGGCAAAACCGTCAGTTTCGACCTCAAGCTCAGCGCCATCCAGGCCGGCGCCTCCTAGTCCTGACCGCATGTGGCGCCGGTCGCCCCCGGCCGGCGCCACAACACATCCCGTGCACTGCTCCTGTCGGCACGCACATCTCAACCCGCGTACGGTGCGGCGGCTTGCCCGTTTCGAAGGAGGCATCTTGTGACCCCGATGGCCCACCCGCGTCCTCGGACGCTTCCATCCGCCGGGACGATCATCCGCACGACTCCCGTAGGCGCAGCGGGGCAATCATGAGAGCTGTCCCCGTCGCCTTCGGCGCGGTGCCTGCAGTCGCCTCAGCCGCAGCCACGCTTCGGCTACATGTCAGCGGCTCTGCTTCGAGTGAGTACGGCGTTTCACCACTACCGAACAGAGTGGCACTGGGGCAAAGCGACGCGGCTTCAGCCTCGGGTTTGGCCGCAGTGCGTGTGCCAAATGACGCAGACCACATCGATGCTTTCACTGTCGGGATAGATATCCACAACGTGGGCGACACACGAGTCGTGTGGATGCTCGTCCTCGAGCTGACCCGGTCCGGACCCATTTCCCAGGCCGCTGTATCCACCAGCACAGACAATGGAAATACCTGGGCCGATCCAGTCGACATCGACGTCTCAGGAAACCCAGCGATCTGCGTCCTGCCTCCACTGGCGCCACAAAGCCTGCAAACCGTGCTGTTGCGTGTATCGGACACGCGCGCCCAGGACGAAACACCCACGAGGGCATATGCCCTGACTGTCGACGTCGCGGCAGAGCATCGAGCCGGGAGACGTCGACGACGGGGCCGACGGTTGATGTACAGCCCCAGCGGTGCGTAACCGAGAGCCACCATCCCGCTCCCCCAAGACCTCATCCACTCGCGAAAGCCCGTCCCCCTTGGAGGCCACGTGCGTATCCTCTCTCTTCTTCGATGGGCAGTCGTCAGTGCACTGCTCCTCCTCCTGGTTGCTCCAGCAGCGATGACTCTCTTCACCGGCACACGGCTCGTCGTCGTCGACGGGAAATCGATGACCCCCACCTACGAATTCGGCGACTTCGTCCTCATCGGGCCCGCCACCCCGGACGACTTCCAACCCGGCCACGTTGTGACGGTGGGCCGCCCCAATGGGGCGATGTACACCCACCGCATTCAGGACATCAGCGATGGGAAAGCCACCCTGAAAGGTGATGGCAACACTGCGGCCGACCCCGACACAGTGACCTACGACCAGCTCGTGGGAGCGGTGCGCGGACACATTGGTGGTCCTCTCGCCCCCGTTCTTGCCTACGCCCAAACTGTCCCGGCACGCATCAGCCTGGCCGTCCTCATCCTCGCCCTCATCCTCCTTCCCCTCGAACGTCGACCCGCAAGCCAAACCGACGACGAGGGTGCCGAGGGCGAGACGAGCGGCGACGAAGACACCGGGCCGGCCGACCCACGAGATGCCGCGGGAGATGACCGCATAACAGAGAGTCCACACGCTTCTTTCGAGGACGTCCTCGGACTTACCCCCGAAGACGGGAAACGTGCAGACGCTGCCGCGCCGACCGAAATCGGCTCCCCGCACGGGTTCCTGCGGGGAAGATCCCAGCGCTGGTGATGAGCGTTGCCGTTTCCCCGGTCGTCGCACCTACGACAACAACCCCTTCACGCCTCCCAGAAAGCACAGATGGACACACCATGACCCTCCTCGACAAGCACCCCCAGCGCCCCGGGGCCGGACAGCCAGCGGAGTCTTCCGAGTGCCTGACGGCCGTCGTCATTGAGAACGACCCCTACGCTCGAGCCCAACTGAAGGACATGCTCGAAAACGCCGGCTACGCTACCGACACCTTCGACGACGGCTCCGAGGGCGCCCGCGCCGTTCTCGCCATCCAACCCGATCTGGTCACGACGGACATCACCCTCCGCGGAATGGACGGCCTCGAGGCAACCCGACGTCTCCGCGCCGCCGGATCCGAGACCCACATCATCGTCATCTCCGCCCTCCACGACGAAGCCGTTAAAGTCTCCGCCTTCACCGCCGGCGCCGACGACTACGTCACGAAGCCGTTCCGTCCCCGCGAGCTCCGAGCCCGCATTGACGCCGTCACACGACGCATCAACCGGTAGCCCGAAACCGCCCACCGGCGGACCTCGAACGACCCGTCGGTACCCCCCGCCAGCTCTTACACGCCCGCGAGTACCCGACCTCACGGCCATCATCGTGCTGGCGGTGCTCGTTTCGACCATGACCGCTTGCGTACGGGACGGCCGCCACGTCACGCCTCCCTTCCCTTCGGAGTCCCCCTCGCGAAGCGGAGAACCACGCATCGAACAAGCGAGGGCTGCTCCATCCCGACGCGCAGCTCGAGGACGTGCTGTCCCGGAGAAACTACGGGCGTGACCGGTTGAACACCCGGCGCAACCACTCCACGGGCCGTGCGTTCGCGTGCCCCCGTAGGTCAGCTGGATCCCGCGCGGTCATCGTCTGCTGAGCTACGTCATGCGCGACCTGCAGCGCTTCAATCGCCTGAAGCGACAACCCGATCGCCGCGTGCGCGACAGCACGTTCGGCATGCCCCACCTCTGGCGCCCTGGATAGAACGTCACCTGGGCGGGACACTGCGAGCTGAGACAGCTCCGCCTCGAGATCCGCTCGCGGAAGCCACTGCGGTAGAAGCTGTAACGCCTCTGCCGTCCACCCCGCTTCCTTCATCCCGGGGCTTGGAAGCACGAACCCGAACGAATTGACGTAGTGCCCCCCACCCGTCCAGCGTGCCCGCGTTGCGAACGGGCGGTTCTCCTCCGCCCGCGTCAGCCGGATGTTCTGTTCAAGCACGCACGTAACCACAGCAGAGGGAGCCATGAAAACGTCATCGAAGATCGCGTAATCAGGGTCGACCTCCACCCGGCCGCGCGGTTTGACCTCATAAAGGTGGCCTCGCCCGGTGTCCGTGCGAAGGCTGTGGGCGAACGATCGGGCCAAATCGATATCGGTGGTGAAGTACACGCGATCGGGCGAATATGCTCCGCCCGGCCGCCCGCCCCACGCGCCTGGAAACATGCTGGTCATTCCCTCCGCGACGGCCGCTTTGTGAGACAGCAAGACTGAATCTTTCTTCAGTCCCGGCATACCGCCGTGGTAGTAAAGGGGAACCCCCACAGCTCTCCATTCGGGTACGTCAGCACGTCTTGTCACACTCAACGATCGGTTCAAATACGTTGACTATACAAGCGTCGCCCGGAGCATGCGGTCGCGGCGTGGGCGAGGTTCTTTTACTTCGTGAATTCCGCGTTCGGGGAAACCCATCCTGCGTACGTGTAGCTCAGCGAGTAGGCCACGCCTGAGGGAAGCGTGCATTTGGCGCCCAGGAAAACGGTCCCCGTTGGGCAGGTTTTTGGGCCGGCCACCTGTGTCGGGGTGAGCTTGAGGTTCGAGAAGTTCGAGTTGTCTCCGCGCTGTCCCCAATTGTTACGTCCCCAAGCCCAAATGTTCGTGCCGTCAGAGGGACTATTCCGCGTGACGACGAACGCGTTCGAGTCGGAGACGCTGACGGATGTAGTTCCAAGACCCGTTGCTTGCCGGCCAGTGACGGGTGTGGCACTGGAGGTTGTCGTGCCATCCATCAGCAGGCCGCTAGTATTTTCGCCCCAGCATTTTAGGTAACCGTCGTAATGAACGGCACAGGCGCTGTATCGCCCGCCAGAAATGGACGAGAACCCGCCGCTGCCCATCTTGGTGGCAGTCTTGTATTCAGGTGAAACGCCGTCCAGCATCGATCCCCAAATCCACAATTGCCCGAGATTGTCCTCGGCAAGCGAAAACGATGAACCTGCTGCGACCATCATGAAGCCGGCGGGGCTGACGTCGCCGGGCATCGACACGGCAACAGCAGTGTTTGTCCAGCTTGTTGTGCCGCCGTCGCCAAGCTGAGACCGCCTGCCGTCGCCCCACGCCCAAATCGTGTTATCGCTCTTGATCGCGACGACGTGCGTTTGGCCTGCCGCAATGGATTTCACGGGAAAGTTCACGTGGGTCGGGGTCAATCTGTCGGCCCAGTCGCCCACGCCGAGTTGTCCGTAGTAGTTGTACCCCCATGCCCAGTACGTCCCGTCGGAGGCGATCGCGAAGCCCGAAGTCGACAGGGTGTTCAGCTTGCCGAGGCTCGTGATGTAGGTATCTGACGGGATTGCGACACGGGTCGGGCTGAGAGCCGACGTGGTCGTTCCCACCCCAAGCTGGCCCTTGTCGTTCACCCCCCAAGCCATCACAGAACCGTCGTTCAGCAACGCAATGGTGTATTGATTGCCGACCTCGACCTGGTTAGCGGGGAGGGGAAGGCGAACTCGTGTAGGAGTCGTCGAACTGTCTACTGACCCGGTCCCCAGCTGGCCTGAAGAGTTGTCGCCCCACGTCCAGACGGATCCGTCTTCTGCCAGTGCCGCGGTATGGAACTGTCCCGCGGAGACTTGCGTGAACTGAAGACGCAGGGGGTCGGTGGCGGTGTCGGCGTAGGACGTGTTCGTGCCCTGGTAAATCGTCGTCGCGGATTTCCCGGGGAGGGTTCGCTGCACCGTGTAGGTCAGACCTGAGGTCACGTTGTTGGATTGCGCCCACGACTGGGAGGTAGCTGACGACCACGACAGTGCGTTGCCTCCAGCGTTATCCGAGACAACTCCAAAATTGAGGGGGGCCCCCAGCGTCGCGGCGCTTGCTTGGTTGGAGGTGACCGTCTTCGCCGCGGTGAAATACGCGCCCGTGCTGGAGGGCGCACCGAGTGTCGCCGCCAGAACTGCCACGACGGCAGTGCCAACCCTCAGGCGACGGGTCACGTGACGAAACGGCACCATACTCGAGCCCACACTCTCACTATCAAGTCCAACGTTCGAGCCCGCACATATGCGGTCTCACGAGGTGAACCGCCGCCCGCCACGCATGAGCTGACAACTCGAACTGCATCGAAGGGGCTAGAACGGGCGCAAACGGGTCAGAAGTATCCTATTCGCTATCGGCGCGATCGCCAACTATGACCCCGCGGCGTTCAGGTCTTCCGCGTCTGGGACGAATCCACCCCGGAGGAGGACTCGGCTCGAACACCCTGGACAGACCGAAGGCCCCGCCGAAGCGGGGCCCGTGGTTTTCTCGCCGGAATCAGGAGCGGCGGCGCTCATCCTCCACGACCGATTGCACACTGTCCGTCGCCGGGGTCTTGTCCTCGGCGCGCACCTCGTCGGCGGCGATCGCGATGTCGATCGCGGCGTCCTCGAGGGCCTCGGCGACGACGTCGCTCACGTC
>JAAIGE0100089928.1_pt1 | contig 12441 bp, 12 predicted proteins | sample 6487951 | NCBI WGS metagenome assembly JAAIGE01 (sample SAMN13974128, study PRJNA590717) | phyllosphere metagenome | biome: tomato field; feature: multiple bacterial spot infested tomato fields; material: tomato leaves; isolation source: leaves from tomato fields | host: Solanum lycopersicum ... | reverse complement strand
TCTGAACTGATCACTGCAAACCGACAACTGAAAACTATTTCGTTTTTACACTCACTTCTACGTTCATACCGGCCCGGAGGAGGTTGCGGTATTGGGGTAAGTTTTCAATCTCGATTTTCACCGGAATCTTCTGCGTTACTTTCACAAAGTTACCGGAGGCATTATCGGGAGGCAGTAGGGAGAATTTGGCACCCGTCGCTTCACTGAAGGATACGATCTTACCTTTCATGGGCGAGTTCGGGAAGGCATCGGCGGTTACCGTGGCTTCAGAACCAATGCGTAAGTTCTCTACCTGCGTTTCCTTGAAATTGGCAACTACCCAAAGCGTGCTGTCCTGTACAATGGTCATCGTCGTCTGTCCATTCTGAATGTACTGACCGGGCTCTACGCTCTTGCGGCCAATCCGGCCCGATGAAGTAGCGTATACTTTAGAATAGGTCAGCTTGAGTTTCTGCTGATCAATACGAGTCTTCTGTACATCCAGAGACGCTTCCGCTTTATGCAGAGCCGAACGCAGAACGTCCAGGCGGGAGCGGGAAGCCAGTACGTCGGCCTGACCGGCTACGTATTGTTGATCCAGTACTTCGGAGTTGTTGCGACTGTCGTCCGACTGCTTCCGGGTGATGGCTTTGTCGGCGAGCAAACGGGCATCACGTTCAGCATCTGATTTCGCCTTATCGCGACGCAGGGCCGTTGCTTTCAGGTTCGATTCCTGAGCTTTGATGGTCAGTTCCGCGTTACGCAGACTGGCTTTAGCGTTTTCGACATCGGTTTGCATTTGCCGATACGTCGCTTCCATTTCAGCCAGTTGCAGCTGATATTCAGCGTCGTCGATTTCCATCAGCAACTGACCTTTTTCTACTTTGTCGTAGTCATTAACGGCCACCGTTTTCACGTATCCAGCAATACGGGGTAATACCGGCACCATGTAACTTTCGATCTGGGCGTTGTCGGTTTCTTCGTGCGTTTGGGCGTGCTGGTAAGCGGAAAACCCAAACCATGCACCCACACCCAGCACAACAAGCAGGATAATCCGGGGTAGCATTTTACGGAATGAAGATTGTTCTGGCGTAGCCATGATTAAATTATTTATTAGTGGTGATCAAATGGGATGCAGACCCGTGTCGTTTGGAGTTAGTCAACTAAATTGACGATGCAAATGTAAACTTAGTTGACTAAAAAAGTCAAGTTAGTTGACTATTATTTTTTTATAACTATTTTTGCATCGAGATAGTCAGTTAATCAATACGATAACCCGAATTATTTCAAAATAATTCATAAAGATTTAGGGTTAAGTTATTGATTTTTAGTATTTTGTGGATAATGTTTTGACTATTTTATGCGTTAGACTACTAAAAACAAATTGAAATGTATGGGCGAGATGTTGTACTTTTTTAATTTGTATTAAATTTACGTTAAAATGGAAAAGGGAGGGGAGAAGAGCACTTCGACTTCTTTCTTGGACGACGAGAATGATGGATAAGGAACTAAGAAAAAAGCTTGAAGCGTTTAAAGTTCAGCGGAATCGGATTATGGGCCGACTCCTGAGCCGGGCCTTTCGGATTGTAGTAGACGTATCAAGTCAGAAACTGGCAGAAGCAGGTTATGAGTCGTATCGACTCAGTCATCTGGTGCTGATGGTGCATATTCAGGTAGATGGCTCCACGATTAATGAACTGGCGGCGAGTTTGGGCATTACCAAGCAGGCCGTGAGCAAAATCGTGAAGGAATTGCAGGAGCAGGGGTACGTGGAAACCGAAAAACATCCCGACGATGCCCGCTCGGTACTCGTGAAGATTACGAATAAAGGGGCTCGTTTTACCCTCGAATGGCAGTACTGTACGAAAGTGGTAGACCAGAAATTTGAAGAAATCCTCGGTACGGAACGCCTCGAACAACTCAAGGACATTCTGCTGGACTTGGCGGATTATCACGAAAATAAACTCAAAGAAGAACTCACGGAAGCCTCGGAAGGCCGGCGTACTCAGTGGCTGGATATGTTACAGCAGAAAACGGCTAACTATCCGCTGCAATCCACAAAGAAGAAATAACCCTCAAGCTTTGTCGAATACTGAAAGCGGCTCCTCCTTCGAAGAGCCGCTTTTTTATGAAGTACGGATCAGGAAACGGTCAGTACGGCAATGCTTGTACCGCCGATGTGCCGCAGATTGCGGAACACTGGATTGCCGGACTGATAATAGTCATTGAGAGCCCGCCGAACGCCTTCCCAGTTGGTATAGTCGTGCCAGAGAATGGTGCCGCCCTTGCGAACCAGCCGCAGAGCGTTTTCCGTATCACTCAGCACGTACTCGTAAGCGTGCGAACCATCAATGAAAACCAGATCCATCTGATTATGATAGCGGGAATAGTCGTACGTAGCCGAGTCACCGAAGACCTGGGTAATCTTGGATGCCAACGGATGCCCTTTGAACCGTTCGCCGGATTCGGCTTTCTTCACGTACATCTCTTCGGTTTTTTCGATTTGCATCTGCGTCTGGCTTAGTTCCGAAGGCGGTAGATCCAGCGTTACGATCTGGGCGTCCGCCGGGCTATTCAGGGCCATATTTAGCGTAGTTCTTCCCTGAAAGGTACCGATTTCGAAAATCCGCCGGGGCTGTAGCTGATTCACCAACTGACTGATCACCTTTACTTCAAATTCAGTCACGTGTCCGAAACCGCATTCGTTCACTCCTTCCAGGAGAAGATTTCTGTCCAGCTGAGCCAGCTCCAGAATATCCGTTTTGGGCAGTTTGTAAGGGTCTTCGGGCAGGTCTGAGCTGGGAGCGGGTGGACTGTACAAAGCATACAACTCACCGAGTCGATGGCGTTCCTGGGCGTCAAAAGGGCTAAGGGCAGCCGTACGGGCGATGCGTTTAAATACCCCCAGATACAAAGTAAACAAAGCTGTATTCATGAATTTCAAAGTAGAGGTCTTGGATTCTTACTAAAACTGAAAATCAATGAAAGCTGGCGGTACGATCAGATAATTTGTACTACGATTGGTTCCTTACAAAAGGATCAGGTGCCTAAAATACGGAAAGGATTTAAGCACACAAATCCTGACTTTAAATCAATGAAAGACAAGGCATAAAAAAGCCGGTACACAGGTACCGGCCAATGTTACGATTCGAAAAAATCACCGTGGAAGTTTACCAGAAATACCTCCAGACTGGCCCGCGTCATAGCGGTATACAGCCATCGTACAAATTCCTGATTGACCTGTTCGAGGGTCAGATAGCCCTGATCAATGAAAACCGCACTCCATTGTCCACCCTGCGATTTGTGACAGGTGAGGGCGTACGCAAATTTCACCTGTAAGGCATTCAAATACGGATCTTTCCGAATTTCCTGCATACGCTCGCGTTTGGAGGCGATGTGTTCGTAATCCGCCGCCACGCCATCGTACAGGGCTTTACTTTCTTCGCGGGTCAGCGAGGGCGAAGCACTGTCAAGGGTATTAAGCGTAATTTTTGCATCGAACGGCGGCTGATCGGGGTAGTCCGAAAGTTGTAACAAACAGTTAGCAAAGCGAATGCCGTACTGTTCTTCGTACCCACGGATTTTCAGTACTTCCACAAAATCGCCGTTGGCCAGAAAGCCCGCGGGTGAATCTTCATCAAGTGCCGTATAATTATTGCGGACGACCATCAGACGATCGCCCGTCGAAATTTCGTCTTCCTGGTATTTGATGCGAGTCCGAATGTAGCGATTGTAGGCTACGGCCGTTTTGTTGGAACGGGTAATGACAATAGTATTTTCCTCGCCGTATTTGCGGTAGGCGTAATTGATGCCGTCTTCGAGTTTTTCACCCGTCATGCGGAAACAATCGCGGAAGCCACGGGTACTGAGTCGGATCTCCGGAATTTTATCCCAGAGAATTTCGCGTAACCGCGTGGCATTCGCCAGAATGCCCGAATCATTGTCCTGCCGCATGACGTCGGTCATTTCGACTTCCATGACGTCCATATGAAAATTGTCCCGCAGGTACTTGGCATCCAGAGCCGGACTGTCGTCTTTACCGACGGGGGGCAACTGGGCCAGATCCCCCACAAACAGCAGTTTATTCGGTCCGCCTTCCTCGTTTCCAAAGGCGTATTCAATCAGGTCGGTAAGCAGGCCATTCATTCCGCCAAAATCCGCTTCATCGGGAATCATGGAAGCCTCATCCACGATGAAAACCGTATTGGTATGGTAGTTATTCTGGCGGCGAAATTCTAGGGCTCCGGTAAACTTATTGGCAACCTGACGATAGATTTTCTTGTGAATCGTCATGGCTTTTTTCCGGGAGTACGTCGCCATCACTTTGGCCGCTCGTCCGGTCGGAGCCAGCAGTACCGTGCGGAAACCCAGTTTGGGCAGACTTTTGACCAGCGTACTGATCAGCGTAGTTTTCCCGGTACCGGCGTATCCTTTCAGCAAAAAAGTCTGGGCATCATCATTGGAAAGAAATTTCTCCATGTGATTGAATAGCTCCAGCTGACCTTTCGTGGGCTGAAAGGGAAATTTCTGTCGTAACAGAAACGCGGGGGTGGGCGTATCGGATGTATTCACAATAAAAGATCGGGTAATGAACGAGTCGCGTACGGTTGTTCAACGACGTGTCTCCGGTGTACTAACGTCTCAGCTTAGGGTGGACGTGGGCTATCCAGAAACAAAAAACAACTACGTAAAGATCGTCATTTTCGGCCAAATACTGAAGTTCCTTTACTGTAATCCGTAACCACCTGGTCGTAACAAATCCGATAGTTGCGTATACTTTCGAAAGACGGAATGCACCTGGCACTCGGGGAGGGCCTGGAGTTCTTCCCAGGAAAGCCAGGCGGCTTCTTCCATGATCTGCTGCTGAAATTCGGGGTCGTGGCCTAACTGTAATTCACCGGATTCGATAAACACCCGGAAAAAGACTTCCAACGTGTGCAGGGGGGAGCGAATGAACTCATTGACGTACAAAAGCTCGCCCACGCGAACCTGAAGCTGCGTTTCTTCGTTGAATTCCCGTACCAGAGCCTGAGGGATGGATTCGCCAAACTCCAGACTACCGCCCGGTGGAGCCCAGAAAGGGCCATCTTCAAAGAGGGCTTTATGACGAATGAGCAAGATTCGGTCTTCCTGTACGGCAATACCACAGACCCGTACCCGTACGTACCCTCCAAATTTCTCTAAAACTTCGGTACTCATGTTACGATCGTCTTTTCGGGCAATATATACGTTTGCTGGGTACAAAAGCGACAACACCTAGATTTTAGGGGGTACCCTGGTAAGCCCTGAAATGTTTTAAAAATCAATAAAAATGCGGTTTGGTGAGCGGTAGTAAATCCATTTTCTACCCGAAAAACGCCTGAAAATCCGTACCTTTGCCACTAGAAAACCAGATATACGAATGCTATCCGTAAGTAATATTTCGCTCCGCTTTGGGAAGCGGGTTCTTTTTGAAGACGTTAACTTAAAATTTGTACCGGGCAACGTATACGGCCTCATTGGAGCCAACGGAGCCGGTAAGTCTACTTTCGTTAAAATTCTTTCCGGTGAAATTGAACCCACCACGGGTTCAGTATCGCTCGATCCGGGCGAGCGGATGTCCTTTCTGAACCAGAACCAGAATGCCTATGATAACGAGACCGTACTGAACACGGTCATCATGGGGAATGACAAGCTCTATAAAGTAATGCAGGAGAAAGACGCCATCTACGCGAAGGCTGATTTCACCGAAGAAGATGGCAACCGGGCCGCTGATCTGGAAGCCGAGTTTGCCGAAATGAATGGTTGGGAAGCCGAATCCGACGCGGCTTCGCTGCTTTCGGGTTTGGGTATCAAGGAAGAAAGCCACTACACGCTGATGGCCGACATGAACCCTTCCGAAAAAGTGAAGGTACTCTTAGCCCAGGCCCTGTTTGGTAACCCCGATATTCTGTTGCTGGATGAGCCTACCAACAACTTGGACATTGATTCCATCCTGTGGCTCGAAGACTTTTTGATGGGATTCAAGAATACGGTAATTGTGGTCAGCCACGACCGTCACTTCCTGGATAACGTTTGTACGTATATTGCTGACCTTGACTTTGCCAAGATTCAGATTTACGGCGGTAACTATACTTTCTGGTACGAATCAAGTCAGCTGGCGGCCCGTCAGAAAGCCGATCAGAACAAGAAAGCCGACGAAAAACGGAAAGAGCTTGAAGAGTTTATCCGTCGTTTCTCGGCCAACGTGGCTAAGTCGAAGCAGGCGACCGCCCGTCAGAAAATGCTGGATAAGCTTCAGGTGGATGAAATTAAACCCTCCAGCCGTCGCTATCCCTACATCGGTTTCAAGCCCGAGCGTGAAATTGGCGATCAGGTACTGAATGTAGAAAACCTAAGCTACGTACTGGAAGATGGTACGGTACTGTTCAAAAACCTGACGTTCAGCGTGATGAACGATCAGAAAATTGCTTTCCTGAGCAAAGATGGGCTGGCCGTGTCCGCTCTGTTTGACATCTTAATGGGCGAACGCCAACCGACGACGGGTACCTTCAAGTGGGGCGTAACGACGACGCAGAGCTACCTGCCGAACGACAACAGCAAATATTTCTCGGATGCCAGTCTGAATCTGGTAGACTGGCTGCGTCAGTACTCCGCTGAAAAGGATGAAACGTTTATCCGGAGCTTCCTGGGCCGGATGTTATTCTCGGGCGAAGAAGCTCTGAAGCGGTGTACGGTCTTGTCCGGGGGTGAAAAACAACGTTGCATGTTCTCGAAAATGATGCTTTCGGGAGCAAACGCATTACTACTGGATGAACCCACGAACCACTTGGACCTGGAATCCATTCAGGCTTTGAACAAAGGCATGGAGGATTTCCCCAGCGTGATGTTGTTTGCCAGCCATGACCACCAGTTGACGCAGACGGTTGCGAACCGTATTGTGGAATTGACGCCTAAAGGTTGCCTGGATAAACTCATGACCTTCGACGATTACCTGACCGATAACCGTATTAAGGAACAACGGGAAGAGTTGTACGGAGAGAAAGTATAATGCAGTTAGTAGTTGTTAGTTGATGGTTGATAGATGGTTCGTTAACCAGATTCTACGTCCGGATATTTGGTAAATAAGGATCAGATAACCATCAACCAACAACTACTAACCAACAACCAAACCAGCATGGCTAAGAAAAACTATACCGGTGTGGTGTATTCCACCGATCCGGATTTTCAATACCAGAACGACGAGCAGTCCGAAGCTGACACCTTGCCCCCTGCCCAGCAGAACCTGAAGGTACAGCTGGATAAGAAACAACGCGGCGGGAAGCAGGTTACCCTGATTACTGGATTCATTGGTACGGAAAATGACTCAGCGGATCTAGGCAAGAAACTAAAAACGCTTTGTGGTGTAGGCGGTTCGGCCAAAGACGGCGAAATCTTAGTACAGGGCGATCAGCGGGATAAGGTATTAAAGTGGTTGATTGAAAAAGGATATAAGGCGAAGAAAGTAGGGTAAGATTTGGGCGTTCTGAAAATAAATTATTTTTCATTTATCTGAGAAAAAACGGCTAGTTCATACTAGCCGTTTTTTTATTATTGTGATTAAAACCAATTTGGATGAAGTACTATTTATTCTTTTTTCTACTAGCAATCCATGCTTTACAGGCTCAGTCAATTGAACGACATTATTTTAAGGAAAATGGTGAAGAAACGTTAAACCCTGAGATTGCCCAGTTTTTCAGGGATTATTCCATAAAGGATCATAAGGTATTTCATTTCGTTCAATACGCCATGAATGGAATGAAAGAATGCGAGGGAGATACCCACTTAATTACTCCCCTAATACGAGAAGGCAAGTACATCGTTTACGATACCAATCAAACCATCAGAGAAGAAACGGAATACAGAAACGGTCAACCAGAAGGTTTACAAAAAAAATATTATTCAAACCGTAAACTGGAGGAAGTAGGTTACTGGGTAAAAGACAGCAATTCGGTAGACGAAAAAGGTAGGTATGCTACGAGCTATCAAATTGAAAGCTATTTCGATACCAAAGGTAAGCTAGTCGTTGAAAAAGGTACCGGGCCATGTAGCCGATGGAATGAAGCGGAGGAATTGATTGAAGAGGGCGTATACCTCAATGGGTTAAAGGATGGCGTATGGGAGGGATATCCCAGTGAGCAATCGATTATTTTTTACAATGAAATTTACGAAAAAGGTGTACTAACACAGGGCATTAGCTACGATGCTCTGGCTCAGCCGTATCGCTATAAGAAGCTGGATGAAGTCGCCGTATTTACAGGGAAGGAAAAAACGCTGGAAGCATTTCTACGCCGGGCTTTTACTAAATCTTTGACGATCCGGACCCGTAGTTTTAGGGGAGAAATCTTAGTATCATGCGTTGTTAATACGAAAGGAAACATTACGGAAGTGCAGGTGCCTTCTTTGCGTGATCGCTATGTAAGGGAAGAAATCATTCGAATTATGAATCGAATGAATGGTAAGTGGCAAGCTTCTAAACATCGCGGCCAACTCACAACTACCCAACTTCATATTCCTATCCGACTCTAAGGCTATTTAGCTGCGTTTGTTTAGTATTTTGTTGGTACTTAGTATCGTGTTACCCACTAGAAGTTACAGTACGCCAAAAGAATGAACGGATCTAATTCCTGATAACGTTAGATGAATTACAGCTAGAAAAGTCCTGCGTTAAAAGCATCCACCAAATGAAGATGATGAAATACCTCCTGACCGCCTTAATCGCTTTCCTGACTCCCTTCCTTTTTGCTCAAAACGTCACCCGGATTTATTACCTGGATACGCAAGTGGCTACGAGTATTCCTGATTCCGCCCGTTTTTACCTCGACCTAACCGTACAGGGCGATACCCTGTATCAATACACGGAATATGATAAAGCAGGCGTACGACGGGCGGAAGGATTTGCGATCCGAATTACGCCCATGCTGGAAAGACATGATCGGTATACGACTTTCTATCCGAATCAACAAAAGCACCGCGAAGGTCGGTATTTCAGAAATCAGCCGATGGGCATCTGGCGAACGTACTATCCCAATGGGAAACTTCAGGAAATGGGCGTATGGTCAAAAAATCCCCGACCTTACGAAGCCCCCTTGCGGTATCTTCTAACTACTTACGCGGATAGTACGGGCCAGATGCTGGTAACGCAGGGCCACGGAACCGTGAGCGTGTATGATCCGCAGGGAAGAGTGCAGGAAGTGGGCTCCTATCACGAAGGCTTGAAAGATTCCGTATGGGTAGGTTATCAGGAAAATGGAATTAAAGCTTACGAAGAAACGTATGTTGCAGGCGTATTACAGGAAGGCCGCAGTTTCGATGCCCAGGGGAAAGCTTATCCGTACACTGCCCTGGAAACGCCTATTGGTTTTGATGCAGAAGGGGTTGTTAATTTCATTGCCTCCTCGGTTCGCTACCCAGCAACGGCTCAGCGGGCGGAAAGTCAGGGTACGGTCATCCTGAATTTTTTGATCGATACCCAGGGCGTACCACAGGATATTCGGGTCAGTTCTTCGCCCGACCCCGTTCTGACCAAAGAGGCCATACGGGTCATCCAGCTTAGTAAAGGCAAGTGGAAACCAGCAACGAAGCGGGGGAAAGCCGTAGCGAATCGGTTCACCATTCCGATTCCTTTCAAGTTGATTTAACGTTGGTAGAAGCGATCGTATCAGGTACTGAAGAGAAAGATAAGATTACTACTGGTAGTTGAGGCCAGGTAGCCCGAACCGTTTAAAAACCAGACCGGCTGTACCCATCGGTACAGCCGGTCTGGTTTTTAAACAAAATTACTTGCTCTTTTCCGTACTTTTGAGTGCCCAATACATGAGTACAGGCTGGAAAAACAGTCGCGTAAATCGTTTCTTATCGGTATCCAAACCAAAGGCGTCGCGTTCGTTGGTGTATTGGGAAATATTACCGGGAAAAACGGCCGCGAAGAACGAAGCCGCGATTTTGCCGATGGCTTCCTTGCGTTTTTCTCCAGCGAAAATCAGGCTGGCACCCAAGGCGATTTCGGCTAATCCCGAGTAGACCACCGTATCGTCTTTTTCCAAGGGTACAAAGTCGGGAACCTGAGCCTGAAAGTCTTTTCGGGCAAAAGTCAGGTGACTGACGCCGGCAAAAACCAGCATACTTCCTAAACCAATACGGGCGACATTTTGAAGGGTTTCTGTTTTCATAGCAGTGTGTGTTTACCTAGCCGTTATGAAAAATCAATACCACCCGCAAAAAATGAATGTTCGAGCTTTCGTCCGTACTCAGAATCCGGTCAGTTTCTCTTCAATTTTATCCAGCTTGAAGCTAAAGGTCGTACCCTTATCCACTCGACTCATGACCGTAATCTTGGATTTATGGGCGTTGACAATGTGTTTGACAATGGCCAATCCCAAACCCGTACCGCCTTTTTCTTTCGAACGGGACTTTTCCACCCGATAAAAGCGTTCGAAAATCCGGTTGAGGTGCTCGGGGGGAATGCCCGGACCGTCGTCTTTTACTTCAATTTCCCAGTCTTTCTTATCTTCGGTAAAGGTTACATTCACTTTCCCACCGTCGCGACCGTATTTAATGGCATTATCGATGAGGTTGGTGAGAGCCTGGGAAATGCGATAGGCATCGGCTTTCACAAAGATCTGATCCTGCGGGGTATGAAGCTTTACTTTAATTTCCCGCTGATTGGCCCGGGGTTCCAGCTGTTCAATGACTTCGTGGGTAACTTTTACCAGATCCACCCGCTCGCGGTGCATCTTGATTTCGCCCGCTTCAATTTGCGAGAGGGTGAGTAGGTCAGCGACGAGTGCGTCGAGGCCATCCAGGCTTTTCGCGGCTTTTTGCAGGAATTTATCCCGTACCCGCTCGTCGTCCTTGGCTCCGTCGATGAGCGTATGAATGAAGCCCTGAGCGGCGAAGATGGGAGTCTTGAGTTCGTGCGAAATATCGGCCAGAAATTCCCGCCGAAACTGCTCCATGCGTCGGAGTTCATCAATTTCCCGCTGCTTTTTGGCGACGTATACGAAAATCTCGTTGTTGAGTTTCTTGAGCGGGTTGACGCTCTTGGTAATCTTTTTGCGGGAGAGGTTAAAATCTTTCAGCTTCAGCCGCTGAATGGTATCGTAGATTTTATTGATTTCTTCGAAAATGAGGTAATCCAATACGTAGAAAACGAGGATGAGCGTCGCGAAGAAGGTAGTGGCTCCCGCAATGAAGATCGTACCACTGGGCGTACCCGGCACGAACCAGAGAAAACCACTCGTAATGGCCGAAATCAACAGGGCCAGAATAACAGAAATTACTTTGGGATTTAAGGGGGACATGGGTACGAGTTCTCAGTTGTCCGTCTACTGTTTTCAGTTTTAATCGATGCTCGGCAAAGGCTGAGTTACATTCAATTGTCAACTGAAAACAGCAAACGGATAACTATCTTTATTCTCCTTCACCATTAAACATATACCCTACGCCTTTGAGCGTTTTGATATAGGTTTCGCCAATTTTTTCGCGAAGCTTCCGAATGTGAACGTCGACGGTACGTTCGAGTACGTAGATATCCGCTCCCCAGATTCGCTGGAGGAGTTCTTCGCGATTGAATACTTTGTCGGGGTGCTGGGCCAGGAAAAACAGCAGTTCAAATTCCTTTTTAGGCAGTACGACCGAGCCAAAACCGCCCGTAACGGTGTAATTCTGGCGGTTGATCGACAGACCTGCCGTTTCGATGCGGTCACCTGGATCGGTTTTCTGGGCTTCCCGGCGAAACAGAGCCTTGATACGGCTCATCAAAGCCCGGGGTTTGATGGGTTTGGTGATGTAATCGTCAGCTCCAATTTCAAAAGCGGCAATTTCGGAGTACTCTTCCGAACGGGCCGTCAGGAAAAGAATGTAACTACCTTTCAGCTCGGGTAACTCCCGTAGTTGGCGAGCCGTTTCAATGCCGTCCTGCTGGGGCATCATAATGTCGAGCAGTACAAGATCCGGAGCGAACGTGCGGGCTATTTCAACGGCTTTGCGGCCATCCGAAGCCGACTCGATGTCGTACCCCTCTTTCTCAAGATTATAATGAAGTAATTCAATGATGTCGGGATCATCGTCCACCAGTAAAATTTTGTAGGCGGGCGTAGTGCTCATGGGGGTGTCTGTTGCTTTATACAAAAGTACGTGAATTTACGGTTGGCAGGAAATGTTGGCTTGCTGTGCCGCTCCTGGAAGCAAAGATTAACAATTCGGACACAGAAAGTTCACAAAAACTTAATACGACCGTTCGGTATACTTTTTAGGGAATGGTGTGAGGTCTATGGCCGGGAAGAAATATCTTTGAAAAGTCCCATTAATGGTGTAACTTAAACCGTGCAACAGGTATTGTTCATTGATGAAATAATCTGTTGATAATCAGAATGCTGTTGATTATTTCTGGTAAAAAGAATTACGAATGCTTACAAAGGAACAAGTTCTTAAACAATATTT
>JAAIGE0100569782.1_pt1 | contig 12445 bp, 7 predicted proteins | sample 6487951 | NCBI WGS metagenome assembly JAAIGE01 (sample SAMN13974128, study PRJNA590717) | phyllosphere metagenome | biome: tomato field; feature: multiple bacterial spot infested tomato fields; material: tomato leaves; isolation source: leaves from tomato fields | host: Solanum lycopersicum ... | reverse complement strand
TGTCGAGGTTGCGCTGGTAGTACTGGCTTTCAAGGGCGAGCTCGTTGGGTCGCACCTGGAAGGTGTTGACCGCCCACGGGATCGCCGCACCCACCACGATCGCCGACACGACGAGCAGAGCAGTGGCGATGAGCGGATAGCGCCAGCGGCCGATCACGGCGGTGACGAAGAACAGCAGCGCCACGAGGACGGCGACGATCGCGAGGATCGTCTGCCCGGGGATGACGGCGTTGGCACCGACGTAGCCGGGACCGGTGATGCGCTCACCCGGCTCGACGAGAGTGCGGAAGCGGTCGAGCCACAGGCTGGCACCCTGCACCAGCAGGTAGAGACCGGCGAGGACGGCGAGCTGGATGCGGGCCGCCTTCGAGATGCGCAGCTCGCGCTGCCCGACCCGGACCGAACCGTACAGGTACGACACGACGCCCGTGAGCAGAAGGCACACCAGCAGCACGGCCGAGGCGAATCCAAGGGCCGCCGCGTAGAACGGCATCCCGAAGAGGTAGAAGCCGGTGTCGAGACCGAACTGCGGGTCGGTCGTGTCGGTTGCGACGCCGTTGAACCACAGCCACGTGGTCTCCCACTGCGCCGAGGCCGCGAAGCCCGCGAAGAAACCGAAGAAGACGGGAATGCCCCACATGGCGAGGCGTCGCAGGGGCTCGACGACCTCCTGGTAGCGGTCGAGCTGCGAGCTCAGTCGCGCGTAGACCGGACGCAGTCGGTAGGCGAGCTGGATGACGCCCCAGACAGGCACGGCCATGGCGAGGAAGCCGACGACGAACATCACCGCGCGACCGATCCATTGGGTGGTCAGCACGCCCGTGAAGCCCAACTGCGCGAACCACATCCAGTCGGCGTAGAGGTTCGCGAAGACGAAGAACGCCACCACGAGGGCGGCGATGATCGCGAGCGAAATCGAGATGATCCGGCGTGAGCGGTTCGGGGGCGTGGCCTGGTTCGGCGCTGAGGTCGTGGTCACCGTTCCATCCTACGTGCGCCGCTCTGGGGGTATGCCGTGGATGCTACGATCCCGCGATACTCTCCGCGGTGCAGGTCGGGAGGGCGTCCAGGTCGCCCCCGTCGCGGATGGTCTCGAGCACCGTCAACGACTGCTCGAGCGTCGACGTGGAGAAGACCCGGATGCCGTCGGGCACGTGCCCCACGACCTCGTCGCAGTTGGCTTCGGGCGCCAGGAACCAGCTCGCTCCGGCATCGCGCGCACCATACAGCTTCTGACGGATGCCGCCGATCGGACCGACCTGCCCGCTCGCATCGATCGTGCCCGTCCCGGCGATGTGCTGGCCGCCCGTGAGGTCGCCCGGAGAGAGCTTGTCGATGATCCCGAGCGCGAACATCATGCCCGCGCTGGGCCCGCCGACGTCGTTCAACTGGATCTGCACGTCGAGGGGGAAGTCGAAGGCGTTCTGCAGGTTGATGCCGAGCAGATACGTCGCCTGGCCGCCCTCGTCGGACCGATCCGGCGTGACCTCGACCGTGCGCTCGCGTCCATCGCGCCGGAGGACGATCGACACCGGCGCCCCCTCTGCGGCGGCCACCGCGTCGCGGACGGCCGACGCCGAGTCCGCGGCCGTCCCATCGATCGACTCGATCGTGTCGTCCGGCTCGATGATTCCGGATGCCGCAGCGCCGTCGCTGAGGCTGACCACCCGCACGTGCTGGCCGACGTCGTATCCGAGCTCAGTGAGCGCCGCGGCCGTCGCCTCCTGCTGCGAGTCGACCATGAGTGCCTCGTTCTCGGTGTTGCGGTCCTCGGTGGACACGCCGGCCGGGAAGATCCGATCGAGGGGGACCACCGCGCGCGACGGGTCGAACCACGCCGTCGCCAGCTCGATCCAACTCGGCGTGCGTTCGCGGTTGCCCACGACCTGCACGGTGAGGAGGTCGAGACGACCGTCGCTCGTGGAGTCCTGCTCGTCGGGCACCGTGATGAGCGGGACCTCGTCGCCGTCGGCGTTCGGCGAGGTGCCGAGCGTGTCGATGACGGGTCCGGGCTGCTGGATCACGTACGCCGTCGGCAGGAACGTCAGCACGAGCAGCACGATCAGCGCGACGGACAACGACCACAGTCCGACGACGGTGCCGCGGCGGAGCCGACGGCGGGGGGCGGGCACGACGGAGACGTTCTCGTCGAACAGGGTCACGGGTCCTACTCTCGCCGGGTCGTTCGCGCGCGGCGTAAGCGGCGTGGGGGCCGTGCCGGGGGAAGCGATGAATCCTGCGACTAGCGTAGATCCCCCATCCCCAGACCTGGCTGAAAGGCGGCTGAAGTGGCAGACGACGACCGGAACCCCGAGGAGGAGTTCCAGGAGCTCATGCGGCGCCTGCTGTCGGGTGAGACCGGCGCCATCGATCCCGAGCAGCTCTCACGACTGTCGGGCATGCAGATCGACCCGGCGATGCTGCAGGCGGTGATGAACCAGCTGCAGGGTGCCTTCGCGGGCTCGCAGGACGGCATCGATTGGAGTCTGGCGGAGCGTCAGGCCCTGCACATCGCCAACCAGGACGACCACGGGGTGTCCACCGGGCAGCGCACCGATCTGGACCAGGCGTTCGCTCTGGCCGGGCTGTGGCTCGGCGAGGCCACCACCATCTCCGACCTGCCGCACCCCGCGCGAGCCGTCACCCGCGGCGCGTGGGTCGCAGCGACCCTGCCGATCTGGCAGGAGCTCGCCGAGCCCGTCGCCACGAGCATCGCCGATGCCTTGACCGACGCGCTCGGGCAGCAGGCTCCCGACGACATGCAGGATCTCATCGCCGGTGCGGGGCGCCTCATGCGGACGGTGGGCGGCTCGCTCTTCGCCACGCAGCTCGGCCACGTCGTCGGGCGCCTGTCGACCGAGGTCGTCGGCGGCGGCGACGTCGGCATCCCGGTCATGCCCGACGGCGAGGCGGCGATCCTGCCGCAGAACTTCGCCGACTTCGGGCGCGACCTCGAGATCCCCGACGACCAACTCGCGCTGTACCTGGCCACGCGCGAGCTGGCTCATGCGCGCCTGTTCCGTCACGCGCGCTGGTTGCGCCTGCACGTCATCTCGCAGGTGCGCGACTTCGCCCACGGCATCCGGGTCGACACCGACGCCCTCGAGGAGCTCGCCTCCCGCTTCGATCCGTCGCAACCGGAGGAGCTGCGCAACGCGCTCGAGAGCGGCGCCCTGCTGCCCGCGCGCTCCGAGGAGCAGTCCGCCGCGCTCGCGCGCCTCGAGAACCTGCTCGCCACGATCGAGGGCTGGGTCGACGTCGTCACCGAAGACGCGACCTCGCGCCTTCCCTCCGCGGTGCGCATCGCCGAGGCCGTCCGTCGACGCCGAGCGGTCGGCGGCCCCGCCGAGCAGGCGCTCGGCTCGCTCGTCGGTCTCGAGCTGCGCCCGCGCCGCATGCGCGAGGCGACGGCCATGTGGCGCGCCGTCACCGACGCCGTCGGCGTCTCGGGGCGCGATGCGTTGTGGGACTACCCCGACCTCATGCCCTCCGCCGAGGACATCGACGATCCCGCCGGACTCATTGCCCGCCTCTCGGCGGCCTCGCGGGGCGAGAGCGTCCCCGCGGATGCCATGGACGACGCGCTCGCGCAGCTGATCGCCGAGGAGACGGGAACCAGCACCGCGGAGGCGACGCCGGCCGCGCCGGAGACGTCCGGCTCGGAGACGGAGACCGGCGATCAGGCGGGAGCCGACCCGCGCGGTGCCGCGTCGCCCGCCCCGACGGACGACGATTCCGACGACGACGGTGCGACCCCGGGCGACCAGCGCCCCGTGTGACCGACGTCTCGTCGGGAAGGGGCCCGCGCCGCTTCGGCGCGGGCCTTTTCACGCCCTGATTCGCCCACCGGCGCGCGCTTCGTCGCCCGGGGCACCGTGCAACGTCACCCTGTGGACGGCGACCACGGAGCGGGCGGCATCCGGTCCATGATCGTCGTCATGCTGCGACTGGATCCCTCTGCTCCCCCGCTCTGGCGCGACGAGCGCACCGTGCAGTTCGGCGCCGAAGGGCGGGCCCGATTCCGCGTCACGGCCGCCTGGCAGAACGTCGCCATCGACGCGCTGTCGACCGGCACCACGCGCGAAGCCGTCCGCGCCCTGGGCCGTCTCTACGGTCGGGGCGACGACGACGCCGATGCCCTCCTCGCGTACCTCGCCCCGGCGCTCGCAGAACCTCCGCACGATCCTGCCCTCTCGCTGCAGGTCGCCGACGACCTGCCCGTGTCGGTCGTGCGGGCCGTGCGGGTCGGCCTACCGTCGTCGCACGAGGTGATCCCGTGGGCGGGCGCGGCGACCCCCGCCCCCGCCGCCGGGCGAACGGTCGTGCTGCTCGGCGCCTTCCGCGTCGACCCGCGGCGGGCGGCCGCCCTGATGCGCGACGACGTTCCGCACCTGCCGCTCGTGCTCGATCCCGCCCGCGCCACGATCGGGCCGCTCGTCGTCCCGGGCGTCACCGCCTGCCTCTGCTGCCTCGATGCCGCAGCCCTGGCGCGCGACGAGGACTGGCCGGTGCTCGCGGCCCAACTGCTCGCTCGACCGCGCCCCGTCGTCGACCTCGGTTTCGCGACGGAGGCGGCGCGAGCCGCACGGCACGTCCTCAGCGGGAGGAGCGCGAGCCCGGAGCGGTCGCTGCACCTGCGCGCCGCGACGCCGCGGCGGACCTGGCGACGACATCGCCCGAGCGCAGACTGCCGCTGCCGATCTCTCGAAGGAAGCGCGACGGGGCGCGCTCCGACCGACCCCGGCCCCGCGACCAGCTGATCGACAGCGTGCGCGCCGCGCGGGTGACACCGACGTACGCCAGCCGGCGCTCCTCGTCGACCGCCTCGAACGACGTCGCGTACGAGATCGGCAGCAGTCCCTCGCTCACCCCGATCAGGTGGACGTGGTCCCACTCGAGCCCCTTGGCCGCGTGCAGCGTCGCCAGCGTCACGGTCCGCGTGGCGGGCTCATGCTGGTCGCGCGCCCGAGCCTGCAGGTCGTCGGTGAACGAGCGCAGGTCCGTGTCCGACGGCGCTTCTTCGGCCAGGCGCAGGATCGCCGCGCGCGCCTCCCACGCCTCGCGCAGCGCGCCTCCGGCCGCGGGCGGCTCATCGGAGAGACCGACGCCGCGCAGCACGTCGCGGACGGTGGCGAGGAAACCCGTCTCGATCGGGGCGACCGAAGCCGCCCGCAGCGCCATGAGCGCCTGCCGCACCTCGGGCAGGTCGAAGAAGCGCCGTCCACCCAGGACCGTCGCGGCGACCCCCACCCCCGCCAGGGCGGTGAGGAGGGTCGCGGACTGTGCGTGGGACCGGTAGAGCACGGCGATGTCGCGCGGGTCCGCTCCGCGGGCGATCGCCTCGGCGATGGACCGCGCGACACCGCCCGCTTCGTCCTCGTCGTCGTCGTACGCGCGTACCGTCGGCGGCGGCGTCTCCGCGTTCCGGGCCGCGACCAGTTCGAGCGCCCCCGGGCGCCCCCGCATCAGGTCGTTCGCGACGGCGAGCACCGGCGCGGCGGAGCGGTAGTTGCGTTCGAGGCGGACGATCTTGGCATCCGGGTGCGTGCGTCCGAAGTCGAGCAGGTAGCGGGAATCCGCCCCGGTGAAGGAGTAGACGGTCTGACTGGCGTCTCCCACGACGCACAGGTCGTGCCGGTCGCCGAGCCACAGGTCGAGCAGACGGTTCTGCAGCGGCGACACGTCCTGGAACTCGTCGACGGTGAAGTGGCGGTACTGCTCGCGCACGGCGGCGGCGACCCGTGGTTCAGCCTCGATCATGCCGGCGCAGGTGAGCAGGACGTCCTCGAAATCCATCTGCCGACGCTCGTCCTTGAGCTTCTCGTAGGCGCGGTGCAGATCGACCACCCGCTCCACGCTGAGGCGGCCGACGCCGTTCGGGCGATCGGCGGCGTACTGCTCGATCGAGCGCATCGTGACCTTGCGCCATTCGATCCCGGATGCCACATCGCGCAGCGTCGCGGTGTCCGGCGACAGGCCGACGCCGTCGGCGGCGTGGGCCAGCATGCGCACCTTGTTGTCGATGATCGAGGGCGCCTGGTCACCCGCGAGAGTGGGCCAGAAGAAGTTGACCTGGGCCAGCGCGGTCGCGTGGAACGTGCGCGCCGACACCCCGGCCACACCGAGGGCGCGAAGGCGCCCGCGCATCTCGCCCGCCGCTTTGGCGGTGAAGGTCACGGCCATGACCCGCTGCGGCGAGTACGCGCCCGTGTCGACCCCGTGCGCGATGCGTCGCGTGATCACGCGGGTCTTTCCCGTCCCCGCTCCCGCGAGGACGCACACCGGGCCGCGGAGGGTCCGCGCAGCCTCGAGCTGCTGCTCGTCGAGCCCGTCGAGGGCCGGCGTCGACGATGCCGTCATGGGCGCTCCCCGTGCCAGTCGTCGATGAGTCGCCGGGCGATGGATGCCGGGCCGGGAAGCTGCACGCCGCCCTCCCCGCGCATCGCGGCGCCGATGTCGGCCCGCGAGAACCACCGGACCTCGACGATCTCGTCGCCGTCCGGACGCGCGGCGCTCTCGTCGACGACGCGCGCACGGAAGCCGAGCATCAACGAACGCGGGTAGGGCCAGACCTGCGAGCCGCGGTAGGCGACGGCGCGCAGGGCGACGCCGGCCTCCTCGAACACCTCGCGGGCGACCGCCTCCTCGAGTGACTCCCCCGCCTCGGCGAAGCCCGCGAAGCAGGAGTAGCGTCCCCCGCCCCACGCGGCATTCGCCCCGAGCAGAACACGCTCTCCGGTCTCGTCCTCGAGCAGGACGATGATCGCCGGGTCGGTCCGGGGGAAGTGCTCGCGGCCGCAATTCGGACAGTGCCGCGACCAGCCCGCGTCGCGCAGTTCGGTGTGGGAGCCGCACGCGGAGCAGAACGGTGCATCGCGCAGCCACCCGGCCAGTGCGACGGCCGTGCGGAACACCGTCGCGTCGTCATCGCCGAGGTGGCCGCCGACTGCGCGCAAGGATGCCCACGCGGTGCCCGCGGGCAGGACGGGCTCGGCGTCATCGGCGAGGACGGCGAGGAGGAGGGCCTCGTCGACCGGTCCGCGCCCCAGGAAGGCCCACGCGCGCACGTCGCCGGACTCGACCTCGTCCGGACGCACTGTTGCGAGGGCGTCGGCGCGGACGGGGGCGGCGTCGCCGCGGACGAGGACGACACGGGTGCCCGCTGCGCGGAGCGCGTCGTCGAGCAGTCCCGGTGCGCGTCGCTCCTCGGCGCTGCGGTCGCGCAGGAGGGGAGACCGCGAATCGGACGAGGACGAGTCGCTGGGCGGCATCGAACACCTCTCTCAAGGGCGTGGCGCAAGGGGAGGAGCGCGCGGCAGACCTACCCTGGGGGCATGGCACGCTCGCCCCTCACTCTAGCCGCGTCCGCCACGGCGGCTCTGCCGCGGATCGGCGTGACCGGTGTCGGTCCCCTGACCGAGAACGGCCCCGGTCGGTTCGACTCCGCGCGAGCACGCTTGGAGGACGGACGCGACGTGGTCGTGCGCATGCCGGCCGACGAGAACTCCGCGCCCGATCTGGCGGCGGAGTCCCGCGCCCTGCACGCCCTCACCCCCGGGGTCCGCGCGCTCTTGCCCTTCGCCGCTCCCGAGGTGCTCGGCGAGAACGGTTCAGGGGCGCAGCGCGTGCTCGTCGTCGATTACCTCGACGGCTACCGGATCGATCCCGCACACCTGCCCAAAGGCCCGGGATACGCGCCGGCCATCGGCGCCGCCCTCGCCGCCGTCCACGCGCTGCCCGTCTCGATCGTGCGCACCGACGGGCTGCCCGTCCGCTCGTCCGGGCAGGTGCGCGACGACACCGCCCGTCTGCTCGATCGTGTCGATGCGACCGACCGCGTGCCCGACGGGCTCATGTTGCGCTGGCGTCGTGCGATCGAGGTCGACGAACTCTGGCGGTTCGAAGCGGCGGTCGTCCTGGGCGGCGCGACGAGCTCGTCGTTCCTGCTGTCGGACGACGCCGACGGCGTCCCGCACGTGGTCGGCCTCCTCGACTGGACAGGCCTGTCGGTCGGCGATCCGGCCGTCGATCTGCGCTGGCTCGCCTCGGCCCCCACCGCGACCGACGACGTCCACGACGGGTACGCTGCGGCCGGCGATCGCTCCCCCGATCCCCTCTTGCGCGAACGCGCCCGACTGTACGCCGAACTCGAGTTCGCGCGATGGCTCGTCCACGGGTGGGATGCCGGTGAGACCGCCGTCGTCGACGACGCGGTCGCCCTGCTCGAAGCACTCGCCGACGGCGTGCGCGGGGATCACATCGTGCCCGACACGCGCACCGACATCGACGACGCCATGGCGCTCGTCGACCGCGTCCCGCCGACGGCAACGACAGCCGTCGACACGTCGATGCAGACGGACGCCTACGACCCCGAGGCGCTCTCGCTGTATCTCTCCGCCGAGCGCGATCGCGTGAACGCCGAAAAGTCCGGCGGCGACGACACCGACTCGTTCGCGCCCGGGGCCTTCGACCTGTCGGGTCTGCGCGAGCCGGAAGAGCCGGGAGCCACGACGCCCATCGACCTGGACGGGTGGACCGAACGTCGTGAGACCGACCGTGTCGACGCGGAGGACCGCGGCACGCACACGAGCGGCTCCCTGGACGACGAGGTCTCTTTCTCGGGCATCGACTCGCGCGGCACCCAGTCGACGGCGGCCACCGGCGCCGACACGGACGACGAAGAAGACGCAGTGCGCGCGTCGCGCGCGGCGCTGCGTCGCTGGGCCGTCGGCGGCGACGGTTCGCGCGCCGGCACCGGCGACTGAGCAACCCCACCGGCACCGGCGACTGAGCGACCCCGCACGCACCGGCGACCGCCCGCGCGGAACCTCGACGACCGCCCGACCGCCTGAGATCCGCGACGAGCGCCCGCGCCGGCACCTCACCGGCCGCGGGACGTCCTGGCCGTCATCCTCGGAGGATCACGTCGTCGCCGACGTAGAACAGCGCGACGTCGATCTGGTCGAGGGGGACGCCGTGTTTCGCGTGATACGCCTCGCGGTAGAGCTCCAGCTGCAGCATGCGCGACCGACGTTCGATGTCGCCCACCGGCGGTCGCCCGGTCTTCCAGTCGACGATCTCGATACGGTCGCCTCGGCGGTAGACGGCGTCGAGCTTGCAGATGACGACGTGGGCACGTCCGTCGAGGCGCTCGGTCACGAAGTCGATCTCGGTCTCGACCGCGATCGGCTGGAGGTCGGCCCACTCGGAACGCTCGAAGCTGTCGCGCAGTCGCTGCAACTCATCGGCGTCCGCCGCGGAGGCGCCGATCTCGTCATCGTCGTCCCACAACGCGCCGTCGTCGAGCCCCGTCCCGGCGCCGACGAGACCGGAGCGCCGTTCCACCCACGCGTGGAACAGCGTCCCCAGGCGCGTCTGTCGGTAGGGGCGTTCCGGCATCGGGCGCCGGAGAGCCTCGACCGTGCCGCCGTAGTCCGCGACGAAATCCTTGAACCGCGACGCCGGGATGCGCGTCGGCGCCGGCGTGTGGGTCGGTCTCAGACGTTCCGCCCGCTCGGCCAGCAGAAGCTCGATGTCCGCATCGGGCGCCGCCGCGGGGGCGGAGCGGGCGGCGACCACCTCGGACGCCGCGGCCGTGACGGCCGTGCGCCGGGCGCCGAGCGGGTCGAGCGGCCAGTGCAGCAACCGGCGCTCCCCGTCGTACGGATCGTCGCCCGGGTCGTCGACGGTGAGATCGACACCCACGGCACGAGCGGCCTCGTCGAGGAACACGCTGGATGTGCGGGGGCGCTTCGTGCCCGACCAGCTGGATCCACTCAAGAGCAGGTGGTCGCGCGCTCGGGTGAACGCGACGTAGGCCAGACGCCGATCCTCATCGAGCTGGCGCGCCCGGTTGGCGGCGACGAAGTCCTCGATCGCCGACTTGAGCTGCTGCTGCGTGGCCGCACCGCGCCAGCCCAGGACCGGGAGCCACGCGGCGTCTCCGCGGAACTCCGATGGGAGGATGCCGAATCCGAGCCACCCCTTGGTGTCGCGCGGCAGCGACGGCAATTCATCGGTCACGAGACGCACGACGGCGACGGCGTCCCACTCGAGGCCTTTGGACCCGTGGATGGTCAGCAGCTGCACGACATCGTCTTCGGGCGGCTCGGTACGCGGGGCGAACTCGTCCGCCTGCTCGGCGTGGTCGAGCCACGCGAGCAGGCTCGACACCGATCCGGATTCGTCAGCCGCCAAGAATCCGCGGATTTCATCGACGAAGGCGCGCAACTGCGCGGAAGCGATGCGCGCGGGACCACGCGACTCGTTCGCCGCGAGCTCGATATCGAGACGGAGCTCCGACTCGATCAGACGGATCAGCTCGGGGACGGGCGCCCCGACGCTCCGGCGCAGCCCGGCGAAGACCGCGCCCGCGTCGCGCAGACGTTCCCGGCCCGCGGGCGTGATGTCGGCCAACCACCCGTGGCCGTCGCTCTGACGGGCGACGAAGTCGAGTGCGTCCACGAGCGAGGCGCGGTCCGCCCCGGGCGTCGACCGCAAGCGCGCCACCACGTCTGCGTCGAGCGGCTGCAGCCCCGCATCGTGCGTGGCGAGACGTCGGGCGACCTGCGCGAGCGCGCGCAGGTCGGCGAGCCCGAGCGCCCACCGCGGCCCGGAGAGCAGGCGGATGAGCGCCGAGCCCGCCTCGGGGTCGCTGATGACCCGGAGCGCCGAGACGACGTCGACCACCTCGGGCGTGGTCAGCAGGCCTCCGAGCCCGAGGATCCGGTGCGGGATCCCCCGCCGCCCCAGCGCGTCGCCGAAGCGCACCATGTGTTTCTTGCTGCGGAACAGCACGGCGCCCGTCGTCGTGCGCCCGTCGGACGCGCGGGCACCGCGGATGCCCGCGAACCACGACGCGACGCGGTCGGCCTCGGTGTCGAGGTCGGTGTCGAACACCACCTCGACGTGGCCGTCGGGGGCCGCGGGACGCGGCTGCAGCTCGTCGACGACCACCGGAGCGCGATCGGCGAGCGGCGCGAGCACCGCGTTGGCCGCCTGCAGGACGCGGGCACTGTTGCGCCAGCTGGTGAGCAGCGAGAACCGTGCGCAGTCGGTCTCGGCGGCGAAGGCAGCAGGAAACCCCCCGAGGTTGCCGGCGCTCGCGCCGCGCCAGGCGTAGATCGCCTGATGGGGGTCGCCGACGGCCATGACGCCCGTCCCCCCGAACAGCGTGGCGAGCAGATCGGTCTGCACGACGGAGGTGTCCTGATACTCGTCGAGCAGCACGACGCGGTACCGCGCGCGCAGCTCGGCGACGACCGCGGGGTGCTCCCGCACGATGCGCAGGGCCCCCGCGACCTGATCGGCGAAATCCATCACGCCCAGTCGCGCCTTCTCACGGTCGTACGCCGCGGCCAGGTCCGCGAGCATTGCCAGGGCGGACACGCGCGACGCCGCTTCGGCGACGTCCTTGTACACGCTGACGCGCGACGTCTCGGAGGGGCGGTCGACGATGCCGCCGAACTCCTCGGGGAAGGCCGCGAGACGCTCGAGATCGACCAGATTGTCGACGCCGTCGCGTGCGATGCGCAAGGCCGCGTCGATGAGCGTGCGGGGCGATTCCTGGCGCTCCTCGAGACGCGGGTCGTCGGAGGCGAACACGACGCGCCGCATCAGCAACCAGGCCGCCGACTCCGACAGGACGGCCGATTCGGAGTCGCGCCCGATGCGTAGTCCGTGTTCGCGGACGAGGCCGTCGGCGAAGCTGTTGTACGTCGAGACGGTCGGCCGATGCAGCAGCTGGTCGCCGTCGTGGTCGGCGGGCGGCACGGCGTCGACCTCCCGGGCGAGTGCGTCGAGCGCATCGCGGCGCGCCGCGTCCCCCGACGCACCGTCGAGGGCGGCCAGCTCGGCGAACACCGCCAGCCGCCCCTCCGCGTGCAACGCCGGCAGAGCAGGAAGAAGGCCCCGCGTCTCGAACTCCGAGAGCCGGTGCAGGCGGCGGTGGATACGCTCCGCCAGCTCGCCCGCGGCCTTGCGCGTGAAGGTGAGGCCGAGCACCTCGTCACGACGGACGAGACCGTTCGCCACCAACCACACCACGCGGCCCGCCATGGTCTCGGTCTTGCCGCTCCCGGCCCCGGCGACCACCAGCGCGGGCGCCAAGGGCGCCTCGATGACGGCGGTCTGCTCGCGCGTGGGCGGGAACTGTCCGAGGGCTGCGGCGATGGTCGCCGCGGGAAGCGACGCCGTCACGAAGCGCTCACCGCCGACACGGTGTGGATGCGGCACAGTCCGAACGAGAACTCGTCGCGGCAGTGCACCTCGTACGGTGCCGCGAAGCTCGTGCCGCGCATGACGTCGACCGCGCGCTGCACGCGCCCGATGAACTGCTCGCGCTGGGTGTCGTCGAAGGGCGGCTGCGTCGGCTCGGCGTAGTCCTTCTTCGCCGCGCTCGGGCGCAGCACGAGGAGCTTGGCCCCGCCGGAGGGAAGCCCCTCGA
>JAAIGE0100110999.1_pt1 | contig 12446 bp, 11 predicted proteins | sample 6487951 | NCBI WGS metagenome assembly JAAIGE01 (sample SAMN13974128, study PRJNA590717) | phyllosphere metagenome | biome: tomato field; feature: multiple bacterial spot infested tomato fields; material: tomato leaves; isolation source: leaves from tomato fields | host: Solanum lycopersicum ... | reverse complement strand
GTAGCACGCCGGGCCGAGCGCGACGCGCTGGTCCGCCAGCATGCCGAGGCGAGCGCCGATCGCGTGATCGCGCTCAATCCAGGCATCGTCGATGCCTATCGCCGCCGGGTGAAGGTGCTGGCCTCGACGCTCAGCACGTCGCAAGGCCCGGAGCAGGCCGAAGTAAAGCAACGCCTGCGCGAGATCATCGCCGGCGTCACGATCACGCCGAGCAACACCGACTGGACTATCGAAGTGGTGTCGTCGCTGGGGGCCGTGGTCGGCCTCGCCAGCTCTGGACAGTCCCGAAAGGGTTCTGCCGAGTCTGTCTCGATGGTAGCGGAGGACCGCTACTGTCGAGGCCGACCGGGCAGAACCATTAGGGTTTGACCACCCCGGCCGCAACTGGCGGCCGACCTCCAGCATTACCGATCCGGGCGCCACCGTAGACGGCCCCCCGAATCGTCAGCGCCACGCACGGCGCCATTCGCTTCCCACGGCCGCGGGATGCCCAGCCCGGCATCCTGCGGTTACGTGCCCCCATCGACTTCCCGCCCGGGAGCCGAAACGATGCCGTCTACCCCTCGTACTGAAGCGCTGCTTACCGCGCGTCAGGCTCGCCAGCTCGCCAAGAGCTTCACCGCCAAGCTGACCGGCCGCGAACGCGGACCAGATCGCGCCGTCCGGCGCGAGAGCTTCGATATCGCCGATCGCCGCGCGCAGGTGTTCCGGCCGATCGGGGACGGCACCAAGGAAGGCGCGATGTCGTGGATCGACTGCCTGCTGAAGGTGGCGCGCGACTATGACGACCTGGAGCGCGCCAAGGGCGGGGCTCGGCCGCTGGGTCATACGGCGATTGCCGTGCTGGAGGTGCTGCTCGGCCGACGAGGACGAACGCGCATACCGATCGACTTCCGGACAGGTCGCTGCGATCCGGCCATCGACACGATCGCGGCTGCGGTAAATCTCGCACGGATCACCGTCGTGCGCGCCCTCGCCAGGCTGAAGGCCAAAGGCTTCATCAGCTGGGTCCGCCGGTCACGCAGGACCGGGAACGACGGCACCTTCGCGCCGCAGCGCGAGCAGACCAGCAATGCCTATTTCTTCGACTTCGCGGAGATGCCGAAGAACGTCCGTCAGCGCCTGCGCGACCTCGTGGAGGCCCGCAGCCGCGGCCGGGCGGCCAAAGCGGCAAGCGCCGCACCCGCCGTCCAGGCAGCCCCCGCTGCGCCACAGAGCCCCCTTCTGCGCGAAGCGTTGAGGGCCCTTGAGACAAAGGTGGCAGGCGCGAGTACCACTAGTTCACCCGCTATCCCGCATCAGGGGTAAGATCGAAAGGAATTGAGGCGCCTGGGCGCCTCAATGCTCCAGTACGCTGGTCCCCCCGACCGAAACGGCCCACCCCCTCCCACTTGATTGCCAAGACCCGGCGGTCGAGCGTGGCGGCTTGCGCCGCCTCGGGGTATGCGAGGGGGGACAAGAGAGAAACGTCGCAAAACATCAACAGCTACCCAGAGCGTCCGCATTGGACCTTGCATGGTCCAAAAAAGACGCCTATGTGTCGATTAGAGACATTTGGGGTCAAGCGACATGATCAAATACGCTTTTTGGAATAATAAGGGGGGGACGGGCAAAACGAGCCTTGCTTTCCAAGCAATCACACGTTTTGCCGAACAGAACCCTCAGGCAAATATTCTCATTATAGATATGTGCCCCCAAGCGAACATGTCTGAGCTGTTGCTCGGCGGCATGACAAACGGCGGCGGAGCCAAGCTGTTACAGCAGCAGGGGAAAATCCCTCGGTGTAGCATCGGCGGGTATTTTCAAACACGCTTGCCGTCCCCCTATACGCCGCCACCGTTTTCACCACATAACTTCATCATGATTCCGAATTCGGTAAATACGTCCATACCGAGCAACATCTCGCTCGTCTGCGGTGATCCGCTTCTGGAGCTGCAGTCTAACGCAATCAATACGCTGTCGAATGCCCAAATACCTGGAACAGATACCTGGATATCCGTTGCCGATTGGGTGCGTGACTTTCTCTCGCCTATACAAAGCGAGTACGACTACGTGTTCTTCGACTGCAATCCCAGCTTCTCTTTATACACGCAAATTGCGCTTGCTACGGCTGATCGGCTGATTTTGCCGGTCATGGCTGACGACAGCTCTAGACGTGCTGTTCAAAATGCACTTTCATTGGTGTACGGGTTGAGTTTGCCGTCACCGATCTATGCAACATATGCGTTCAGCTCAAAGCTTGTGAACGCTGGCAGGACATTGCCAAGGGTGCATTTGATAGCGAAGAACCGTATTACTCAATACATGGGACCGGCCTCCGCTTATGCTGCTGTGCTGCACGCTATTGAGACCGATATAATGCAACTACAGGCCTCACATCCTCAGCTGTTTACGTTTTCTTCCCCATCCGTTGCATCAGTCGATATTCGGGATTTTCAGACAACCGGTGTTGTTGCTTTTGCAAAGGGACTTCCCTTTAGTCAGCTGCGATCGGGCAAGCAAACGGTTGGTGGTCATCGCGTGGAGGTGAACGAACCATATAGGGTTAATTGCTTGGCCGCGATTGATACGCTCGTCGCGCGCTTGTAGCTGGACGCGGAGGCATCTGCCTCAGCAGATGCCTTCTTCCTATCCCTAAGTACGCCATCCTGACACCAACTCAGCCCAGCTGCAGAACAACGCACGCCGCCGCACAAGCTGCTCGCTGCGATTATATGCCGCCTCGACCTTGTCCTTCGGAGCATGGGCGAGCGCCTGGTCGATCAGGTACCGGTCAAAGCTGCCCGCCTCATTCATCACAGTGGCGAAGGTGGCGCGCCAGCCGTGTGGCACATGGCGGCCGGCATAACCGGCCCGGACATACAGCTCGCCGATGGCGCCTTCCCCAATCGGACTGGATCCGCCGCGACCGGCAAAAATAAGTCCACCGCCGCCGATCGCGCGCGCGGCGCGCAGCACCTCCACCGCCGCCGGCGCCAGCGGAACCAGATGGTCGTTGGCCTGGTCCAGCTTGCGGTGGCGCTTCATCTTCATGCGCGCCGCCGGCACGCGCCATAGCGGCGCAGGCCCGTCGATATCCTCGATCTCCTCCCACCGCGCACCGCGCACCGCGGCGAGGCGGACGCCGGTCAATGCCAGGAAGCGGGATGCGAGCTTTACCGCCGGGGCAGCGCGCAGCTGGTCGACCGCGTCCAGCAGCCCGCGCGCATCGCCGATCGCAAGCAACGCCGGATGGTGACGCTGCGCCGGCGCTGGCGCCAGCGCGCGGGCGACGATCGCCGCCGGATCAGCCTCGACGATGCCTTCGGCGCGCGCATGCGCGAAGACGGCCGAGATCCGCTGGCGCACCCGCCGAGCCGTCTCCAGGCGGCCGCGCGCTTCTACCCCGCGGAGCGCTGCCAGCACGACGGGCGTGGTGATCGCGCCGATCGGCATGGCGCCGATCGCCGGGAAGACATCGCGCTCCAGGCTGGCCAGCACGTCGGCCGCGTGCACCGGCGTCCAGCGCGGCAAGCTATGCGAGTGCCAGCGCCGGCCGACCTGTTCGAAGGTCTCTGCCGCCGGTGCCGCGGACGCGCTGCTCGTCTCCGCACGCGGATCGACGCCTGCGCGCAACGCGTCACGCGCCGCCTCACACCGCTCGCGCGCCTCGGCGAGCGAAACCTCCGGCCAGGTGCCGAACGTCAGCAGCTGCTCACGGCCGGCACGGCGATATCGCATGCGGAAGCTCTTGCGCGCGTTCGGCGCGACATAGAGGTGCAGACCGCCCTCGTCATAAATCTTGTAGGCAGCCGCGCGCGGCCGCGCAGCTTTCACTGCAGCGTTCGTCAGCATAGTTTTCTCGTAAGGATTGACCTCGAATCGCCAGGAGAAATGGCCGTGCCCTATACCGACGAGCAGATCGCCAGAATGGGTGAGCAGCTAAATCAATGGTTGGAGCGAGCGTCAGGGGTGAATGAGCAATTGCTACTCAGGAGGTGGCGGTCGCCAGAGGGCGATGAGTTTGGCCGGCATGGTCTGGCCCGGCGGTTTGCCGACCTTACGCACACGGCGGAACGCATCTTTGATGTTCTGCCGCCTAACGAGCAGCAGCCAGATCGTACAAATCTACGTGACGCAACGGCTTTCATGCACTGCTTTGTCATCAACTGCGCTGGAGCTATCGACAACGCTGCCCGCATCTGGGTCTACGAACGCAATGTCCGGCGGCCGAACGGAACGCCTTTATCTCGGGCCCAGATTGGCTTTGGCGCACAAGACAATTTCCAGATCGTTATGGCAACCCTGCCGGACTACCTACGGGATCGGCTTCTGAGCTATTCGGATTGGCGGCAGTATCTGACGTCCTATCGAGACGCCTTGGCACATCGCATCCCACCGTACATTCCTCCCCGGCATTGCACCGAGGCTGACGGTGAGAGGTACAATCGCCTGGGCGATGACTGGCGGCAAGCTTTCCGAGCGCAGGATTACAATCGGTGCGATGCCATCGTCGATGAGCAGCGGCGGCTTGGAACGTTTGAACCAACGATGATGCATTCGTTCAGCGAACAGGCCCAGCCTATGAAGCTTCACCCGCAACTCATCTGCGACATCGCGACGATTGTGGACATTGTGGAGCTGACGCTCCTGCACATAGACGACCAATGAAGGGCAGGATTTCCGTGTGAAAGCACGAACCCAGTAACGTCTTTTTCACCCGGCTAAGTCACTCTGCCTCGCGAGGCCCTGTCACGATCGCGGCGGACAATCCCTCCGCCGCGGGGCAGGAATTTGCCTAGTCCCTCAATGCCTTGCCGACCGCATGCAGCGGCTTCGTACCCCACTCGGTACCCCAGGGTCCGGCACCCGGCGAGCGCTCGCGGGTTGTACCGAAGCTATATTCGCGTGGTGAGGGTACCCGATGTGTAATCGTGCGCGCATGGCCGGTGAGCCAGAGACGCTGATCGAAACATTCTCGGCCGATTGGCTGACGGAAAAGCCACGCGATAACCGGTTCAACCCCAAAGAGCTGTATCCGAAATCCCGCGCCTATGTCGTTCGGGCGGAGGGCGCGAAGCGCGGCTTGGACGTGATGGAATGGGACGTCACCGCGGGCCAGGCGCCCTGGCCAATGACCAACGTCCGCAATCTGAAATTGCCCCAGTGGAAAACGCTGGCCGAGGAACCGGCCCATCGCTGCCTGATCCCGCTTACCGAATTCTGCGAATGGACGCCCGACAAGCACGCCGTCGACGGCGGCAAGCCGATCAAGGGCGAAATGTGGTTCAAGGTCACCGACCAGCCGATCATGGCCATCGCCGGCTTCTGGCGGGAGATCGCCGGCACCCGCTATTTCGCGATGGTGACGTGCGATCCCAATGCCGTCGTCGCGCCCATCCATCCCAAAGCGATGATCACGATCCTCGCGGCAGAGGATCAGGATCGCTGGCTGAGGGGCAGCTATCAGGACGTGCTGGATCTTCAGCGCCCCTACCCGGCAGATCGGATGGAGGTGCGGGGGCCGGTATTCCCGACGCGTAAACCGGCCGCACCGCGGGCCGCCAGTAATTGACCCGCTTCAGGTCCTTTGCCTCTTCCTCCTGCATGCGGACATAGCGGACCGACGCCGCCAGCGCCTCGGTGGCTTCGCGGCGTCGATCGGCATCGATCCGACCGCCCGCCTGGATGCGCTCGAGAAACGTCATGCTGATCTCGGCGCCGACGGTCCTGGCGATCGCCTCCCAGCAGGTGTTGAGGTAGGTTCCGCGCTGATAGCCGGGCTGCGGCCCCGGCGGCGTGTCCTGGCAGGTCCGCCAGAACCTGTCGAAGAACGCGCGGTCCCCCTGCCCGGCGGCATACAGGTAGGCCAGCAGGAAACGCAGCGAGCGGCTTTGCGGCACCGTGCCCTGATAGCCCTGCTGCGCCACCTCGTAGAGCGCAACCAACGCCTTGAACGTGAGATGCTCGCAACTGAAACGCATGGACGGCCCTTGGAACGAATCAGGAACATCCTATCGGACTATCGCGCTGATCTTCAACCCCTTCCGGCCTTCACGGATCAGCCAGGGGAGTTGCGGATGATCAATTCGGTCACCTTCTGGCTGCGCCCCGTCGCGGCGGCGGACAGCGTCCAGGTCGTCTGCACCTCCTCGATGACGAAATCTGCGAACGTCTCCCGCACGAAGGCCGTGTCGTTGATCGACATAACGAACTGCCCGCGGATGCTGCTGAGCTGCGCGGCCATCGCGACGTAATCGGCCCGGCCGAATGGCACGCCATAGCCTTCCGTCTCGTCATAGGGCGGGTCGAGGTAGAAGAGCGCCCCGGGGCCGTCGTAGCGGCGGATGCAATCGCTCCATGGCAGGCGCTCGATCGTCACCGGCTCCAGGCGGCGGCTCAAGGCCTTCAATTCGGCGCGAAGCCGGGCGAGCTGGATGCGCGAGGACTGATCGCGCCGGACGCCGAACGTCCTTCCCTCCACCTTGCCGCCGAAACCGAGGCGCTGGAGATACAGGAAGCGCACCGCCCGCTCGATATCGGTCAGCGCATCCGGATCGAGCCGGCGCTGGCGCTCGAATTCGTCGCGGCCGGCAGGGAGCCAGCGGAACTCGTCCACGAAGGGCTGGTAATGCCGCCGGATCACGCGAAACAGATTGGCCACGTCGGCCGACAGATCGTTGATCACCTCGACTGGTGCCGGAGTCGATCTGCGCAGAAACACGCCGCCCATGCCGACGAAGGGCTCGATATAGGCGCGGTGGGGGATCGTCTCGATCAGCGCGCAAAGACGTTTTGCCAAATTACGCTTGCCGCCGAGATAGGCGGCGGGGGGATTTGCGATAGGGATCACCATCTTTGCTCATTCTCCGTGGAAGAAGAGCACGTCGGCTAAGCCGCGCTCGGGTGGGTGCCGCCGCTACGCGGCGGGGAACCGGCGCCGATCGGCGCGGGATCTCGGATGATGTCGGGTGGCTTCGGGGAACACGCTGGCAGTGCGGCTCGGCCACCTGGTACCGGGTGGTTAGCCGCGCAGATCAGGCGACTGCGCCCCGCGTATTCCCCGAAGGTCTTCTATTTCGCAGGCCACCCGGAAAACCGGTCAGCCTGATGCCGCGCGCGCGGGCCTTCCTCTGCGGCTAAGCTCGGGAGGGCGAAACCGGCATGGCACAAGCCTGCGCGGTGGTCGAGTGGATCAGATGCAGACGACCGTCTGCTGCCACGCCAGATCCTCGCCGCCGGTGGTGGACGCGATGAACTCGACCTTCACCAGCGTGCCGGCGCGCCCGCCGTTCAGCCAGAAGGTCATGACCTTGCCGTCATGCTCGACACGATCGACGATCAGCGCCGGATCGCTCGTCCGCGCCGCGATCCGGCCGGCGATCGTCTGGCCACCGAGATCGGCGGTCCAGTCCGCCTGGTACTGGCGCTCCTCGGCGGGGCGCTTGGTGATGGTTGACATGGACGTGCCCCTGCGAATGACAAAGGCGCGCGGCCGCGCCGGGACGATGAAGCGGTGGTGGGGAGGAATGACGATCGGCGCCAGCCGCCGCGTGAGCGTCAGCAGGCCATGGGCCGTCACGCGCTCCAACGCTGACGCTGCCCCGCCGTCGAGCCGCAGGCCGCCACGCCCGGAACCAAGCGCCGGCACCAGCGCTGCCGCCATCGCCGACCGGATCTCCGCCCTAGCGACCGTGGCGCCGCCGAAACGCGACAGGCTGGCCACCCCCGCCATGGTGATCGGCGAACGGCTGGCGGTCGCACCGATGATCGCCGCCGGCCCGGCCGTCCCCCGCGCGCCGATGCCCAGACTGCCAGCGGCGCCTGCCGCCGCAGCGCCGATCGCCCGGTCCGCGCGCGCGGTTATCCGTGCGCCAGCCGTGCTGCGCGCGTCCACCGGCTTCAGAGAAGCCGCAGCCGCCGCGGCGACGCGCAGCGACGCCGCGCTGGTCGAGCGGACCGGGAACAGGGTCGCGGCGGCGCGCGCCCCGATCGGATCGGCCACGATCGGCGGACTGGCCCGCCAGGCATGGTCCGCCGCCAGCGACGCGCCATTATCGCCGGTGTCCCAGGAAAGCCACGCCTCCAGCCGCCGGAGATCCGCATCCGTGGGCGAGCCATAGCCATAGCCGAGCCGCAGCATGTGCTGCTCGGCGTGACTGCCGTAAATGGGCCAATACCCCATCCGCGCACCATCGCGCACATGGGTTGGCCGCGGATCGACGAAGATCGTCGCGTCGCGCTGCCCGTTGTGCCAGGCGCGGGTCGCACGGCTTTGCTCCCGATAGGCTTCGACGATGATCGTGATGCCACCCGCCAGATTGTCGATCGGGGTGTTGCCGATCGCATAGCCGCGCCACCCGATGTCACTGTACGGCACCGCGCCGTTGCGCGTCTTCCAGGACACGGCGCTGCCATCCAGCCCGCCATAGCCCCAGGGATAGAAGTCACCGGCCCGCTTTTCCAGGATGCGGCTGGCGAAGAACCAGAAGCGATCGGCACCTGCCACCGGCAGGTTTTCGGTCGGCAGCACCAACTGGCGAAAGCCGGTATCGAAATAGACGGACTGCTTCCCGTTCACGCTGCGCAGATCGGGGCGATAGTCCCGCACCGCACCCGTCGCGACCGATGCCGGGCCACCGTTCGGCCGGATCGCCGTCCAGGTCGCGACGCGCTGGGTGCCCTGGTAGTCGGCCGTGGTCACCAGCTGCGTGCTGTCGAAATATTCGAGGCCGGTGACCCCGACCATGTCCGCCGGTTGCCACGCCCGCATCGCCGCCGTCCTTTACGCGTTCGGCGCGGTCAGCGTGAAGTCCGCGACCGTCAACCGTTGACCCACTGCGAAGCTGGTATTGTCCATGGTCATGAAGACGCCACCGAGATGCGCCCAGGTGGCGCTGCCATCGGCGATCGCCCCGCCCTGCCCCGCCGGTCCTCCCGCCGCCGCCGATTGCCCGGCCACGGTGCAGCGATAGACCTGTCCGCCATTGTGCACCTGCTGGCCGAGCAGGAAGCCGGTTGACGGCGCCCAAGGCTGCGAGACCAGCCCTTGAAGGTGGCAGACGCCATCCGCGGAGTGGAAGCGCGCATGCCCGGCCAGCCCGGCGGCATCGGCGCCGGTGTCGATCCAGGCGCCCTGCCCTGCCTTCACCCCTCCCGCCGGCGGCGCCATCCAGTCGTCCGGCAGGGCGATCGTCGCCAGGACCGTGCCGGTATCGCCCGCCGCGGTGGAAGCCGGCATCGGCCCGGTGCGGACGCGCAGCGTCGCGCCCAGGCCGATGGTTGTTTCGACGGCCTCGAGCATCGCGTGGCGGACGGCGGTGGAAAGCTGGATGGTCATCGGGATTGTCCTTGCAAGGAGGAAAGAGGATCGCGGTCAGCGCGGCCGGTCAGAGCCGGGCATATTCGGCACGTGCGTCGAAGCACGGGCACGCCTTCAGCCATTCATGCGGCTCGACGATGCCGTCGCCGTCGCGGTCGGGGGAATAGTCGCGGTGCCCCTGCACGATCGCACGCGGATGCGCGGCCTTGAGCGCGCGGAGCAGCTCCAGCAGCGCAGCCTTCTGCGCCGGGGTTCGCGTGTCGTGCGGTCGGCCTGCGGCGTCCAGTCCGCCAACATAGACGACGCCGATCGAGCGGGCATTGTGCCCCTGGACGTGTGCGCCCGGCGTCGCCTTGTCGCGGCCGACCTCGACCGTGCCGTCCAGGTGGACGACGAAATGGTAACCGATGCCGGTGAAGCCCCGCGCCCGGTGCCAGGTGGCCAGCTCGGCCAGCGTGACCGCACGCCTCTCGCGCGTGGCGGTGCAGTGGACGGCGATCGAGGACACGGCACGCGCGATCGGCGCCAGCGCCGCGGCGCGCCATTGGATAGATTGGGTCATCGGGTCCTCCAGGCTCAGGGATGCCGCTCGGGTTCGACAGCGAGTTTCGCTCCCACCCGCTCGACGAAACGGTCGCGGGCCAGTCGGACGAGCCGATCGGACGACACCGCGGCGAGCGAGCCGATCAGCACCCGGAAATCGGTGCCGACCGGCGTGTGGGTCAGATGCGCCGCGAACTCGCTGATCGCGACGGCGATCAGGCCGAGGATGCCGAGCAGCAGCAGATCGGCCAGCACCCCGCGCCAGGTCAGCGGCCGGCCTTCGTTGATCGCCAGCCCGTATTTCGCCGCAGTGCCGATCGCCAGGCCGGCGATCGTCGGCCCATATTTGGCGCCGGCGGTGCCCGCCCAGGTGACAGGATCCGTCATGCTCTTCTCCCTTTTGAGACGATGTGCCGGGATCAGGCGGTTGCCAGAAACGTGATGCCGGCCAGCGAGGTAAAGGCGATGTTCCCGCTCCGCAGGATCACCGCGCCGTCCGCCATCACGTCGATCCGGGTCGGCCCGCCTCCGCTCCATGTGACAAAGATCAGCGTAGCCCCCGGCCGGTAACCTGGCAGCAGCGTGAACAGCGTGACGTCCACGGTGGGCGCGCCGGGTGGCGCCTGGACCAGTCCGTCCATTATCACCTGCCCCGCGGCATCCCGGTAGTACCGGGCCCCGCCGAAGCCGCCGCCATAATTGATCCAGGGCTCGGCCAGCGCGGGGATCTGCACCTCGGGCCGGGTGACCGGAACGCGTGGCTGCCAGCAGCGTGTCCTTGCGTCCCAAGCCAGCACCTGCCCATCCGACGCCGGCTGGCGGGCGAGCGCCACGTCGCGAACATCCGACATCGCCACGCCCGGCGGCGCCGAGATGCGCGGCACATACCCATCGCGCATTACCTGCGTGTACGCCCAGATGTAGAGCGGCCAGACACCGCATTCCCGCGCCGCGGCCAGCGCGCTGGTAGAGGCGCGCCAGATCGGCCCCGCGTCCGGTGCCAGCGCGAAGCCGGCGAAATATTCCTGCCGCGACCGGGGATAGCCGAGCTTCGTTTCCGCCCTGGCTCGCGCGGAGGCCGACAGGTCCGGCCGATCGTCGATCACGAAGTCGTAGTCCTCGAGTTGGAGGACATCGAGCCGCGGATAGGCCAACCCCGCTGGCATGTTCACCCGGTGTGCCTCCGGCGTGCGGGCGTCGAGCAACTGCGGCAGGTAGAGCAGCGCGTAGCCAATGGTCGCGGGATGCTTCGCCCGTACCGCCGCGATCAGGGCCAGCACGGAAGCGGCCAGCCGGTCGCCCAGCCAGTCGCAATAACCCTTCTGCGCCGCGGTCATCGGCGCGGTCATGCTGGTGATCACCGGCGGCTCGCCGCCCTTCTCTGCCCGCCAGGCCGCGACCGTCGAGGGATCGTAGAAATAGGGCACGTGCGAGCGGAAATCGATCCACCACCACGGCTCGCCCACCTGAAAGCGCACGCGCAGGTCCGCCGCCGCGGCGATGTCGCAAAAGGCCAGCGCCACCGACGTCAGATAGGCAAACGCCGGCGCGTGGCAGGGCGAGAACAGCGCGCTCGGCGGCTCCCATCCGGTCAGCGCCGGCAGGCCCGCATGGTCGAGCTGGCGCCAGTCCCGCGGGGCGAAGGCATTCAGCATCTCGTAGGACAGCGACACGATCAGCTCGCGTCCGGACGCTTTCAGCCGCGCCGCCAGATCCTCATGCCAGACACGGCACGGAACATTCAGCGGATCGGCCGCCGCCGTGTCCGCGACATACCGCCCCTCGCCCGGTGACCATCGCCACCGGAAATAGTGGCTCATCCCGACATAATGGTTGAACTCGCCCCGGTAGCCGAGAAGGTCCAAGTTGCGGATGATCCGTTCGGGCGTGACGTTGTACGTGTCGTCATAGCCATTGGTCATCCGCACGTCGTGGACGCCGCCGGGACCGATCCCACAGGTGAGCGTGCTGGCCCGCCCGGTCGCGGTCATGCCGGTCAGCTCCAGCGCCGCCTCGATCGGCGCGTCCAGCCGCTCGGCCGAACCCTTGTCGTACCCGGTCGGCACGAAGCTGATCAGCATCCGGTCGATGTCGCCGGCGAAGATGTCGTCGCCACCGTAATATCCGCCGGGCAAACGGTCGAAGTCGAGCCGGATCAAGGCGTCACGCGCGGTCGATCCGGCCTGGTTGGCGTTGCCCAGATGGACGTAGCGGACCATCTTCGCGCCCTTCGCATCCCGCCCCTCGATGGTCAGCGTCGGGCCGTCCGGATCGGTCAGGTCGCGAATGTCGCCGTGCAGCCGCAGTCGGAATTGCAGCACACAGCCGCGATAATCGCGCGCGGTGTCGTAGGCGGTGGTCGAATGGTCGAGCGTGTCCTCGCTCGACCAGATCAGCCCGGCCAGATGCCCGCGCTCATGGAAGGTCGCATCGATGCGCAGCGCATCGGCGGCGGTCGCGCGCACCGCGGCGATCATCGTCATCGGAAAGTTGGTCGACCAGAAGATGGGATCGAAGCGCGGCCGCGTCTCGGTGCCGATCCGGGGCGGGCGCAGCGCGAAGCGGCTCGCCTCGATCCATTTCTTGGTCGAGTCCGCATTGT
>JAAIGE0101402484.1_pt1 | contig 12451 bp, 8 predicted proteins | sample 6487951 | NCBI WGS metagenome assembly JAAIGE01 (sample SAMN13974128, study PRJNA590717) | phyllosphere metagenome | biome: tomato field; feature: multiple bacterial spot infested tomato fields; material: tomato leaves; isolation source: leaves from tomato fields | host: Solanum lycopersicum ... | reverse complement strand
CGGACGGCACTGACTCTGCAGCGCGACCACTACATGCCGCTCGCGCGAATTCGCGAGCACCTCGAGCAGACCGGGGCCGAGGCCCCGCTTCCGCCGCTGCCGGCCTCGATCATCCCGAGACGCCGCTACCGCCGCGACGAGCTGCTCGCCGAGTCCGACGCCGGAGCCGCCCTGTTGCAGGATGCGGTTTCGGCGGGTCTGCTGCCGGCGGCCGACAGCTACGACGACCGCGCGATCGCGCTCATGCGCACGCTCGTCGTGCTCGAGCGTCACGGCATCGGTCCGCGCCATCTGCGCACGGTTCGCCAGGCGGCCGAACGCGACGTGGCCCTCGTTGAGACCGCCCTGGCGCCGCTGCTCCGCCGCACCGATGCGACCTCTCGCGGACGCGCCGGCGAACTCGCCCCCGAGCTCGTGCGCCGGCTCGACGAGGTGCGTTCGGCGTTCGTCCAGACGGCCCTCGACCGACTGTCGTGACACCCTCGGCGCGACACGCCGAGGGCTCGACGCGGATGTCGTTGCCGCACCGGCATCCCTCCTCTAGCGTGGAAGAAGCCCGACCCACCCGCAGGAGGACCAGATGACCGCGCATGATTCGCTCGGCGATACGCGGTTTCAGGCCGACCTTCTTTTCACGGACGGTCTTCCGCAGATGGACGACGAGGCCGGCTATCGCGGTGCGCAGGCAGCTCGCGCGGCCGGCATCACCTACCGCCAGCTCGACTACTGGGCGCGCACCGAGCTCGTCGAGCCGACGGTCCGCGGGGCCAGCGGCTCGGGCTCGCAGCGCCTGTACGGTTTTCGCGACATCCTGGTCCTGAAGCTCGTCAAGCGCCTGCTCGACACCGGTATCTCGCTGCAGCAGATCCGCGTCGCAGTCGAGCAGCTGCGCGCCGCCGGCATTCGCGACCTCGCCGGAACCACCCTCATGAGCGACGGTGCGTCGGTGTATCTCTGCACCTCGAACGACGAGGTCATCGACCTCGTCAGCCGTGGCCAGGGCGTCTTCGGCATCGCCGTCGGCAAGGTTCTTCGCGAGGTCGAGTCGACGCTGGTCGAGTTCGACCCGCAGGCTCCCGACTCGCTCGACGAGCTCGCGGCGCGGCGGTCGGCCCGAACCGCCTGAGCCCCGCTCCCACCGCGACGCGCGTCGGTCCCACCGGCGCGCGTTTCGCATGCCACTGGCCGCGAGACAGCAGTTTCGCGCCGAGACCGTGGGGTGACCCCGCATTCTCGGCGCGAAACTGCAGTCTCGCGGACTGACGGGGGTCAGGCGGGAGTGGGGGTCTCGCCCGAGACGGGGATGCGGCCGGTGCGCAGCACGCGGTCGAGCAGGGCGTCGAAGTCGGATGCCAGTTCCTGAGCGGAATCGCCCGGCCAGATGTGCAGCGGCTTGGCTGCTCCCTGGGCCTGCTGCAGCGACGTGCGCTCGGGCAACTGCGGAGACAGGACGAGCGGGCCGAACATGTCGCGAAGCTCTTTGATGCGGAACTGGTGCTCGATCGACTGCGGCCGCACGCGATTGACGACGATGCCCAGCGGCTGGAGGCGCGGCGACAGGCCGCGGCGGATCTCTTCGATCGCGCGCAGGGCACGGTCGGCCGCGGCCACCGAGAACAGGCCGGGCTCGGTGACGACGATGACGCGGTCGCTCGCGGCCCAGGCGGTGCGCGTCAGCGCGTTGAGCGAGGGAGCGCAGTCGATCAGGACGAGGTCGTAGTCGGCCTCGATCGTGGCGAGCGCCTCTTCGAGTTTCCAGACGTCGCGCACGCTCGGGTGGGGGCCGTCGAAGTTGATGGCCGACGGGCTGCCGATCAGCACGTCGATCGTGCCGGGATGCACCTTGGCCCAGCCGCTCGAGGTGATCGCCTGACGAACGACCTTCTCCTTCGGGTTGGCCAGGACGTCGGCGACGTTCAACCGGCCGGCGACCTGGATGTCCATCCCCGTCGATACGTCGGACTGCGGATCGAGGTCGACGACCAACGTCCGGACACCGCGGGCGAACGCGGCGGATGCGAGCCCCAGAGTGACGGTCGTCTTGCCGACCCCGCCCTTGAGCGAGGAGACGGAAAGTACGTGCACGAGCGTCTACGTTACCGTCCCCTAGGCTGTGAGGGTATTCGAGCCCCCGTGCGGCACCGTCGCCGCACGACATCTCCGGTGAGGTGCACATGTTCCGCAAGATCCTGGTAGCCAACCGCGGCGAGATCGCCATCCGAGCCTTCCGGGCCGCGTTCGAGCTCGGAGCTCGCACCGTCGCGGTCTACCCGCACGAAGATCGGTACTCGCTGCACCGGTTGAAAGCCGACGAGGCGTACGAGATCGGCGAGAAGGGGCACCCGGTGAGGGCGTACCTCGACGTCGACGCCATCGTGCGCGTCGCGGTCGAGAGCGGCGCCGACGCCATCTACCCGGGGTACGGCTTCCTCTCGGAGAATCCCGAGCTGGCCGCCCGGGCCGCCGAGGCGGGCATCACCTTCATCGGCCCTCCGGCGTCGGTGCTCGAGATGGCGGGCAACAAGGTGACCGCGAAAGAACATGCCGTCGCCGCCGGTGTTCCCGTGTTGCGCTCGACCGAGGCGTCCGACGACGTCGACGCGCTCGTCGCGCAGGCCGACGGCATCGGCTTTCCGATCTTCGTCAAGGCGGTCGCCGGCGGCGGTGGGCGCGGCATGCGGCGCGTCGCGTCGAAGGATGCACTGGCTCCGGCCCTCGCCGAAGCGATGCGCGAAGCGGGCAGCGCGTTCGGTGACGCCCGGGTGTTCCTCGAGCAGGCGGTGCAACGACCGCGCCACGTCGAGGTGCAGATCCTGGCCGACAAGACCGGCAGAACCGTCCACCTGTTCGAACGGGACTGCTCGATCCAGCGCCGCCATCAGAAGGTCATCGAGATCGCGCCGGCGCCGGGCCTCGACGAGTCGACGCGCGCGGCCCTGTACCGCCACGCGGTGGCCTTCGCCGAATCGATCGGCTACGAGAACGCCGGAACCGTCGAGTTTTTGCTCGAGACCGCGGGGCCTCGCGCCGGCGAGGTGGTCTTCATCGAGATGAATCCGCGCATCCAGGTCGAGCACACCGTCACCGAAGAGGTGACCGACGTCGATCTCGTGCAGTCGCAGATGCGCATCGCGGCGGGGGAGACGCTCGAGGCGCTCGGACTCACGCAGGATCGCATCCACCTCCGGGGGGCGGCGCTGCAGTGCCGCATCACCACCGAAGACCCCGCGCACGGGTTCCGTCCCGACACCGGAAAGATCACCACGTACCGGTCGCCGGGCGGCGCGGGCATCCGTCTCGACGGAGGAACGACCGCCGCGGGCTCGCAGGTGAGCCCGCACTTCGACTCGATGCTCACCAAGCTCACCTGCCGGGGCCGTGACTTCGCGGCGGCGGTCGTCCGCTCGCGTCGTGCGCTGGCCGAATTCCGCATCCGCGGTGTCTCGACCAACATCCCCTTCCTGCAGCGCGTGCTCGACGATCCGGCCTTCGAGGCGGGAGACCTGAGCACCGCCTTCATCGACGAACGTCCCGAACTGGTGCAGGGCCGGGTGTCGAAGGACCGGGGCTCGAAGATCCTCGGCTGGCTCGCCGACACGACGGTGAACCGGCCCCACGGCGAGAGTCCGACCAGCGTCGAGCCGCGAACGAAGCTTCCGGCGGTCGATCTCACCGCGGCGCCCGCATCCGGGTCGCGCCAGCGTCTTCTCGAGCTGGGGCCCGTCGGCTTCGCGCGAGCGCTGCGCGATCAGAGAGAGCTCGCCGTCACCGAGACGACGTTCCGCGACGCGCACCAGTCGCTGCTCGCGACCCGCGTTCGCACGAAGGACCTCGTCGCGGTCGCCCCGCACGTGGCCCGGCTGACCCCCGGTCTGCTGTCGGTCGAGGCGTGGGGCGGTGCGACCTACGACGTCGCGCTGCGATTCCTGGGCGAGGACCCATGGGAGCGCCTCGACAAGCTTCGCGAGGCCCTTCCGAACATCGCCATCCAGATGCTGCTGCGGGGGCGCAACACGGTCGGCTACACCCCGTACCCCACCGTCGTCACCGACGCCTTCGTGCGCGAGGCCGCCGACGCCGGCATCGACATCTTCCGCATCTTCGACGCCCTGAACGACGTTTCGCAGATGCGCCCGGCCATCGACGCCGTGCTCGGCACCGGCACCGCTGTCGCCGAGGTGGCGCTCTGCTACACCGGCGATCTGCTCGATCCGCGCGAAGACCTCTACACGCTCGACTACTACCTGAGGCTGGCCGAGCAGATCGTCGAGGCGGGAGCGCACGTGCTCGCCGTGAAAGACATGGCGGGCCTGTTGCGGCCGGCCGCGGCATCCCGTCTCGTCACGGCCCTGCGCGACCGGTTCGACGTCCCCGTCCACGTGCACACGCACGACACCGCAGGAGGTCAGCTGGCGACGCTGCTCGCCGCGAGCGCGGCCGGCGCGGATGCGGTCGACGCGGCGTCTGCGCCGATGGCCGGCACCACGAGCCAGCCTTCGCTGTCGGCGCTGGTGGCCGCGCTCGCCCACACCGAGCGCGACACCGGTCTCGACCTCGCCTCGGTGTCGGACCTCGAACCGTACTGGGAGGCGGTGCGCCATCTCTACCGCCCGTTCGAGTCGGGCCTGCCGGGTCCGACCGGCCGCGTGTACCGGCACGAGATCCCGGGCGGTCAGCTGTCCAATCTGCGCCAGCAGGCGATCGCGCTCGGGCTCGCCGACGACTTCGAGCTCATCGAGGACATGTACGCCGCGGCCGACGCGATTCTGGGGCGCGTGCCGAAGGTGACGCCGTCGTCGAAGGTGGTCGGCGATCTCGCGCTGCACCTCGCCGCGGTACGCGCCGATCCTGCCGACTTCGAGGCGAACCCCGAGAAGTACGACATTCCCGACTCGGTCGTGGGGTTCATGGCCGGCGAGCTCGGCGACCTCCCGGGGGGATGGCCCGAGCCGTTCCGATCGAAGGTCCTCGCGGGGCGCGCCGCTGCACCGGCCGCATCCGAGCTTTCGGCCGACGACTCCGCCGACCTGGCGGCCGATTCGACGACTCGCCGCCGAGCGCTCAACAGGCTGCTCTTCCCCGCACCGACGCGCGCTTTCGAAGAGGTGCGAGAGACCTACGGCGACCTGAGCGCGCTCGACACCGTCGACTACCTCTACGGTCTCGTGCCGGGCGCGGAGCACGTGGTCGAGATCGAGCGCGGCGTGCAGCTCTACGTCGGTCTCGAGGCCATCGGCGAGGCCGACGAGAAGGGCATGCGCACCGTGATGTCCACCCTCAACGGTCAGCTTCGTCCCGTCTTCGTGCGCGACCGCGGCATCACGGTCGAAGCCCGTCAGGCCGAGAAGGCCGACACGTCGATTCCCGGTCAGGTCGCCGCACCCTTCTCGGGCGTGGTGACGCTCAAGGCGGCGGTCGGCGACCGGGTCGCGGCGGGGGAGCCGGTCGCGACGATCGAGGCGATGAAGATGGAGGCCGCGATCACGGCGCCCGTCTCGGGCATCGTCGAACGGCTCGTGATCGGCGCCACGACGCCGGTGGAGGCGGGCGACCTTTTGGTCGTCCTCCGGCCCGGCGAGTAGCTTAGGAGGTCGGGCCTCAGCCCGAAAAGACCCCGGAATGGATCCAGCAATGCCCGATCGAAACGACAATCAGCCCGACGAGAGCGACAACGCCATGCTCGCGGACGGCGGCAGCATCGAGACCACGAGCATCGGGATCATCGGCGGTACGGCCCAGGTCGACGTGGCCCTGCCGATCCCGAACGACGACGACGACTTCGACGACGACGTGGTCGACGACGGTTATGTCGACGAGCAGGCCGTGACCGGCGACGTTCCTGTCGCTGCGGCGGCGAGCGGCCCCGTCGCCGTGCAGACCGGCCCGACGGCCGTGCGCTCCGGCGTCGCCGACGCGCCGTCGGATGCCGTCGACGAAGCGGATGCGGCCGCCACGGGGCGCGCCGTCGACACCGAGTCATCCGAACCCGACTCTCCGGCGGATGAGGACGGGGACCCGGCCGATGCCGCCGCCGACGTCGATGTGGATGTCGAAGCCGCCGCGGAGGCTGAGATCGAGTCCGACGCCGACGCCCAGGCTGACGCCGCCGACCACGACGACGACTCCGCCGCTGCGGTGAGCGGGTCGCCGATGCACGACGACATCGTCGACGCCGACGTGGTGGGCGAGCCCGTGGCTCCGGCCGCGGCATCCGCTGCTCGTCCCGCCGCCGGCGATGTCGTGGCCACCGTCGTGGCGACGACGACGCCCATCACCGGCGGTGTGCCCGCCAGCCGGCGCGCCGCTCACCAGCTCGAGGGCGAGCGGCACGCCTCCGAGCGGGTCCAGGTCTCGCGCTCGGCCGAAGTCACGCTGCAATCGCGGCGGCTCGGCGACCTCGAGCCGAATCGCGAGTCGTCCGACCTGCTGACCGCCGAACGGCTGCTCGACCCGAATCAGGTCGTGCGCGCCGAACCCGACGGCGTCTGGCAGCGCCTGGTCTACACCGTCACCGCGCACCGGGTGAATCTCGGCGACAGCAAGCGCGCCCGCGCGCGCAAAGAGCTCGACCGTCGCATCTCGGCTCCGCTCGTCGGCGGCGCGCGGTTCGTGCCGGTGCTCTCACGCAAGGGCGGTGTCGGAAAGACGACCGTCACGACGCTGCTCGGCATGGCCCTCGCCGACGCCCGAGACGATCGCGTGATCGCGATCGATGCGAACCCCGACCGCGGCACGCTCGCCGAGCGCATCGGCCGATCCAGCGGCAAGACCGTGCGTGACCTCGTGCGCATCCGCAAAGACGTCGTCGGCTTCAACGACCTGTCGAACATCGTCGCCCGCGACGAGACACGCCTCGACGTGATCGCCTCGGACACCGATCCCCATGTCTCCGAGGCCTTCAGCGACCGCGACTACCACGACGTCGCGTCGATCGCCGCGCACTACTACTCGATCGTGCTCACCGATACGGGCACCGGCATCGTGCACTCGGTCATGGGGGCGACGCTCGATCTCTCGGATCAGCTCGTCGTCGTCGCCGGGATGTCGGTCGACGAGGCGCGGCTGGCCTCCGAGACGCTGACCTGGCTCGAGGCGAACGGCTTCGCCGAGCAGGTCAAGAACGCGGTCGTCGTGCTCAACACGTCGCGTCCGGGCACACCGCTCGTTCGTGCGTCCGAGCTCGAGACCCACTTCAGTACCCGCGTGAAGAAGGTTCTGCGGGTTCCGTACGATCCGCATCTCGCCGCCGGCAGCACCGTGTCGTTCCGCGAACTCGAGCCCGCGACCCGTGAAGCCGCCCGTCAGCTCGCGGCGAGCGTGGTCGAGGGTCTGCGACTCGTGAGCCCGGCGGCCTGAGGGTGGCCGTCCGCAGCATCCGTTTCTTCGGCGACCCGGTCCTGAAGTCGCCGGCTGCTCCGATCGGAGTGGTCGACGACGGCGTCCGCGCCCTCGTGCGGGACCTGATCGACACCGTCGCCCTACCGGGGCGCGCCGGAGTGGCCGCACCGCAGATCGGCGTCGGTCTGCGCGCTTTCAGCTACAACGTCGACGGCGTGATCGGGTACATCCTCAATCCCGAGCTCGTCGAGGTCTCGGGCGAGCCCGAGCTCATCGGCGAGGGGTGCCTGTCGGTCCCGAACCTCTGGCACGACACCCTGCGGTATCCGCACGCGAAGGCCGTCGGCATCGATCTCGACGGTGGGGAGGTGGTGCTCGAGGGCGACGGCCTGCTCGCACAGGCGTTGCAGCACGAATGCGACCATCTCGACGGCAAGCTCTACCTCGACCGTCTGTCGCCCGAGTCTCGCCGCATCGCGATGCGCGAGGTGCGCGAGTCGGACTGGTTCTGAGTCCAGCGGCGCCCGCGTACCGCGGCGTCCGTCGGAACGACGGCAGAGGCTCCCGAGCTGCAGGTGCTCGGGAGCCTCTCGCGTTCGCCGTGGTGGTCTGAGCCGGCCGGTCTCAGCCGCCGAGCGACACGTTGCTGGTCGCGACCGGCGCGGCGTAGATCTCTTCGACGTGGGCTGCGAAGTCGGTCAGGATGACGTTGCGCTTGATGCTCATCTTCGGCGTCAGGTGCCCGCTCGCCTCGGTCCACTCGGTGTCGAGGATCGTGAACTTGCGGATCGACTCGGCGCGCGAGACGTGGCGGTTGGCCTCGTCGATGGCACGCTGCACCTCGGCGCGGACCTTGCCGTCTCGGGCCGCATCGGCCAGCGACATCTCGGCCGGCAGGTCGTTGTTGGCCAACCAGGTCGGCAGCATCTCGGAGTCGAGGGTCACGAGAGCCGAGATGAACGGCTTCTGGTCGCCGACGACGACGACCTGGCCCACGATCGGGTTCGCGCGTATCGGGTCTTCGAGCACGGCCGGGGCGACGTTCTTGCCGCCGGCGGTCACGATGATCTCCTTCTTGCGGCCGGTGATCGTCAAGAATCCGTCGTCGTCGAACGACCCGATGTCGCCGGTACGGAACCAGTCGCCGTCGAAGGCCGCGGCCGTGGCCTCGGGGTTGCGCCAGTACTCCGTGAAGACGTTGATGCCGCGTACCTGCACCTCGCCGTCCTCGCCGAGCCGGACGCCCACGCCGGGCAGCACGGGGCCGACGGTGCCGATCTTCGACTTCGTGGCGAGGTTGACGGTGGCCGGCGCGGTGGTCTCGGTCAGTCCGTAGCCCTCGAGGATCGTCACCCCGAGGCTGTGGAAGAAGTGGCCGAGGCGCGGTCCGAGCGGGGCTGAGCCCGACACGGCGTAGACGACGCGGCCGCCCATGGCAGCCCGCAGCTTCGAATAGACCAGTTTGTCGAACAGGCGGAACTTGATCTTGGTGAGGAGCGGGACCGATTTACCCTCTTGCAGCAGCCGCGAGTGCTCGACGGCGACGTGGGCGGCCGCTCGGAAGATCTTGCCCTTGCCGCCGGCCTCGGCCTTCTGCTCGGCCGAGTTGTAGACCTTCTCGAACACGCGCGGGACGGCGAGCAGGAATGTCGGCTGGAACGATCCGAGCGCCGGGAGCAGCTGTTTCGTGTCGGGCTGGTGGCCCGTCTTGACGCCCGCGTGCACGTTGAGGATCGAGATGAACCGGGCGAAGACGTGCGCCGTCGTGATGAACAGCAGCGTCGACGCACCCTCGGGGTGGTTGACGACCTCTTTCAGGGCTTCACCCGAGTTGCGGGCCAGCTCGACGAAGTTGCTGTGGGTGAGGACGCAACCCTTGGGTCGTCCGGTCGAGCCCGAGGTGTAGATGAGCGTGGCGATGTCGGAGCCGACGGCGATGTTGCGACGGCGTTCGATCTCATCGTCGCTGACCTCGCCGCCACCGCCTCGAAGCCGGTCGAGGTCGCCGTCGCCCATGGTCCAGACCTCGCGGACGAGGGGGACCTCGTCGCGGATCTCGGCGATGCGGCCGGTGTGCTCGGCCGACTCGGCGATGATGCTCGTCGCGCCCGAGTCGGTGAGGATCCACGAGATCTGCGAGGGCGAACTGGTCTCGTAGATGGGCACCATCACGGCGCCGGCGAAGAACAGCGCGAAGTCGACCAGGCTCCAGTCGTACGTCGTGCGGGCGATGAAGCCGACCTTGTCGCCGGGTTCGATCCCCGCAGCGACGAAGCCTTTCGCCAGCGCGATCACCTCGCGTTGGAACTCGGCGGCGGTGATGTCACGCCAGCCCGCGCCCTCAGGCACGGCGAACAGGGCCCGCGAGGGGCTGGCCTTGACGCGCTCGACGAGCAGATCTGAGATGTTGGCGTCGGGGTCGGCGGGTACGACCGCGGGGACGTCGAACTGTGTGGCGCTCATGGGCGGCAACTCCTTCGGTACCGGAAGCGTCTGGCAGGTACCGCCACTCTAACGGGGGCGGAGCCGATTTGCCGGGCCTCTGGCGCGAGGTCGTGCGCACTAGACTTCTGCGGTGCCCGCCGACCGGCGGCTGAAAGGGTCTCGCGTGCTCAACATCGGCATCGACATCGGCGGTACCAAGATCGCGGGCGGCGTCGTCACGGCGGACGGCTCGATCATCGACCGCATCCGTGTCGACACACCGACCGACACCACGGCCCTGGCCGATGCGGTGACCGACATGGTCCGTCACTTCCGCGACGCTCACGACGTCAACGCCGTCGGCGTCGCCGCGGCAGGCTTCCTCGACCGCTCGCGCTCGATCATCCGGCACTCGCCCAACATCGACTGGGTCGACCATCCGCTGCGCGCCGAGCTCGAGACACGGGTCGGCGTCGCCGTCACCCTCGAGAACGACGCGAACGCCGCCGGCTGGGCCGAGTACCGATTCGGCGCGGGCCGCGGCACCTCGAACATGGTGATGCTGACCCTCGGCACGGGGGTGGGCGGTGCCATCGTGATCGACGGGGAGCTGCTCATCGGTGGACGAGGCGCCGCCGGAGAGCTCGGCCACCTGCGGTACATCCGTGACGGGCGACCGTGCGGATGCGGACTGAACGGATGCCTCGAGCAGTACGCCTCGGGTCGCGCGCTGCAGCGCGAGGCCAACGAGATCGCGGATGCCGGCGGCACCGGCGCCGCCCTCGCCGCGGTTCGCGACGACAAGGGTGCGATCGAGGGCGCGGCGATCTCTCGTCTGGTGCTCGCCGACGACCCGGGTGCGGTCGAGGCGATGCAGCGGGTCGCCGTGGCCCTCGGGGAATCGTGCGCGGACTTCCAGGCCGTGCTCGACCCCGAGATCTTCGTCATCGGCGGGGGAGTCGCGCAGCTGGGCGAGACTCTGCTGTCGCCGGTGCGGGAGTCGTACCGACGCTCGCTGCCCGGGGGAGACGAGGCCGTTCCCGCCGACTTCGCCATCGCGACGCTCGGCAACGACGCCGGTCTCATCGGCGTCGCCGATCTCGCAGGCGGGCGGTAATCGCATGTTCTACTGGCTGATGAAGTACATCTTCATCGGACCGGTCGTGAAGGCGATCTTCCGGCCGTGGATCGTGGGGCGCGGCAACGTGCCGACCACCGGTGCCGCGATCTTCGCGAGCAATCACCTCTCGGTCAGCGACTCGATCTTCCTGCCGCTCATGATCGACCGCCCCATGTCGTTCCTCGCCAAGAGCGACTACTTCACCGGCCGCGGGCTGAAGGGCTGGGCGACGCGGGTGTTCATGAAGGCGACCGGCCAGATACCGATCGACCGGACCGGCGGCAAAGCCTCCGAGGCGTCGCTGAACACCGGGCTGCAGGTGCTCGGGCGCGGTGATCTGCTCGGCATCTACCCCGAGGGCACGCGCAGCCCCGACGGCAAGCTGTACCGCGGGCGCACGGGTCTCGCACGCATGGCTCTCGAGGCCCGCGTGCCGGTGATCCCGGTGGTCATGGTCGACACCGACGTCGTCATGCCGATCGGACGCAGCATCCCGCGCATCGGCCGCGTCGGCATGGTGATCGGCGAGCCACTCGACTTCTCGCGGTTCCAGGGCATGGAGAGCGATCGCTACGTCCTCCGCTCGGTCACCGACGAGATCATGGTCGCCCTCCAGCGTCTGGGCGAGCAGCAGTACGACGACGTCTACGCGTCGACGGTGAAGGAGCGGGCCGCCGAGCGCCAGTCCTGACGCCCGTCACACGGGCTGAGGCCGTGCCGGCGCGCACTAGACTTGGCGCGTGCCTAACCCGTTCGACTCCCTCGACTCGTGGCGCGATCTCCCCATCAAGCAGCAGCCGGACTGGAATGACCCCGACGCGGTCGCCGCCGTCTCCGCCGAGATCGCGACGCTTCCGCCCCTCGTCTTCGCCGGCGAGGTCGACAACCTCCGCGAGCGTCTCGCTCGTGCGGCCTCGGGCGAGGCCTTCCTGCTGCAGGGCGGCGATTGTGCCGAGACCTTCGCGGGTGCCACCGCCGAGAAGATCCGCAACCGCATCAAGACGGTGCTGCAGATGGCGGTCGTGCTGACCTACGGTGCGTCGATGCCCGTCGTGAAGATGGGGCGTATGGCGGGCCAGTTCGCCAAGCCGCGCTCGAGCGACACCGAGACCCGCGGCGACGTCACCCTGCCCGCGTACCGCGGCGACATCGTCAACGGCTACGACTTCACGGCTGCCTCGCGCCAGCCCGACCCTCAGCGACTGCTCAAGGGCTACCACACCGCCGCGTCGACCCTGAACCTCATCCGGGCGTTCACGCAGGGCGGGTTCGCCGATCTGCGTGAAGTCCACTCGTGGAACAAGGGCTTCGCGACGAACCCCGCGAACGCGCGGTACGAAGGCCTCGCGGGCGAGATCGACCGCGCCATCAAGTTCATGGAGGCTGCCGGCGCGAACTTCGACGAGCTCCGCGGTGTCGAGTTCTACACGGGCCACGAGGGCCTGCTGATGGACTACGAGCGTCCGATGACCCGTGTGGACTCCCGTACGAACACGCTGTACAACACCTCGTCGCACTTCCTGTGGGTCGGCGAGCGTACGCGCGAGCTCGACGGAGCCCACGTCGACT
>JAAIGE0100480081.1_pt1 | contig 12462 bp, 5 predicted proteins | sample 6487951 | NCBI WGS metagenome assembly JAAIGE01 (sample SAMN13974128, study PRJNA590717) | phyllosphere metagenome | biome: tomato field; feature: multiple bacterial spot infested tomato fields; material: tomato leaves; isolation source: leaves from tomato fields | host: Solanum lycopersicum ... | reverse complement strand
TTTCTTCTGGTATTTCATTCCCGTCAATATCCGCCGCTTCTTCCCGGTTGAAGAAAGGCAATTGCGACGCATTGGTCACGAAATAGAGAATATTAGCTTCCTCCTCGGATAAGTCACTCTGGTGTTCGACGAGCAGCTGACGCATCTCTTCCCGCAGTAGGCCTGGAATTTGGTCACGTATCGCCAGGCAGAAATAACGCATCTCCTTGCGTTGTAACTGCAGGAGATTAGTTATCCAGCCAATAAGTTGGTTTTCTGCTGGCCGGCTTCGCCAGGGCCGGTAATCGGGTTCGCCGGCGAGTAGCGTTTGTAAGGTGGGCAGTATCGACCCCAGCGGCCCGCCAGCTGGCCAGCTCTCTCGGGATTCCCATAGCCGAATGATTAAGTCCTGGCACTCGCGCTCGGCAGCTTCCTTCACTACCGGGTCTACGGAAGCTTCGGCCCGGCGCAGCAACTCAGCTACCCGCTGAGCCATCCACCGCCCCAGCACCCCGTTTCTATCCTCGTTACCCAACTCCCGAATTATCAGTTGGCTGAGGCGTACATGGTCCTGCCACTGTTTCAAAGCGGCCGTCGGAGTAGAGGAGGGCGAGGCGTCGGGTTCCGGGGTCACTGATGCGCTGTTTTTGGGAATACTCACGGGGCGATACGTTACGTGCTAAGGTGGCATGAGTTAAGAGAACCTGGCCGGTAGCTGCCAGATAACTCAACAATAGGTTCTGGCGCACCCAGATGCGGTGCCCAGAACTATGGGCTTCGGCACTACGGTTGTTACGCTCCCCGGGCAGACTATCGTCCCAGACCTCGTATTCAACGGCCCGCTGCCCATCCGGGTCAAGATAGTACTGGCCATCTTTGCCCGCCGTAAGCCCGCCGTGAGAGACAAAATGAGCACTCAACGTAGGATAGCAGGTGTAAACGCTGCGAGCAGCCATGTCGTGGCGCTCCACCCCTCGTTCATCCCCGCCCACTGCCTCATCCAACAGCGGCGTCAGGGTAAACAGCGCGGGTACATCATCCAGCATTTCAGGCTCTCTGTCGGAAAGCCCGAACGTTGGAAATACATAGTCATACCGCCAGTCTGTTTGCAAGGCCCCCAGCAGCGACCGGGCAGCTTCAGCGGTTACGGCCACGCTGCTCACGCTGATACCGCCTTCGTATTCATCTTCCTTGAAACTGTGCCGCCCGTGCAGCACCAGCCATCCCGTTCGGCTTGGCTCACCGAAGCCCAGCGCTTCGTGGTAGTGCCGTAGGGGCTTCCGCCGCCACGGCTTGGGCAGTACTCCCCAGCATTCGGGCCGCAGCGGAGCAGGCCCGCGCCAATCGGACAGCCAGCCCGGCGAACCGCTGTGGGGCAGGTAGCGCGTCAGCCATTCTTCCCAGGTAGAGGTTGGCTCGGGATAATCATCCATCCGGATAGGGTACTTGTCGACCAAGGAACCGGCCACGCACATTAGCGCGTGATGCGTCAGGTGCATTTCAAGACTATCCACGGTGGTGTCGTCCATCTTGTAGTGCGACAATAGTCCCGATTGGTAACGGTCCTGGTCTTGGAGCCGGTCTGCATCGCACTCAGCCGCCGTGCGATGCCATTTTTCCAGCATCCAATGCTCAACCAGCGCAGTTATCCTATCCGTGGTTTGGCCAAATGTTTCGGCCAGCGACTCAAACCAGTGGTCAACCGTATCAAGCTCGTTGAACTTGAACTGGTTGGTGCGATGCACTTCCGGAAAAGCTGGGGGTGCCTGCACGTATGAGCCGCGTTTTACCAGTGAGGAGGCGGGGCGATTGCGCGCCTGCACGCGCGCCAAATCGGTGGGTGAAAGCGCCGTGGGGGCATAGACGTGGACCTTAAGCAGAATGCGCCGGGCCAGCTCCCGAATCTGCGCGTGCGGAAATTGGGTGTCGCAGAGATGGTGCCTCAGTATCGCCACGTGGGGCACCAGTGCACTAGGCTGCTCGTCGGCCAAGCGGTCAACTATTACTAAGGCCCACACCCGCGCACCTTGCCAGTAAAACTCTTCTGTAGCGGGCAGCCAGCTGGTAGTGGTGCGCGTGAGCTCCAGCAGCTCGGCTAGGAAGTGCTGACTGAAATCGTCATTTTCCGATAAGCTCATCAGCTGCCGGGCCGCGTGGGCGGCTTGCCAGCGCACCCGTTTGTCGGGGTCGCCACTCACCGCCCAGATAAGCTGCGCAAGCAAGGCTGGCGGTGAGACTACGGCGTCCGGGTAGGCCAGTAACTCGCCGAAGGGCAGCGCTTTTTTCTCAGCCTGCAACTGCGCCTGCATCCGGTCCAGTAGCCAGTGAATGAAGGACAGTAGCTCCGTCGCGGGGCTATTCTTAAGGAGGGTGGTGGCAACCTGGCAAAGGGCCGCCGAGCTGAGCGAGTCTAATTGCTTGGCAACAGCAGATAGCAGCAAGGTCGCCCGCGATTGATTTACCAAGGGCAACTGGCAAAACTGCTCCAGGTGAGCGGGCTGACCACTGTCGCCGACCAGGCGCGCCAGATTAGCGCCGTAGAAATCAGGTAAGCCCCGCACGGCCCATTCCCGCACGGGAATAAGGGTATGCCATGCGCCCAGCAGTTCAGCGAGGGCATTCAGCACGGCGTAACCCTGGCTTTCCCAGTGGCTGCGCACCCGCAGCAATAAATCAAGCACTTCCACCCGGCGAGCTGGCAGAACGGCGTAGCCTAGTTGCAGCAAAGCCGGTACCATGGCTTCCTGAGAAGAATGGCTGGTGGCCAGCCATTCGGCAAAAGCGGCAACATCACCCCGCTTAGCAGCAGTGGTCCATTGCTGCTGGCGTTGTTGGCGCTCTAGTTCGTAGTAGCTCGGCTCTTCAGCCGTAGCGCTATCCTCAGCAGGGGCCAGGGCGTTGGTAAAGTCAAGGGTTTGCTGAATGGCCCGAATGGCTGGCAGGTGGGAGAGTTGCCGGTCGCCTGCCCACGCGGCAACCCGTCGCAGCGCGGCCGGCCGGCGGGTCAGGGGCGTATCCCGCGCTACCCAATCAGCTAGCGCACTCAATGGCCCGACAAGTTGCTGCCGCTGCGCCGCAGTGGCATGGGGCAGCTTGGCTAGTACCTCTAGCGCGTCGTGGGAAATGTCCAGAAATTCTCCCCGGAGCTTGAGGAGCCAGAGTGCCTGCGCCGGCTGCCAGCAGTGCGCCCCCGTGGCGGCCTGCACGGCCGGCCTGATGCCCTCCGGTAGCCGAACGACATCCAGCGCATCCCAGCGCAGGCACAGGGCCACGCCCGCCGCCGAACTCAGGGTGGTAGCCGCGGCCAGTACCGCGTGCGTGGGCAACTGCGCATCGTCTTCTGACAAATAGGGCTGATAGGCTTCCACGAGGCCAGCCAGCTGCGTGGCAATAGCATGGCCCTCCGCCGGCGGCATAGTGTGACCAAGCTGGGTGGCCGCCTGCGCGCCCACCGCCAGGCGATGAGCCACATCGTCGCCTACGCCCTGATAGGCCGCATTAATAGCGTCGGTATAAAGGCCCCGGCTGAAGGCTTCGTCGTGCGGAAAGCTGATGGCCGCACAGCTCAGCAGGATAGACCAGCGGGTATGCACGGCCAGCTCGTCGGCGCGGGCATCGGCAGCTACCCGCTCCAGGCACTGGAACGCGAGCCCGGGAGCCGGCCAAAAACGAAATATTTCGCAGGCGGTGTGCTCCCAAAGTCTCCGCGCCAGAGGCCGACTGGTCAGGCGCGCAGCATGGTCAATCAGTGCGGTAAGCAGGACCTCGGTACCCGAAATCCGGACCAGCAACGAACTAGCGCTGCGCAGCCACTGCGCCTGCCGGCCCCGAAAGCCCGCCGTGGAGGTTCTGCGGGGGGGGCGTAGGTCGAGCAGGCGCGTCCGAATCAGCTGCTGCACGGCGTCGGACAGCACCGCTTCGCTAAGCCATTGCGCCCAGTGGGTGTAAAGTGCAATAAAATGGTCGAGGTCTCGCCGGTAAAAATCGTCTTCGTGATAACCGTAGCTTTTGTATCGGTAGTCACCCTGTTTCAACGGGGGCAACAAGTCCAGGCCCGTAAGCGGCTGAGCACGCAAATGGGCTTGCAGGCAGGCAATGCGGATAGGGGCTACAATCTCTTCGTAGCCTGAATCCTTGAATGCCTCCCGAAACGAAAAGGAGGGTAGCAAACCCAGGAGCAGGAGCGTAGTTTCTTTCGCCAACTGCCGGCGAGTAAACAGTTCGGCTAAGTGCAAAGGCCAGAGTAGCCAGCCACTGGCTTCCCAGCCCATTGACCAGTGGGTAAGCGCGGATTTAATTTTCTGCTTCTGCAATAACGGTAGCAGACGGGCGGCCACGACACTGCTCCAGGCTTCGCTGACTACGTAGCCCGTTTCCCACAGCGCTGCCTGGGCTAGCGCTTGCGCCATGAGGGGCAGCTGCAAGGAGCGCAGCTGCGTTTCCAACGCTGGCCCTGCTACGCGCTTAGCCAGGCGCTGTAGCAGCAAGTAGAGCGCCTCCGCCGCAAACTCAGCAGGTGACCAGCGCTGCAGCATCTGGCAGGCCGCCTCCGGGCCGCCTAGCCAGTAGTGTGCTTCCGCCTCGTAGGCAATATCCGAGGCTTCTAATTTCCAGTTATGCCGCTCGTAATCCGAAACGCTGAAGTAGCGGTCGACCCAGCTGTGCCCGCTGATTAAGTGGTGTTTGGCCCGCGCCCGTTGCCCGGGGTCAGTGGCATAGTAGGCAGCCAGTTGATAATGCACGGTTCCCAGCCAGGCATCATCAGTGCCCTCGCGGAAGTAGTCCGTTACGGTGCCGACGTTGCCAAAGTGCGCGGCTAACGCGATGTCGGCCGTAACCAGCGCCTTCAGCGCGTGGTTAGCCTGCAGCCGCTCGGCGGCTAGTACCAGCAGCTTGGCCCCGGCGAGGTCAGCGCCCAACTCAGCGGCCGCCTGTAGCGCCAGTTCCAGGCGTTTCCGTTCAATGCGCACCCGTTCCGCACTGTCCGTAATGAACGTCAGGGGCGGACTTTCCAGCGCCAGGTCGATAAGCTCTTCGCGGCGCTCCGCGGCCGCATACTGCTCGGCCACGGCCTGGGCCGCGTAAGCGCTGGTAGTTGCCAGGGGCCGAAAGTAGTCGCCGAGTCGTTGATGCGTAGCCAGCAGCGGACCATCGGCCCGGCTACGCTCCCTTAGCTGGGTTTCAAAATCTTCGTCCTGAAAGCTGATAAAGCCGTTTTGCAGCAGAAGACCAGGGGTCAATGATTTGCAAAACGTAGTTGCCTGGGCTACTGATATGCGACAGGCTGCCGCAAAAATGTCCAGTGGGATGGGGGGATTCAGGGCTGCCAGGGTGGCAAGCTGTTCTTTGGCCTGCTCCGGCTCGGCTACCTCTACCAGGGCCGCGTTGAGGATGTCGTCAATGATTGTAGCGGCGCTGGTAGCCGGCCGCGCCAGCGTATGCGCGAGGGCTGCCTCGGAGCCGGGTACGTGGGGACTAGGGTCCAGGCAATAGTATTGTACCCGGGGGTTGCCGCCGGTGCGCTGGTGAAATATGGCCGCCTGGGTTGCAGTTGCTGCAGGAAATACCTGCCGCAAGCGAAGGGTAGAAGCCGCCAAATCGAACCCTGTCAACGCTATCTCTTGGGTGCCGGCCGGGGCCTGCAGGCTGGCCAGGCGGTGCGTGCGGGCGGTCATCAGCAGCCGGCAATTAACGGGCAGCTCCAACTCCCATAGAAAGGGAATAAAACAGTCGCTTCCCAGGTCTTTGCGGGCTTTAAACGCGGAGTTGTCGGCCGCATCCGCCACCAGCACCAGCAGCCCGCCCGCCGCTTCCACTACTTTCGCCGCCGCCGTGAGCCGGCGCTGAAAATGGTCGCGCAAGGTATATTTATCAGTAGGCGGGACAACGAGAAAAGGTAGGCCAGTGGCCAGCGCCAGCTCATTGCTCAGCTGCCAGAAAGCGCGCCGAAGCGTATGGCGACCACTGCTTTGGTTGATATATTCTCCCTCGCCGTAATTCCCTCCGTAGCAATCATACACCAGCACCACCGACTTCGCGGGCAGGTGCGATGATAATTGCTGAATCGTAGTAGTTTTACCAACCCCAGCTTCGCCGTGCGCTAAAAACCGCTGGTCAGTGGTTGAGAGGGCTTGTGCGAGCTTCGCTGCCTCCGCCGTAGGAACTGGCTGAGCAGGAACGTTAATCTTCGATGGCTCTGGAAATAATTCACTCTCGTCAACTATCCCGAGGGCCGCTAATACGCTAGCACGAGTAAGCAGCCGAGGCGAGGCACCGGCATCGTCAGATGGTAGTGCCTGCTGGCGGACCAAATCGGTAAGTTGTAATGCAACATCGCGCCCGCCGTGCGGGACAGACGATGCTAATTCCTGCATTAAGGCCAACTGCTGGCCCATCCGGCTATCAGCGCCGCACCCGCTTAAGTCGAGTATTCGCCAGAAATCAGTGAATTCCTTGCTTTTCGCGCCCTGCTTGCTTGCTACCCCAAGCAGGTCATACAGCTTATCCAGTTCGGCATGGTGCTCGGGTGGCAGCTGCCGTAGCAGCTTGGAATAGGTAACCGGCGGGGAGCCTACGGCCTGTAGGGCTGCTTGAATAGCGCGCCACAATGACAGAAGCTTGACATGTAGCGGCTGGTTGCTGATGAGCCGAATCGTAGCTTTTCGCTGTACAGCGGCGCGGGAATTTCCCGCGGCCAGCAAGTCCTGGTAAGCGGCCAACAGCCGCTCAAAAACCGAGTTGTTTTTGCCTTTGCTTTCGCGCAGCCGAGCGGCTGTCCATGCTTCTTCAGGATGCTGAGTGCTGTATTTTAACTGGGCGATTACAGCGCGGTCAGCAGCGGCAAAATGCTCTCCGCCGTAATACTCGGTTAAATCCGCGGCTAAAAAATGTTCCTTATCCGCAGGAAGAGCGGCGATGTCTTCTGCCGCAACGCCCTCCATTTTAACTGCCCGCAGGGTGCTAGCAGGGTTAAGAAGCTCGATGATGCGTCGAGTTGCCCAAAGCACATGAAAATCATGGCCGGCGTTGGAGTAATGAACACTGGAAAGCGCCCTGGAAGGAGACGGCGGTGGCATACTGCGGGGGAGAAAGACTGAAAGCTTACATTAGGCGCACGCACTCAGCCTTTCTTGAATGTAGGGATATGTTTTATAAGGATAAGCGGCAAGCTACTGGTAGGGTTTGTCGGATAGTAGCAATGGAAGGCGCGCTCCTTCGCTGTCCATTTTATTTAACCGGCTCAAGTTATCGCTTTACCCCCAGTTCATTTCGCTGACGCTGGCGGATGCTGGCACCAGTAAGCAAACTGGCGGAGCAGCAGCTCATCAGCGGCTGGCTGCCGGTAGCCGGCGCTCGGAAAAGTAGGCGGCACCTGCTGGTGAGCCGGCGATAAAAGCCGGGCGAAGGGCGCCGGGTCGAAAAGCGACTGCATGAAGGTGAATTCCGGCTGGCCAAAATCACTGAGATAAGGCGCTGGCTGCGAGCTGCTATTCGTGGGATAGATGAATGCCCGAATCAACTGCAGCAGGCTGGCCTCGTCGGGTAGGTGCTGGTGGAGATACTCGCTTAGCGAGGCCTCGCCCACCTCCGCCCAGATTTTAAATAGCAGCTGCACGGCAGTCTGGTGCAGCGCAACCAGCGAAACCGGGCCGGCCTCCTGCAGGGCCCACGCCAGGAGCCGCGTGCTGGCCTGGGTTTGGAGGTCTTTGCTTACCGGCTCCCCCCGCCGCTGCGGGCGGAGTAGCTCGTGCGTCATTTGGTAGAGCAACTCAAACGAGACGGGAGCCGCAAAAACTTCTTCGAGCACCCCTAACTGGTGCGGCGCCGCCACGTTGAAAGTAAGCAGCGAAGCTATTTGCCGGGCGGTATCAAAGTGGTGGTCAAATGAGTCATCGGGCCGCTTTTTAGCCTTGATTTCCACTTCGTGGCCAGCTAATATGGAAATCAAAGTGCTGGCCTGGTCGCTGGTAAACTCGTTGCGTTTGGCGTAGAAGCGAAAGTGTAAATCCCACAGGTTGCCAGCTGCGAGCAGCTGCCGCCACAATTCCTCCGCTTTGAGTCGGTCGCCCGAGAGGGCGTTGAAAAAGGCATCGTACACCACATCCGATACTTCGCCCTTCAAAATAGTGTAGGAGAAGTAACGGTCGAAATAGTGCGCGGAGGCAATGCGCTTCTCGTTGAAGAGCTCCTCGTGCTCGGGGTAGAGGTACCTGGTCGGCCACAACTCGGCCAGCTTCGGAAACAGCTCGGCCAGCAGCTCTTTTACAGAAGCCTGGCTGTCGGGCGAGAAAGAACCCAAGTGCTGCTCAAAAAACACCGTATGGCGCTTTTTTTCATCCTGCGCCGACCAGTGCCTTACTTCGAAGCTGCCCAGAAAATACCCGGGATGCTCCCTGATAAGGGCGTAGATGCTCGGGTAGAAGAGCTTCGTCGCCTCGATGAGCAGCAAATCGGGGTAGTTCACTTCGTTTTGCAGCAGTGGCAAGACGAAGGACAGGCTGTTGACGTACCGCTTGGCCAGCCGGGGCGTCGCGAAGCGGGCGAGAAAATATTTGCCAAAGCTTTCCCGGAATTTATCCAGGTCGGCCGTCGGTACGTTTACCCCGACCTCCTCGATAGCTTTGGCCAGCGAGGTAAATAGGTAGTCGCGCAAATCGCGTTTCGTGGCCTGGGGTAGGCGCAGGGGCACGTGAATAATTTTTTCCAAAAACTCGTACCCTGATTGCTGGCTGCCATCCGCAAACCGCTCGCCGATGGACGAGGCCACTACCCGGTCGTCGAAGCACAAAATGTAGCTCGTATAGGGAAAGTCAGCTGTGAGCCGGACAAGGCGAAATACGGCGTGAATCTCCGTTTTCTCCAGGCGGTCGATGTCATCAATGATGACGACTATCTTACGCTGAGCCGCTTGCAGAAATTCTTCGATGCGCGCCTTGAGCTTTTCCAGGGGCACGTCGGCCAGGGCCTTACCCAGGCCCGGCAGCGCATCGGCCAGGCCGGAAGCGGGCGTCGCCTTTAACACCGTGGCGTAACTCGCGTATTTGAGCACGGCTTCCCCGATGCTTTCCTTGCGGGTTTTGTACCAGCGCGTATCTGGGCTCAGCGGCTTTAAGCGCTCGGCCAGCGTGGTGAAAAAAGCCAGTAGCAGCGACGGCTCATCGGAGAAGCGCCACGGGTTGAAGTTGATGACAATGGCGTCGCTGTGGGCCGCGAGCTCCTGTTCGATGAAGCGCATGACCGAAGTCTTGCCTTCGCCCCACGCCCCGTACACGCCCAGGGTAATGCTGCTGCTCTCCCGCCGGTTGAGGAGCACCTGCGCAATCCGGCTGGCGAAGCCATAGCGCTGGAAGTAGTCTTCGGCCTGGGTGGTGGCTGGCGGGTCAGCCGAGAAGTCAAACTGATTCATGGGCAAGCGCTTACTGGCTGCTGAAGCGCTTGCAGAGGCAGAATGACAGAATCATTTCACCATGAACAACCGGTTGAGCAACAGGCAGGTATAATCAATAAATTAGTAGCGGAGCCGGTATTTCTCCAGTAGTTTTTTTAGCCGGGGTACCCGGTCCCCATCCAGGGCTAGTTGCTGGGCGATGCTGGCCGGCTCGTAGTAGCGCTGGCGCAGGGGCTGTTCGTAGGCCGCCGCCAGATAGCGCAGGTTGTAGGGAGAAAACTGGTTGTCCAGCTCTTCGAAAGCGGTGGGCGGGGCGGGCTCCCGCTCATCCCAGAAGGCGGCGCCGAATACGTCGAGCTTTCCCAGCTTGGCTTTGCGGCGGTAGCGCACCGAGCTTTCCATCGCCCAGCTTAGCCACTGCTCGGCCGGCAGGTCGGGCAGCACCGCGCGGGGGATGTCCGGGGCCGGGGGGCGTTCCCCAAAAGGGAGGGTAAGCTGCTGGTTGAAGGCCTCCGGCGCAGCTTCCAAGTGCGCACGTACTTCCTCGGTGGCTTCCCAATCGCGCTGCCAGTGGGCGGTGTCATCGCGTTCGCGGGGCAGCAGGTGCAGGGAGGTGGGTAACTTGTCCAGCACCAGCAGGCTGGCCCAGAAGCCGAACTCGCGCAGCTCGGCCGGCGGCAGCGGATGGAGCTGGGGAGCCACGTAGGGCAGCGTCTCGGGCGGGCGCACGGCTAGGTGCCGCTGGCCAAACGAGAGGTCGTAGGAAGAGAGCACGTTCCGGTCAATAGCGCCCTGGTTTTGAATAACAACGCCGTAGTGGGTAGTAAGGCCGGTAGACAAGTCGTAGGCCCGCAGCACCACGGGCGTATTCGCCGCATCGGCCTGGGCGAGGGCGCGGCGCTCGTCGGGGGCCTGGCCTAGCAGCAGCAGTGTTTGGCGCGCCAGTGTGGGCATCCGGGCCGAGTGCCACGCCACCGGTAGTACCAGGCATTCGGGCTCGGGCTCATCGTCGGGCAGGCCTTGCAGCTTTTTGTAGTCGTCCAGCCGCGCTGGGTCAAAGCGGTGGCAGTGCGCATCGGCCCGAATGGCTTCCAGGTAGGCGCGCACCTGCTGGTACAGGTCCGAGCCCTGGGTGGTGGTCAGTACTACCGAGGCCTCGCGGTTGGCTCCCAGGAGCGCCTGCTTGGTGAAGTTGTAGCTGCCCACCCACACTTCGGCCTGCCCGAGCGGCAGGTCAAACAACAACAGCTTGGTATGCAGCAAGTGGCGGTGCAAATGGCGTTCGCCGCGCTGGCGCACTTCGTGACACTGCACAAAAAGCTGCCGCGCCCCCAGGCGATGGAAGGCGTGCAGCTTGTCCACGTCGGTGGGCAGGTGCAAGTCCACGCAGCAAAACGACTCGGGCTGGCTCAGTAAGGCTACCAGCTGGGCGTGCAGCACTTCGGGCCCTATCGTCCAATAAGCTACCGCCCCGTACAGCCCCTGCGCGCGGCAAATGGTTGCCCCCAATTGGTGGTGGATGCTTCTATCGGACCAGGAGTTGGGAAAAAAGCGGGTAGAGTTGGGCATAGGGTAAGCAAGGTATCACCCGGCGAGGCGAGCTGCCTAGCGCTGAAGGTGGTCGGGCAGGCTGACCACGGGCGAACGGGCGAGACTGTAATTGCAAAAAGCTGCGCAAGAGAAGCGTAGCCACTGACCTTTTGCATAAAAATGTCCCAGCTGCGTCACTTTACAACGCAACGTAGGACATTCACTACCGGGCGCTTTTTGATGTGCTAATGGGCGGCTAGCCCGCATTGTTGCTCCGGAGATGGCACTAGGTTAACGCCTTACCCACCGAGTAGCCTAGCGTATAGCAGGTAACTTAGATAGGTAAGATAAGTGGAATGTGCCGAGGTACTTTTTCATGTAGGATGTAACTCAATGCGCAATACGCTGAGCATTTGCTACTATTGTTGCGTAATATATTGCGCACTGTGGCTAAATACCCCGTAGTTATGCTGCCCCAGTTACGGCAGCTGTTAGCGCAGGCAGGAGAAAATATTCGCCTGGCCCGTCTATGCCGCAAGCTCAGCACCACCCGCGTAGCGGAGCGGGCGGCGATTAGCCGCAATACCCTGCACGCCATCGAGCAAGGTATGCCGACGGTGAGTCTGGGTGCTTACTTACAGGTCTTGTTCGTGCTGGGTCTGGAAAAGACCATTCTGCACCTAGCGGCCGACGACGTGCTGGGGCGCAAGCTGCAGGACGCCGAACTGCTAGTCAGCACGCGGGCACCTAAATAGTCACCCTCCTAGTAGTCTCATAGCCAAGACCCTTGAACGCCGCCAGCTGTAAGTGTGTGCCGACTGGCAGGGCCTGCCCCAAGGTCCGCACCTGATGGGCATGCTTTCGGCCGTGCCGGTGCGGGGCAAAGAGGTACTTTCCTTCACCTACGATGCGCAGTGGCTAGCCCAGCCGCACGCCCAGGCCCTGGACCCCTCGCTGCAGCTGTTTGCCGGCCCCCAATACTTACCGGAAAACCAGTTCAATTTCGGCCTTTTTTTGGACTTCTCACCTGACCGCTGGGGGCGACTGCTCATGCGTCGGTGCGACGCATCCCTGGCCCGGCAGCAGGAGCGCCGCGAGCGGCCGCTGCTGGAATCGGATTACCTGTTGGGCGTCTTCGACGGGCACCGCCTGGGCTGGTTGCGTTTTAAGACCGACTTAGCGGGTCCGTTCCTCGACGACAACCGGGCGATGACTGCGCCGCCGTGGACCTCGCTGCGGGAGTTGGAGCATGCCAGCCTGCAACTGGAGCGGGTGGATGCGCCCCAGGACCTGGACTATCTCAACTGGCTATTTATGCTAGTGGCGTCCGGCTCCTCACTAGGCGGCGCTGCGGCTATGGCCACGCGGTCTGATTGGGCCAGGAAGCCACTCCTGACCAAATCATAGCGGTATTAGCCGAGGCCTTTGCAGTTGATAGCTATACCCGCTCAGGTATACTATAAGATTTGTTAGCTAAATTTACACCCGAACGGGTACTAAAACTACGCTTAAGTTCTTATTGCACCCGAACGGGTATAACGTATGCAGCACTCTCTTTCTGCTTT
>JAAIGE0100506995.1_pt1 | contig 12475 bp, 11 predicted proteins | sample 6487951 | NCBI WGS metagenome assembly JAAIGE01 (sample SAMN13974128, study PRJNA590717) | phyllosphere metagenome | biome: tomato field; feature: multiple bacterial spot infested tomato fields; material: tomato leaves; isolation source: leaves from tomato fields | host: Solanum lycopersicum ... | reverse complement strand
GCGTTTTTTTGCACAAAACTAAGTGCAGAGGTACTTTAGGTTGGCGTAAAAATCTATTCTTTACGCAAAAGCACAAGTATAATTTGATCAAACGGTACGGCTACTACTTAACCGTAGTTGTCGGTATGGCTGGGGGTTTGGTAATGTATTGTTTTAGTTTACGCAATGGTTTTAGCCATAAGGTGAAAAAATAAGGAGTCAATCCATTTAGTTCCCAGGCGATTCGGTCTTCCTGATTGGCCCGAATCCTGTTTTTAAGGCTGCTATTGCTAATACCACCCGCCCGCATAACAATCGTCACTTCGTCCATATAAGCCAGCTTGGCTTTGTTTTTGTGAATAAAGCGTAACATCAATTCGTAATCGGCGGCACTCTTCATGTCGAGTCGGAAAAGACCGTGTTTTTCGTACAACCATCGTTTAGCAAAGAATGACAGATGGCCGGGCATCCAGCCCCACAAAAAGGCATTGTCCCGATACCAGCCTGAACGCCAGTAACGCTTAAGCTTTTGACTATCAAGTCGGTCTACATAAATCATGTCGCCATAAACCGCATCGCTGTTTGTCCGGACAAACGTAGCAACCATGTTGTCAATAACCCGATCATGCCGGTAAAAATCATCCGCATTGAGCAAGCCAATCACGTCGCCGGTAGCCATGCCAATGCCTTTATTCATTGCATCATATAACCCTTTATCCGGTTCAGATACAAATCGAGCAATTTTTGTACCATAAGAGCGGATAATGTCAACAGTTCCATCTGTCGATTTTCCGTCTACAACGATATACTCTATATCTGTATATGTCTGGTTCAGGACTGATTCGATGCAATCCCGGATGTGTTCGGCTCCGTTGAAGACAACCGTAATGATAGATACTTTCACGCTGCAATGTCTCGTTTACGAACCCAGACCGCCGGGTTACCCTGATAGATTCCGTATTCTTCCAGCGAACGGGTAGCTACCGAATTAACCGCCAAAACCGAATGCGAATGACAACGTACCCCTGGGCAGACTACCGCTTTAGCACCGATCCAGACGCCGTCGTCAATTGTAATAGGTTGGCTTGTTAGATCAAAAGTGGATCGCCGATAATTATGGTTGCCTGTCAAAATAAGAGCACCTTGAGACAGGCAGCTATGGTCGCCGATCACAACCTCACTTAAATTGTCAATCCATACCTGTTCGCCAATCCAGACGTGATTGCCTACCCGCAGAAACCAAGGGTATTTGATGTTGACGGCAGGCTTGATAATTACGCCAACGCCTAATTTGGCCCCAAACAGTTTCAAGATAAATCGTTTGATGGCAATAGGAATAGGCAGGTATGTATTAAGCGTAACCGAGTTTACCAGAAACCATAAAATGATTTTCCAGCGCGGACCGGGCTTATACCAACTAATATCATAAACCGACAGATCCGTGCGGCCGACTGCCTTCTCAGGGTCGGTTGTTTGGGCTGAGGTCTTTGCCATAATGCGTTCTGAAAAATTCGATAATTGCCTGTTTGTCTCGTCCAGCGTGAAAATACACTTCGAACATTTTGGCGTCTACCAAGAAACGGTACCAAAGTCCTTGCAAAAAGTGCCAAACTAATCCTCGTCTTCCATCCAGAAACCCTAGTCGAGCAAAGTACCGATAGAAAAAATACAAAAACGGTCTGGTAAACAAAGGTAATGACGCATATTGTATTTTTAGGTAACGGACTCGTTGTTCCTGCGAGCCAAATAATTTAGGTTCGACTCGTTGCGTCTTGTCGAAATTGTATTTAATGTTCAATAAATCAATGACTTCCCGGATGGCATAATTGTTATGTTTTTGTGTCCACCAAGTAAGGTTGTTCAGATTATGATCAACCAGATCGTGCTGAAACTGAATGGATTTACCTTGTGATAACTTAATGTGTTCGTCCATCCAGGTCTCCTCGCAGATACCTTGCTGACGGCGCCATAGCCTTAGCAACCAGATTGGATAGTAAGCACCGTGGCGTATCCATTTGTCGAAAAAAAGAACTCGTCGCTTAACGTATATGCCCGACACATCATGTGATAACGTCGCCAGACGCTGATTGATTTCAGCCGCTAATTCAGGTAGTACATACTCATCCGCATCCATCCGCATCAGCCAGGTCGTCTTAAACGGCGTATTATCAATGCCGTAGTTGAACTGCATCGCGTAATTAACCCAGGGGTTCTGTACAACAACTGCACCGAGCGAACGAGCAATTTCGACGGTTCGGTCGGTTGAAAACGAGTCGACAATAAATACTTTGTCGGTAAAGGGATGCAGGCTCTGCAAGCACCGGGCAATGTGTTTTTCCTCGTTATGCGTTAAAATTATGACTGATACGTCGGCCATGCCCAAGTAATACTCCTGTTAAAATCGCTTTATCAAAACAGCTTGTAATTCCGAAATCCGGTTATTTTTACAGAAGCGTTTACTCCTGATTTATGGTGCAATATTATCACTTTTTTTAGAGAGGAAAAAGTCAATGAAGTTACTCCACACCAGCTTGATATTGTTTTTATGCTATTTTACGGTCACAGCGCAAGTACGTTTCGACCAGATACCGCGAGACCTTCAGCTTTATCCGCGCAATGCCGTCGGCCAAGCCGATGTAACCGTTAGCGGTACCGTTACCAATACTGGCTACCAGAAAATTGGGATGCAGGTGCTGCGCGAAGGCCAGCTAATACAAGCTGTTAGCCAGACGCTTGTGTCGTCAGTCGCTAATGCGTCGTTTAAGTTGACGAGCACAATTAAAGCGGAGCGGGCCGAATATGAATTCCGGGTTTTTATGTACAAGGGGATTGACTCTACGTTAGTAGCGGATCGGAAGCGTATTGTCTGCGGAGACGTTTATATCATTCACGGCCAATCGAATGCCTTGGCGCTGTCGGGTCTTGAAGAATATTATGCCTTTAATTTTGATGATAAATACCTGCGTAATGCCAGTTACGTTTATGGATCTACGGACATTCCGAACGATATGCGGTGGTACGGGGCCAAAGACCCGTATGGGAGCGTAGGTGGGTTCGGATTGACACTCCAGCGGCTAATTCTAGAGCAGTATGGCATACCAACGCTGGTCCTGAACGGGGCTTACGGCGGAACGGGAATTCTAGCGCTTTCGGCGAGGAATCCGGCCAATCATGCCGATTTAAGCACATTCTACGGACGATTACTTTTTCGGGCGAAGTGGGCTGGCGTCGATAAAAATGTAAAAGCCATTATCTGGAAGCAGGGCGAAGACGAGGCTGGTAATGAACCTGCCGGTTATGACGAGAAATTTAAAACGCTCTACAATCAGTTTCACGAAGACTATGGAAATGCCCGGCTGTACGTTGGCCAAATCAACATTCTGGCCGATAAAGTGGAAGGGGCGGCTGCTCTGCGAGACTTCCAGCGACGAACGAAATATTTGTTTTCTAACGTAGAATCGATTGCGACAATTGGCGGACGCGGTTATGATGGAATCCATTATGATCCGCTCGGACATCAGCAACTGGCTTATGAGCAGTTCCGGCAGATAGCGCGGGACTTTTATGGCTACAAAGACACCTTGCAGATTAACTCGCCGGATATTAAAAAAGTGTTCTATAACGCTCGTAAAGACTCCATTACGCTTGTGTTCGATAACGACATGCAGATGGTCTGGAAAGATACAGCCTATTACAACTTCGCAACCGGGCAGATGATTGGAAGTCGGGCGCTGAAAGATTACTTTTATCTGGACGGACAGGCTGGACTTCTTTCGGGGGGAACCACTAAAGGAAACCGAGTAGTCGTAAGCCTTAGACAGCCGTCGTCGGCTAAATCAATTCGGTACCTTCCCGCTTATTTTTCGGATGCCTTGTCCCCTTTTTACAACGGACCAACGCTTAAAAATTCGCGAGGAATGCGGGCGTTTAGCTTCGATGGCGTACCCATTGCGGACGCCATCTCGACTATAACGACCCTGGCTGCAAAACCGATTTCTGAAAAAGCTATCCAACTAAGCTGGACAACACCCCCAACGGCTCAGACACTAGTTCTGGAACGAAGCGATAGCACACGAGGTGGATTTAAGCGACTTATCACCTTTACTACGAACTCATCTGTCTTGCCAAGTTCATATACAGACGGCAGTTTGTCAAATCCGTTCGGCACGTACTATTATCGGCTCCGCGCGTACAGCAATACTTCGGAGTCAGCATACAGTAACGAGGTTGTTTCGAAACCACTCGTCCTGGGTGTTGCAGAAGTGGAGCCTCCCGTACGACTCTATCCGAATCCATTGGCTGCTGACCGTACTTTGCACATCGAAGCGAAGAATATGACAATCACGTCGGTTGCTGTGCGGGATCTGATGGGGCGGCTGGTGAAAGACTGGCGCGGTAAGGCTTATGATGAGTTGTCAATTGGTTTGGAAGAAGCCGCTGCGGGTCTTTACATCGCCTATCTGGAAACGGCAGATGGACAACAGCTTAGCCACAAGATTATCGTTCGTTAAGAAATGAAGCGTTGCTTTACGATGGATTGCTTAGTTTTGTGACCAACAACCTCTATCTAACGATTTATGCGCCTTGTGATTCTGACGCAGGACGATCCGTTCTACCTCGCCCGAAATATTGATTACCTGCTGAAAAAACTGCCTCCCTATGCTGAAGTTGTAGCTACCGTAGTTTTTGACGTATCGCCATTTGGTAAGCGGGAAAGCTTCGGGGAGAAGATGAAGAAAACCTACGATATTTTTGGGTTACCCTTCTTTGTCCGGTACGGATTTAAGTACGTGCTTTCTAAAATGGATAGCCGTAATAACGTCAGAAAGGTGCTGGCTGACCGGAACATACCCCTGATTACAATCGAAGGAGCGATCAACAAAGACGAAAATCTGGAGAAGATCCGGGCTTACAAACCTGATTTGTTAGTGTCAATTGCCGGTAATCAGATTTTCAAACGGAAGCTGTTAGATGTGGCGACGTACGGTTGCATCAATCTCCACACCGCTCTTTTACCGAAGTATAGGGGTTTGATGCCGTCGTTCTGGGTCTTGAAAAACGGTGAGACACATACAGGTGTATCTGTCTTCTTTGTTGACGAAGGTATTGACAGTGGGCCGATTCTCGTTCAGAAAAAATTGGAGATCGGGGGAATGAGTCAGGCTCAATTGATCGATGTTACAAAGAAAATGGGCATGGACGCTATCCTGGAGTCCATTGAGAAGATCCACTCGGGCGATTATGAGCTAATCGAAAATGACGCTGCCCAAATGACCTATTTTACGTTCCCGACCCGCGATGACGTTAAAGCGTTTCTTGCCGCCGGAAAGCGTTTCTATTAATTGTAGTCGCTAGCAACGGTCTGCTCCGGTTGTTAGCGACGTTTATACTTATGAATATCCTGACATTTGATATTGAAGAGTGGTTTCATATTTTGGACAATGCGTCGACGCGAACTGAGGCTGAATGGAGCCGCTACGAAACGCGGATTCATGCCAATATGGACCGTATTTTTCAGCTTTTGGAAGACACAAACAGCCGAGCGACTTTCTTTTGCTTAGGCTGGGTAGCTGACAAGCATCCTGACGTTATCCGTCGCATTGATGCGGCAGGGTACGAAATTGCAACGCATTCGTACGCGCACCAGCTTGCTTACGAGCAGACCCCGGCTGAGTTTCAGGCTGATCTGGAACGATCCATTAAGCATTTGCAGGATATTACGGGTAAGAAAGTTCGGTCGTACCGAGCGCCCGGCTTCTCGATCAAAGCCTACAATCGCTGGGTTTTCCCGATTTTGATGGAGCAAGGTATCGAAATTGATTGTTCCGTCTTTTCGGCTCGGCGGGCGCACGGTGGCGACGCGTCTTTGGGCATGTTTGAGCCGGGCTACCTGAATATCAATGGCACGTTGCTAAAGGAGTTTCCGATCAATACGGCGGCAGTGATGGGTCAGGATTTGATCTTCTCAGGCGGGGGCTATTTCCGCTTGCTACCCTACCGGGCAATTAGGGGCTTGATGAACCGCTCGCCCTACGTAATGACGTATTTTCACCCCCGCGACTTCGACGCAGAACAACCCATGATTCCGGGTCTGAGCCGGTCGCGCCAGTTCAAATCGTACTACGGTCTGAAAAACTGCTTGCCCAAGCTCAAACAGCTTCTAATGGAGTTTCCTTTCGTTGATCTGGCGGAGGCTGATCGGCAGGTAGACTGGTCTAAGGTAGTTCAGAAACAGGTGACGATTTAAGTTTTTTTGCGCGTACAATTTTTTCGTATTCATCCAGCAGGCGCTTAGCAACAATGTCGATATCGTACTGTGTTTGTACCAGCGTAGTAGCATTTCGGGCAACCTGCTGGCGGAGTTGAGAATCACCAAGCATTTTTTCTAGCTCTTTTTGAAGCGCTTCAGGAGTCAGATCACTGATAAGGCCAGCGGCTTCATGTTGACGGATAGTCTCACCAAAACCGACTCGATCCGACACTAAAGCGGGGGTGCCAGCCGCCATAGCCTCGAGCACCGCCATAGAAAAGCCCTCCGAGTACGAAGGCAGCGTGAATAGATCGGCGTCTACAAGGGCTGCCTTCTTGTCGTCACCGGTCAGCATACCTACAAGGTGAATAGAATCACCAAGCTTATTGTCTTCTATAAACTGCCGGGTAGTCGCTTCATAGCCATCGTTACCCCCGGCTATTGCCAGGACAGTATCTGGATGATGGCGGACATATTCTTTGAATGCCGGTAATAACAGGCCAAGCCCTTTTTTTACATTAAGCCGGCTCATGAATAAGACCAGCTTTTTGGACGAGGGTAAGCCAAATTTCTGTCGAAACCTGCCTTTTGGCGGTAACTGCGCAAAATCACTCAGCTTAATGCCATTCGGAAGGATAACAACATTGGAATGAGGAGTACCCAGATAGCGAAGTATGTCTTCTCGCTCGTCTGTGTTGTTTATTTGAATTAGATCCGCCCGGCGGAGAAATCGTTTCTGAGCCAGCGTGTCCATCAACTGTTTTTTCCAATTGTTGTGCGCGTATACCCAGCGGTCGAGCACGCCATGAATCGTGATCACTTTTGCTACACTGTGATCAATCATGAACGGAGCCAGCGTTCCAAAATGCCAGAGACCGTGACAGTGAATAACGTCGTATTCTTTGCTGTGCTTTTTGATATACTGATAAAGCTCGCCCGAGAATTCTCTGAAGTAACGGCTGATCACCGGTGTGCGTCGGCATAAAATCAGTCTAGCACCCTCTGGAACCGGATACGGTTTTTCGCCAGCAGTAATGGGGCTGAGAATATCGACCTGATGACCATAGCGCAAAGCAACCTGCGTGTGGTCGAAGATGATTTTGGGTGGGCCTCCGGCTTCCCAGGTATAAGCACAAATATTTAAGATTCGCATAAACGTGCTGCGAAGTAAAACGTTATGTCGTGATTTTACTAAAACCGTCAAACATTTCCTGAGCTACCGCTTCGGGAGAATAAGGGACAACTGATTGTTCAGCCGCGTTTTTCATCCGCTTTAGATCAACCAATCCGTCCATAACTTGCTTAAGCTGATCGGCTAATTGAGCAGGCTGATCAGGATTAAACACAAAGCCATTCTGACCGTCGTGCACTAAGTCCGGAACGCAGCCGCATCGTTCTGACACTATAGCGGGTAAACTACAAGCCATTGCTTCATTAACAACCAAACCCCAAGGTTCTGACCGGCTTGGTAGCACTAGGACATCGCTGAGAGCCAGTATCTCCGGTACCCTGAACCACGGACGACCTGATAACAGAGTTACCCGATCAGTAAGGTTTAACGCATTGATCTGAGTTTGTAAAGAGTCTTTCTCTACACCATCGCCCAGTAAAACCAAGCCCCACTGATGCGCCATGGCCGACTGAGTAATAGCCTGCGCAAATGCTGTAATGAGCGTTGGTAAATTTTTGAATTCGATCAGCCGGCCAACGAAAATGAAATTATGCTGTCGTAAGCTCAAAGCCTGCTGCTGGTCAGAGCGTTGGCTAACGGATTTTTCGTAAACCGAACGAAGCGTAGCATTATCTACCGCGTTTTTCTGAAGCAGGATCTTTGCCGGTTTTACGCCTAATTGAATCAGGTATTGAGCGGACTGACTACCAAAACAAAAAAAACCGGCACATTGACTAAAGACGAACCGTTTAAAGTACTCTTTTAAGCTGCCTCGCTTGTGATCTACGGCTGTGCTCTCATTCTGCATTACAACGGGTATGCCCTGAACCTTAGCCCATCCTAGCAGTAATAGTTGAGCTGGGTCGTAGTAACCAGTAAGGTGTATTACATCGGGTCGAAATTTCCTGGCTTTCTGGAGCAGAGCTTGCATTCGCTCAACCAAGGTTACATCCTCTAAATACCGATCAAAAAGTAAGTCGTAGTCATAAGCATAAGTAGGGGCTGTCGTGCCTACTTCAGCTTCCAGCCCAGCTCTGGAGCGTTCGTTACGCGCAATTTGCAGCACAAGCACAGTCACATCAGGTCGTTGATCAACCAGGCGCTGTAATGCTTGAAACACAACGGATTTATAGTGTGCCCATAGGATGTTATGAACAATCAGAATACGCATCAGGAGGCCTGATTGTTAGGTACAACAACATATTGATCCGTACCGTCAGCCGCTGTTGGATGATTTGATAAATAAGTCGGGAATAAGTGCTCAACGCCAATAAACCGAATCATCAGTGCCAAGGGAAACCAGAAGGCTATTTCGTTGGGTCGTCCGTTGGTAAACAGGGTGACAAGGATCAACATATAGAAATAAGCTAAAAACGTGCTCAACGGGTTCGGATTGGTCCGCATGATTGTCAATATGTGATAGAAAATCAGGCCATTCAGACCGCCAAAAAACACGAAACCCAGTATGCCATGATTCGTTAAGGCTTCCATGACCGGTACGTCGAGATACAAAAACTTATACCCGTAGCCTAGAATCAGCATATACAAGTGTCCGGATAATACATTCGAGAAGAAGTTTGCACTGACGGATCGGTTCGCTGCCGAAGCGTCCAGCGTTGCCTGATAGGCCGCTCCTTTTGCTTTTAGTCCCAATAAAGCGTACACGTTTTCAAGATTCCGTTCCGCAAAGGCCAGTACATAACTATACAAGATTCCGTAGGTATCACTAAACTTCTGAAAGAAGATGACCACGCCAACGAAACCTAGGATAATTGTGATAATAGGAATGGGTCGAAAAATACCCCGGACTGCCATTCGAATTTGGGCCGGACGTACATTGTAGAACATAAAAAAGGCTAACGCTATCAGCATAGCCAAAATACCAGACCGCGTTTGCGTCAATATCAGAATAGCGAGGTTCAGAATACCGGCAAACAACGCGAATAACCGAAAGAGTACACCTGTCTGTGGTCGTACCAGCCAAATCGCGCAGGCTACTAGGCCCATAAACGCGTTGCGGGCAAACGCGTGGGGGTTTCCCGAACCTTCATCGTTATCACCCAACGTAATGGTCGCTCGTTGCCCAAGTGCCCAAGTTGGATTTGTCATCAGGGAGTAGATAAGACCCAGATTGGATATAAACGTAAACAGAATGACGACCGGGATAAACACCCTGATAATATCGTTGGGAATGTTTATAAGGAGAAAAATGAAAATGAAAATGTATGTATAATAGATCATATCCTTGGTGTAATCCTTGAAACCGGGATCACCCATGTACACATACATATAAAATATACAGAGCAGCAGGAATCCAACGCCCAGCCCTAACATAGTGATGTTTGGACGGTACAAGCGCCTGAAAAGTGTGAAAGGAACCATCAGCACTAATCCACCTGCCAGCGCTGCCGCCGTAAAGGCTGTGCTGCCCGGAGCTAGCTTGAGGGTTTCCCGGAAAAAGAAAATGAGTGGGTATCCATCTACAAGGATGCATATACCCAGCACAAGGCGCATGTAATCGAGTGTCTGCAAAAAACGAATGAGACCGCTCATAAATAGTATGGTTTATTACGTACGGTCAGCAGATTAGATACGCTGTTGACTACGCACATGGACGACGAACGTAAATTCAATTTTGGTTGGAACGACGTAGCTGTAGCCGGTGTCGGACATAACCAAACTCACCCTGTAAGACAAACGTGACCAGTTTGCGTAACCGACAATACCGACTCCAGAACGAAGGCCCAAGCGAACTTTGTAGCTGAGGACGGTACTTTTCCTTCACCAGTTGGTGTTCATTAAGCCCAACGGTTTGAATCGTAGACGATTTTGCATTGGGCTGAACGCGAAATCCTCCCCAAAAGCCGTCAACGTGCTGAAAGCGTACGCTTGGCTGAACCCCCAGGCGCGATACAATTTCGTAATCAATCACAAAGCGAAGACTCTCATCCAGCAGTCCGAACTGCTCTAAACGCTTTCTGCTTATGAATAGCGATTGGTTAAAAACCTGCATTCCTTCGTAGATCTGACATTCGACGCAGAACTTCGGCGCACGCATCTCTTCGAGAATAACGTCATCTTCGTCAGTAATATACATATCACCGAAAAAAACGTCCGTATCTGGATTTTTCCGCCAGGCATCGGCTACCCGCGTGAACGCGTTTGTCGCAAACACATCGTCCGAATTCTGAAAGGCTACATAGTCGCCAGTCGCCAGTCGAAAACCTTTATTAATCGCGTCTGTTTGTCCGCGATCTTTCTCGCTCACCCAGCCTGCCAGATACGGTTCGTACTTTTTTATGATGTCTAAGCTTCCGTCTGTCGAACCACCATCAATTATAAAATACTCAAGATTTGGGTATTGCTGATTCAATACACTTAAAATCGTACGCTCCAGATACTCATCCTGGTTATACGAAGGCGTTACCACCGTTAGCTTCGGATAAGATCGGCCATCGTTTGCCACAAGCGGTTGATAGGGCTGCGTAACGAACGAAGAAAGCGAGTTATCGGAACGGGTCATGAGTTTACAGTAAAGATTGGTAGACGGCCAGTGTTTGACGAGCTGTTTGTTCGCACGAAAAATGCGTTAGCCGTTCGGTGCCTTTCTGGCGCAGTTCATTACGTAGGCTGTCGTTCATAACGACTTTTTCAACCGCATTAGCAATCGATTCATCGTCTTCAGGATCAAAATAAACGGCAGCGTCGGCAGCAACTTCGGGCAAGGAACTTCGATCACTAACGATGACCGGACAGCCAGCGCTAAATGCTTCCAGAACAGGAATGCCAAACCCTTCGTTGAGTGACGGAAAGACAAAAGCCTGCGCGTGCCGGTAGAGTCCAAACAAACTTGCATCAGTAATCGGGCGATAATGAACGCGTTCATTAACTCGGGCCGAATGGAACAAGCCCTGTTCTTCAGCGGTGAAAGCGCCACCGCCAGCGCAAACCAGATGCAAATCGGGATAACGGTTCAGAACCGGTCGAATGGCCCGAAAAAAGACATTGAAATTTTTGTAGAGCCCCCGTTTTCCCACAAACAGCAGGTAAGGAAAATCAAAAGCTCTTGGTGCGTTTTGTAAAGAATCGTCTTTAAAATTAGTGCCCAGGTGAATGACACTAATTTTATCAGGCTGAATCGGGAAGAATCTCAGAATTTCCTGCTTGGAAAATTCTGAGACTGAAATAATCCGGTCGGCCCGGTGCAACAGTTGCTTTTTTACCTCGTAAAGCCCTTCCCCAACGTCAGGGTATTGCTTACCATAGCGTTCACTAGTGGCATCGTGAAAGGTCAGAACGAACGGTCTATTAATGGATTTTAAAAAGTACCGGTGGTAGTAAGTAGGATGAAAAATATCATACTGACCAGCCTTGATGCGTTGTAAGCTATACAGCCGATTAAACAGTGAGGCCGCCCGGTTTACATTCCGGAGATGGGCTAACTGCCGATAGCGAAGATGCCTGCTAAACGACGCTTTGCTAAGATACTCGTTGTTGGAAAGCCGCAGAGACAGTTCAAACTCAATGTCAGAGCGATTGGAAAACGAACTCATCAAGTCGAAGAAATAGCGGGATACTCCCCCGTATGTCAGCCCTGTAAAGCATTGATGGTCGTATAGAACATTCATTGAACAAGAATCAGCTAGTTTGTATTTTTTTGAGAAAATACGCCTGCAAAAATACAACTTATAGCGACAAAGCCAAGATTATACCTGACTCTCCTTAGCTGGATATTTATCGTAGGACAGGGAGTGGGACTTCTTCCACGAACTTTGTGACAATGCGCATGGCTTCGACAGTTACCCGACGCCAACCTCGCAATACAACAGGCTCCGGTTGCTGCCCATACGCAGGCTGAGTGGCTGTCATGTTCGGATCGTTATGGGCCGAAATTGTTTTTCTGTAAGCCGCAATCAGCGATACCACATCTGGCCTTTCCGCGAATTTTAGGCGATTTTGATAGGGAAAAAAGCCTTCGTTCGGATTATACAGCCCTTTAGCGTTCATGAATAACAACGGCGCTGTATTGCCACTTACTTTCCATGTACCGTTTTCCTGCTGCAAACGCCGTTGAG
>JAAIGE0100102403.1_pt1 | contig 12476 bp, 9 predicted proteins | sample 6487951 | NCBI WGS metagenome assembly JAAIGE01 (sample SAMN13974128, study PRJNA590717) | phyllosphere metagenome | biome: tomato field; feature: multiple bacterial spot infested tomato fields; material: tomato leaves; isolation source: leaves from tomato fields | host: Solanum lycopersicum ... | reverse complement strand
TCGGTGCACCTGATCGGCGGCGCTGACGTGGCTGCCGAGCTGGATGCCAAGCGCGCGATCAACCAGGGCTCACGCCTGGCGGCAGAGATCTAGGAACCTGTTCACGATCTTTTTAGGCGACATTAAAGAGGCTGTTACAAGGCAGAAGCGGCCACTCAAACCAGCTTGTGGGAGCCCCGACCTCGGGGCGAAAAGATTGCAGCCTGACTGCCTATTTCGGCGGTGCCTGAGCGATTCGCCGCGAGGTCACGGCTCCCACAATGGACCGGATAACGGCCGCTCCCGCCACTTTGCAGTCAAAGCGCTGAAGTCGAGCCGAAGGATCGTGAACAGGCTCTGAGCTTGCTCTTTCGCCAGGCTTCTACCGAGCAGGTCACAGTTCTGCGGCGCCGTTCGTCAAGCAGCCGAATGACTGCCAACCGGGTCACACAGCCTGTAATGGGTTCTCGCCTAGACTTGCCTGGCTGGCGTTTCGTTGCGCCAGGCAAAAGGCAGCGTGAACCGTCATTACCCGTGGAGAACATCGATGAGCAAGCCGCAACTGATCGAGGCCGTGATGTTCTTCGCCCCGGACGGCAGTATCGGCAAGCAGATGTTCTACACCGAGTTCGAGACCCTGCTCGATGGCCTGGTGAAGATGCCGACCCTGGCCGACGAGCAGGTACGGGCCGCCTACGTGGTGATCAACGGCCGCCTGCAGATTCGTTCGGCGGTGTTCTTCTACCTGGATTTCGACGAAGACGGCGCGCCGGACAGCGGTTGGAACATTCCCCTGCAGCAGATGGCCGAGCGTGCCGGCCGCGGCCCCGACCTGGGCGGCGGGCCGATTCGCCTGGCCTGTCGTAGCCAGTGCCCGGTTTCCTGGCACCAGATGCACCTGTGGGACCCGAGCCTGGTGCCCGGCAACAACGATCTGGCCACCTTGCGCGACACGGTGCGAGCCAACGCCCTCGGCATTCTCATGCAGGAAGAGGAAGCCCCGGCGGTGACGCCCGAGCGGCTGCAGGTGGCTTCCGAGGATCAATGGTACGCGGTCGACGCTTCCCGCGACCTGGCCGAGAAACTGGCCGAGCGTCTTTCCCACGACTACCGACAGAAGGCCGCGCAACTGGTTCGCCAGCAACGCGAGCGCCTGGCCTCCCTGGCTCAAGAGCACCAGGCCGAACTGGCGCGCGCCGCGTCCAGAAGCGATGGGCAACTGGCCGAGCTGCAAGGGCAGATTCAGGCGTTGCGTCAGGCGCTGCGCCAGCAGGAAGGGCTCAACCAGAGCTTGAAGTCGCAACTGGCCGAACAACGCGAAGCGCAACAGAGCGAGCGCGAGGAAATGGCGGTGCGGGTGCGTGCCGCCGAGCGTCACGCCCGCACCGAGCGCGAAATCCTGCGCGAGCAGTTCGCCGAGGAACTGCGTGCGCGCATTCTCGCCACCCAGTCTGCCGCCGAGGAACAGGCGTGTCGCCGCGAGGGCGAGGCTGCCCAGCGCGGCGCCAGCCAGGTGCTCGAGCGCCTGGCTGCGCAAGGTGTGGTGTTCGTGGTGTTCCACCCGGGCGCGGGGCACCTGACCGTGCCTTTGCAGGATGTCGACCGCTACCTGGCCGGCCCGCTGGCTTATGCGGCGAGCAAGTGCTTCGTGCCGGAGAGCCAGTACCTGCAGTGGCTGGAGCATTATCAGCGGCCCCGTTGCGAAGGGCTGCAGGCCGATGGCCAGCGTTGCGACGTAGCTGTCGAACGGGTCGAAACGCCCGGGCGTTTCGTGGCTGGCGAGTCCAACTGCTGCATGTTGCACAAGACCGCCCGTCTGCGCACCGTGGGTTAAACTCCCGGCCTTTTTCCGGGCCGTATCGTCATGACCTCGATTCCACTGGCTGCCATCAGTGCCTGGCGTCCCCAGGCACCGCTGCAACGGCTGCAATTCGACTGGCTGACTGGCGTCGAACTGGCGGTGCTGCGCCTGGACCTGATCGACCCGCTGATCAGCGGCAACAAGTGGTTCAAGCTCGCCCCCCATCTGCGCGGCGCTGTTGAACAGCGTGCCAGCGGCATCATCAGCCTCGGCGGTGCCCACTCCAATCACCTGCATGCCCTGGCGGCCGCTGGGCAGCGATTTTCCTTCGCCACCGTCGGCCTGCTGCGGGGCAACCCCCAGGACACGCCGACCGTCGAGGATCTGCAGCGCTTCGGCATGCAGCTGCATTGGCTGGGCTACGGCGGTTATCGCGAGCGGCATCGAGCCGATTTCTGGGCTCAATGGCTGGCGCGTCATCCGGGGTTCATGCCCGTGCCTGAAGGCGGCGGTGGGCTGCCCGGCGCGCTGGGCTGTGCCGATTTACCGGCGATGGTAGCGGGGCAACTGGCAACGCTTGGCTGGGATGATTACCACGATTGGTGGTTGGCGGCCGGTACCGGCACCACGCTGGCCGGGTTGGTGATCGCGGAGGAAGGGCGGCGCAGTGTTCACGGCGCCCTGGCCGTACCGCTGGATCATGGCGTGCCCGAACAGGTACGCGCGCTACTGGCTGAGGCGGGCCGTGACGATGGTGGATACCGATTGCTGGAGGCCTGTCGCGGTGGCTTCGCGCGCCAGGACGCCGAATTGCTGGCCTTCATGGAAGGATGCGAGGCGCAGAGCGGCTTGCCGCTGGAGCCGCTGTACACCGCCAAGGCGTTGCTGGCCTTGCGCGATGCCATCCACCGAGGTGAGATCGAGGCCGGCCGACGGCTGATCTTCGTACACACCGGCGGCCTGCAGGGCCGCCGCGCGGCGCTCGGCAAGGGTTCAGCGCGCTGAGGGCGGCGCCGCACCCGGTTCGGTGCCGCTGATTGGCCAGTCATCGGCGACCAGAAAGATGCGCTGGCGCTCGGTGAATGCGCCGTTGCCATCAGGCTGCAGATCGACCAGCAGCTGCGCGCCGGCGTCCACGGCCAGCCCATCCATCCACGCCTGCAGGTCCTGGGCTGACCAGGCTTGCGTCGCCGGCCGTATAGCCGGTGCCAGCCAGGCGTTGCGTGGCAGCGGTTGCCAGTGGGCATCCGGGTATCGTGCCTGCAGCCCAGGCCATTGCCGGCGGTGCAGCCAGGCGCCGCGCAGGTGCGCCGGCTCGGCCCCTGTCGGTGGTGGATGATCCCGGTCATGGGGATAGAACAGATAACCACCCAGCCACATAGAGGCCTGGATCGGTGCGCGGGTCAGCATCTCCAGCGCTTGCCGCGCTTGCGGCGAACCCGACAAGGGCAACTGGTGAGTGGCGAGATGATCGAGCTTGAGATCCAGACGGTCCCGGCCACCCGGGCCGATCCAGTGTTCGGGCGCGCTGGGCGGCCGGCCCAGGTAGAGCTTGATCGCCAACTCCACATGGTGCACGCCGCTGGCATCACGCAGCAGCAGATCCAGTTCGCCCAGGGTGTGGCCGCCCTGGCGGATCGGCAGGTTGGCCGCCAGTATCTCGATACCGGGCGCCGCGTGAAGGGCGAACTGCCACAGGCGCTCGTAGTAGAGCCCCAGACGCCGCACCGAGCTGCGCGACAGCCATTCGTGCAGTGCGTGCGGGTTTTCATCCTGACGCTGCAGCCAGTCGGCCAGCAGGCCCGGCTCGGTCGCCCAGCTACTGGCGATGAGCGGGTGGCGCTGTGGCCAGGGCGTACGGGCGAGCAGGGGCGGCGAAAGCAGCGTCCAGGCCAGGTCGCGCACGGCAGGTTCGCTGAAGTGGCGGGGCAGGTCAGCAAGCGCGGTGAAGGGGGTCATCGTTGCAGCATAGGCGTTTGCTGGCGTCGGCGTCAGGGTTTGCTGGCGCAGGGTGCCTTCGCCCATAATCCAGGCCATTAGAGCCAGAGCCTCGCGGGAGCCCCATGGAGCAGTTTCGTAATATCGGCATCATCGGCCGCCTGGGCAGCACCCAGGTGCTCGACACCATCCGCCGCCTGAAGAAATTCTTGCTCGAGCGCCAGCTGCACGTGATTCTCGACGACACCATCGCCGAAGTGCTGCCGGGCCACGGCCTGCAGACCTCGGCGCGCAAGCACCTGGGCGAGTTCTGCGATCTGGTGATCGTGGTCGGTGGTGACGGCAGCATGCTCGGCGCCGGTCGCGCCCTCGCGCGCCACAAGGTGCCGGTGCTGGGCATCAACCGCGGCAACCTGGGTTTTCTCACCGATATCCGCCCCGATGAGCTGGAGTCCAAGGTCGCCGAGGTGCTGGAAGGCAATTACCTCACCGAGAACCGCTTTCTGCTCGAAACCGAGGTGCGCCGGCATTCCGAGGCGATCGGCCAGGGCGATGCGCTCAACGACGTGGTGCTGCACCCGGGCAAGTCGAACCGGATGATCGAGTTCGAGCTGTATATCGACGGCCAGTTCGTCTGCAGCCAGAAGGCCGATGGCTTGATCGTCGCCACGCCGACCGGCTCCACGGCCTACGCGCTGTCCGCCGGCGGGCCGATCATGCATCCCAAGCTCGATGCCATAGTCGTGGTGCCGATGTACCCGCACACGCTGTCCAGCCGGCCCATCGTGGTGGACGGCAACAGCGAGCTGAAGATCGTCGTCTCCAAGGACCTGCAGCTCTACCCGCAGGTGTCGTGCGACGGCCAGAATCATTTCACCTGCGCGCCGGGCGATACCATCACGGTGCGCAAGAAATCCCAGAAGCTGTGCCTGATCCATCCGCTGGATCACAACTACTACGAGGTCTGCCGTACCAAGCTGGGTTGGGGTAGCCGACTCGGCGGAGGCGACTGATGCAGCTCGATCCGTCTCGCGGTTATGACCTGATCGGTGATGTGCACGGCTGCGCCAATACCCTGGTGCGCCTGCTGGAACGCATGGGTTATCGCCGCCAGGACGGCGTGTGGCGGCACCCGCAGCGCATGGCGATCTTCCTCGGCGACCTGATCGACCGGGGCCCGCGCATTCGCGAGGCCGTGCACCTGGTGCACGACATGGTGCGCGCCGGCGAGGCGCTGTGCATCATGGGCAATCACGAATTCAACGCTCTGGGCTGGATGACCCCGGCGCCACCGGGCAGCGGGCGCGCCTTCGTGCGTGAGCACACGGCGCGCCACGAACGGCTGATCGGCGAGACCTTGCGGCAGTTCGAGGCCTACCCGGATGAATGGCGCGACATGCTGGCGTGGTTCTACGAGCTGCCGCTGTTTCTCGACGCCGGCCATTTCCGCGTGGTGCACGCCTGCTGGGACGAGGCCATGATCGCCTCGCTGCGCGGGCAATTCCCCAGCGGCTGCATCGACGAACATTTCCTGCAGGCGTCGGCCATTCCCGGCAGCTTCGCCTGCACGGTGCTCGACCGCCTGCTGCGCGGCACCGACATGCGCCTGCCGGGCGGGCTGACCATGACCAGCAGCGATGGCTTCACTCGCTCGTTCTTCCGCACCAAGTTCTGGGCCGGCAACCCGTCGACCTACGGCGACGTGCAGTTCCAGCCCGATCCACTGCCCGAGCAGGTGGCCTGCCTGCCGCTCAGCGAAGAGGACCGGGCGCAACTGCTGACCTATGGCCCCGAGCAGCCGCCGCTGTTCGTCGGCCACTACTGGCGCAGCGGCACGCCGGCGCCGATCTGCCCGAACATCGCCTGCCTAGATTACAGCGCGGTGATGTACGGCAAGTTGGTGGCCTACCGGCTGGACCAGGAAACCCGTCTGGACCCGGCCAAGTTCGTCTGGGTCGAAGTCGAGCGCCCGGGCGCAACGCGATGAGCCCGGTGATCGCGCTGCGCGCGCCGTTGGAGCAGGATCTGGCGGCCTTCATCACCTTGCTGGCCCGGCTGGGCGTGCCGCATCGCGTGGCCGAGCAGGGCAACGAGCAGGTGCTCTGGGTGCCGAGCGAAGAGATCGCCGCCCAGGTGCGCGAGCTGTATGCACGGGCGCCTCAGGGCGACCCGAACCTGCAGCCCGTGGCGGCGCCGGTCGCCAGCTCGCGGCCCGGCATCGCCGCCCAGGCCAGGCGCAGCCCGCTGACCCTGGTCGTACTAGCGCTGACCCTGCTGGTCGCGGTGTTGACCTGGGGCGGTGAAGACTACGCCGTGGTGCGCTGGCTGAGTTTCGTCGACTTCCATATCGACGGGCAGTACATCTATTTCGCGACCTTCGCCCAGGCCATCGACAGCGGCCAGTGGTGGCGCCTGCTGACGCCCATGCTGCTGCACTTCGGCATGCTCCACCTGGCGATGAACAGCCTGTGGTACTGGGAATTGGGCCGGCGCATCGAGGCGCGGCAGGGCGCACTGATGCTGTTGCTGCTGACGCTGTGGTTCGGCCTGGCCGCCAACGTGGCGCAGTACGTCTATGGCGGGCCGGCGCTGTTCGGCGGTTTGTCCGGTGTGCTCTACGGGCTGCTCGGGCATTGCTGGCTGTTCCAGTGGCTGGCGCCGAATGCGGCCTACAAGCTGCCACGTGGCGTGCTGGTGAGCATGCTGGTCTGGCTGCTGATCTGCATGACCGGCGTCTTCGAGCTGCTGCAGTTCGGCGCCATCGCCAACGCCGCCCACGTTGGCGGGCTGATCGCCGGCTGCCTCACCGGCGCCATCGGTGGGCTGCTGGCTCGCCAGTTGGCGCGGCGCTGAGCGTCGCCAGCGCCTCGGCTTGGCGGGTCAGATAGGGTAGAATCGGGGCTTTTCCAGCCCTGGAGTCAGCCATGTCCTCCTTCGTCGAACTGATCCGCAACATTACTCCGGACGTGTATGAAAGCCTCAAGCTGGCCGTGGAGATCGGCAAGTGGCCCGATGGCCGCAAGCTCACCCAGGAGCAGAAGGAGCTGAGCCTGCAGGCGATGATCGCCTGGGAAATCGAGAACCTGCCCGAGGACCAGCGCACCGGCTACATGGGCACTTCCGAATGCGCGTCGAAATCCGCGCCGATTCCCAACATTCTGTTCAAATCCTCGGAAACCCTGCACTGATGTTAGAAGTAGCCCGCGGCGCCCTGAGCAAGATGGCAACCCAGCTCGATGCGCCGGTGCAATACGCGTTTCGCCTGGGTGACGAGCAGGTCGCCGTCAACCCGATGATCGGCAAGACCGTGCGCCTGGAGTTTCTCGGCGCCATTCATTGCAGCCATTGCGGCCGCAAGACCAAGTCCAGCTACAGCCAGGGCTATTGCTACCCCTGCATGCAGAAGCTGGCCCAGTGCGACCTGTGCATCATGAGCCCCGAGCGCTGCCACTACGACGCCGGCACCTGCCGCGAGCCGGGTTGGGGCGAGCAGTTCTGCATGACCGACCACGTGGTCTACCTGGCCAACTCGTCGGGCATCAAGGTCGGCATCACCCGCGCCACGCAGATTCCCACCCGCTGGATCGACCAGGGCGCCACCCAGGCGCTGCCGATCATGCGCGTGGCCACCCGCCAGCAGTCGGGCTTCGTCGAAGACCTGCTGCGCAGCCAGGTGGCGGACAAGACCAATTGGCGTGCCTTGCTCAAGGGCGACGCGGCGCCGGTCGACCTGCTGCACGTGCGTGAGCAGATCTTCGATGCCTGCGCCAGTGGCATCACCGCGCTGCAGGAGCGTTTCGGCCTGCAGGCCGTGCAGCCGCTCAATGAGCAGAGCGTGGTGGAGATCCGCTATCCGATCGAGGCGTATCCGGCGAAGATCACCAGCTTCAACCTGGACAAGAACCCCATCGCCGAAGGCACGCTGCTCGGCATCAAGGGCCAGTACCTGATGTTCGACACCGGCGTCATCAACATTCGCAAGTACACCGCGTACCAGATCGCCGCCAGCTGCGCCGCCTGACCGGCAGGCGCGGCCCACACTATTCACCTGTTTGCCACGCCCGCTGGCGTGGCATCGAAGAGGTTCCCATGCGCACCGAGCAATCGAAGACCATCTACCTCAAGGACTATCAGGCGCCGGATTACCTGATCGACGAAACCCACCTGACCTTCGAGCTGTTCGAGGATCACACCCTGGTGCACGCCCAGCTGGTGATGCGCCGCAACCCGGCGTTGTCCGCCGAGCTGCCGGCGCTGGTGCTGGATGGCCAGCAGCTCGAGCTGTTGCACCTCAAGCTCGACGACCGCGAACTGGGGGCCGGCGACTATCAACTGACCGATAGCACGCTCAGCGTGCAGCCCACCCAGGCCAGCTTCGTCATCGACAGCACCGTGCGCATCCACCCGGAAAGCAACACCGCGCTGGAAGGCCTGTACAAGTCCAGCGGCATGTTCTGCACCCAGTGCGAGGCCGAGGGTTTTCGCAAGATCACCTATTACCTCGACCGCCCGGACGTGATGAGCAGCTTCACCACCACGCTCAGCGGCGACAAGCAGAAGTACCCGATCCTGCTGTCGAACGGCAATCCGATCGCCAGTGGCGAGGAAGACGACGGCCGCCACTGGGCGACCTGGGAAGACCCGTTCAAGAAGCCGGCCTATCTGTTCGCCCTGGTGGCCGGTGACCTGTGGTGCGTGGAAGACACCTTCACCACCCTGAGCGCCCGCAACGTGACCCTGCGCATCTACGTCGAGCCGGAAAACATCGACAAGGTGCAGCACGCCATGGACAGCCTGAAGAAGTCCATGAAGTGGGACGAAGAGGTGTATGGCCGCGAGTACGACCTGGACATCTTCATGATCGTCGCGGTCAACGACTTCAACATGGGTGCCATGGAGAACAAGGGCCTCAACATCTTCAATTCCAGTGCCGTGCTGGCCCGCGCCGAGACCGCCACCGATGCCGCGCACCAGCGCGTCGAAGCGATCGTCGCCCACGAGTACTTCCATAACTGGTCAGGCAACCGCGTGACCTGCCGCGACTGGTTCCAGCTGTCGCTCAAGGAAGGCTTCACGGTATTTCGTGACGCGGCCTTCTCGGCGGACATGAACTCGCCGACGGTCAAGCGCATCCAGGACGTCGCCTACTTGCGCACCCACCAGTTCGCCGAGGACGCCGGCCCCATGGCCCACCCGGTGCGTCCGGACGCGTACATGGAAATCTCCAACTTCTACACCCTGACCATCTACGAGAAGGGCGCCGAAGTGCTGCGCATGATCCACACGCTGCTGGGTGCCGAAGCGTTCCGCAAGGGCTCGGACCTGTACTTCGAACGCCACGATGGCCAGGCCGTGACCTGCGACGATTTCGTCAAGGCCATGGAGGATGCCAGCGGCATCGACCTGACCCAGTTCAAGCGCTGGTACACCCAGGCCGGCACCCCGCGCCTGGCGGTTACCGACAGCTACGACGCCGCGGCGAAAACCTACACCCTGACCTTCACCCAGAGCTGCCCGGCCACGCCGGGGCAGAGCGAGAGCAGCAAGCTGCCGTTCGTGATCCCGGTGGAGCTGGGCCTGCTGGACGGGCAGGGCAACGACCTGCCACTGCGCCTGCAGGGCGAAGCCGCTGCGGTGGGCGGCAACCGCGTGCTGTCGGTGACCGAAGCGCAGCAGTCGTTCACCTTCGTCGACGTTGCCGAGAAGCCGCTGCCGTCGCTGCTGCGCGGCTTCAGCGCGCCGGTGAAGCTGAGCTTCGCCTACGACCGCGACCAGCTGATGTTCCTGATGCAGCACGACAGCGACGGCTTCAACCGCTGGGAAGCCGGCCAGCAGCTCAGCGTGCAGGTGCTCCAGGAACTGATCGGCCAATACCAGCGCGGCGAAGCACTGGTGCTCGATCAGCGCCTGGTCAGTGCACTGCGCACCTTGCTGCAGGACGACACGCTGGACCAGGCCATGGTCGCCGAAATGCTGTCGCTGCCGGGTGAGGCCTACCTCACCGAAATCAGCGACATCGCCGATGTCGATGCCATTCACGGCGCCCGCGAGTTCGCCCGCCAGCAACTGGCCGATGCGTTGTTCGAACCACTGTGGCAGCGTTACCAGGCCAACCGCGCGGTATCGCGCGCCACGCCTTACGTGGCCGAGGCCGAGCACTTCGCTCGCCGTGCGCTGCAGAACATCGCGCTGTCCTACCTGATGCTGGGTGACAAGCCCGAGGTGCTGGCCGCGGCGCTCGATCAGTTCGAGAACAGCGACAACATGACCGAGCGGCTGACTGCCCTGGCGGTGCTGGTCAATTCGCCATTCGAGGCCGAGCGCAGCAGGGCCCTCGACGCCTTTGCCGAGCACTTCAAGGACAATGCCCTGGTCATGGATCAGTGGTTCAGCGTGCAGGCCGCCAGCACCCTGCCGGGCGGGCTGGCCCGCGTGCAGGCGCTGATGGAACACCCGGCGTTCACCCTGAAGAACCCCAACAAGGTGCGCGCGCTGATCGGCGCGTTCGCCGGGCAGAACCTGGTGAACTTCCATGCCATCGACGGCAGCGGCTACCGCTTCCTGGCCGATCAGGTGATCGTGCTCAACGCGCTGAACCCGCAGATCGCCTCGCGTCTGCTGGCGCCGCTGACCCGCTGGCGCAAGTACGGCGCCGAGCGTCAGGCGCTGATGAAGGCCGAGCTGGAGCGCATTCTCGCCTCCGGCAAGCTGTCGCCCGATGTCTACGAGGTGGTCAGCAAGAGCCTGGCCTGAGCCATACCGGAGCGGTGCCGGCCGCTCCGGCTGACACCATCTGCTGCATCCCGCCGGCGCCCGTTCCGGGCGCCATCAACCGTGCTTCGATCCCCGTTCTTTGTTACCCATGCTTTGGTGGTAACAAATTTTTGTTACCTCAGGGGATTAAAAGCTACCGCCGCCCTCGGTCAGCCACTTAATATCGCCGCCGCTGTCGCCATGCTGGCATTTTGATCTGGGCTTTTTAGTGCCCGTGAGGCGTTTCGACAGCTTGCTGAAAGGGCTGATGAGCGATTCTGCGTCGATATCGGGGCGTTGCTGTTCAGTGGCCGACCAGTCACAAAGAGACGCAGCAGGGCTGCTCTAGAAAAGCACTTTCGGCTAATACGATCGTTTGAATTGGCACCAAGGTTGCACTGCATGACGCAGTCACGCCAGCCAGTTCAAGGTCATCGGCGAGCGCCTTGCCAGGGGCTCGTCAGGCTCATCGGAAAAATGAGCCGCAAGAATAATGACTGTCTGTCTGCGGAGTAGAGATTCAATGCGTATCAAATCCCTTGTGCAGGCCCCGCGTCTGATGCCGGCCAAAGCCGGTTTTGCCCTGGCCGGCGTGCTGCCGTTGCTGGTTGCCGCGCCTGCGCAGGCGGTGGAGTTCAGCTTCGCCGATAACGAGGTCAGCGGCTCGCTGGACACCACGCTGTCCTACGGGCAGCTGTGGCGTGTGCAGGGGCAGAGCCGCAGTAACGACGACGTCAACGTCAACGACGGCAATCGCAACTTCGACACCGGCCTGGCCTCCGAAGTGTTCAAGATCACCTCGGATCTGGAGATGAACTACCAGAACTACGGTCTGTTCGTGCGCGGCACCGCGTTCTACGACACGCAGATCATGGACAAGCGCAACGACTTCTACAGCGGCGACCGTGCCGCTCAGCCCAGCCAGAACACCCCCAATGACGATCGGTTCACCCGCGACACGCGGCACACCGCCGGCCGCGATGCGCAGATTCTCGACGCCTACGTCTATGGCAACTGGGACGTCGCCGAGCGCCCGGTCACTGCGCGCCTGGGCCGCCAGGTGTTCAACTGGGGCGAGGGCCTGTTCTACCGCGGTGGCGTGAACACCAGCAACCCCGTGGACGGAGCACGCTTCCGCCTGCCAGGCGCAGAACTCAAGGAAGTGCTGATCCCCGTCGAGGCGGTCAGCTTCAATATCGGCCTGACCGACAACCTGTCGATGGAAACCTTCTACCAGTTCAAATGGAAGGAAACCGCCATCGATCCGGTGGGCAGCTATTTTTCCGAGACCGATCTGTTCGCCGAGGGTGGCAGCACCGCGTACACCCGCAACGCCACGTTGGGCAGCCCTGCATTTCGCAGTAGTTACGCGGGCCTGAGCAACCTTGGAGTTGGCGGGCTGCAGGGCACGGACTATCTCGACAGCAATGGCTACTTCAAGGTCGCCACCGTCGGTTCGGATATCAAGGCCAAGGATGATGGTCAGTTTGGCGTCGCTTTTCGCTACATCGCCGAACAGCTGAATTCCACGGAGTTCGGTTTCTACTTCGTCAATTACCACGCCAAGGAACCGACCCTTTACGCCGATCTGGACGGCTTCTCGGGGCTGGATCTGGATGCGATCACCGCAGCCGCCAGCGGCAATGCGATTCCCAACTATTCGACACTGCAGACGCTGGCTGGTTTGGGCAATAGCACTGCCCAGGGGTTGCTCGGGCTGGTCAATGGCGCCGCCACCGTCGATGCCGCCAACCAGGTCAATGCCCACCGCGAGTATGTCGAGAACATCCGCATGTACGGCTTCAGCTTCAACACCACCTTGGGCGATGCCTCGGTGTTCGGTGAGCTGACCTACCGGCCGAACCTGCCGATCGGTGTCGCCGCGACCAACGATCTGCTCGGCGACCTGCTGCGTCAGGCGCCGCAAGTGGTGCAGGGCCAGCAGGTCAACATCGGCGGCCAGCCGCTGCAGCTCGGTGACGAGATTCACAACTACGAGCGGGTC
>JAAIGE0100405510.1_pt1 | contig 12478 bp, 12 predicted proteins | sample 6487951 | NCBI WGS metagenome assembly JAAIGE01 (sample SAMN13974128, study PRJNA590717) | phyllosphere metagenome | biome: tomato field; feature: multiple bacterial spot infested tomato fields; material: tomato leaves; isolation source: leaves from tomato fields | host: Solanum lycopersicum ... | reverse complement strand
ATCCCGCCGGCCGCCAGCCAGACCATGGTGCAGAGCCTCAAGGAATTCCCGCGCCAGGCCCTGCATGCGCGCTTCCTCGAATTGGATCACCCGATCACCGGCGAGCGCATGAAGTGGCAGTCGCCGCTGCCTGACGACTTCGTCTGGTTGCTGACCCTGCTGCGTCAGGATCGCGAGGCGTTCATCGGATGAGTGACAAGGCCCACGACTGGCTGACGCCGCACTGGCCGGCGCCCGAGTGGGTGCGTACCTGCGTGACCACCCGCGCCGGCGGTGTCAGCCAGGCGCCGTACGACAGCTTCAACCTGGCCGCCCATGTCGAGGATGACCCGGCCGCGGTGGCCAAGAACCGCCAGCGCCTGGTCAGTCAGTTGGGCTGCCGTCCGGCCTGGTTGCAGCAGGTGCACGGTATCGCCGTCGCCCACGCCGACCCGGAAACGGTCGACGAGGCCGACGCCAGCTGGACGGCGACGCCCGGCATCGCCGCCACGGTGATGACCGCCGACTGCCTTCCCGTGCTGTTCTGCGACCGCGCCGGTACTCGGGTGGCCGCTGCCCACGCTGGCTGGCGCGGCCTGGCTGGCGGCGTGCTGGAAGCCACGCTGGATGCCCTGGCCGTGGACGCGGAAGACGTCCTCGTCTGGCTGGGCCCAGCCATCGGCCCCCAGGCATTCGAGGTTGGCGCCGAGGTGCGTGAGGCATTCGTCGATCAGCACGCCCAGGCTGCTGGCGCCTTCATGCCGAGCCAGAACGCCGGGCGCTACATGGCCGACATCTATCAGTTGGCGCGCATCCGCCTGGCGGCTCGTGGTGTTACCGCCGTGTATGGTGGCGGCTTCTGCACCGTCAGCGATGCGCGCTTCTACTCCTATCGCCGCGCGGCGCAGACGGGGCGCTTCGCCTCGCTGATCTGGCTGGCTGATCGCTGAGGTCTGCCCGATTCATTATGGGGCTCGCGGCCTTGCGGCAAATGATGGTTACGGCGCCAGTTTTGCAGCAAGGCCGCAATCGCTTTCGCGCCGGGTCGGCGCTCCTACACGGGCCTTGGGTTGCTCGCGATCACTGTAGGAGCCCCGCCCCGGGGCGATTCGTGTGTACGGCGCCAGTCTCGCAGCCAGGCCGCTATCGCTTTCGCGACGGGGGCGACGCTCCTGCACGGGCCTTGGGTTGCTCGCGATCACTGTAGGAGCCCCGCCCCGGGGCGATTCTTGTGTACGGCGCCAGTTTTGCAGCAAGGCCGCAATCGCTTTCGCGCCGGGTCGGCGCTCCCACACGATCGCTGGGTTGCGCGCGATCATTGTGGCAGCCGCGGCCCCGCGGCGAATCGTGATGGCGCCCCTGATCACGGTCAAAACCACTGCGCTTGAAACCCACACAATCGGCCTCATCTATTCTCCATCTCGGCAGGTTTTAATGTCAGGCGCATGCACCGCGCCGGCCTGCCTCCAGAAGGAAGGATGACGCCATGCGAATCGACCGTTTGACCAGCAAGTTGCAACTTGCCCTTTCCGATGCCCAGTCCCTGGCCGTCGGCCACGACCATTCCGCCATCGAGCCGCTGCACCTGATGCAGGCGCTGCTCGACCAGCAGGGCGGCTCCATTCGCCCGTTGCTGATGCAGGTGGGCTTCGATGTGAACAGCCTGCGCCAGGCGTTGAGCAAAGAGCTCGACCAACTGGCCAAGATCCAGAACCCTACCGGCGACGTCAGTCTGTCCCAGGATTTGGCGCGCCTGCTCAACCAGGCCGATCGCCTGTCGCAGCAGAAGGGTGATCAGTTCATCTCCAGTGAACTGGTGCTGCTCGCCGCGATGGACGAGAACACCAAACTCGGCAAGCTGCTGCTCGCCCAGGGCGTGAGCCGCAAGGCGCTGGAAAACGCGGTGAACAACCTGCGTGGCGGCGATGCGGTCAACGACCCGAACATCGAGGAGTCGCGCCAGGCGCTCGACAAGTACACCGTCGACCTGACCAAACGCGCCGAGGAGGGCAAGCTCGATCCGGTGATCGGCCGTGACGACGAGATTCGCCGCACCATTCAGGTGCTGCAACGCCGTACCAAGAACAACCCGGTACTGATCGGTGAGCCCGGCGTCGGCAAGACCGCCATCGCCGAAGGCCTGGCCCAGCGCATCGTCAACGGCGAAGTGCCGGACGGCCTCAAGGACAAGCGCCTTCTGTCATTGGATATGGGCGCGCTGATCGCCGGTGCCAAGTTCCGCGGCGAGTTCGAGGAGCGCCTCAAGGCCGTGCTCAACGAACTGTCCAAGCAGGAAGGTCGGGTGATCCTGTTCATCGACGAGCTGCACACCATGGTAGGCGCCGGCAAGGCCGAGGGCGCCATGGACGCCGGCAACATGCTCAAGCCGTCCCTGGCCCGCGGCGAGTTGCACTGCGTGGGCGCCACCACGCTGAACGAATACCGTCAGTTCATCGAAAAGGACGCCGCCCTGGAGCGCCGCTTTCAGAAGGTGCTGGTCGACGAGCCGAGCGAGGAAGACACCATCGCCATCCTGCGCGGCCTGAAAGAGCGCTACGAGGTGCACCACAAGGTCGCCATCACCGACGGTGCGATCATCGCCGCGGCCAAGCTCAGCCACCGTTACATCACCGACCGCCAGTTGCCGGACAAGGCCATCGACCTGATCGACGAAGCCGCCAGCCGTATTCGCATGGAGATCGACTCCAAGCCCGAGGTACTCGATCGCCTGGATCGCCGGCTGATCCAGCTCAAGGTCGAAGCACAGGCGTTGAAGAAGGAAGAGGACGAGGCGGCCAAGAAGCGCTTCGTCAAACTGCAGGAAGACATCGCCAAGCTGGAGAAGGAATACGCCGACCTGGAAGACATCTGGAAGTCGGAAAAAGCCGAAGTCCAGGGTTCGGCACAGATTCAGCAGCGTATCGAGCAGGCCAAGACCGAGCTCGAAGCGGCGCGCCGCAAAGGCGATCTCAACCGCATGGCCGAGTTGCAGTACGGGGTGATTCCCGATCTGGAGCGCAGCCTGCAGATGGTCGACCAGCACGGCACCACGGAAAACCAGCTGCTGCGCAGCAAGGTGACCGAAGAGGAAATCGCCGAAGTGGTTTCCAAGTGGACCGGTATTCCGGTCTCGAAGATGCTCGAAGGCGAGCGCGACAAGCTGCTGAAGATGGAAGGCCTGCTGCACCAGCGGGTGATCGGGCAGGACGAAGCCGTGGTGGCGGTGGCCAATGCCGTGCGTCGTTCGCGGGCCGGCCTGGCTGATCCGAACCGGCCCAGCGGCTCGTTCCTGTTCCTCGGCCCGACCGGTGTGGGCAAGACCGAGCTGTGCAAGGCGCTGGCCGAGTTCCTGTTCGACACCGAGGATGCGCTGGTGCGCATCGACATGTCCGAGTTCATGGAGAAGCATTCCGTGGCGCGGCTGATCGGTGCGCCGCCCGGCTATGTCGGCTACGAGGAGGGCGGTTACCTGACCGAGGCGGTGCGCCGCAAACCCTACTCGGTGGTGCTGATGGACGAGGTGGAAAAGGCCCACCCGGACGTGTTCAACGTGCTGCTGCAGGTGCTCGAAGATGGCCGCCTGACCGACAGCCATGGCCGCACCGTGGACTTCAAGAACACGGTGATCGTGATGACTTCCAACTTGGGCTCGGCGCAGATCCAGGAACTGGTCGGCGACCGCGATGCCCAGCGCGCGGCGGTGATGGATGCCGTGGGCAACCACTTCCGTCCCGAGTTCGTGAACCGTATCGACGAAGTGGTGGTGTTCGAGCCCCTGGCCCGTGAGCAGATCGCCGGTATCGCGCGCATCCAGCTGTCGCGCCTGCTGCAGCGCCTGGCCGAGCGCGAGCTGAGCCTGGAGCTGTCCGACGAGGCGATGGACAAGCTGATCGCTGTTGGCTACGACCCGGTGTACGGCGCGCGGCCGTTGAAGCGCGCCATCCAGCGCTGGATCGAGAACCCGCTGGCGCAGTTGATCCTGTCTGGCCAGTTCAATCCGGGCAGCACGGTGACCGGCAAGGTCGAAAACGACGAGATCGTCTTCGTCTGACGCCAGCAACTGCAGCAAAAGAACGGCCGATGTGAGTGATCACATCGGCCGTTTGTTTATTACGATCCGTAGCCCGTGGTTGAGCGAAGCGATACCCGGGAATATCGTTGTCGACCAAGTGGTAAGCGCTGCTGCCGTCGATCCCTGGGTATCGCTGCGCTCAACGCCAGGCTACCGGATGTTTCGCAGGCATCGCCGGCGGTCAGGGCTTGCTGCTATCCGGTGCGTTACGCTGGCCTTGTTCCACCACCCAATCCATCAGCTGGCGCGAAAGCTGATCGTTGGCGGTGCCAAAGGCCTTGACCACCGATTCCACCGCCGTGTCGCCAGCGATCTGGCGGACTTCGAAACGCCGGCTGGCGAGGATGCGCTGGTTACCAGCCTGCACCAGGCGGGCATCGAGCAGGATATGCACCTCTGGCCGTCCATTGCGGTACTCGCTCTGGAAGGCGCGCAGATCGCTGCTCAGTTCCAGGTCGGCCTGCAGGCGGCTGTCGTCGCTGCTGACGGCGCCGACGCGACCGTCATCGAGAAAGGCGGCGATCAGCCGGTCGCGAAACAGTGCCGGCGCGCGGTCACTCCAGCGTGCGCCCTGGTAGGCGCTGATGCGGTCGCCTTGCGGCAGTACGGCGATGCGCGGGCTGTCCAGCAACTGGCTGCTCTGCGGGCGGTTGACCCGCAGCGACCAGCTTTCCCGCGGCGCATCGGCCGGGCGCACCGGTAGGTTGCTCGGCAGCAGGTACACGTCGAGAGCCTCGCCCTGGGGAAGGATCGAGCAGGCACTGAGCAGGCCGGTCAGCAGCAGGGCGCCGGCGGTGGCGAATGCTTTCATGGTTGGAACTCCTTGATGCTGTCGCTGCGCAGCAGGTAGCCGGCCGGGTCTTCTTCCAGGCGCCGCGAGAACGAGCGCAGCGAGCCCAGGGTGTCACGCAGCTCGTTGATGGCCGGGCCGAGCTCGCCGATGCCCTGCATGCCACCGTCGAGGGCGGCGCGGTTGTCCTGCAGCAGCTGTTCAATGTTGCTGCTGCTGCGCTCCAGCGAAGCGGCCAGGCGCTCGGCGCTTTCCAGGGTGTTCTGCGCGGGGCCGCTGAACAGCTTGTTGGCGTTGTTCATCAGGGCGCTGGCCTCGCGTCCCGCGGCGGACATTTGCGCGAGCGCTTCGCGCAGTTCCTCGCGTTGTTCGGAAACGCTGGCAGTGATTTCCTCCAGGTTGCGCAGGGTCTTGGCGATGTTCTCGGTGTTCTCGCGGGAGAACATGGCATTGGCGCGATCGAGCAGGCGGGTCACGCTGATCATCAGGTCCTCGCCGTTGGCCATCAGTCGCGACAACGGCGAGCGGTCGGCGATGATCACCGGTATACGACCGTTGCTGGCTTTCAGCGCCGGGCTTTCGGGGGAGCCGCCGTGCAGCTGGATCACCGCGCCGCCGGTGATGTTGGTGATGGTCAGCCGTGCGCGGGTGTCTTCCTTGATCGGCGTGGCGCTGGTGATGCGGATGTTGGCGTGCACCTTGCGCGGGTCTTGCGGGTCGAGGGTCAGGCTGGTGACGTCGCCGACGCGGATGCCGCTGTACTGCACGGCACTACCCTGGGACAGGCCGTTGACCGCCTCGGTGAAGATCACTTCGTAGTAATTGAATTGCTTGTCGGCGCTGGACTTGCCCAGCCACAGGGCGAACACCAGGATGGCGCTGACGATCGCCACCGTGAACATGCCGATCAAGACGTGATGGGCGCGTGGTTCCATTCAGCTAATCCTCGCTGCAGCCTGTTCGGCCGCGCGTCCGCGCGGGCCATGGAAATAGTCGTGTATCCAGGGATCGTCGGTGGCGGCGACCACGTCCAGCGTGTCGGCCACCAGCACCCGCTTCTGCGACAGCACGGCCACGCGGTCGCACAGGGTATAAAGCGTATCCAGGTCGTGGGTGACCAGAAATACGCTGAGCCCCAGGGCGTCGCGCAGGGTGCGGATCAACTGGTCGAAGGCTGCCGCGCCAATCGGGTCGAGGCCTGCGGTCGGTTCGTCGAGAAACAGGATGTCCGGCTCCAGCGCCAGGGCGCGGGCCAGGGCGGCGCGCTTGACCATGCCGCCGGACAGCTCGGTCGGGTACTTGTCGCCAGCGTGGGCCGGCAGGCCGACCAGCGCCACTTTCGACTCGGCCAGGCGTTCGGCCTGGGCGCGAGTGAGGCCGGCGTGCTCGATCAGCGGCAGGGCGATGTTCTCCCGCACGGTGAGCGACGAGAACAGCGCGCCGCGCTGATAGAGCACGCCAAAGCGCCGCTCCAGCTCGGAGCGGCGCCCGGCGGGCAGCGTCAGCAGGTCTTCGCCGAATACCCGTACATTGCCGGCATTCGGCTCGCGCAGGCCGACGATGGTGCGCAGCAGTACTGACTTGCCGGTGCCCGAGCCGCCCACCACACCGAGCACTTCACCGCGGTACAGGTCCAGATCCAGATGCTGGTGCACCACCTGCGGGCCGAACTGATTGGTCAGGTCGCGGACCTGGATGATCGCTTCGCCACTCACCAGCCCATCTCCATCAGAAACAGTGCGGCCACGGCATCGACCACGATGACCACGAAGATCGACTGCACCACGCTCGAGGTGGTGCGCTCGCCCACCGACTGCGCGCTGCCGGTGACCTTGAAGCCTTCCAGGCAGCCGATCACCGCGATCAGGAAGGCGAAGATCGGTGCCTTGCCCATGCCGACCAGAAAATGATTGAGCGGGATGTTCTCCTGCAGCAGGTACAGAAACATCGGCGGCGAGATATCCAGGGTAATCAGGCACACCATGGCGCCGCCGACCATGCCGCAGACCATGGCGACAAACGTCAGCAGTGGCAGCGCGATCAACATGGCGAATACCCGCGGCAGCACCAGCAGCTCCATGGGGTTGAGGCCCAGGGTACGGATCGCATCGATTTCCTCGTTGGCCTTCATCGAGCCGATCTGCGCAGTGAAGGCACTCGCGGTGCGGCCGGCCATGAGGATGGCGGTCAGCAGTACGCCGAACTCGCGCAGGAAGGAAAAGGCCACCAGGTCGACCGTGTAGATGGTCGCCCCGAAATCCTTGAGGATGGTTGCGCCGAGAAAAGCCACCACGGCGCCGACCAGAAAGGTCAGCAGAGCGATGATCGGCACTGCGTTGAGGCCGATCTGCTCGAGGTGCGAGGCCAGTGATGTGAGGCGCCAGCGCCGTGGGCTGAGCAGAATGCGCAGCATGCTGCTCAGCGTCAGCCCAACGAAGCCCAGCAGACCCACGGCTTTGTGCCAGACGCCTTCCACCACCTCACCGATGTGGCCGAAGAATTCGCGGTAGGTGGAGCGACTCGGGTGCTCGATCACCTGGCGATTCTGCAGCATCGCCGTGGCGACGGTGTGCAGCAGGGCGCGCCGCTCCTCACTGAGTGCGCCACCGGGCAGCAGTGCGATCAGCCGCTCGGCACCGATCAGCTCGACCAGCAGGCTGGCGCCCGCGGTATCCAGGGCGTTGAGCTCGCTCAGGTCGGCACCGTCGTTTCCATTCAGCACCGGTCGGGCCTTGTCGACCTGGGGCTGCAGCGTGGCGTAATGGGCGAGCGTCCAGTCGCCGCCTACCTTCAGCGCATCGGCGTCGGCAGTGGGCAAACTGATGTAGGGCGAATGAGTCATGGTCGACAGCTTAGCGCTCGATGCTCGGGGTGGAACAGCGGTTGGCGAGCCGCGTGTGCCATTGGCAGGTCTGATGCCTTGCCTGTGGCTCGGCCGCGGCGCGGCCTGGTGTATCGACCGATGGCGCAGCGCGGCGGTTCGAATGAATCGTTACAGACGATGAATCACATCGGAATGCTCAATTGGCGCTGGCGCCTCGGCTTGCCTAGCATGGGCGAGTTTTCCATCCCTGTGGAGTTTGCCATGCATATCGATGAAGCCATTCGCAGCCGCCGCGCCGTCAAAGGTTATGACGCCGGTTTCACCTTGAGCGCAGAAGAAAAGAACGAGTTGCTGCAACTGGCGCTGCTCGCGCCTACGGCCTTCAACCTGCAGCACGTGCGCCTGGTGGAAGTCAGCGACCCGGCGCTGCGTCAGCAGATTCGCGAAGTTGGCTGGGGGCAGGCGCAGATGACCGACGCCTCGATGCTGGTGGTGGTCTGCGCCCAGGTCGACAGCTGGGAAAAGAACGTCGGCCGCGTGTGGGAAGGCGCGCCGGTCGAGGTGCAGCAGTTCATGGCGGGCGCCATCGATAACTACTACCGCGACAAACCCCAGGTACAACGCGACGAAACCATGCGCAGCTGCGGCCTGGTCGCGCAAACTCTGATGCTCGCGGCGCGCGGCAAGGGCCTGGATTCCTGCCCCATGGACGGCTTCGATTTCGACGCCGTGGCCAAGCTGATCAACCTGCCGGACAACCATGTGATCGGCTTGATGGTCGCCGTAGGCAAGAAAGCCATCGACGCCAAACCCCGTATCGGCAAACTGCCGTTCGATGAAGTGGTGATCCGCGACCGCTTCTGACGCGGGCTCGCTCGCCGCTGCCGCCGCGATCGCCGGCTGCAGCGGCAATCAACAGGAACCTAGTCTCGCCTGGCCGCCTCCAACCTCGTAGACCCGTCGAAAGCGAGGAAGACCATGCAAGTTCATGTGAACAGCAACCATATCGAAGGCAGCGCACGTCTACAGGAATGGGTGAGCGGATCCGTGGCGGATCGACTGGAGCGTTATGAGGAGTTCCTGTCGCGGGTGGAAGTGCACATCAGCGACGAGAACGGCGGCAAGAGCGGGGCAGACGACAAGCGCTGTCAGATCGAGGCTCGTCCCAAGGGCCATCAGCCGCTGTCCGTGACCCATAAGGCTGAATCGCTGGAACAGGCCATCGAAGGCGCCGCCGAGAAGATGCGCCATGCTCTGGAACACCTGGTCGGTAAACTGGAAAGCAAGCCGGTCGGAACCGGTCATTTGCAACAGCAATTGGACGGTGACGAGGAAAATGCCGATGCCCTGTTGCAGGAAGAGTTTCTGCAGCGTCAGGAGGCATTGGGCAAGGAGTAAGAACGAGGCGCTCACTTCGTGTAGTGGCGCTTTTTAAAACTCCCTGTCAAACAAGAAGCGGGCCCGGCGTCAGATCATGGATCTGACGCAGGGCCCGCTTTCTTTGGGGCTATTTCCGCGCCGGTCAGGCGACCAGGCTGCGACCGATGAAGTCTGGGGCTTCCGTCTGGCGATAAGCCGAAATGGCTTCAGCGGCCAAACGCGGACTGACCTGGGCAGCATTTGCCGCCGGCGGGGTTATTTCGCTTTGCACCCGCTGCCTGGCGAGGCTTTCGGCGGACAGTGGATTGAGCACTTCCCGGCGTTGCTCCTGAAGTGCCTCAAGCCGCTGTTCGCGTAATTGCTCGTCCAGTTCCCGGGCAGCTTCCTGGCGTTCCTGGCGCACCTGTAGCGCCCGTTCTTCCTCTTGCTCCTGCTGGGCGATACGCTCTTCACGTACCTCACGCAGGCGATCCTGGCGCTCCTGATCGATACGCCGGCGTTCCAGCAACTGCTCTTGTGCATCGTTCAGGCGCTGCGCCGCCGGTGTTACGCGATCCAGGGCGTTGGTCTGCAGCCCATTGTTCGTAGTGCCAACTGGCCGATAGCTGTACTGGCCGATATTCATGCCGTCGATGGAAAGGGGCATGAGTCACCTCCGTCTTTCACTTCGATGAACTCAGTCTAAGTCGAGTGAGCGGCAGGCTTTAGGCAGATATGTCATAACCGCAAGAACAGGATGGACTAGCACTTTTTTAGTGGGTAATTGTCTGCTTCGGCGGCGATCTTCGCGGTTTATGGCGAAAGGCGCGTGGTTGCTGGGCTGGGACGGCGTTGCCTGGATAAGCTGCTTGGCAAGTATGTTCAGCGTGCGTTGCGCCAGGCGCTGGTAAGGCCAGGCCGCTAATCGACGAACGGCTACGGTCGCGCGCTTTTCCGGGCAGATCCAGGCTCACGGCCTACTATGAGCAGAGGCCTTGCCGGGATGCTGCATCTTGAAGTGACAGGGGCATGGTCTTTCGCGCGATATCGCGCTGCACAGAACGAGGAAAGCGCCATGCAGCCATTCAGTTTCGCTACAGCCGCCCATCTCATCTGCGAGCCCGGAGCCGTTCAGCGGCTTGTGCCGTTATGCCAGGCCTGGGGCGCGCGCTCCGTAGCACTGGTGACCGATGCCGGTGTCGCCCGGCAGGATTTCTTCGAAGACGTGCGTAGCGCCTTTGCCAAGGGCGGGGTGGCATTGCACGTGTTCGACGGCGTGCTGGCGGGTGCGCCGGAAACCGTGATCGGCAATGCCACGCAGTTCGCCAGGGACGCCCAGGCCAATCTGGTGATCGGCTTTGGCGGCGGCAGCTCGCTGGATGTCGCCAAGCTGGTCGCGCAGCTGGCGCATCCCGATTGCCGGCAGACGCTGAGCGATCTTTACGGCATCGACAAGGCCGCGGGGCAGCGCTTGCCGCTGATTCAGGTGCCGACCACGGCTGGCAGCGGTTCCGAAGTGACGCCCATCGCCGTGGTGACCACCCAGCATGCAACCCGGGTCGCGGTGGTGTCGGCGCGCCTGCTGCCGGATCTGGCGCTGCTCGATGCCGAACTCACCCTGCAGTTGCCGGCACCGGTCACCGCTGCCTGCGGCATGTTGGCCATGGGGCACGCCGTGGAGGCCTACACCGGTGCGCGGCGCAAGAATCCGCTTTCCGACATGCTGGCCCGCGAAGCGTTGAGCTTGCTCGGTGCCAACCTGGACGAAGCCGTACACAACGGCGGCAATCGTGAAGCCCGACAGGCCATGCTATTGGGCGCCTGCCTGGCGGGGCAGGCTTATGCCAATGCGCCGCTGGCGGCGGTGCATGCCCTGGCTTATCCGCTGGGCGGACATTGCCAGGTGCCCCATGGCGTCAGCACGGCAGTGCTGCTGCCCCACGTACTGGGTTTCAACGCCTCGGTGGCCGCCCCGCTCTACGAGGAATTGGCGCCGCTGCTATTGGGCGAGCGTCTGCGCAGCGGCGATGCCACGGATCACACCGAGCAGTTCATCATCGAGCTGGCCGATCTCAGCGAGCGCAGTGGTTTACCTGCGCGCCTGCGCGATGTGGGCGTCGAGCAGGATTTGCTGCCGCGTCTGGCCACTGATGCCATGCTGCATGACCGCCTGCTGGCCAATAATCCGCGGGAAATGACCCAGGCCCACGCGCTGGCCATCTATCAGGTCGCCTACTAACCGGACGCAGTTGTCACCTCGGCAGGAGGCCGGCACCATGCCGGCTTCCATTCTTTTGCGAGGTGGCAACCCATGCAACAGCCGCAGCACCTGCGCGAGCACTATCGTCACTTCCAGCCGATCACTACGCGCTGGCACGACAACGACCTGTATGGCCACGTCAACAACGTCACCTACTACAGCTATTTCGATACCGCGGTGAATACCTACCTGATCGAGTCAGGCGGCCTGGATATCCATCGCGGCGAGGTCGTGGGCTTCGTGGTGAGTTCGAGCTGCGATTACTTCGAGTCGATCGCTTTTCCCGAGCGCGTGGAGGTCGGCCTGCGGGTCGGCAAACTGGGCAACAGCTCGGTGCAGTATGAACTCGCGGTGTTTCGCGAAGGGCAGATGCAGGGCTGCGCGGCGGGGCGGTTCGTGCATGTGTTCGTGGATCGCCAGAGCAACCAGCCCGTAGCGATTCCACAGGCGTTGCGTCAGGCGATGGAGGTTTTGCTGGTGGCCTAAACGATCAAGGGCGCCGAGGCGCCCTTGATGATGAATGGATGATCAGCGATGACGATGCTTGTGATGGCGCTTGTGGTGCTTCTTGCCGTGGCGGTGGCCGTTGTCGCGATAGCGGGACTCATGGCGGTTGCTGTCCGCCACTTCATTGGCCAGGGCGCCACCGGCAGCGCCGCCCAGGCCGGCGCCAATGGTCGAGCCGGTGCTGCCGCCGAACTGATTGCCCAGCACCGAGCCGCCTGCTGCGCCCAGGCCACCGCCCAGCGCTGCTTCGGTCTTGTTGCGTGAGCTGATGGCACCACCTGCGGCGCCACCCAGGCCAGCACCAATTGCAGCGCCCGTGCTGCCTCCCAGTTGCTGGCCGACGATATTGCCCAGCGCGCCGCCGACTCCGCTGCCAATGGCAGTCTTGGTGGTATCGGCATAGGCCAGGGGAGAAATCATTGCACTGAAGGCCAGTGCGCTAAGGAATGTACGCATCGCGTAACCCTCGAAGATGACCCTTGCGGGCGTAGCCCATGGCTCGGCCATGGTTCCAGCGGCCACCGTGCAGTGCCGGTGACATCTCCTTAGAGCGGGCGCGCGAAAGAAATTCCCGAGGGGGGAATTAAAGATACAGGTGTGAATGTATCAAGATGTGTTTGGTTGGCGTCGGGCTGATGCGTGCTGTCGCCCGGAAAGCGTCTAGAACAGGGATCTCGACGCCTTGAT
>JAAIGE0100671347.1_pt1 | contig 12482 bp, 7 predicted proteins | sample 6487951 | NCBI WGS metagenome assembly JAAIGE01 (sample SAMN13974128, study PRJNA590717) | phyllosphere metagenome | biome: tomato field; feature: multiple bacterial spot infested tomato fields; material: tomato leaves; isolation source: leaves from tomato fields | host: Solanum lycopersicum ... | reverse complement strand
ACCGGCGGCACCAGCGGCATGGGCTTCGAGGATGCCAAGGCGCTGGCCGCCGCTGGCGCCGAAGTGGTGATCGCCGCCCGTAATCCGCAGCGTGGCAGGGAGGCGATGGCGCGCATCAAGGAGGAAATCCGCGGCGCCCAGGTGCAGTTCGAGGAAGTCGACCTGGCCGACCTGGCTTCGGTGAAAGCCCTCGGCGAGCGCCTGAATGCCAAACTGCCGCGCCTCGATGGGCTGATCAACAATGCCGCGGTCATGGCGCCGCCTGAGCGCAGGACCTCGGCCGACGGCCATGAGCTGCAGCTGGCCACCAATTATCTGGGTCATTTCGCGCTGACCGGCCATGTGCTGCCACTGCTGCGCAAGAGCAGCGCGCCACGAGTGGTCACGCTGTCGAGCATCGCGGTGTTGCGCGGCAACATCGACTTCGATGACCTGCAGTCCGAGCGGGCCTACAACCCTTACGCTTCCTATGCGCAGTCCAAGCTGGCGACCCTGATGTTCGCCTTCGAGCTGCAGCGGCGCAGTGAGCAGCGGGGCTGGGGCATCCAGAGCATCGCCGCGCATCCGGGCGTGGCCGTGACCGAGCTGATTGCCCGTGGGCCGGGGCTGGACAGCGAGTTCGGCCGCAACTGGGCCAAGGATCGTGACGAGTACCACTCCGCCGCCCAAGGCGCACTGCCTACGCTGTATGCCGCCACCGCGGGCCAGGCTCAGGGCGGTGCCTATTACGGGCCGACCGGCGAGGACGAAAAACGCGGGCCGCTGGGCCTCGCTACGGTGCCGGCAGTTGCTCAGGATGCCGAGGCCGCCGCTCGCCTGTGGACGATCGCCGAGCAACTGACCGGCGTCACCTACCGCTGACGAACCGCCAGGAGCGCCCATCATGTTTCCCACTGTTCTGGTGCGGCGCCTTGGCGCCGCCATCAACGCCGAGCGCCACGAGCTGGGGCCGGCTCTGGCCGGGTTCGCGCTGTTCTTCTGCCTGTTCTCCGGCTATTTCATGCTGCGGCCCATTCGCGAGTCGATGGGCATCATGGCCGGGGTGGAGAACCTGCAATGGCTGTTCACCGCCACCTTCGTGGTGATGCTGGTGGCCGTGCCGCTGTTCGCCTGGCTCAGCTCGCGGGTGCCGCGCATCCATTTCGTCGACTGGGTGTACGGCTTCTTCTGCCTGAACCTGCTGGCCTTTGCCGTGCTGTTTCAGGTCAATGACGACAGCGTCTGGCTGGCGCGGATATTTTACGTGTGGATCTCGGTCTACAACCTGTTCGTGGTGTCGGTGGCCTGGAGCCTGATGGCCGACGTGTTCGACAGCCAGCAGGCCAAGCGTCTGTTCGCCTTCATCGCCGCCGGTGCCAGTGTCGGCGGCCTGGTCGGGCCGGCCATGAGCGCTTTGCTGGTCGGCGTGGTCGGCGAGAGCGGCCTGGTGCTGCTGGCTGGCGTGCTGCTGGGTATCGCCCTGGCCCTCAAGGCACCGCTGATGCGCTGGCGGGAGGTCGGCGGCGCGGGCCGCCCAGGCGCCGTGAAGGCCGAGAGTTCACGCAAACCGGTGGCCGGCAACCCGTTCAGCGGCCTGACGCGGGTGCTGCAATCGCCTTATCTGCTAGCCATCGCGGGGTTCGTGGTGCTGCTCGCCACGGTGACCACCTTTCTGTATTTCGAGCAGGCGCGCCTGGTGGCCGAGCGTTTCCCGGATCGCGATGCGCAGATCCGCGTGTTCGGCATCATCGACGTGATCGTGCAGGCCGGCGCCTTGCTGTCGCAGCTGTTCATCACCGGGCGCATCGCCCAGAAACTGGGCGTGCGGGTGCTGCTGGCCATCGTGCCGCTGCTGGTCTGCGTGGGCTTCATCGGCCTCGCCTTGGCGCCGACCTTCGCCATGCTCGCCGCGTTGATGATCGTGCGGCGTATCGGCGAATACGCCTTCGTGCGCCCAGGCCGGGAAATGCTCTTCGCGCCGCTGGATGCGGAGAGCAAGTACAAGGCCAAGAACTTCATCGACACCGTGGTCTACCGCGCCGGCGATGCGCTTAGCGGCTGGGTGAAGAGCTTTCTGGATCTGCTCGGCCAGGGTGCGGTGCTGGTGGCGCTGGTGGGCGCGGGCTGCGCCTTGGTCTGGGGCACGCTTGGCTGGTACCTGGGCAGGCAGGCCGACGAGATGAGCAAGCGCGCCACGCTGGAGGCGAAAGAGGGTACGAGGGTGGCGCCTGCCAGCAGCTAGCGTTGCAGTACTCAAGCGTTCTTGCGCAGCGCTCCGTAGCCTGGCGTAGAGCGAAGCGAAACCCGGGAAGCGATCTCTGCCACGAGGAATAGGCCGCCTGACAGATCGCTCCCTGCACATCGCTGCGCTCAGTGGCAGGCTACGGTCTGCGCTGCACGCCATTGCGTAGCCTGGTGTAGCGCGCAGCGAAACTCGGGAAGCGATCTCTGCCACGAGGAATAGGCCGCCTGACAGATCGCTCCCTGCACATCGCTGCGCTCAGTGACAGGCTACGGTCTGCGCTGCAAGTAATTGCGTAGCCTGGTGTAGAGCGAAGCGAAACCCAGGAAGCGATCTCTGCCACGAGATACAGGCCGCCTGACAGATCGCTCCCTGTACATCGCTGCGCTCAGTGGCAGGCTACGGTCTGCGCTGCACGCCATTGCGTCGCCTGGTGTAGAGCGCAGCGAAACCCGGAAGACGATTGCCGTCCCGACACATCGGATCAGAAGTCCAGCGAGGCGCCGAGCCAATAGGTGCGGCCGTAATTGACCGTGCCGTCGTCCTCGTCATTCAGGCGCTTGTTGCCCAGGTTGTAGATGGCCGAGTTGAGCGTCAGCGATTCGGTCAGCTTGTACGATCCGCCGATATCGGCAGTGGTGTACGCGCGTGACGATTGGCCGGTCAGGGTGGCGCCATACTCCTCGCCGTTGTAGTGGGTCGCGGCCCAGGCGAGGGCTCGGTCAGTGATGTCCCAGTCGGCGCGCAGGCTCGCCTTGCGCTTGGGCGTCAGCGACAGGGGGCGGCCCTTGTCGGCGCCACTCTTCTGCTCGGAATCCAGGTAGGTGAAGTTACCCTTGATCGCGACGTTGCTCAGTGCCTGCCAGTTACCGCTCAACTCCAGGCCGCGAATTACCGCCTGGTCGACGTTGACCCGTTCCATCACGGTCAGGCCCTGCCACTGCTCGGTGGTGGTGACGGTGGAGAGCTTGTCCTTGAAATCGTTGTAGAACAGCGTGGCGCCGGCCGACAGGTCGTCACGGTTCGACCACATCGCGCTCAGCTCGTAGTTGGTGCTGGTCTCGGGCTTGAGGTTCGAGTTACCGAATTGCACGAAGCGGTTGCGGCGCACCACCGCGTAATCGTCGATCACCGCGCGCAGTTCCGGCGCCTTGAAGCCGCGGGCCACGCCGCCTTTCAGCGTCCATTCGTTGGTCAGGTGCCATACGCCATAGACACGAGGGTTCACGTGGCTGCCGTACTGCTCGTGGTGGTCCAGGCGCACGCCGGTGGTCAGGGCGAAATCGTCGGTGATCGACCATTCGTCTTCGGCGAACAGGGCTTTCTGCACTACCGAGTATTCCTCGTTCTCGCGCTCGCGAGCGGTGCCGCGGTTGGCCTGGTTCCAATCGGTCAGGGTGGCTTCGTTCCACTGCACGCCGGCGGTGGTGACGTGGTAGTCGGTCGGGATCACCAGCTTGCCGTCCAACACGCGGTTGCGGATCTCCGGCTTGCGCCCGAACACATCGGCCTGGGCCGGCGTGGCCTCGCCTTCGCGGCTGGTGGTTTCCTCGGCGAACGACAGCGTCGAGTCGGCCCAGCCCCAGCGACCCTCGTGGGTCAGCGACCAGTGATCGCGGTTGTTCTTCTGCTCCCGGGTCGACCAGTTGGCACTCAGGCCATCGCCGTTCTTCAGGCGCGAGGCGCCTGCTTCGAGCAGGAAATCGTGGTTCTCGGTCGGCGTCAGGGCCAGTCGCGCGGTCAGGCTCTTGTTGTCGGACCTGGCGAAACCTTCATTGGCTTCAACGTCGTCATCGGCCTGGCGGTCGAGGTAGTTGCCCCACACCTGCAGGCCCAGCACCTCGTTGACCAGCGGGCCATTGAGATAGAACTGGGTGTTGCGCGCATTGCCCTGATCGCTGTTCGGGCGCGCCGAATAGTCGTAGGAGACATTGCCGCCCCACTCGGGCGACACCTTGCGGGTGATGATGTTGATCACCCCGCCGATGGCATCGGAGCCGTACAGCGAAGACATCGGCCCGCGCACCACCTCGATACGTTCGATGGCCGCGGCCGGCGGTACGAAGCTCTGCTCGTAACCACGATTGCCATTGACCCGCGAATCGCGCCCGCTCTGGCGCTTGCCGTCGACCAGAATCAGCGTGTAGTCGCCCGGCATGCCACGGATCTGGATATCGGTTTCGTTGGCACCCCCGTTGACCACCACGCCTTCCACATCACGCACGGCGTCGGCCAGGTTCTGCACCGAGCGCTTGCGCAGATCATCGCCGCTGATCACCGTGACCGAGGCTGGCGCGTCTTCCAGGTTCTGGGCGAAGCCGGAGGCGGTCACCACCATATCGTCCAGCTCCAGAGGCTCGGCATGGGCGAGGGAGCTGCCGGTGGCCAGGCAAAGCGTCGCCAGGCGAATCAGCGTGCCGACAGGGCGGCGAGGGAAGGGCGCGTGCATGGAATAGTCCTTACGAATCGTTTTCAGGCGCGAATCGTATGCATCCATGGGCGCAAAGGTTGGACAAAGTAAGACAGCGTGGTCGCTTGGTGTGGGAACTCGAGAGGGCGCGGGGAACTGACTTGCCCGTCGAGGCTAGCTATACCAGTGCCAGTTGCGGCAATGCCCGCGATCATCCATACAGGCTTCCATGACCGCGATTGCCGAGAAGCCTACGAGGATTGAGGTCGCCATGACGCAGGCCGTGATCGACCGCCAGCCAAACTGATCGGCACGGTATGCCTTGGAGGAGGCGATCAACCCCATCGCCAGCAGCGCGAGCGCCATTTGCGACATCAGTAACTTGAGAATCAACTCACCAAAACCGACGGGGCCGTCACCGCGGATGATCAGTGCTTCTCTGAAGAATAGAGAAAGTGCAGCCAAGTTGAATAAGTTGTAGGTCAGGCAAGAAAATAATCCTCTTGGCTTCTTAGCGCGGGATAGTGCCATTATGAATACTCGAACGGTTGTGCTCGGTGGGCTATAGTCCGTCTCCGGTGAGCGGAGTGAGCGATTTGAACCACTAGTTAGCTTTCAATTTTTGACCTGATTAATGCTATAGCTTCTTTCCGCTGCATTGGTGAGGAAAATATTCTTCTAGGTACGATATGTGCCATGTGCGGGGTCACATAAATAGCAACGTGACCCGAGCGGCTAACAACCTTGATAATGCCATTCCAGTAAAAATATGACTTATTGTACTTGGTTTCTTCAATTAGGGCGGCGTCGGTTACTTCTATGGTGTGCTTCGTCAGAACTGAGTGATTATTCCTTGATGCAAAATAGATTGCATTAAACAAAAATTGAATAAGCCACATTGCGAGATACCATGTTATTGCCTCTACCATGGCATGAGTGATAGGTGCATGGTGTGCCCTGGTTAAGAAGACGAAGGCTGTAAAAACTAGGAATGCCCCCTGAAGAACTGGAGAGCAAAATTGATGAATTGCTTGAAATTCAATAATGTCTCTAAATTTGTTTTCGTATTCGAAACGCATTCTTACCTTCCTTGATGCCTAATGTTTGGTTAAGGGGCGGGCTTTAGCCAGTCCTAGAGAACGAAGTAGCGATTTGAGCATGCCGTTAGGAGCTACTCATAAAATTCCCGCAGTAAAGAAAGGCAGCGAATTGCTCTCAGGTATCGATAGCAATAGGCCTTGAGTCAAATAAGAGTCACTAGCTTCTTGACGCCGTTCCACACATACCGCTCTCCACCACCAAAATAACTCCACTGACCATAAAACTCCGTGAAGCGGTCATCGAAGTTGAGTTCTAGATGGCCGTAGCCGTATTTGTCTATCCACACGCACTTCAGAAGCTGGCTGCGCAGGCGCTTGCAGTCTTTGAGCCGACCTTTGGTTTCGCCATTCTGGTCGGTAATTACATAGGTGCCTGAGAGGGTTTCTTTGCCACTCCAGCGCAGGGAAGTGACGACCTTTTCCAACTTGCCGGCGTTTTCGACCTGGCCCACGTAATCGCCTGCCATGTTCGGCTTGGCGGCGATAGCCAGGGCAGGGCAGCAGGTAATAAGCAAAACGAAAAGGGTGGACGGGCTTGGAGCTAAGCCATGCCGTTTGACGATGCGAAGGGGGGAGGCGGGCAACATTCCTTGTTTTCTCACAGCTCAGATCCGGTTGAGCGTTTGGCGTTTCGGTGACGAGTTGAAGATCGTCAGCGCCAGTTGGGGCTGGCAAGACACTACTCGGCTTTTACTGGCCATGTCCATCGCGCCAATACAAAAACGCCCACTGGGTCAGGCGACGCAGTGGGCGTTTGTCGAGGCGAGGGGCTTAAACCCGCTCGGCCCACATATCGTACTCGTCGGCATCGACGATACGAACGCGGATCTTGTCGCCCGGCTGGAAGTCGGTGCCTTCGATGAACACGCTGCCGTCGATTTCCGGGGCGTCGGCCCAGGAGCGGGCGACGGCGCCCTGGTCGTCGACTTCATCGATCAGCACGTCCATTTCGCGGCCGATCTTCAGTTGCAGGCGGGCGGTGCTGATCGCTTGCTGGTGGGCCATGAAGCGGTCCCAGCGATCCTGTTTGACGTCATCGGGCACGATGTCCACGTCCAGGTCGTTGGCGGGCGCGCCTTCCACCGGCGAGTACTGGAAGCAGCCGACGCGGTCGAGCTGGGCTTCGGTCAGCCAGTCGAGCAGGTACTGGAAGTCTTCTTCGGTTTCGCCGGGGAAGCCGACGATGAAGGTCGAGCGGATGGTCAGGTCCGGGCACTGTTCGCGCCAGGATTTGATGCGCGCCAGGGTGCGGTCTTCGAAGGCCGGGCGCTTCATCAGCTTGAGGACGCGCGGGCTGGCGTGCTGGAACGGGATGTCCAGGTACGGCAGCAGCTTGCCGACGGCCATCAGCGGGATCACGTCGTCGACGTTGGGGTAGGGGTACACGTAGTGCAGGCGTACCCACACACCCATGCTGGAGAGCGCTTCGCAGAGCTCTTTCATGCGCGTCTTGACCGGCTGACCGTTCCAGAAATCGGTCTTGTACTTGAGGTCGACACCGTAGGCGCTGGTGTCCTGGCTGATCACCAAGAGTTCCTTGACCCCGGCCTTGACCAGGCGCTCGGCTTCACTGAGCACCTCCCCGACCGGGCGGCTGACCAGCTTGCCGCGCATCGAGGGGATGATGCAGAAGCTGCAGCTGTGGTTGCAGCCTTCGGAAATCTTCAGGTAGGCGTAGTGGCGCGGGGTGAGCTTGACGCCTTGCGGTGGGATCAGGTCGACCAGCGGGTTGTGATCCTGGCGCGGCGGCACCACTTCGTGAACGGCGTTGACCACTTGCTCGTACTGCTGCGGGCCGGTGACGGACAGCACGCTGGGGTGCACGTCACGGATGTTGCCTTCCTCGACGCCCATGCAGCCGGTGACGATGACCTTGCCGTTTTCCTTGATGGCTTCGCCGATCACTTCCAGGGACTCGGCCTTGGCGCTGTCGATGAAGCCGCAGGTGTTGACCACCACCACGTCGGCGTCCTGGTAGGTCGGCACTACTTCATAACCTTCCATGCGCAGTTGGGTCAGGATGCGTTCGGAGTCCACTAGGGCTTTCGGGCAGCCAAGGGAAACGAACCCAACTTTTGGGGTGGCGGTGGTGGTCATGCAGGTGAACCTCAGGGCTAAGACGGGCCGGGCGCTTTGGGCGCCTCTGGTCAAAAAGTGCGCAATTCTAGCGGCGTGCGAGGCACTTTTCCAGCACTGCCGACAGGATGTGGGTGCGGGCCGTACCTTTGGTCTTGGAAGTGCCGTTGCGGAGTCCGCCGATGTACCGCGCTTTGGGCTGATTCAAGCGGCGTGTTCTACTTTCTGGTGTGAGCGAGGCGTGCTGCCGGCGGGCGCCGGCAGCACCAAAGTCACTGTGCCGCAGGCTGGCGCTTCTTGATCGCCGCGATCAGGCGTTCGGCCAGCGCCGGGTAGTTCTCGTCGTAGTGATGGCCGCCAGGCAGTTCGAGCTTCTCGCCGACGCTCTGCTGCTGGGTGCAGCCACTTTCCGGCGCCTCTTCGGTGCCGTACACGCACAGCACTTTCGCGGCGGGCAGTTTGACCAGCTCGGGGCCGGTGGCCGCTTCATCGCCGTCCTTGCCCAGCCAGCCTTCGACCTGGATCTCGAACGCGCCACTGCGCGCCAGGGCCAGCAGAAATACGCCGTCGATCTGCTTCTTGTCGCTCTCGGGCAGGCGGTTGTAGAGCGCCGGCATCACGTCAGCGCCGAAGGAATAGCCGATCAGCACGAAGCGCTTGGCGTGCCACTTTTCGCGGTACTCGCGCATCATCTCGGAGAGGTCGCTGGCGGCCTGATCCGGGCTCTTGCGCTGCCAGAAGTAACGCAGGGTATCGACGCCGACCACCGGGTAGCCGCGCTCGGCCATCTGTTCGGCCACGGCCTTGTCCAGATCGCGCCAGCCACCGTCGCCGGAGTAGAACAGGCTGACCGTATCGCCAGGTGGCGTGGATGGCACCTCGACCACCGGCAGATCATCGCTGGCGCCTTGCAGCAGGCGACGCACCTGGGCGATCAACAGCGCCTTGGGCGCGGTGTCGTAATCGCCGATCAGGGTTTCGGCCTTGGCTTGTTCGCGTACGAAGCGGGCGCTGGCGTCATCCGGGTTGTCGTTCCAGGCGGCCAGCCAATGACCATGTGCGCTGCCCGTTGGCGGCGGCGTGGCGCAATCGGGCTTGTCCAGGGAGAAGCCGACCGACAGCGCCTGGGCCTTGTCGTCGGTCTGGGTGGCAAGCCAGCGCCAGGCGAGCATGGCGGTGTTCTCGCTGCCGGCGACCAGATTCAGCGGGCCGCCCAGTTGCGCGGCGGCGTCCTGCAGGGTCTTGGCTTGTGCGTCGCAGCTCTGCGCCTGCGCCGGGTACTGGCCGATCAGTGCGTGGTTGGATTGGGCCAGTTCCAGCAGTTCGGCTTCATCGAGCACCTGATCGTTCGGCAGCACCAATAGCACGCGGCGCTGCACCTTGCCGCCCGGCGTGGCGATCTGCAGGTCAGCGCCGGACGCCAGCCCATGATGCGCCAGGCTGGCAGCGGCTGGAGGGCGCAGCCAGAGGTAGAGGCCGCCGGCAACCACTGCCAGCAGCAACGCGAGGATCGGTAACAGACGTTTTGCAGTACGGGTCATCAGCGTTTCACCAGTCCGGTAAAGCCGCCGGCGATCAGCGCGGCGGTGTCGGTCAGCGCCACCAGCGGGTCGAGCCCGGCGGGTACGGCCATGTAGCGCGGCTCCCAGTCGGGCTGGAACTTGTCCTTGAAGCGGCGCAGGCCCTGGAAGTTGTAGAACGCCTCGCCACGCTTGAACACCAGCGCGCCGAGCCGCTGGGCCAGTGGCGCGCCGCGGCGCGGCTGCAGGCCCGAGAGCGGCACCATGCCGAGGCTGAAGCGGGCGAAGCCGGCGGCCTTGAAGTGCAGGATCAGGCCGAGCATGAGGAACTCCATGGTCAGCTTCGGCGCATCGGGCAGCACGCGCATCAGGTCCAGGGTGGCGAGGTCGCGGCTGTCGGTTTCCAGCAGGTTGGCGAAGGCCACGGCGCGGCCCTCGACCCGGGCGATGACGATGCGGAAGCGGTTCAGGTAGGCCGGATCGAAGCGGCCCAGCGAAAAGCCTTTCTCGCGCATCTGCTTGCCGCCCAGCCAGGCATCGGAGATGGCCCGCAGCTCGTCGAACGGCGCCTGACCGGGCTCATGGAACTCCAGCACCAGGCCGTCGCGCTGGCCGCGGTTCCAGGTGTAGCGCAGGTCCTTCATGGCCTTGCCGGTGCTTTCCAGCTCGAAGCGGTTGAGATCGACCCGCGCTTCCTCGCCGAGCTTGATGGCGGTCAGGCCGATGTCCATGTACAGCGGCAGGTTCTCGGCGCGCACCTGGTAGAACACCGGGCGGGTGTGGTGACGGTCGCACAGGTCGCGGAACTGCCACACCAGTTCGGCACGCCGTTGCGTGGTGCCGATGGGATCGAACAGCGCGACCATGCTGCGAGCGCGGCGCGAGTACATCAGAAAGGCGCCGCCTTCCGGGTGCACCAGCAGGGCCTTGTCGCCAGTGAGCGCCAAGCCGCCATCGGCCTGGTCGGAGGCCTTGACGATCCGTGCGGCGCGGTCCAGCTCCTCGCTGCTCGGCAGGGTGATGGCCGGTGGCGCGGCGCGCAGCAGCCAGGCCAGGAATACCACGCCAAGCACCAGCACGCAGCCCAGCGCAGCGCGCAGGCCACGCGGCGCATCGGCGTTCACCGCGAATTGCCACCACAGTTGGTGCTCGTAGGGCACGTCCTGGTAGGCGAAGAACAGCAGCCAGATCGACGCGCCGAGCACGCAGGCGCTGGCCGCCAGGTGCCAGGGCGAGAAGGGCAACTCCATCAACCTGCTGGGGCGGTAGAAGTAGGGGCGGAACAACGCCAGCAAGCCGGCGGTGATGCTCAGTAGCAGTGCTTCTTCCCAGTCGAAGCCCTTGAGCAGGGACAGGATCGCGCCGCTCACCAGCAAGCCCAGGGTCATCGCCCAGGCTGCTGACAGGCGGCGGCGCAGGCCTTGAGCGAGCAGCAGGCACAGCAGGCCGATCAGGCTGGCGCCGAAGTGCGAAGCGTCGATCAGCCGGTGGGGGATGAGAAAACCGAGAATTTCCAGGCGCTCGTCCAGGCTCGGTGTAGCGCCGGAGAACAGCAGCACCATGCCGGAGATGAACACCAGCAGCGCCAGGATCGGTGCGGCCAGGCCACTGGCCGCGCGGATCGCCTGGCGGGCGTTGATTAGCCGACGCAGCTCCATGGCCAGCAGCAGCAGGCAGGCTACCAGCAGCGGCAGCACGATATAGATGAGGCGATAGAGCAGCAGTGCAGCCGCCAGGGGCGCAGCGCCCAACTCGCTGGCGAACGCGGCCAGCAGCACTGCCTCGAACACCCCGACGCCGCCCGGCACGTGGCTGAGCACGCCGGCGGCCAGGGCCAGCAGGTAGACGAGCAGGAAAGTGGTGAACGGCGGCGCCTCGGGCAGCAGCATATACAGCACGCCGGCCGCGGCGCTGACGTCCACCAGGGTGATCAGCACCTGCAGCAGGGTCAGGCGTGCGCCCGGCATGCGCAGCAGGTGGCGGCTCACGCGAACGGTCACGCAATCGGCGTTCGGGCGGTCGCCCAGGCGCGCGCGATGCAGCACCAGCAGCAGGCCCGCACCGAGTGCCAGCAGCACGAGGCTGATGACGATCAGGATCGGTTGCGGCAGGCGCAGCGCGGCGGACGCGTCGGCTGGGTCCGCCAGTGCCGCCAGCGCGGCGAGAATCGGCAGCACGCAGCCCAGGGACAGACTGGCGAATACCGTCATGCGGGCGATTTCCACGCCGCCGATGCCATGGCGAGCATACAGTCGGTAGCGGATCGAGCCACCGGAGAGCATCGACAGGCCCACGGCGTTGCCGATGGCGAACGCGCAGAAACCGCCCGTGGCCAAGGTGCGGCCGGGCAGGCTGACGCCGGCGTAGCGGCTGGCCGACCACTCGTAGCCGAGCAGGGCGATGAAACCGATGACGGTCAGGCCCACGGCGCCGAACAGGTTCGCGGTCGGTACCGCCAGGATGGAGGCGTGCAGCGCGCTGGGGTCCAGTTCATCGAGCAGGTGGCGGCAGGCCAGTAGTGCGATGACGAACAGGGCCAGGGCGACACTCAGGCCCAGTGGCTGACGGTATCGATCCAGGCGTTGGCGCCAGAGCAGAAGTTGAGATTTGGGCAGGGAAGGTGGGGCAGTAGCGTCGGAGCTGGCGCGCATCGGATACCTCTTGGGCAGTGCGGCTCAGATTGAAGGGCGGAATCCAAGTTCCATTTTGTATCAAGCAATGTATGAGCTTGAGCGAACCGCTTCAAGGTGTCTATGGCAGGTGCCTGGAAAGATTAGTCCATCAGCGTGGGGCCTGCAGTGAGGCGATTTTTTCCGCGGCCATAAACAAAAGCCCCGACAGCGAACTGTCAGGGCTTTTTGTTTTCGAAGGTGGTTGCGGGAGCCGGATTTGAACCGACGACCTTCGGGTTATGAGCCCGACGAGCTACCAGACTGCTCCATCCCGCGGCGGCCATTATATGGATGGAGCGAATACTGTCAACCGACTTTTGCGTTTTCAATCAATCGGTTAAATCGGCAGGGCAGAAAAACAAAAAGGCCACTCGATTGAGTGGCCTTTTTGAGTATCTGGTTGCGGGAGCCGGATTTGAACCGACGACCTTCGGGTTATGAGCCCGACGAGCTACCAGACTGCTCCATCCCGCGGCGGCCATT
>JAAIGE0100522672.1_pt1 | contig 12483 bp, 8 predicted proteins | sample 6487951 | NCBI WGS metagenome assembly JAAIGE01 (sample SAMN13974128, study PRJNA590717) | phyllosphere metagenome | biome: tomato field; feature: multiple bacterial spot infested tomato fields; material: tomato leaves; isolation source: leaves from tomato fields | host: Solanum lycopersicum ... | reverse complement strand
GAAGAACAGCATCCTCATCGGCCGGACCAAGAACGTCGCCGTCTACAACACCAAGGAAGCCCTCGAGTGGGGCGTCACCGGTCCCAACCTGCGCGCGACCGGTCTGGACTTCGACCTGCGCAAGGCCCGCCCCTACTCCGGCTACGAGAACTTCGAATTCGAAGTGCCCATCGCCCACAACGGCGACTGCTACGACCGCGGCATGCTGCGCGTCGAGGAGATGCGCCAGAGCCTGCGCATCATCGAGCAGTGCCTGCAGCACATGCCCGAGGGCCCGTACAAGGCGGATCACCCGCTGACCACGCCGCCGCCCAAGGAGCGCACCCTGCAGCACATCGAGACCCTGATCACCCACTTCCTGCAAGTGTCCTGGGGTCCGGTGATGCCGGCGGGCGAAGCCTTCCAGATGATCGAGGCGACCAAGGGCGCCAACAGCTACTACCTGACGAGCGATGGCAGCACCATGAGCTACCGCACCCGCATCCGGACGCCGAGCTTCCCGCACCTGCAGCAGATCCCGGCCGTGATCCGCGGCAGCATGGTGTCCGACCTGATTGCCTACCTGGGCAGTATCGACTTCGTCATGGCCGACGTGGACCGCTGAGCATGAGCACCGAAACCCTGATCCAAACCGACCGTTTCGTCCTGAGCGAAACCGAGCGCTCGGCCATCGAGCACGAGATGCACCACTACGAGGACCCGCGCGCGGCGTCCATCGAGGCCCTGAAGATCGTCCAGAAGGAACGTGGCTGGGTGCCGGATGGCGCCATCTACGCGATCGGCGAGATCCTTGGCATTCCAGCCAGCGACGTCGAAGGTGTGGCAACGTTCTACAGCCAGATCTTCCGCCAGCCGGTCGGCCGTCACATCATTCGCGTCTGCGACAGCATGGTCTGCTACATCGGCGGCCATGAGTCGGTCGTTGGCGAAATCCAGAGCAAGCTGGGCATCGGCCTGGGCCAGACCACTCCAGACGGCCGTTTCACGCTGCTGCCGGTCTGCTGCCTGGGCAACTGCGACAAGGCTCCGGCACTGATGATCGACGACGACACTTTCGGTGACGTACAGCCTGCTGGCGTTGCCAAACTGCTGGAGGGCTACGTATGACCCTGACTTCCTTCGGCCCTGCCAACCGCATCGCGCGCAGTGCAGAAACCCATCCGCTGACCTGGCGTCTGCGTGACGACGCCGAGCCGGTCTGGCTCGACGAGTACCAGGCCAAGAACGGTTACGCGGCAGCTCGCAAGGCATTCGCCGACCTGTCTCAGGACGACATCGTCCAGACCGTCAAGGATGCAGGCCTCAAGGGACGCGGCGGTGCCGGCTTCCCTACGGGCGTGAAATGGGGCCTGATGCCCAAAGACGAATCCATGAACATCCGCTACCTGCTGTGCAACGCGGATGAAATGGAGCCCAACACCTGGAAAGACCGCATGCTGATGGAGCAACTGCCCCATCTGCTGATCGAAGGCATGCTGATCAGTGCCCGCGCACTGAAAACCTACCGTGGCTACATCTTCCTGCGCGGCGAGTACACCACCGCCGCCAGACACCTGAACCGTGCCGTGGAAGAAGCCAAGGCAGCGGGCCTGCTGGGCAAGAACATTCTGGGCAGCGGCTTCGATTTCGAGCTGTTCGTCCACACCGGCGCCGGGCGTTACATCTGTGGTGAAGAAACCGCACTGATCAACTCCCTGGAAGGCCGTCGCGCCAACCCGCGCTCCAAGCCGCCCTTCCCCGCCGCTGTCGGCGTATGGGGCAAGCCGACCTGCGTGAACAACGTCGAAACCCTGTGCAACGTACCGGCCATCATCGGTAATGGCGTCGACTGGTACAAATCCCTCGCTCGCGAAGGCAGTGAAGACCACGGCACCAAGCTGATGGGCTTCTCCGGCAAAGTGAAGAACCCGGGCCTGTGGGAACTGCCGTTCGGCGTCACCGCTCGCGAACTCTTCGAGGACTATGCCGGTGGCATGCGCGACGGCTACAAGCTCAAGTGCTGGCAGCCAGGCGGTGCCGGTACCGGTTTCCTGTTGCCGGAACACCTGGATGCGCAAATGTACGCTGGCGGCATCGCCAAGGTCGGTACCCGTATGGGTACCGGTCTGGCCATGGCGGTAGACGACAGCATCAACATGGTGTCCCTGCTGCGCAACATGGAAGAGTTCTTCGCCCGCGAATCCTGTGGTTTCTGCACCCCTTGCCGCGACGGCCTGCCATGGAGCGTCAAGCTCCTGCGTGCGCTGGAAAAAGGCCAAGGACAAGCCGGCGATATCGAAACGCTGCTCGGTCTGGTCGGTTTCCTCGGCCCAGGCAAGACCTTCTGTGCTCACGCACCGGGAGCCGTGGAGCCATTGGGCAGCGCAATCAAGTATTTCCGCCCGGAGTTCGAGGCCGGCATCGCGCCCACCAGCGCCGCCGTTCCGCCCCAGGCACGACCGATCATCGTCGGCGCATGACCCTTTCAAGGTGAAGGGCCCTGCCCTTCATCCATCGTGCGACAGCGCCCCCAAAGGCTGTTTCGAGTCGCACGAATAACAAGATTCCATTAGCCACGCCCGCTGACACCGGGCCAACGAAGAACTTTGAACCATGGCCACTATCCACGTAGACGGCAAAGCGCTCGAAGTCGACGGGGCAGACAACCTGTTACAGGCATGTCTGTCGCTGGGCCTCGACATTCCTTATTTCTGCTGGCATCCCGCCCTTGGCAGCGTTGGCGCCTGTCGCCAGTGCGCGGTCAAGCAGTACAACGACGAGAACGACACCCGTGGTCGCATCGTCATGTCCTGCATGACTCCGGCCACCGACAACACCTGGATTTCCATCGACGATGAAGAATCCAAGGCCTTCCGGGCCAGTGTCGTCGAATGGCTGATGACCAACCACCCGCACGACTGCCCGGTCTGCGAGGAAGGCGGTCACTGCCACCTGCAGGACATGACCGTGATGACCGGTCACAACGAGCGTCGTTATCGCTTCACCAAGCGTACCCACCAGAACCAGGAGCTCGGCCCGTTCATCGCTCACGAGATGAACCGCTGCATCGCCTGCTACCGTTGCGTGCGTTTCTACAAGGACTACGCCGGCGGCACCGATCTGGGCGTTTTCGGCGCTCACGACAACGTGTACTTCGGCCGGGTCGAAGATGGCGTGCTGGAAAGCGAGTTCTCCGGCAACCTGACCGAGGTCTGCCCGACCGGTGTGTTCACCGACAAGACTCACTCCGAGCGCTACAACCGTAAATGGGACATGCAGTTCTCGCCGAGCATCTGCCATGGCTGCTCCAGCGGTTGCAACATCAGCCCGGGTGAGCGTTACGGCGAACTGCGTCGCATCGAAAACCGTTTCAACGGTTCGGTGAACCAGTACTTCCTGTGTGACCGTGGTCGCTTCGGCTATGGCTACGTCAACCGCGAAGACCGTCCGCGTCAGCCTCTGCTGGCAGATGGCAGCAAACTGAGCCTGGACGCAGCGCTGGATACCGCAGCCGACCTGCTGCGCGGCCGTAACATCGTCGGTATCGGCTCGCCACGCGCCAGCCTGGAAAGCAACTACGCACTGCGCGAACTGGTAGGTGCCGAGCATTTCTACTCGGGTATCGAAGCCAGCGAGCTGGAGCGTATCCGTCTGGTGGCTCAGGTGCTCAAAGACAGCCCGCTGCCGATCCCTACCCTGCGCGACATCGAAGACCACGATGCAATTTTCGTCCTCGGTGAAGACCTGACCCAGACCGCCGCACGTGTGGCCCTGGCCCTGCGTCAGTCGGTCAAGGGCAAGGCTGAAGAGATGGCCGACGCCATGCGCGTTCAGCCATGGCTCAATGCTGCTGTTAAAAACATCGGCCAGCACGCGCTGAACCCATTGTTTATCGCCAGCCTGGCTGAAACAAAACTCGACGATGTCGCCGAAGAGTGTGTACACGCCGCTCCAGACGACCTGGCCCGCATCGGTTTTGCCGTGGCTCACGCCCTGGACGCCAGCGCACCTGCCGTCGAAGGCCTGGAAGCCGAAGCTCTGGAGCTGGCCAAGCGCATTGCCGACTCTCTGCTGGCGGCCAAACGCCCGCTGATCATTGCCGGTACTTCCCTGGGCTCCAAGGCGCTGATCGAAGCCGCAGCGAACATCGCCAAGGCCCTGAAACTGCGCGAGAAAGAAGGCTCCATCAGCCTGATCGTGCCGGAAGCCAACAGCCTGGGCCTGGCCCTGCTGGGTGGCGAGTCGGTCGATGCCGCCCTGCAGGCCGTGATCGACGGCAAGGCTGACGCCATCGTCGTGCTGGAAAACGATCTGTACACCCGCACCGATGCCGCCAAGGTCGATGCTGCCCTGAGCGCCGCCAAAGTGGTGATCGTGGCCGACCATCAGAAGACTGCAACGGGCGACCGTGCACATCTGGTGCTGCCAGCAGCCAGCTTCGCCGAAGGCGACGGTACTCTGGTAAGTCTGGAAGGCCGCGCCCAGCGCTTCTTCCAGGTGTTCGACCCGACTTATCTGGACGCCAGCATTCTGGTCCACGAAGGCTGGCGCTGGCTGCATGCCCTGCGCGCTACCCTGCTGAACAAGCCGGTGGACTGGACCCAGCTGGACCACGTCACCGCTGCCTGCGCACAAAGCAGCACGCAACTGGCGGGCATCATCAATGCCGCGCCTTCTGCTGCGTTCCGTATCAAAGGCATGAAACTGGCTCGCGAACCGCTGCGTTATAGCGGCCGTACCGCCATGCGCGCCAATATCAGCGTGCATGAGCCTCGTACCCCGCAAGACCAGGACACCGCGTTCGCCTTCTCCATGGAAGGGTACTCGGGTTCCGCCGAACCTCGTCAGCAAGTGCCTTTCGCCTGGTCTCCGGGCTGGAACTCGCCTCAGGCCTGGAACAAGTTCCAGGACGAAGTCGGTGGTCACTTGCGCGCAGGTGATCCGGGTGTTCGTCTGATCGAAAGCCAGGGCGACAACCTGAACTGGTTCTCCAGCGTCCCGCGCGCCTTCTCGCCTGCCCAGGGCACATGGCAGGTGGTGCCGTTCTATCACCTGTTCGGCAGCGAAGAGAACTCTTCGAAAGCCGCTCCGGTCCAGGAACGCATCCCGGCCGCCTATGTTGCACTGGCCAAGTCCGAAGCCGACCGCCTGGGCGTCAACGAAGGTGCCCTGCTCTCCTTGAACGTTGCCGGCAAGACCCTGCGTCTGCCGCTGCGCATCAATGAAGAACTGGGTGCAGGTCTGGTGGCATTGCCGGTAGGTCTGGCAGGTATTCCTGCGGCGGTCTTCGGCAAGACGGTTGACGGTCTTCAGGAGGCAGCACAATGAGCTGGTTCACTCCCGATGTGATCGACACCATCTTCGCGGTCCTCAAAGCCATTGTCGTGCTGCTGGCGGTCGTGGTCTGCGGCGCGCTGCTGAGCTTCGTCGAACGTCGCCTGCTGGGCTGGTGGCAGGACCGTTACGGTCCGAACCGCGTTGGCCCGTTCGGCATGTTCCAGATCGCTGCCGACATGCTGAAAATGTTCTTCAAGGAAGACTGGACACCGCCGTTTGCCGACAAGGTGATTTTCACCCTGGCGCCGATCGTGGCCATGAGTGCCTTGCTGATTGCCTTCGCAATCATCCCGATCACCCCGACCTGGGGCGTGGCGGATCTGAACATCGGCCTGCTGTTCTTCTTTGCCATGGCCGGTCTTTCGGTCTACGCCGTGCTGTTCGCCGGCTGGTCGAGTAACAACAAGTACGCCCTGCTCGGCAGCCTGCGTGCTTCGGCGCAAACCGTATCCTATGAAGTGTTCATGGGTCTGGCGCTGATGGGCATCGTGGTTCAGGTCGGCTCGTTCAACATGCGCGACATCGTTGAATATCAGGCACAGAACCTGTGGTTCATCATTCCGCAGTTCTTCGGCTTCTGTACGTTCTTCATCGCAGGCGTTGCCGTGACTCACCGTCACCCCTTCGACCAGCCGGAAGCGGAACAGGAACTGGCCGACGGTTACCACATTGAATATGCCGGCATGAAGTGGGGCATGTTCTTCGTGGGCGAGTACATCGGGATCATCCTGATCTCGGCGCTGCTGGTGACTCTGTTCTTCGGTGGCTGGCACGGTCCTTTCGGCATCCTGCCGCAACTGTCCTTCGTCTGGTTCGCTCTGAAGACCGCGTTCTTCATCATGCTGTTCATCCTGCTGCGCGCTTCCATCCCGCGTCCGCGCTATGACCAGGTAATGGACTTCAGCTGGAAATTCTGTCTGCCGCTGACCCTGATCAATTTGCTGGTGACTGCCGCGATCGTGTTGTTGAACACGCCGGCAGGCTCGGTTCAGTGAGGATTTGACCCATGTTCAAATATATTGGCGACATCGTTAAGGGTACCGGTACCCAGTTGCGCAGCCTGATAATGGTTTTCGGTCATGGCTTCCGCAAACGCGACACCCTGCAATATCCGGAAGAGCCGGTTTATCTGCCACCCCGCTATCGTGGCCGTATCGTTCTGACCCGCGACCCCGACGGCGAAGAGCGCTGCGTGGCCTGCAACCTGTGCGCCGTGGCTTGCCCGGTCGGTTGCATTTCATTGCAGAAGGCCGAAACCGAAGACGGCCGCTGGTACCCGGACTTTTTCCGCATCAACTTCTCGCGTTGCATTTTCTGCGGCCTGTGCGAAGAAGCCTGCCCGACCACCGCAATCCAGCTGACTCCGGATTTCGAGATGGCCGAGTTCAAACGTCAGGATCTGGTTTACGAGAAAGAAGATCTGCTGATCTCCGGCCCCGGCAAGAACCCCGACTATAACTTCTATCGCGTCGCCGGTATGGCCATCGCTGGCAAGCCCAAGGGCTCTGCACAGAACGAAGCCGAGCCGATCAACGTCAAGAGCTTGCTGCCTTAAGGAAGTAAAGATGGAATTCGCTTTCTATTTCGCATCCGGCATCGCCGTCGTGTCCACCCTGCGGGTGATCACGAACACGAACCCGGTGCACGCCCTGCTCTACCTGATCATTTCGCTGATCGCGGTGGCAATGACCTTTTTCAGTCTCGGCGCACCGTTCGCCGGCGTTCTGGAAGTCATCGCCTACGCGGGCGCAATCATGGTCCTGTTCGTGTTTGTGGTGATGATGCTGAACCTGGGCCCGGCCTCGGTTCAGCAGGAACGTGCGTGGCTCAAGCCCGGTATCTGGGTGGGGCCGGTGATTCTCGGCACTCTGCTGCTGGCTGAACTGCTGTACGTATTGTTCGCCAACCCGACCGGCGCTGGCGTCGGTCACACCACAGTCGACGCCAAGGCAGTCGGTATCAGCCTGTTCGGGCCTTATCTGCTGGTGGTGGAACTGGCCTCGATGCTGCTGCTTGCCGCAGCCGTGACGGCTTTCCATCTGGGCCGCACCGACACCAAGGAGCCAAGCCAATGAATGCTATCCCTCTGGAACATGGCCTGGCTGTCGCCGGGGTCCTGTTCTGCCTTGGCCTGGTCGGCCTGATAGTGCGCCGCAACATTCTTTTTGTGTTGATGAGCCTGGAAATCATGATGAACGCATCTGCTCTGGCGTTCGTCGTTGCCGGTAGCCGCTGGGCACAACCGGATGGACAGGTCATGTTCATCCTGGTGATCACCCTTGCCGCTGCCGAGGCCAGTATTGGCCTGGCGATCCTGATGCAGCTGTATCGCCGCTTCCACACTCTCGATATCGATGCTGCCAGCGAGATGCGCGGATGAACCTACTCTTTCTCACTTTCGTATTTCCCCTGATCGGTTTCCTGCTGCTGTCGTTCTCCCGTGGACGCATCTCGGAAAACCTTGCGGCCCTGATCGGTGTCGGCTCCATCGGCCTTTCAGCGCTGGTCACGGCCTGGGTCATCTGGCAATTCAACGTTGCACCGCCGGAGGGTGGTCGTTACACCCAGGTGCTGTGGCAATGGATGAACGTGGATGGCTTCAGCCCTAACTTCGCCCTGTATCTGGACGGCCTGTCGGTCACCATGCTGGGCGTGGTGGTTGGCGTGGGCTTCCTGATCCACCTGTTCGCGTCCTGGTACATGCGTGGTGAAGCCGGTTACTCGCGCTTCTTCTCCTACACCAACCTGTTCATTGCCAGCATGCTGTTCCTGATCCTGGGCGACAACCTGCTGTTCATCTACTTCGGTTGGGAAGGCGTGGGCCTGTGCAGCTATCTGTTGATCGGTTTCTACTACAGCAACCGCAACAACGGTAACGCCGCACTGAAAGCTTTCATCGTGACCCGCATCGGCGACGTGTTCATGGCCATCGGCCTGTTCATCCTGTTCCAGCAACTGGGCACGCTGAACATCCAGGAGCTGCTGGTTCGTGCTCCCGAGCACTTCAAGGTCGGTGACTTCTGGATCGTACTGGCAACCCTGATGCTGCTGGGCGGCGCTGTCGGTAAATCCGCACAACTGCCACTGCAGACCTGGCTGGCAGATGCGATGGCCGGTCCTACTCCGGTTTCGGCACTGATCCACGCAGCAACCATGGTCACCGCGGGCGTTTATCTGATCGCCCGTACCCACGGCCTGTTCGCCCTGGCCCCGGACATTCTGCATCTGGTCGGCGTGGTCGGTGGCGTGACGCTGGTTCTGGCAGGTTTCGCAGCACTGGTACAGACCGACATCAAACGTATCCTCGCCTACTCGACCATGAGCCAGATCGGCTACATGTTCCTGGCCCTGGGCGTGGGTGCCTGGGAAGGCGCGATCTTCCACCTGATGACCCACGCCTTCTTCAAGGCGCTGCTGTTCCTTGCTTCCGGTGCGGTGATCGTTGCCTGCCACCACGAGCAGAACATCTTCAAGATGGGTGGCCTGTGGAAGAAACTGCCTCTGGCCTATGCCAGCTTCATCGTCGGTGGTGCCGCCCTGGCGGCCCTGCCGCTGCTGACAGCCGGTTTCTACTCCAAGGACGAAATTCTCTGGGAAGCTTTCGCCAGCGGTAACAACGGTCTGCTGTATGCAGGTCTGGCCGGCGCGTTCATGACCTCGATCTACACCTTCCGCCTGATCTTCATCGCGTTCCATGGTGAAGCCAAGACCGAAGCCCATGCCGGTCATGGCATCGCTCACTGGCTGCCACTGTCGGTGCTGATCGTGCTGTCGACCTTCATCGGCGCCATGATCACCCCGCCACTGGCCGGTGTCCTGCCACAAAGCGTCGGTCATGCAGGCGGCGAAGCCAAGCACAGTCTGGAAATCGCCTCGGGCGCCATCGCCCTGGCCGGTATCCTGCTGGCGGCCTTGCTGTTCCTGGGCAAGCGTCGTCTGGTAACCGCTATCGCCAACAGCGGCCCGGGCCGTCTCCTGTCAGCCTGGTGGTTCGCTGCATGGGGCTTCGACTGGATCTACGACAAGCTGTTCGTCAAACCTTATCTGGCGATCAGCCATGTGCTGCGTAGCGATCCGTTCGACCGCACCATCGGTTTGATCCCGCGTCTGGTCAAGGGAGGCCATGTGACCATGAGCCGTACCGAGACCGGCCAGTTGCGTTGGTATGCTGCCTCGATAGCCGTGGGTGCCGTTCTGGTACTTGGTGCCGTCGTTCTGGTTGCGGTCTGACATGAACCTTGCGAATTTGCGAAAGGAATTGAGCCCGTCATGATTCTGCCTTGGCTAATCCTGATCCCCTTTATCGGCGGCCTGCTGTGCTGGTTGTGTGAGCGCGTCAGCGCCACACTGCCACGCTGGATCGCGCTGCTGACCATGTCTCTGTTGCTCGGTATCGGCCTGTGGCTGTGGGGCGTCGGTGACTACACCCTGTCTCCGGCCCCTGGCGCTGACCCGACCTGGACCCTGGAATTCCACCAACAGTGGATTTCGCGCTTCGGCATCAGTCTGCACCTGGCGCTGGACGGCCTGTCGTTGCTGATGATCCTGCTGACCGGTCTGCTCGGCGTGTTGTCCGTACTGTGTTCCTGGAAGGAAATCCAGCGCAACGTCGGCTTCTTCCACCTCAACCTGATGTGGATTCTCGGCGGTGTGGTTGGCGTGTTCCTGGCCATCGACCTGTTCCTGTTCTTCTTCTTCTGGGAAATGATGCTGGTGCCGATGTACTTCCTCATCGCGCTCTGGGGTCATAGTTCGTCGGACGGCAAGAAGACTCGAATCTACGCGGCGACCAAGTTCTTCATCTTCACCCAGGCCAGCGGCCTGATCATGCTGGTGGCGATCCTCGGTCTGGTGCTGGTTCACTTCAACCAGACCGGCGTAATCACCTTCGCTTATGCCGATCTGCTGAAGACCAGACTGACACCGGGCACCGAGTACATTCTGATGCTGGGCTTCTTCATCGCCTTCGCGGTGAAACTGCCGGTGGTGCCTCTGCACTCCTGGCTGCCGGATGCTCACGCACAGGCACCGACTGCCGGTTCCGTCGACCTGGCCGGTATCCTGCTGAAAACTGCTGCCTACGGCCTGCTGCGTCTGGCACTGCCACTGTTCCCCAACGCTTCGGCAGAGTTCGCACCGATTGCAATGACCCTCGGCCTGATCGGTATCTTCTACGGTGCCTTCCTGGCGTTCGCCCAGACCGACATCAAGCGTCTGATCGCGTTCTCCAGCGTCTCGCACATGGGCTTCGTACTGATCGGTATCTACTCCGGCAGCCAGCATGCCCTGCAGGGCGTGGTCATTCAGATGATCGCTCACGGTCTGTCGGCCGCTGCACTGTTTATCCTCAGCGGTCAGCTGTACGAGCGTCTGCATACCCGTGACATGCGTAAAATGGGTGGCCTGTGGTCGCGCATCGCTTACCTGCCTGCCATCAGCCTGTTCTTCGCGGCCGCTTCTCTGGGTCTGCCGGGTACAGGCAACTTCGTCGGTGAGTTCCTGATCCTGCTGGGTGCTTTCGTGCACTCGCCATGGATCACTGCCATCGCCACTTCCGGTCTGGTGTTCGGTTCCGTCTACTCGCTGATCATGATCCACCGCGCCTACTTTGGCCCTTCCAAGTCCGAGGAAATCCTCAAGGGCATGGATGGACGGGAATTGATCATGGTGCTGGGCCTTGCCGTATTGCTGATCGTGCTGGGTGTCTACCCGCAGCCGTTCCTCGATACTTCGGCAGCGACCATGCACGGCGTGCAGCAATGGCTAGGCACTGCCTTCACTCAACTCGCTTCGGCCCGGTAAGAGCGCTATGGACCTGACGATTCAACACTTTATTGCGCTTGCCCCACTGCTGATTACCAGCCTCACCATCGTGGTGGTGATGCTGGCCATCGCATGGCGCCGCAATCACTCACAAACATTCCTGCTGTCGGTAGCAGGGCTCAACCTGGCATTGCTGTCGATTTACCCTGCTCTGAAAGTCGCGCCACTGGCCGTGACGCCCTTGCTGCAGATCGACAGTTTCGCCTGCCTGTACATGGCAATCATCCTCGCCTCGACCCTGGCATGCGTGACAATGGCGCACGCCTACCTGGGCGATGACAAGAAAGGCTACCCAGGCAACCGTGAAGAACTTTACCTGTTGATCCTGCTGGCCGCTCTCGGTGGTCTGGTGCTGGTCAGCGCCCAGCATCTTGCTGGCCTGTTCATCGGCCTGGAGCTGTTGTCGGTGCCGGTCTACGGTCTGGTCGCTTATGCCTTCTTCAACAAGCGTTCTCTGGAAGGCGGCATCAAGTACATGGTGCTCTCGGCGGCCGGTTCGGCGTTCCTGCTGTTCGGTATGGCGCTGTTGTACGCAGATGCAGGCAGCCTGAGCTTCGCCGGTATCGGCAAGGCGATTGCTGCTACCGGCATGCCAAGCGGTCTGGCCAGCCTGGGCCTTGCCATGATGGTCGTGGGCCTGGCGTTCAAACTGTCGCTGGTTCCGTTCCACCTGTGGACCCCGGACGTCTACGAGGGTGCCCCTGCCCCGATTGCGGCTTTCCTGGCAACCGCCAGCAAGGTCGCGGTTTTCGCCGTGCTGGTGCGCCTGTTCCAGATCTCCCCGGCAGCCAGCAGCGGTGTGTTGCATGACGTCCTTGCAGTCATAGCCGTGGCCTCGATTCTGGTCGGTAACCTGCTGGCACTGACTCAGAACAACCTCAAGCGTCTGCTGGGCTACTCGTCCATTGCTCACTTCGGTTACCTGATGATCGCGCTGGTTGCCAGCAAAGGCATGGCTGTCGAGGCAATCGGCGTCTATCTGGCGACTTATGTACTGACTTCTCTGGGCAGCTTCGGTGTAATCACCATGATGTCCTCGCCGTACAGTGGCCGCGATGCCGATGCAATGTTCGAGTACCGCGGTCTGTTCTGGCGCCGTCCTTACCTGACTGCGGTCATGACCCTGATGATGCTGTCCCTGGCGGGTATCCCGCTGACTGCCGGCTTCATCGGCAAGTTCTACATCATCGCCACTGGCGTCGAGTCGCAGCTGTGGTGGCTGCTCGGTGCACTGATCATTGGTAGCGCCATTGGCGTGTTCTACTACCTGCGTGTGATGGTCACGATGTATCTGGTCGACAACAAGCTGCCTCGCCACGATGCAGCCTTCAACTGGGCACAGCG
>JAAIGE0101023212.1_pt1 | contig 12485 bp, 9 predicted proteins | sample 6487951 | NCBI WGS metagenome assembly JAAIGE01 (sample SAMN13974128, study PRJNA590717) | phyllosphere metagenome | biome: tomato field; feature: multiple bacterial spot infested tomato fields; material: tomato leaves; isolation source: leaves from tomato fields | host: Solanum lycopersicum ... | reverse complement strand
TACCGCCTCACGCGCCATGCGCGCGAGCGATCGACGGCTCGCGACATCCCCCCGCTTATCGCCGAGACAATTATCGCCTTCGGGCAGTCCAGAGATGCGGGTGACGGCACTCGCAAGTACGCCCTCAGCAAGGAAAGCATGCGCGAGCTTCGCCGTGTGGCAGGTCGCGCAATGACGAACGCGATCGCCCCCTACCGCAATCGCAATGCATACGTCCTTGTTTCAGGTGAAAGCATCGTCACTGTAGCTTTCGCTTCTCGCCCTCTCTTTCACTGAAAATCGGATATAAGAAGAAACATGGCCAATAGCCTTTTCTCCTCGTTTGCGCCCTTCCTTCGCAGCGTCAGTGAGGCCGAACTCCACGCCGAGATAGCTAGCCCACGGCGCCTGCTCATCGAAGCCGGCGAAAGCCGTGGCCGATCCTTCGAAGTTGCCTATGCTCCCTTCGACTATGTGAACCCTACCGCGCGGGTCGTGCTCGTCGGCCTCACACCTGGCCGTCAGCAAATGACCAACGCACTCCTTGCGGCACGCAAGAGCCTGCTCCTGGGGCATGATGAAGAGCGAGCTGCCAAGGATGCGAAGGTCTTTGCGAGCTTCTCGGGTCCTATGCGTTCCAACCTGATTGCGATGCTCGATTGCGTCGGGCTACACCAGACGCTGGGACTTGCCACGACAAGTTCCCTCTGGACACAAAGATCGGACCTCGCGCACTTCACTTCAGTCCTGCGCTATCCCGTCTTCATGAACGGTACCAACTACACCGGCGCTCCCGTGCCACTTGCCGTACCTCTGCTGCGCCGACAGGTTATGCAATGGTTTGCCGAAGAGATGCGCTCACTCCCTAGTGCAGTGTTTGTGCCTCTTGGTCCGGCAGCAAGCGACACTGTCGCTGCCGCCGCCGAGTTGGCGGGAATCGATAGTGCGCAGATCCTAACGGGCCTGCCGCATCCGAGCGGAGCGAACGCCGAGAGGATCGCCTTCTTCCTTGGTCGTAAGGCACGCGAAGCTCTCTCTTCCAAGGTTGACGCCGAAAAGCTGATCGCAGCTCGAGCCATTTTGACCGGAAAAGTGGCCTCTCTGGCTTCAAAAGCTTACTGACTGCCTCGCTGCGATTTTGCAGTGGCAGAGCCTAGCCTTGTACGCAGGCTCTAACGCCCAACAGCTGCCGACCAGCACGCGTAGGTACGACAGCCAAGCGCTCCGATTTCCAGACACCCAAACCTAACGGCCTTAAGTGTCTGGAAAATCTTCGTTTCCCCGACGCCTCTACAGCTCGCCTCCGGATTATTGACATATTCCCAGTTTGCTGCGGCGGGCTCCAGCCCAGCAAGTGGGCGCGGTCCGCCAGCGCATCGAACGGGGTGGCGGTCCTAGCCTCGATAACCCGCAACGCGCTCTGGGCTCGAACGGGTCAGCCACCTCCCCTCAGGCTCGCGGGTCAGATGATCCTGTTAGCGCTGCTGTACGGCTTCGTGGGGGAGTAGCGCCTGCCGCAACTACTGTGGAGGAAACCGCTCTCGCCCTCGTGTGCTCACGGTGACAATCTACAGTGCTGCGCTCTGGAAGCCGCCGCAGGTCGCCAAGGCGAGGTCGCTACGGCGACTCCTGACTAGGAATACAAGAAATGATACTTCTACTGCCGCAGTTTGCTTTTCAGTAATTAGTTCCGCAGCGAAACTTTTTATCAAAACCTTTGCTCGAGTTTCTTTGAGTTAACTGGTGAAGGTGTGTTAACCCACAACGGAACGATAATGTTCGCCCAGCCGCGGACATCCCGACCACCATAGTTCCGCTCCACGACGTCCGTCGAGCCCTTAAGCTGAACGATTACCGGGCCAAAATCGTAGCCGATCAGGCCTCCCACGGCAAACTGCCCCTGCTTTGCATAGGAACTGTACGGTCGAGATATGTCGACCGAACCATAGGCGATCGGCCCGAGTTCCCAATTGTTAAACTTTTTCGTAGCGGTAAGATCTAGATTTAGATAGTTTGGTGCAGTCATCCGGCCGGTAGACTGGTCAGCGAAGGGCGTTCCAAGTTGAAAGTTGGCCGTCAAGTTCCAGCCGTTGCCGACATAGCTTGCACCAAATCTATGCTCGATAGTGCCGTAATTATAGGCGACTTCGGATTTCATCGGCACGTATCCTGAGAGTCTATAGCCGACCCCCAGACCGCCCCCGAGATCCCAAGTGAGCTGCGATCCGAAATAGGTGTTGTAGAGCCCCAAGAGGCTTGGGCTGCCTTTCTGATCGATGGCAAACAGCGTCGGCGCTACAATGAAGCTTACCTTTGCGCCCACAATTTCTAGCGGACTTTGGTAGAAGAAAAAGGGATCATAGAAAGAGGATGCAAAATTCGGAGTGGAATTCCGTACGCCCCCGGTCGTGATATTTATTAGGTACAACCCCTCAGGCGTCGGTGCATAGACCGCCAAGCCGGTTGTGGCACCCGGTGCCGAACTTGAGCCCGCCGCTGCACGGTCGCCCGGTAAAAGCGTTGCGACTGCCGCTGCAAAGCAGCATGTCAATGATGTGCAAACTCGGCCCAGGTACCGTATTTTATGTGCGGTTTCGACAGACGAGAGTACTTCTGCGCCTGTTTGGTCGGTTTGCATGTCAACGCTCTTCGGTTCGAAGTGATCTAAGGGTGGCTTTCAGACATCTTGGTCGAAAGCTGCTTGCCGGATTTTAGATAAACCGCGTTCTTCGGCGATATTATCAAGTATTGGCAATGGACTTGAAGAAGGTTTGAACTTCGAAGTCAGAACTTGAGGGATTTGAGGTGGGCGTGGTCGACGCTTGCTTGTTGCCGCAATAGCGCAGACGGATCCCCGACAAGCCGCGGGCGTTGGCGTCGGAGAGGGCCGACACCTTGGGTATTGCAATGGCTGGGATGAGCCCGGCTCCTTCGGGAGCCGGGCAGTATTGTCAGGCGGCGCGCAAGCTCGCGGTTTTAGCCTCGTCGATCGCCATCGTCGTGGGGTCAATTACGACGCCGTAGACGCGTTGTGCGGTCTCGATCGACACGTAGTCGTCGAGCACGTCCTCAAGCACCTTGGCCGCCGGCCGCGTCTTTGGATCGCCCCAACCGCCGCCGCCCGTGCTCTCGAATTTGAACTGCTCGTTGTAGCTGAAGTGCTCGCCAGCGAGCAGCGGATTAACCCAGTCTCCATCGGGCTTCGTTCCGCCGATCACCACCTCGCGGCCGTCGGCCAGGATCTTCGTCGAACGCTGCACCACGCTTCGTCCGCCGCCGTTTACGCCGGGGCTTCCCTCGCGCGTCCGGGACGTTTCCATGCTGAGCTCGCCGTCACAGAGGTAGCGGACCTTGAATACCGCTCCCAGGCCGCCGCGGAATTTACCTGCACCGGCCGAGTCATTACGGAGCTCGAAGGCCTCGTACTCGATGGGGAAGAGCAGCTCGGCCGTCTCGGCTAGCATGTTCATGCAGTTTCCGAGCGGATCCATGGTCACGCTCATGCCGTCGGCGAACGGAGTGCCGCCCCAGCCGCCGGCCGGCAGGTCGGAGAAGACGTTCGAGGCGCCCGAAGCATCTGTCGTCGACGATACGAACCAGTTGCACTCCGAGCAGGTCGAGCCGGTCACCCGTTCCGGAATGGCCTGTGCGAGGGCCTGCCAGATCGCGCTGGTGATCTTCGACGAGGCAAGTGTCGTGCATCCAATGGTCGGGGCGGGCCATTTTGCGTTCAGCCAGCAGTTGTCAGGCAACACGATGTCGATCGGCGCGAACATGCCGGCGTTCGAGGGAGCGTGGGGAGCAAGGAAGAACTGCAGCGAATAGAAGGCCGCCGACGCGGTGTTCGCGAACGGTGAGTTGATCGCGCCTTTGCAGATCGGATCGGACCCAGTGAAGTCGACCGTAATGTTAGAACCACGGATCTTCAACGTGACTTTTACCTTGACGGGATCAGGCGAGAAACCGTCTGTATCAGCGAAATCCTCAGCGGTGTAGTCGCCGTCGGGGATCTGCTCAATGCTCTTGCGGACGATCTTTTCGGTGTACCCGATGAGCTGGTTCATGGCCGCCCGTACCGTCGCAGAGCCGTAGCGGTTCGCCGCGCGCTGGATTTCGCTCTCAGCGCTCTTTAAAGCGCCGAGATGAGCCTGCAGGTCGCCCTTCACGAAGAACGGCGTGCGTGTATTGTTCATGATGATCGCGAGGAAGTCCTCGTTAATCTTGTAGTCCGAGTACAGCTTGATCGGCGGAAGTCTCAGTCCTTCGGCAGCGACGTGAGTCCCGAAGGACTGGCCGCCAGCCGCGCCGCCGCCGAGGTCCATCCAGTGTCCGCGGCTGACGGCGAAACCGATGATTTTCTCCTCGAAGAAGATAGGCATCACGAAGGTGATGTCGTTGATGTGGGTACCGCCCTGATAGGGGTCGTTGAGCGCGATGACGTCGCCTGGCTTCAGCGTATCGGCGGGGAACCTAGTGATGGCCGCATCGGCGCTGTATTTCATCGCCGCAAGGTGGACGGGACAGTTGGCAGCCTGCGCGAGCAGGCGCACATCCGCGTCGTAAACCGCGTTCGAGAAGTCGAGCACGTCCGCGAGGATCGGCGAGAACGAGGTCCTCTGCATGATCGTCGCCATGCGATTGCATGCGTAATCGAAGGTGTTTCGAAGAACTTCGAACGTGACCGGATCGACGCCGCCGTCGAGGATGGAATGGTCGACGCTGGATTGCTTGATTGCTGCTGTGATCATTGTTGCATGCCCCTCGATTACTTAGACGGCCAGTGTGACGACGAGATTGCCGGTATTGTCGACCACGCCCTGGCTGCGCGGGGGCAGGACGGCGACGGAGTCGCGGTATTCGACGACGCTGGGACCCTGCAGTGTCGCGCCGACCGGCACCTTCGCCGCGTCGTAGACCTTCGTCTCATGCCATTGCCCGTCGAAGTAGACGGGACGCTGCTTCGGCTCGCCGCTTTCGACCGTCTCCTTCGCGAAGTTGAAGGTCGGCGGGGTGTCGAGCTTTCCGATCACGGTGATGCCGAGCGCCACGAAGGCGATGGGGAAGTCTTCCGAGCTGACGCCGTATTCGCGCTTGTGGGCGGCGTGGAAGTCCTCGACAATCGTCTTCAGGTCGGAGGCGGTGAGGGTGCCGTTGCCGATCGACGTGTCGACCTCGTAGGTCTGGCCGACGTAGCGCATCTGCGCCGTACGGGTGATGACGACCTTGTCGCCCTCAATGCCATCGGCCGCTAGGAGCGATCGACCGGACTGCTCGATTTCCGCGAACGCCTTGTTCAATCGGTCGAGGTCGACCTCTTCCAGCGGACTGTAGAGGAAGGTCTCGACATCGTGGCGGATGTTCATCGCGGTCGCTCCGAACGCCGAGGCGACACCTGCCTGGGCAGGCACCACGACCTTCGGGATGTTCATCGCCTGGGCCACGAAGCAGGCATGCATGGGTCCCGCGCCCCCGAAGCTCGCGAGGACGAAGTCGCGCGGATCCCGGGCGCGTTCGACGACGACGCCCTTGACGGCCTGGGCCATGGTCTCGCACGAGATCTTGATCATACCTTCCGCTGTTTCGAGCCGGGAAAGCCCGATCTTATCGGCCAGGGCATCCATGGCCTTTTCCGCCGCCGCAACGTCGAGTTCGAACTTATCGCTTAGTGAAGGATGCAGACGTCCAAGGAGGAGGTTGGCATCGGTGATAGTCGGCTCGGTTCCACCGCGGCCGTAGCAGGCCGGACCCGGCTCCGAGCCGGCACTACGGGGCCCCACGCGGAGGGAACCGCCCTCGTCGACCCAGCCGATTGAGCCGCCGCCAGCGCCGACGCTGTGGATGTCGAGCATCGGCACGCTGACTGGGACTTCCCACTCCAGCTCGTAATTTCGGGTGATGAGGCCCGAGCCGTTCTCGACGATCGAAGCGTCGAAGCTCGTTCCGCCGACATCGGTGTGGATGATGTTCGGGAAGCTCGTCGTGTCGCAGAGATATGAGGCGTACGCGACGCCTCCGGCCGGCCCTGACTCTATGAGTTCCTCAGGTTTGTTCTTGGCCATTTGGGCGCCCATGACGCCGCCGTTGCTCTTCAGGATCAGAAGCGATCCGCCGAACCCGCCCGCCTTCAGCGCGTCGCTCAGCCGATCGAAGTAGGAGGTCATCACCGGCATCATGCAGGCGCGGATTGCGGTGGTGACGAAGCGGGCGTGCTCGCGGAAGATCGGTCGGGTTTCCGCGGAGATGACGATATGCGCGTCCGGGAGTCGGTCCCGAAGGATCTCCCGCATCCGGACCTCGTGTTCAGCATTGGCGTAGGAGTTGATGAAGCCAACGCCGACGGAATTGATGCCCCGGTCGGCGATGAGGTCAGCGAGTGCTTTTGCTGCGTCCTCGTCGAGCGGCTTGCGGATATTCCCTTGGGCGCTCATGCGCTCGGCCACGACGAACCGGTTGCGGCGCTTGATGAGGGGCTCGGGCTTGCTCTGATAGGGATCGTACAGGTGCCTGCGATGCTGTCTACCGATCTCGATGGTGTCTCGAAAACCCTCGGTCGTGATGAAGGCGGCTTCGGGGTAGTTCCGTTCGATCAGCGAATTCGTCGCAGTAGTCGTTCCGTGCATCAGATAGCTGATGTCGTCGAGTGCAATGCCTGCAGCCTCGATTGCTTGCAGGACGCCCACGGCGCGGTCGTGCTTCGTGGTAAGGACCTTGCCAGTTGTATACCTTCCGGTCTGTTCCTCCCACGCGAACAGGTCGGTGAATGTACCACCGACATCTACGCCAACACGCCACATGGCCACGCCCCTTTTTGTAGGTTCTAGCGCCGCCGAGCATCGGCCGACGACATATCCTACAATTTTACGGCTTTGAATTTCAGTCAAGTGCATTATTTGGGCATGGCCGGTTTTTGTGCAGCGCACGGAATTTCGACCTAACTGATTGTAAAAATTGCTTTTTTATCTATATGCGGTGCGATAAAGTCTGGATTTGCCGGCCGGCGACGTGTCAATCAGCATAAAAAAAATCCTCTCAGATTAAAGCTATGGCTAAGAGGCGAGCGCTGTTGCACTCCGTGAAATCGTGGTAGATGTGCAACAGATCATCTCTTGGGGGTTTGGATTTGCCGCCGCTCGAACCACGCGATGCGACACTGCAAATATCCGACGTCTCACGTACCGCCGGCGTCTCCGTGTCGACCGTGAGGGTTTGGGAGGCCCAGGGACTACTGACTCCGACCTATACCGCGTCGGGTCGGCGCGCCTATCGGCAGGCCGATGTCGAGACCGCAATCTCGATTAGGCACATGCGGACCATTCAGGGGATGAAGATCTCTGAAATCAAGTCGGCGCTCGCGAACATGACGGCGGACGAAGACGCTGAGAGCCAGTCGGAGAACGGAGAGCCGCAATCCGAGCTCGGTGCAGAGCTGAGGCGGCTTAGACTTGCGCGAAAGCTCACCATTAAGGCCGTCGCGAAGGCACTCGATATCGATGCCTCACTGCTCGCGTCGGTCGAACGCACATCGCTCGGGATCGACATTCCCCTGCTGAAGCGACTGTCGTCCTTCTACGAAGTCACGCTCGAACATCTAATGGGAGTCGACTCGCCGTCCCCTGACCGCGAGATTGTCATGCGCGAGCATGGGGTCGTACTTCCCCGCCTGGGGCTCGGCGTCGTCATCGAGCGGTTGGGCTCCGGCCAGGACATGATGGATTGCCAGCGCTGGAGGGTTGATCCCGGCATCCACAGCAACGGGTCCTATCGTCACGAGGGCGAGGAGTTTCTGAGCGTCGTCTCGGGAGCTTTCGAGATCACGATCGACAATTCCCGAGTCCACGTGCTCACACCGGGTGACACGATGTATTTCCGCAGCAACATGCTGCACGCGTGGAGAAACCCCGGCAACGAAGTCGCCGAAGTCCTCTGGATCTGCGTGGGAAACACGTTCTAAGACGCGTGGGCGGGCGTCGTCCTACCGAACCGCACTACGCCCTCACCGGCTCGAGACCTCCAAGACACACGTATTTCGTGTTCAGGTACTCGTCTATCCCCAGGCGCGAGCCCTCTCGGCCGACCCCGGACTCCTTAACGCCGCCGAATGGCGCCACCTCGGTAGTGACCAAGCCCTCGTTGACGCCCACGATCCCGTACTCAAGTGCTTCCGAAAGTCGGAAAGCTCTAGCCAGGTCTCTAGTGTAGAAGTAGCAGGCCAACCCGTATTCGGTGTCGTTGGCCATCCGGATCGCGTCCGCCTCGTCGGCGAACTTGAAGACGGGAGCGAGGGGGCCGAAGGTCTCCTCCCGCGCGACGTCCATGTTCGTCGCGACGCCCGACAGAACCGTCGGCATGAAGAAGTTCTTCCCGAGCTCATGCTGACGGCCGCCAGTGACTACCGTCGCGCCTTTAGCCAACGCGTCCGAGATGTGTCTCTGCACCTTTTCCAGGGCCTTGTCGTCGATCAGCGGACCCTGATGAACGCCGGGCTCCAGGCCGCTTCCGACTTTGAGGGCCGCAACTCGAGCGGCTAGCCGCTCGACGAATGCGTCGTGGATTCCCTCTTGGACCAAGAAGCGGTTCGTGCACACGCAGGTCTGCCCCGCGTTCCGGAACTTCGACGCGATCGCCCCTTCGACGGCCTTGTCCAGATCGGCGTCGTCAAAGACGATGAAGGGCGCATTGCCGCCCAGTTCCATCGAGACCCTCTTCACGGTTCCCGCGGCCTGACTCAACAGGAGTTTCCCGACCCCCGTTGATCCCGTGAAGGACAACTTCCGGACCAGGGGACTTTGGGTGAGCACGGGGCCGATCTCCGCCGCGGGTCCGGTCAGTATGTTCACTACGCCGTCGGGAATCCCTGCTCGCTCGCAGAGAACGCCCCATGCGATCCCGGAAAGCGGCGTTTGGGGAGCCGGCTTGATGACGATCGTACAGCCTGCAGCGAGCGCGGGCCCGAGCTTGCGGGCGATCATCGAGGATGGAAAGTTCCAGGGCGTTATCGCGGCGACCACGCCAACGGGTTCCTTGGTCACGAGGATCCGTCGATCAGGCCACGGTGACGGAACGACGTCGCCGTAGACGCGTCGCGCCTCCTCTGCGAACCAGAGGATGTAAGCGGCGGACATGGAGATCTCGCCGCGCGCTTCGGCGAGGGGCTTGCCCTGTTCGCGCGTCAGGATGAGGGCTAAGTCCTCGCGGTTCTCCTCGAGGAGCGCCGCCAGTCGCCGGAGCAATACGGCTCTCTCGCTCGCGGTTCTGGCACGCCATCCTGGAAACGCGGCGTTCGCGGCTTCGACCGCTTCGAGAGCATCGGCAGCGCCCGCCACCGGAACGGACGCTATGATCTCGCCGGACGCGGGGTCAGATACCGCCTCGTACCTCGCGCCAGTACAGTGCCACCGGCCCCCGATCAGACATGACTCAACGAGGAGGGAGGGATCCCGAAGAGACAGTCGATTGGACATGGCGTTCGAGCCTTCTTCCGATCTGGAAAGCGTTCTCTGCAGCAGGAAATCCTGCGCTTGCGCGTCTCTGGCCGTTAGCGATCCCTGGACGGGTCGACTCGAGAGGCAACGGCCTGAGAGCAGGCGACCCCGGGTGGCGACCAGTGACTCCGCCAACCAAAAAGCCCCTGTCGTAGGAGAGAAATTTCAGAGAGTGCCGTCGATCGCCTGCTGGTGGTACCGGTGGACGATGGTGTCCTGGTTCTCCAGGAGCCAGTCGATCGACGGCTCGTTGGTCATCGCCTTGCGGATCGCCTCGGTCATGCCCTTGCGCTGGATCTCGAACAGCGCCTTGTGGTCGACCGTCTCGGCCTCGATCACGCCGGGGCTCAGCCACACTGAGCAGATGATGCCGAGGTCGTTGGCCTTCTCCTTCGGGATGTAGCCCGCCCGTACGGCGTCGAGCACGCCGTTGGCGATGGCGAACTGGACCGTGCCCATCAGGATATTCGTATATTTGCTGCTCGTCACGCTGACCTTGGAGACGCAGAGCGTCACGGGGCGGACCATGATGTCGGTGTTGAGCAGCGCAAAGACGCGGCTGTGGCCGACGACCTGATCGCCCGTCAGCGTCGCGAGGGCGGTGCCGACCGGCCCGTCGAGTTCGCCGATGATGACTTCCGGCTCGGAGGCCGTGTTGGGCGGACCGCCCGCCACGAGGGCCTCGCCGGCGCGGAGGATGATACGCTGGGTCATTGAGGATCCCTGTTCGCCTCCGATGGTCAAGCTCGACGTCGGAGACGGAGACTGGCTGCGAAAGCCCGCTGAAGATTGTGGCAGCTAAGGCGGGCCGGCAAACCCTGTCAACGTACTTCTTTAAATATGTAGAGTTAATTTGAGGCTCACTCGGCGCTGTGTCGTTTCGGCGCCGTCTCTGTCTAAGAGCCGAGGATGCCGTCGCGGCGGTCGGATTTCAAGATGACGCAGTCAGTGCGCTTCCTGCCGAAGTTCGTTGCACCGCCGCGGAAAATTTCAGAGGCGCCGTGTGGCAAGCTCATTGACTTGGCCAAAAAGCTGTAAATATGTAGAATCGAATTGGCGATTTGAAGCGCACGGCTTGCTTTCTCGAGTGGGGAAGCAAGCTGTCCCGAGCCAGGCGTAACCGGCAGGTTCGATGAACTCCGGTGGCATTTGGTTCGGCCGAAGCATGGTAGAGGCGGCAGCACCCGTGAGCACGAATTACGATGCCATCATCATCGGCGGCGGGCACAACGGCCTCGTCTGCGCGGCCTACCTCGCCAAATTCGGGGTGAAGCCGCTCGTTCTGGAGCGCAGGTCGGTGGTCGGCGGCGCTGCCGTCACCGAAGAGATCGCACCGGGCTTTCGGGCGTCGATCTTCTCTTACCTGATGAGCATCCTGCATCCGCGGATCCAGGCCGATCTACAGTTGAAGCGGCATGGTCTCACGATCATGCCGTGCAGCGACATGCTCTCGCCGCTAGATGGCGACGACTACATCGTGTTTTCGGATAATGTCGAGAAGACGACAAAAAGCTTTGCGCGCTTCAACCAAAAGGACGCCGCAGTCTACGCGGAATTCGACCGTTATCTCAACGACTCAGCGAACATCTTCCGCAAGCTACTCTGGGAGACCCCGTTCGATCCCACCAAGCGGGATTGGAAGACATTCAAGCAAGCGGCCGGCTTCGCGAAGCGCAACGTGAAGTACGCGGGGAAATTCTTCAACATAGCCGACATGCTGACCATGAGCGCCTACGACTTCCTGTCCGAATGGTTTGAAGACGAGCGTATCAAGGCGGTCCTGGCCTACTACGCGTCGATCGGCACCTTCGCAGGTCCGAAGACGCCCGGCTCGGCATACGTAATCATGCATCATATCATGGGCGAGAACGCCGGGGCCGGTGGGTGGGGATTCATCCGTGGCGGAATGGGCGGCATCACCCAGGCCCTGGCCGCGTCGGCCAGGGAATACGGGGCTGAGATCCTAACCGACAGCCCAATCAAGGAGGTTGAGGTCGTCGACGGCAGGGCTCGCGGCGTGACCACGATGGATGGGCGTACCTACAAGGCGCCGATCATCATCTCGAACGCTAGCGCCAAGGCGCTGTTTCTGGACATGGTGGGCGAGCGGCACCTGCCGGGCGATTTCGTCGAGGAGGTCCGAAATATCCGGACATTCTCGACCGCCTTCAAGATGAACATCGCGTGCGAGCGGCCGCCGCAGTATTCCTGCCTCGATAAGGTTCGCAAGGATGGCGCCTTGGGGGATTGGACCTACCCGACCTACGTCCACATTGCGCCCGACATCGACTATCTCGAGCGCGCCTACGACGAGGCGAAGCACGGCCAGTATTCCTCATCTCCTTTCGTGACGCCGGTCGTTCCGACGATAGTCGACGACTCGTTGGCTCCTCCGGGAAAGCATGTGGTCAACCTGTTTGGCGGTCATGCTCCGTACAAGCTGCGAAACGGCGACTGGAAGGTCGAGAAGGAAAAGTTCGAGAGCAACGTCCTTTCCGTGGTCGACCGCTTCGCGCCTGGGTTCTCGAACGACATCATCGCCAAGCAAACCCTGGTGCCCGAAGACATCGAGCAGATCGTGAACCTACCGACCGGCCACATCTTCCAGGGCGAGCTCTCGTTCGACCAGTTATTCTTCCAGCGCCCTGTACCGCATTGGGCGGATTACCGGACGCCGGTTCAAGGCCTCTATCTCTGTGGCGCCTCGACACACCCAGGCGGCGGCGTTTCGGGCATCAACGGTTATAACGCGGCCCGGGAAGTGCTGGCCGACGCGCGTAAGAAGTCGACGATGAAGTTCGCCTCTTAGGGCCGTTGAGACCTGTCCCCACAGGACCCTGCCGTCTTCGGCATGGGGCTCTCGAAGGATTGCGATCGAAAAGGCGGCGCTGCTTGCGGCCTAAGATGTCAGAAATCCCGCGCCAGGAAGCGTTCGGGAGCGCGAGATGACTTCCGGGTCATGCCGGGCGGGCGCTCCTGGCATCGTGTACGCCGAGGGCGGGGTTGCCGATAAATTCCGCCCTG
>JAAIGE0101511193.1_pt1 | contig 12488 bp, 12 predicted proteins | sample 6487951 | NCBI WGS metagenome assembly JAAIGE01 (sample SAMN13974128, study PRJNA590717) | phyllosphere metagenome | biome: tomato field; feature: multiple bacterial spot infested tomato fields; material: tomato leaves; isolation source: leaves from tomato fields | host: Solanum lycopersicum ... | reverse complement strand
CTAAACAACTGAATTACACATACTTGTATAACAAAATTATTATAACAAACTGTATACGTAGATATTTATCTCCTCTTTTAAAAAAAATAGAAGGCAGGTATTCAGAATTCAACTCAATCAGGCCTTTTTTAGCTTATTCTTCCCGAAGTTTGCTTTGTTTTTTCCCATACAGAAAATAGATCGCGAAGCCAATCAGCAACCATACGATTAGGCGAATCCAGGTATCTACGGGCAGGGAAAACATCATGAGTAAACACGTGAGGATTCCTAAAATAGGTACGACAGGTACCCAGGGCGTACGGAATGGACGAGGCGTCTCGGGTTGACGTTTTCGGAGGACAATTACGCCCAGACAAACCATTACAAAAGCCAGTAATGTACCGATACTAACCATTTCACCCACGATATGAATGGGCATGAACCCGGCAAATAAACTGATGAAAACGCATAGTAAAACGTTGGATTTATGCGGTGTCTGAAAACGCGGATGCAGGCTGGAAAAGACCCTGGGCAGCAGGCCGTCTTTACTCATGGTATAGAATACCCGGGACTGTCCCAGCAAGTCCACCATGATTACGGAGGTATACCCAATCAGAATTCCCAGGATGATCAGTTGCTGTAGCCACTGATACGGTGTTTTCTCGATCGCGACGGCGATGGGAGCCGCACTATTTTTGAATTCCGTGTAGTGAGCCATACCCGTAAGGACAAAGCCAAAGACCACGAATAATACCGTACAGATGGCCAAAGACCCAATAATGCCAATGGGCATGGTCCGTTGGGGATTGCGGGCTTCCTGAGCCATCGCCGCTACAATATCGAAACCAATGAATACGAAGAAAATCACACCGGCTCCACGAAGGATTCCACTCGCTCCAAATTCACCGAAAGTACCTGTGTTTTCAGGAATGAAGGGATGGTAGTTTTCCGGTTTGATGTACTGAATACCCAACGCAATAAACACGATTACTACGGCCACTTTGATCGCCACAATGATGCCATTCACCCAGGCCGAGCCCTTCGTACCGCGAATGATAATGGCGGTGATGATCCAGAGAATAAGCAGGGCCGGCAAATTCATAATTCCACTGACTGTACTACCATCCGCCAGCGTTACGGCTTCAAAAGGACCGCGTACCCACTGCGGTGGCAGGTGAATCCCGTAGGAAGAGAGAAATTTAATCAGGTACTGCGACCAGCTAATCGAAACGGTAGCCGCTCCTACGGAGTATTCGAGGATTAAATCCCATCCGATGATCCAGGCGAAAAGTTCGCCCATGGTGGCGTAGGCATACGTATAGGCACTACCCGCTACGGGCACCATGGAAGCAAATTCGGCGTAACATAAGGCACTGAATGCACAACCAACAGCGGCCAGCAAAAAGGATAGCACGACGGCCGGACCCGTATTGTTAGCCGCTGCGATACCCGTGAGCGAAAACAACCCGGCTCCGATGATTACGCCAATGCCAATGGCAATTAAATTCCAGGAACTCAGGCTTCGTTTCAGGGTATTGCTACCTTGTTCGGCAGCTTCGGTTTGCAGCGAAGCAATGGACTTAATCCGGCTCATTAATCTATCTTTTTGGTAGGGAATTTTGTAAATATAATTTGCGAAGGGCGATCCCGCTATCGTTGAACCTGAAAATAGGATCATCTGCAATGAAAGTGCGGCCAGTTTGCGGACTTTCAAGCCATAAAAAAAGGCTGGATCGCTCCAGCCTTTTTCATTATCAACAACAGTTGACTCTTAAAGTCCGCTGAAATCGAAGTCATTGAGGAATTGCGTCGTGAACTGTCCGCTTTGGAAGGACGGATCGTCCATGAGCCGCAAATGGAAAGGAATCGTCGTTTTTACGCCTTCAATAACGAATTCCGACAGAGCCCGTTTCATCCGCGTAATCACTTCTTCCCGACTCTGACCCGTTACGATTACCTTGGCAATCATAGAATCATAGTTCGGCGGAATCGTGTAACCCGCGTATACGTGGCTGTCAATCCGTACGCCGTGTCCACCGGGAAGGTGCAGTGTCGTGATTTTTCCGGGAGCCGGGCGGAAATTATGTCCGGGATCTTCGGCATTGATGCGACATTCCATCGAGTACAGTTTCGGACTGTAGCTCTGACCTGAAATGGGTACACCGGCGGCCACTTTGATTTGTTCTTTGATCAAATCGAAGTCGGTTACTTCTTCCGTAATCGGGTGTTCTACCTGAATACGGGTATTCATTTCCATGAAGTAGAAGTTACCGTGTTTGTCGACGAGGAACTCAATGGTACCCGCTCCTTCGTAACCGATGGCGGATGCCCCTTTGATGGCGGCCTCACCCATTTTCGCCCGTAACTCCGGCGTAATGATGGGAGAAGGCGTTTCTTCGACCAGTTTCTGGTGACGACGCTGGATGGAGCAATCGCGTTCGGACAGGTGGCACACCCGACCAAACTGATCACCCACGATCTGAATTTCGATGTGACGGGGCTCTTCCACGAATTTCTCCATGTACAGACCGTCGTTGCCAAACGCCGCCGCCGATTCCGTACGAGCATCGTGCCAGGCTTTTTCGAATTCTTCTTCGCTGCGAATCACCCGCATGCCGCGTCCACCTCCACCGGCCGTAGCCTTGATGATGACGGGGTAAATGCCACGGGCTAACTCGATTCCCTGCTCCAGGGATTCCAGCAAACCGTCAGAACCGGGGATAACCGGTACGCCAGCGGCTTTCATGGTTGCCTTGGCCGTAGCCTTGTCACCCATGGAATTGATTTGCTCGGGAGTAGCTCCAATGAACTTGATTCCGTATTCGCGGCAGATTTGCGAAAACTCGGCATTTTCCGAAAGGAATCCATAACCGGGGTGAATGGCATCGGCACCGGTTACTTCAGCCGCTGAAATCAAATTGGGGATACTTAAATAAGACTGGCGACTTGGCGGAGGTCCGATACATACTGCTTCATCCGCAAAACGTACGTGCAGACTTTCGCGATCGGCAGTCGAGTATACAGCCACCGTTTTAATACCCATTTCCCGACAGGTACGGATGATCCGCAGGGCAATCTCGCCACGGTTGGCAATTAATATCTTTTTAAACATCTTTTCAGTTTGCAGTTTTCGGTTTTCCGTATTCACTAAAATTAACGTCCGCTCCTACTGAAAACGGACGTCTGAAAACAGAAAACTAACTTACACAGGTTCAACTAAGAACAGCGGCTGGTCGTATTCTACCGGCGTGGCATTTTCAACCAGTACTTTCACGATACGGCCGGATACTTCTGACTCGATTTCGTTGAAAAGTTTCATGGCTTCAACCACACAAACTACTTTACCAGGTTTGATTTCCGTACCTACTTCTACGAATGCCGGAGCATCGGGGCTACCCGCCCGGTAGAACGTACCGATCATGGGTGACTTAACCGTAATCAGGTTGGAAGCTTCCGCCGCCGCTGCTGGCTGGGCCGGAGCCGCCGGAGCACTCGGAGTAGCTACGGGAGCCGGAGCGGCTACGGGGGCTGCTACCGGAGCTGGAGCCGCCACGGGGGCTGCTACACCCGCGTAACGCTTCACGCTGATTTTCAGATCAGTCGTTTCAATGTTTACTTCGTCCAATCCGGATTGGGCGATGAAATCAAGTAGATGTTGTATGTCTTTGGTTTCCATTGTGAATGAATTTTCGGTCTTGAAGAGTCGACGCGTACAGGCCGACGGGCGGTATTACTTTACGCGTTCTACGTAATCGTAGGTACGGGTATCGATCCGGATTTTTTCACCTTGCTCGATAAACAGAGGTACCATGATTTTAGCACCCGTTTCTACTTCTACGGGTTTCTTGGGGGAGTTGGCCGTATCCCCGCGGATACCGGGCTCAGCGTAGGTTACTTCCAGTTCAACGAAGGGAGGTAATTCCATCGTTAAGGGAGCTTCCGTTTCCGTATTGATCAGGATTTCAACGTTTTGGCCTTCTTTCATTAGATCAGCACCTTCCACGAGTTTTTCGTCCAGCGTAATCTGATCGAACGTTTCATTATCCATGAAGTTATAACCCGTCTCGTCTTTGTAGAGAAACTGGAACGTACGACGTTCTACCCGTACTGGATAAATTGCTACGCCAGAGTTGAACGTGTTATCAATAACCCGACCCGTCGTGAGGTTCCGCAATTTCGTACGTACGAAAGCGGGGCCTTTACCGGGTTTCACGTGTAAGAATTCAACAATTTGGAACAGGTCGTTATTGTAATTAATGACCAGGCCGTTTTTGATGTCTGCGGTCGTTGCCATGAAGGAGAATTTTTGAATGCTTGAGTTGCTGGATTCCAAACGGATACTCCGTGAACCGGAACCAGGGTATTTGATAATAAAAGTAGCCAGGATTTCTGCTGGCTACTTTCTTCGTATTCAAAGCCTGATGAACATCAGGAAAGATGCGTACCGAAAGTTAGATCGCCCACTTTACTAAAGCGGCACCCCAGGTAAACCCGCCGCCAAAGGCAGCCAGTACCAGATTGTCGCCTTTCTTGAGTTGGCTTTCGTAATCCCACAAACACAGCGGAATCGTAGCTGCGGTGGTATTACCGTACTTATGAATATTGAGCATTACCTTTTCGGGTCCAATGCCCATGCGTTGAGCCGTCGCATCAATGATGCGTTTGTTGGCTTGGTGAGGCACCAGCCAGGCAATCTCTTCGCTGGTCAATTGATTTCGCTCCATGATTTCGGCGGCTACTTCGGCCATTCGTACCACGGCGAATTTGAATACTGCCTGACCTTCCTGACGGGCAAAGTGCTCGCGGTTCTGTACCGTTTCCAGCGTAGGTGGATACTTGCTCCCCCCCGCCTTTTGGTACAGGTGTTGTACACCGGCTCCATCCGAGTAAACTTTCGAGTCTACAATACCGTATCCATCGGCATTGGGTTCGAGCAAAACAGCTCCGGCTCCGTCACCAAACAGCACACACGTCGTCCGATCCTGATAATCAACGATGGATGACATTTTATCAGCTCCTACAACAATGACTTTGCGGTATTTCCCGGTTTCGATAAACTGAGATCCGATGGTCAGTGCATAGACAAAGCCCGAGCAGGCCGCTCCTAAATCGAAGCTGGGTACGTGACCCAGACCACAAGCCGTTGCAATCAGATTGGCCGTTGAAGGAAATACGTAGTCGGGAGTAACCGTTGCACACAACAACAAATCTATTTCTTCCGGCTTCGTATTCGTTTTGGCCAGTAAGCCCTTCACTGCTTCAATGCCCATGACCGAAGTCCCTTGTCCTTCGCCTTTGAGAATGTGACGCTCCTTGATGCCCGTACGACTCGTAATCCATTCGTCTGAAGTATCTACCATTGTCGAAAGTTCTTCATTCGTCAATATGTAGTCAGGCACATATCCGTGAACGCCCGTGATCGCTGCAGTGATTTTCATAGTGTATTCTAAAGCAAAAAGCACGAAGCCGCTGCCCATACGTCGGCGGATTCGTGCTTGCTTTGCTAACTTAACGCTTGCTTGATCTTCGTATATACGTCTGATTCGACTTGCCGTTTGGCTAATAGAATCATACTCTTAATCGCTAGCGGGGAAGAAATACCGTGAGCAATAATGACGTTTCCATTCACGCCTAAAATAGGGCTTCCACCCGCGGCTTCGTAATTCATGTGGTTGACAAATTCGTCGTCCACACCCCGGCTTTTGAGAATATCATAAATGGATTCGCCCATTTTTAAAATGACGTTTCCGGTAAATCCATCACAAACAATCACATCCGCCTTATCCGTAAACAGCTCTTTACCTTCGAGGTTACCGATAAAGTTGTACTTCTTGGTGGCTTTCATTAACTGATGAGCCGCCTGAGCTACGAGTGATCCTTTCTGTTCTTCTTCACCAATATTCACCAGGGCTACGCGGGGATTATCGACGCCATGCGTATACTGAGCATACAGGGAACCGATTTCACCGAATTGTTCAAGCATTTCGGGCTTGCAGTCGGCATTGGCACCAATGTCCAGCAAAACGGCCATTTTACCCGAAACCTGCGGAGCAAAGCCCACAATAGCGGGCCGAATGAGTCCTTCTACAGCCTTCACGCTAAAGAGAGCCCCTACGTGCATCGCTCCCGTATTGCCAGCCGAGCAGAAAGCATCTACGACCCGCTCTTTCAAAAGTTTAAACCCAACTCCGATGCTGGAATTGGGCTTCTGAGAAAGGGCCTTGGTAGGATGCTCGCCCATGGCAATCACTTCGGTGGTATGTACGATTTCGATCGTAGCCGGTAGCGTTCGTTCACCTAAGACTTCCTGAATATCCGCCTGGTTTCCAATCAATACGATTCGAACTTGCTCGGTTAATTCATTAGCAGCCAGCAATGCTCCTTCTACAATCGCTTTTGGGGCAAAATCACCCCCCATAACATCAACAGCAATCTTCATCCAGGTAACCAATTTTGGTGGCGGGCAAAATTAAGGGATTCGCCAAAAAAATAAATGGTTAATTGCCGATAGTTCACCGGTAGAAGCTGACCAGAGTAGTCAAACCTCTCATCTCCAATGAATACCCAGCAATTAACCATTCCGAACGCCTTTACTTAGGCGTTGGCTTTGTAGTTCTCAACTACTACTTTCCCGCGGTAGTACAGATTTCCTTCATGTACGTGAGCCCGGTGGTACAGGTGTACTTCGCCCGTAGTAGCATCCGTTGCCAGTTGTTTTACAGTCAGATTATCATGAGTCCGGCGTTTGTCACGACGGGTGCTGGAGTGACGGCGTTTAGGGTGTGCCATGTTGTTCTTAATTATGAGCCGCTACAGGCGGCCGTTTGTTAGCTATTGATCGATATGAATACACGTTAATAAGGGCTGAAATCAGGATCCTTTCGGACCATTTTTCAACTTTTTCAGGGCTTCCCAACGGGGATCTACCTCGGGTTCGGCGTTTTCTTCGGGCTTGGCCGATGAATACACCAGAATTTCAGTGGTAGCTTCTTCGTCCTCCTCGTCGCTCGCCACGGTACGAAACCGGGGATGTAGCTTTTTCATGGGGACGGTTAAGCCGATGAAATCAAATAGGAAGCGGGCCAGGTTTACTGTAGCCGTTTCCCAGGGAATGATTTCAATTTCATCCGAGATTTGCTCTGCCTTATCTCCGAACTTCAAAATCTGCTTCTCCTTGGTCTGAAATGGTTCCTCGAAAGGATCCAGACTGCGGTCACAGATGAGTTCGTAGGTACCGACGATGTCAAAACTCAGTTGCAGCATCGTGGACGATTTGTCCAGACCTACTTTCGCTTTAAAGGCTCCTTTCGAAATCAGATTCTGATCCAGAGCAGCGAAAAATTCGTTACCTCCCTCGAAATGAAAGTCGTAATGCTTGTTTTCGAGCTGGAGAATATCAATATCGTATTGGCGTAATTCCTTTGGATTACTCATCTCTGTCAAAAAGGCTCGCAAAGTTAGGCCAATCTGCTGATTTTTACAACGGTAGAAAAATCATTTTTTCCAGAACAGCCTACTTTCGTGAATATTTAAGGGTTTCTATGGGTAAAATCGGGCTTTGTTCCGGGCTTCCCGCTCTCCCACGAGTTGATTTTTAGCCTCAGAACCGTATCCGCTTACTAGTACTCAGGGCTAAATTGGCGTACCACCTAAGGCTGTTGCTAGAAACGATCGCCTTCCACTTCCTCCTCTTTTTTGCCCTTGTTTTTGTTTTCGTACACCAGTTTGCCCCGGTTGTCATACTCCCGCAGCACCGTGCCCTCAATGGCTTCGTATTTGTCTTTTCCGTACTGAACATCCCGTTTGGTACGTCCACCCGAACCAAACTGATGGTATTCCCGCCAAAGTTTCACGCGTACGGAATCATCCATCGCCCCCTCTTCCTTGAGCTGTCCGCCCTCGTAAAACGAGCGGTAGAGACCCGTGTACTTCCCGTGCATCTTGGGAATTACTTCCTTGATTTTGGTTTGATTCGCGTCGTAATACGTAATAACAGATTCGTTGGGAAAACCTTTCTCATAGATCTGTTTATCCGTCAGTCCTTCATCTCCGTCCACATCCTTGCCGTACTTTTCCCAGCGACCGTGTTTAGTGCCCATATAATAATACCCCTCTTCTTCCAGGTGTTCACCCCGGAATCGTCGATAGGGTCCGTGCAGAATCTGGGCGTATTCTTTGTCTTTGATTAGAGTCGTCAGGATCCGATGTGCCCGGTAATCAAACCAGTGAATATCGCGAACGTATACGCTGGGAGCCTGGTAGGTTTTAAGTACAAAAAACTCCTCAATGGTCACTCGTTCGCCCGAGCCCAGTCGATTGGTAATATGGGTAATGGGAACGCCCTCGTACTCGCTGGCCGCGAATTTGTTGATTTTCTTTTTTCCGCTCTTTTTATTTCGGTGCGATACTTTCAATCCCAGATCGGCTGGTAATCCGTCACTGTTGAGTTCCCCCAGTGGAGAGCTGACCCCCGCACTAGCCGATACCCCTTCCAAAGCGGCTTTCTTCAGATTTTCCTTACTACTGAAAGCATCCTTGATTTTATTCTTTTTTTCGCTCAGTTCGTCCAGAATTGTCTTGCGGCCACTTTTCTCAATCAGGGGCTTTTTACTAGTTGTAAATGCGGAATCGCTCTGAGCTAAAGTCGTCTGACTTAAACACACGCACAATCCGGCGACAAACCAGAAGCTGGAAATTTTAGTTATCGTTGTATCAACGCTCATACGCATAGATTCTACAGGGGTTGGAACGCAGACGTCCGGGTATTATTTTCTTAACGTGCTGATTATCTAATACAAAAATGCGAAAGAATTACGCAGAGATAGGAAAGTTTTCGTTTTTTGCAGAAAAATGTAACTCTTCCCGCCAATTATAATCGTTGACTATCGTGGAAAAAAACGCAAAAATCTATATTGCTGGCCATCGGGGCATGGTTGGCTCGGCAATCCTTCGCAAACTCCAGCAGGAGGGTTTCACTAATTTCGCCCTCCGCACCTCGAAAGAGCTGGATCTGCGTAACCAAGAGACCGTTCAGCAGTTTTTCGAAGACGAACGCCCTGAGTACGTCTTTTTAGCCGCCGCCAAAGTGGGGGGCATCGTGGCTAATAACACCTACCGAGCTGATTTTCTCTACGAAAATCTGATGATCCAGAATAACGTTATTCATTCGGCTCATGTAACGGACGTAAAGAAATTAATGTTCCTGGGCTCGTCCTGTATTTATCCAAAAATGGCTCCTCAGCCCTTGAAAGAGGAATACCTGCTCACCAGCGAACTCGAACCTACCAACGAACCCTACGCCATTGCCAAAATTGCGGGTATTAAGATGTGCGAATCGTATCGTCGTCAGTACGGCCGCAACTTTATCTCGGTTATGCCGACCAACCTGTACGGTCCCAACGATAACTACGATTTACAGAACTCGCATGTACTGCCCGCTTTAATCCGGAAATTCCACGAAGCCAAAGTCAATGGTTCACCCACGGTTGAAGTCTGGGGTACGGGCTCGCCCTTACGCGAATTTTTGTACTCGGATGATCTGGCCGATGCCTGCTACTTCCTCATGCAACATTACGACGGTGAAGACTTTGTTAACGTCGGTACGGGTGAAGATTTGTCGATTAAAGCCCTGGCTGAACTGGTGAAAGAAACCGTAGGCTTTGAAGGCGAGCTGGTTTGGAATACGTCGAAACCCGACGGTACGCCGCGGAAGCTCATGGATGTAAGCAAACTGCACGGCTTAGGCTGGAAGCACCGCGTTGATCTGCCCGAAGGGATTCGCAAAGTATACGAAAAGTTTGTCGAACACGAGGAAATTCGCGTCCTGTAGGCAGCTTTTCCTTTCTCATTCTGATCAGGGAGTCCATCAACCGATGGGCTCCCTTTCTTTTTTGGGGTTCTTTTTCAAAGTTTCCTTTCGCTTATGGCCTCAGTTTCAGAACACCCGTTTTTTATTAACATTTTTTCAGAAATGGCTTAACACTCTTTAACGCAGGAAATTCTTGAAATATTCAAATCAGAGCCACTTTTGAATCGTCTAACGGACCTTGCATCGAAAATAATAAAACGGGTATTTCCCTGATAAGCCATGAAAAAATTATTCTTCACTTCAGCCTTTGTTCTTGCCATGATTGTGACCTATGCCCAGTCCTATCGCTATCGTCCGACGACCGAGCCCGAGGGCGTTCGCTTTGGAATTAAAGGCGGGGTGAACCTGGCAAATGTCATCGTCTCGCCCCGGCCGGGTAATCTGGTTAACGGACGTACGGATTTCCACGCGGGTCTGTTTGCGGACATTCCCGTGGCCGAAAAATTCAGTATCCAGCCGGAATTACTGTACTCGCGTCAGGGTTTTCGGGTCCTGAATGGAATTGGTTCCGTGACGATGAATACGATCAGCGTACCAGTCTTAGCGAAGATTCACGTGACGCCTAATGTATCGATTGTAGCCGGTCCGCAGGTAAGTTACCTGGCCAATGCCCGGATTGGCTTGAATAGCTGGTTTGCCATTAACTACAATAACGCCTTCCAGAAAGTAGGGGTTGATGGCGTAGCCGGACTGGAATTTGAAGCGGGTAATTTTGTCGTGGGGGGTCGCTATAATTATGGCTTCAATAACCTGAATAAAGACTTTAAATTCAGTAAGAACTCGGACATGTCCTTCAACGACTTGGTTCAGCTACGCAATTCGACGGTACAACTCTCCGTAGGTTATAAATTTTAAGCATTTCCCCAATCGTCCTTTTATTTTCAGTACAACAGATAACTTTCAGGTTAATGAAAAAACCTCCGGGCGTTGCCTGGAGGTTTTCTATTTAAACGTGGCTACCAATTATAGCTTTGGCGTATTGGGATTTCGCAGGAGTACGCCGGGCAGGTCTACTACCTGATGTGCCCGAATGGCATACTGATTGAAATTGGCCAGCCGTCCGCTCGAAGCCGGGAATTGTCCCGTCGTAATGAAACTCAACGCGTCTTTAACACATAGCTCCTGCGGATCGCCCCAGTTGCGGGTAACGTCATCCGCCTGTTGCCGATCTACCGGGAGGCCCTCGTAGTATTCACCGTAATTATTAGCATTTACCTGCTTCACGGCGAGTGGGAACGCGTAGTAATTCATAACCGGAAATGGGTAATAACCCGCTGGTTTTCCGTAGGTAGTTTCTCCTACTACTTTCACCGTCATGTAAGGCTTGAGTACGTTAATCAATAATTCACTAGCGGAAGCTGTCTCACCCGTAGCAATGAAGACGACCTGACTTAGGTTCAGGTTACTCGCAGGTAAAGTCTTATCAAAGTTTACTGTCTCATTCCAACTCGTGTACTTTTGATTATGAGTATCCTTGTACATAAGTTTACCGGCCACCGAACGAGGTGCAATCAGGTTGGCTATTTTTTCGGCTAGCTCAACCTCTCCCCCGCCGTTGTACCGCTCGTCAAAAATCAGATCGGTTACGTTATTGCTTTTAAAATAAGCAAAGGCCTCGTCTAATTCCGCGGCAGCAGTAGCTCCCAGGAAAGTACCAAAGGCGATGTAGCCTATTCTTTTACCATTCTGACTGATAATGCTACGCGTCAATACCGGATTGGTTTGGTAAGAAGCTACCTTGAGCGATAAGGTCTGAGAGGTACCATCCGGTTTTTTAAAGGTGATTTGCATGGACTCTTTAAAAAGGGCTTTCGAGAGGGCATCCGCGTTACTAGTGGTGGCAGCAATACCGTCGACCGATGTCACCTGCCAGCCGCGTTGAACCCCTTGCTTACCAGGGTCGGAATTTTTGTACACAAAAGCTACCCGTAAGTCATTCGCGGCTATAAATCCGAAACTCATGCCTAAGTCGCCACTTGCTCCCGAGGCCACATTATCCCAATCTTTCTTAGTCATGGCAAAGCTCCAGCGGTCCAGATTTTTGCCATTGGTGCCGAGTGGACTATAGGTACGCACTTTTTCCATGACCGCTTCCGGGGTCTGATAACTCGTAGGATTAAAGGTAGCCTTGGACGGTAGTCGGTCACGCCATAAATACATTTCCTGACTATACCAGTAAACGCTGTCTCGTACATCTGCCGTGGCGGTAGATACATCGTTCTCATTGTCTTTTTTACACGACGAAGCCAGTGTTCCCAGCAAAAGGATCATTACGGCGTATTGAAGTGCTCTCATTCAGAATATAGTGTTTTGGAATAAGGATTGGTCTCAAAAGCTATAGATAACTGAAATTCAACCCATAATATTTCATTTTAAGGACTTTTTAAAACAAAAAAGCCAGTCTTTCGAAAGACTGGCTTTTAGAAAAAAATAATATGCCGGATCGTTAGAGTACTGTTTCCAGATCGCGTTTGAATTCAACTAACAACATTTCCTTCACGGCTACTTTCCGCTTTTGCGTATTCACCTTCTGGAAAAGGGCTTTGTCAGCGGCTACATAAGCCCGGATTCGGCCATCAAACTCCAGGTATTGTTCCAGATCGCCTTTCTCCTTGCGTACCAGATATTCCATCTGATAAAT
>JAAIGE0100359481.1_pt1 | contig 12491 bp, 12 predicted proteins | sample 6487951 | NCBI WGS metagenome assembly JAAIGE01 (sample SAMN13974128, study PRJNA590717) | phyllosphere metagenome | biome: tomato field; feature: multiple bacterial spot infested tomato fields; material: tomato leaves; isolation source: leaves from tomato fields | host: Solanum lycopersicum ... | reverse complement strand
GGCGTTGAATATTCCCTCATCCCTGTGCTTGTCACAGGGATCCAGCCAGTCCAAATCCTTGGGCTGAAAAGACTCTTCCCGCCACGCGGACGCGCGTCGACTGGATTCCTGTGACAAGCACAGGAATGAGGGAGTTTAGATAGAAACGTCAGCAGCAATCGCCGCCATCAATCCTATTTCCTCGGCGCGCTTCTTGACGATAGGACCGAGCGGAATTTCAGAGAAAGGCATGGTGCGGAGCTTCAATTGCGCGTCGCATACCTTCTTGCCCTCAGACGTGATCTTGGCCTTGGTCACGGCAAAACCTGAGCCGTCATGTTCCAGATAGGCCTCGATATCGAGAACGGCATTGGGTTCGACAAAGGTGCGCATCTTCGCACCGTCGACCGTCATCAAAAACGGCATGGCGGCGAAATCGGTCATGGCCAGAACGAGCATACCGGATGTCTGCGCCATGGTTTCGATCAACAACACGCCAGGGACCAGCGGCATGCCGGGAAAATGACCTTCGAAGACGGGGCTCTTGTCCGGCACGACCGAGCGGGCCTTGAGGATACGGGCCGATCTATCGATTGATTCGATGCGGTCCACCATCTGGAAGTATTCGAGGAGCATGTTTTGGTCCGTGGAGTGGTAGGCTGTGGAGGTGCTTTAATGCAGACACCGTCCAGTCACTGCGTCATTCTCGGGCCTGACCCGAGGATACAATCACGTCTCCAAAGCCGATAGGTGGATGGATCCTCGGGTCAAGCCCGAGGATGACGACGTGTATGTAGCAAGCGGTCTGCCATCAAGGCAGGCCGTCAAAAAACTCAGCCCTTGGCGGCCTTCAGCTCGTCAATTTTGGCGCAGAGGTTCTTCAGAACGAAGTATTCCTCGGTCGAAACCTTGCCTTCGTTGACTTCCTGCGTCCACTGCTCGAGCGGGATCTTGATGCCGAATTCCTTGTCGATCGCAAAGACGATATCGAGAAAGTCCAGGCTGTCGATGCCGAGATCGTCGATCGTATGGCTTTCCGGCGTAATGGTTTCGCGGTCGATTTCGCTGGTGTCAGCAATGATGTCTGCAACCTTGTCGAATGTAGCTGTCACGCCCGTAATCCTTCGTGTTCTTGATTATAAAGGTCTCTTCTGACGCACCACATAGGCAAGTTGGGCAGAAAAGCCAATGGTTTCGTGAGGGTCAGTTGAAATTTGAGGGCAAAGTGTTGCCCATGCCCTACACATCAAACCGCCACAGAATGACGTCCCCGACCGCTCGTGAGATAAGTATCGAAAATTGCGGCGATGCTTCTTGCAAAAGGTTTTCCGGCCTCGGTCAAAGAAAATCTGTCACCACTCAGCCTCACCAACCCGTCTTGCTCGCTTCGGGCGAAGTCTACAGCCTCCATGATCGCCTCCTCGGAATCGACACCGAAAAGCTGCTCCAGAGCGAAGAAATCGAGCGAAAAGTCGCACATGATGCGTTCGATGACGAAAGCGCGAACGCGGTCCTCGACAGACAGCTCTATACCCTTGACGACGCATAGCCCGCCGGTATCGGCCGCCCGCTCATACTCGCCGGTCGCAACCATGTTTTGCACATAGCCCTGAGGTAATTTGCCGATGGCCGATGCGCCGAGACCGATCAGCGCATCTGCGCTGTCATCCGTGTAACCCTGAAAATTGCGGCGCAGCTCACCGTCATTCAAGGCGCGCGCCAAGGTGTCGCCCGGCTTGGCGAAGTGGTCGATACCGATGGTATGATACCCCGCTTGCCTCAGCATTTCTCCAGCAACGGTCATCTGGCGGTAGCGCTCGTAAACGTTTGGCAGGGCCTTTTCGGAGATCATGCTCTGATGCTTTTTCATCCACGGTACATGGGCGTAACCGAACAGCGCAATGCGGTCCGGATCGAGCGAAATGATCTGTCGCACCGTGTCTCTGAGCGTATCGACCGTCTGATATGGCAGGCCATATAGAATGTCGCAGTTGACCGAACGAACGCCCCTCGCCCGCACAGCATCCACAACCGATCTGGTCTGCTCGAAGCTCTGGATGCGATTGATGGTTTTCTGTACTTTCGCATCGAAATCCTGCACACCAAGGCTCGCGCGGGTCATGCCGATGGCGGCCAGCGCATCGTAACGCCTTTCGTCCAGATCATTGGGGTCCATCTCGACGCTGATTTCCGCATTCTCCGCGAAGGAAAATGCGGAGCGCAGACAGTGCATCAGCGCAATCATGTCTTCGGGCTCAACCATCGTGGGCGAGCCGCCGCCGAAATGGACGGCGGTGACTTTCGTTTCAGACGACACATGCCTGCCGACAGACTCGATTTCCCGGTGGAGCGATTTCAGATAGGTGGCGATCGGCTCATAGCGCAGCGTGTGCTTGGTGTGGCAGGCGCAGAACCAGCAGAGCCGGTCGCAATAGGGAATATGCACATAAAGGGACAAGCTGTTTTCCGCGCCGAGCCCCCTCAGCCATGACGCATAGGTCTGCGAATCGACACCATTGTGGAAATGCGGGGCAGTCGGGTAGCTGGTGTAACGCGGAACCGGCCCGGCGAATTTTCGGATCAGTTGCTCGTCCATCGCGCTTCCCTTTCTTTTTTTAACATGTATCAAATCTGCGACTATGGGATACATGGTGCGACAGTTTGCAACTTTGACTTCGATCAAGTGAGGACATAAACATCCCCTTACGGGAGTCGGCGGAATACGGCTCTCGAGGGTAGAGATGGGGGTCCGGGGGGACAACATCTGCCCGACGCTTGAGGATCGGACATACGCCCATGGATACGCTGCAAAGGAACATCCATAATTCGGAAATGCCGGTCGTATGCCGCTCATGCGAGGCGCGACATGGCGGTTTGTGCGGCGTGCTGACGCCCTGGCAACTGATCGAACTCAGCCGACACTCCAGCCGCAAGAGACTGGAGCCGGGCAACGAATTGCTGGGACAGGGTGAACTAGTTCCGTATTACGCCAATATTCTCAGCGGCGTCGTGAAGCTTTCCAAGATGATGAGCGATGGCAGGCAGCAGATCGTCGGCCTGCAATTCGCCCCGGATTTTCTCGGTCGCCCATTCAACGCGGAAAGCAGCATGTCTGCGGAAGCCGCAACGGATGTGGAAATCTGCCTTTTTCCTCGCCGCGCCGTGGACCGCATGGTCGGCGATGTGCCGGGTATGGAGCGCAAGCTTCACAGCCAGTCGCTCAAGGAACTGGATGAAGCCCGCGACTGGATGCTGACACTCGGACGCAAGACCGCGCAGGAGAAGGTCGCAAGCTTCCTCTACCTGATAGCCACTCACATCGATCCGGAAAAGGATGACAAGTCCAGTTTCGACCTGCCGCTGTCACGCGCCGATATTGCCGATTTCTTAGGGCTCACCATCGAAACCGTCAGCCGCCAGATGACGAAGTTGAAGAAGGAAAACATCATCCAGATCGAGAACAACCGGCACATAACCGTGCCTGATCTGGATGCCCTGAGCAGCGCCGCCGGAAACGACTGACACCGCCCTAATGTCCACGCGTTGTATTAGCGCGAATGCCCGACGTGGCTCGCAAACATAAATGGCGCCTTGGCCTCTGCGGGCGTGAAAATCGCACCGGCAATCAACATCATTACAAAAAAGCATTTCATCTTTTCACGCTCCCCAGCGCCTGCCATCGAGTGGCCTCCCATGGGAAAAGTTATAGCGGATGAAGTGCCTCTATCGACTTAAGGAACGCGGTAAGCCAGCGGTTGAATGAAAGCGTAGAAGGCGATGGGTGTGGAAAGGGTTTTGTTAAGGATTGGGGTAGCTGAAGCGGACGCGGCTGGGTTACCTCTCCCCGTGTGGGAGAGGACAGAAAATCACGATCTTAGCTTCAGCTAAGTCGTAGATTTTCTAGGTGAGGGGTTGGGCAACGCTTGCGGCAAGCAGACCCCTCACTTGCGGATTTCTAACACTTAAGTGGAGCTTAAGATGTTGAAATCGCTTTCTCTCCCACAAGGGGGAGAGATAAACCCAGCCTCACTGCGGCACCACAATTCACTGAGAAGCAGCAGGCGTTGCCACCGGCTGTTGTGCTTCCGACAGCGCGCGGAGTTCTGCCACGCGGCGCTTGTATTCAGCCTCCGAAATGCTGCCCTTGCGGCGTGCTACGGCCAGATGGGAGAGGTTCTGCTCCATCGTCGTCGCTTCGTCGTCCGTCATTTGAGGCATGGCGGCGGTGATTGGCTTGGCGAAAGTGGGAAAGGTTCCGGTGGACTGCTTTTGCGACGGCGCGGTGCTGACGCGTTGAGGTCCGACCACCTGCGCCTTCGGGCGCTCCATGTGAACGGGATCGACCAGTGGCTTGGGCGTGGTGCACGCCGCAAGCATAAGCGGAAGCCCAGCGCAAACCGACAGTCCAGCCGCCTTCTTCAAGCTTCCCAAAGTCTTGCCCATTTCCGTTGTCCCGCCTGTCAAGAATCGTGCGTGTTTCGGACGCTGTCATACTGGCGTCCATCCTGCTGGAACTTGTATTCGTTTTCATGCAGAATGTGCAAACACAAAAATGCGCCGGAGACGAATGCATGGCAGGCAAACAGGGCGGGGAGAATGGGAGCCAGGAAAAACCTTCCGGCTTCGACCCTAAATCCGCCGATGCCTATATTCTACGCGATCCTCAAGCCTTCGCCATGAACATTGCCCGCGCCGTAGAAAACCTCGGCAAAGCAGCATCGGAATGGCTTGCGCCGCGTGAAAGCGGAGAAATTCCGCCGACCAACACAAGTCCGATGAGCGATCTGTTTCAAACGTTGTCGGATGTCGCGGAATACTGGATGGCCGAGCCGCAGCGTTCCATCGAGGCGCAGACGCATCTGCTTTCGAGCTATTTTGATATATGGCAGAAATCCCTGACGCAGTTCGCAAGCCAGCAGATGGGCGAAGCGCCGAAGCCATCGGAAAAGAAACAGGACAGGCGCTTTGCAGATGCCGACTGGCAGGCCAATCCGTTCTTCGATCTTTTGCAAAAACTGCATTCTGCCACTGCAAGCTGGGCGGAAACCATGGTCGTGCAGGCTGATGGCCTGAACGAGCGCACCCGGGAGAAGGCACGCTTCTATGTACGGCAAGTGATAGAGGCCATCTCCCCTGCCAATTTCACATTCACCAACCCGCAGGTGTTTCGTGAGACGGTGGCCACCAGCGGCGCCAATCTGGTCAAGGGTATGGCGCAGCTTGCCGAAGACATGGCGGCGGGCAAGGGCAACCTCAAACTGCGGCAGACGGATTACAGCAAATTCGTCATTGGGCAGAATGTGGCGATCACACCCGGCAAGGTGATTGCACGCAGCGATCTATGCGAGATCATTCAGTATGCCCCTTCCACCGAGAAAGTGTTCAAGCGCCCCCTGCTGATCATCCCTCCCTGGATCAACAAGTTCTACATTCTGGACCTCAACGCCCGAAAATCCTTCGTCAAATGGTGCGTCGATCAAGGTCACAGCGTCTTCATGGTGTCCTGGATCAACCCGGATGCGCGCCACGCGAAGAAAGGTTGGGAGAGCTACACGCATGAGGGCATAGACTTCGCGCTTGACGCCATCGAGCAGGCAACGGGCGAGAGCAAAGTCAATGCCATAGGGTACTGCATTGGCGGCACGCTTTTGGCATCGACGCTGGCTCTTCACGTACAGGAAAAGAACAAGCGCATCAGCACCGCAACTTTCCTTGCAGCACAAACGGATTTCACCCACGCGGGCGACCTGAAAATCTTCATCGACGAGGCGCAACTGGCGGCACTCGATGCACATATGAAAGCGGTGGGTTATCTGGACGGCGCGATCATGGCCAGCGTCTTCAATATGCTGAGGGCATCCGACCTGATCTGGCCCTATGTGGTCGATAATTATCTGCGCGGCGCGCAACCGCCGCCTTTCGATCTCCTCTACTGGAATTCCGATTCCACCCGCGTCGCGGCAGCCAACCACTCTTTCTATCTGCGCAATTGTTATCTGGAGAACAATCTGGCCGAAGGCCGGATGAAGGTGGATGGCAAGGTGATCAATCTCGCGGATATCAAAATCCCCGTCTACGACATGGCAACGCGGGAGGACCATATCGCACCGGCAAAGTCTGTATTTACCGGTGCTTCGCTTTTTGGTGGACCGGTGGAGTTTGTACTGGGCGCGTCCGGCCACATAGCCGGCGTCGTCAATCCGCCCGACGCCGAGAAGTATCAATTCTGGACAGGCACATCACCGAACGGTGATTTCGATGCCTGGCAGCAGGCAGCGACAGCGCACAAAGGTTCCTGGTGGCCGCATTGGCAAGGCTGGCTCGAAAAACAGAGCAGGCAGCGCAAGGTTGCCGCCCGTATACCCGGCGATGGAGCCCTGCCGCCGCTTTGCGACGCGCCCGGCACCTATGTTCTTGAATAAGCGTAAGCGCACGACGACACTGTGGACATGATCTTTGATTCTCCACTCATTCCCGCCACTCTGGTTGCCCGGTACAAGCGCTTCCTCTTCGATGCCATTCTGGAAGACGGCACGGCCATCACCGGCTCGTGCCCCAACACCGGCTCCATGAGAGGGCTGACGACGCCTGGGTCGCGCATTTGGATATCCGAGCATAACAGCCCTACCCGCAAATATCGCCACATGCTGGAACTGGTGGAGGCGGATAGCACGGTCGTTGGTATCAATACGGGAATGCCGAACCGATTGACAGAAGAGGCAATCCGCAACGAGCGAATCCCTTCGCTTCGCGGCTACACGACAATCAAGCGTGAACAGCGTTACGGCATCAACTCCCGCATCGATTTCCTGCTATCCGCTCCCGGTAGGCCGGACGCCTATGTCGAAGTGAAGAACGTGCATTTCATGCGCGAGCAGGGTCTGGCGGAATTTCCCGATACGGCCACCCTGCGCGGCGCAAAGCATCTGGAAGAGCTGGGCAATGCGGCGCAGGCCGGTCACCGTGCGGTGATGCTTTATCTGATACAACGGAACGATTGCGGGAGGATGCGAATCTGCGGCGATCTCGATCCGGTCTATGCAGCGGCATTTCAGCGGGCGATGGCGCGTGGTGTTGAAGCCTACGCCATCCGGTGCCATGTATCTTCACTGGAAATTGTGGCCAGAACCATTGTTGCAATAGACGGCGGCCACTCTGCTGCTTTATGAACGCAGATGCAAAATAGAAAGCGGTTCAATGGTTACTTATATCGATGCGGCATCGGCTCCCATGAAGAATACGGGCGTCATCCGCCTGTATAATTCTGAAGACTTCGAGGGCATGCGCAAGGCAAGCCAGCTGACGGCGCGCTGCCTGGACGAGCTGGCGAGCATCGTAAAGCCCGGTGTTACCACCAATGCCATCGACCGCTTCGTATTCGAATTCGGCGCGGATCACGGTGCCCTGCCCGCCACCTTGAATTATCGCGGTTACACGAAATCCGTCTGTACCTCCATCAATCATGTGGTCTGCCACGGCATTCCCGATGACAAGCCGCTGCGCGAGGGCGATGTCGTCAATATCGACGTGACCTATATTCTCGATGGCTGGTATGGCGATTCGAGCCGCATGTACCCCGTCGGCCAGATCAAGCGGGCAGCGGAACGGCTTCTGGAAGTTACCTATGAATGCCTGATGCGTGGCATCGCCGCCGTCAGACCCGGCGCTCGGACCGGCGCAATCGGCGCGGCCATTCAGACCTATGCGGAGGCCGAACGCTGCTCCGTGGTGACGGATTTCTGCGGCCATGGCGTGGGACGCCTTTTCCACGACACGCCGAACATCCTCCACTACGGCAAGGAAAGCGACGGGCCGGAAATCCGCGAAGGCATGATCTTCACCATCGAGCCGATGATCAATCTCGGCAAGCCGCACGTGAAGGTGCTTTCCGATGGCTGGACGGCGGTAACACGGGACCGTTCGCTTTCTGCGCAATACGAACATGCGGTTGGCGTGACCGCCACCGGTTGCGAGATCTTCACGCTTTCCCCGGGTGGCTTCGACCGCCCCGGCCTGCCGCCGCTTTAATTCGAAAGTCATCGCCACATGGCAAAACGCCCCTCTTCTCCGACCGAAAAAGCAACGTCGTTTCAGGAAGAGAACGGCGGCAACGATCTGTTCGAACCGATGGACGAGCGCGGTTACTTCGCTGAACCGCGTCCCCCGTCGAGAAAAACCAAGGCGGAGGAAGTGGCGTCTCCGGTTGGAGACATGGCGCATTATCACGGCCATCGCGAACGGTTGCGCGCCAAATATCGAGAGAACGGCGATGTGGCATTGGCCGACTATGAATTGCTGGAACTGTTGCTTTTCCGGCTTATTCCTAGACGCGACACAAAGCCGATTGCCAAGGCGCTGATCGCCCGCTTCGGCACACTTGGCGGGGTTTTGGGCGCACCGGTCGGGCTTCTCCAAGAAGTGAAAGGCGTGGGCGAAGCCGTGGCGCTGGACCTGAAGTTGATCGCATCCGTTTCACAACGCATGCTCAAAAGCGAAATTCGCAACAAGCAGGTGCTTGGCTCCTGGTCATCCGTCATCGATTACTGCCACGCCGCCATGGCGCACGAAACCCGCGAGCAGTTCCGAATTCTGTTTCTCGACAAGCGCAACGTATTGATTGCCGATGAGGTGCAGGGCCATGGCACCGTGGACCACACACCGGTTTATCCGCGTGAAGTGGTGCGGCGTGCATTGGAGCTTTCCTCAACTGCCATCATCCTCGTCCACAATCATCCGAGCGGCGACCCTACCCCATCTCGCGCCGATATAGAGATGACGAAGACCATCATCGATACGGCAAAGCCGCTGGGCATCGCCGTGCATGACCACATCATCATCGGCAAGGACGGGCATGTCAGCTTCAAGGGACTGCGGCTGATATAAAGCAGTGTCGGCATGTCGCTGGCATGCCGACCGGAAGAGTTGGAACCCTTCCATTTAAAATGAAGCGCTCAAGTGCCACTCCGTTTCATTTCAAAACATCTACCCGAAGTTTTCGAAGTCTATCGTTCGGTTGTCGGCACAACCGTAAGTGATGTCGTTAATTAAAAATCAATATCTCTAAATTAGTTTTTTCGAAAATAATAATATCCGTATTTCGGGGGAAAAGCATGGCACGACTGGCCAACATATTCCGCAATCGCTCGGGCTCATCGGCCGTCGAGTTCGCAATCATTGCGCCTGTCTTCATAATGGTTCTACTGACGATGATTGCTTACGGCATCTATCTTACCGCTGCCTATGCCGTGCAACAGGTGGCGGCAGACGCTGCGCGCACCGCCGTTGCTGGCCTCAGCACCAGCGAGAGGGAAACACTGGCGCGGAACTTCGTGAGCAAGAGTGCGCTGGACTACGCGTTTCTGGACAAGAAACGCATGAATGTGAGCGTGGGCAGCGATCCGGGCAATGCCAACCAGTTCACCGTGACCGTGGAATATGATGCGCGCAACCTGCCGATCTGGAGCCTCTACACCTATGCGCTTCCGGAAAAGACCATCAAGCGCTTCTCGACAATTCGGATCGGAGGGGTCTGACATGCGCAAGTTTCATGCACTCATGAAAACGATCCATAGCGACAGATCCGGCAACATTGCCATCATGGCGGGGGTCACCGCGCCGCTGATCGCAGGTATTCTCGCGCTCGGCGTCGACTATGGCTACCTGACCCTGCAAAAGCGGCAGTTGCAGCAAACCGCCGATCTTGCAGCTTTATCCGCCGCATCCGCAACCAACGTCGAAAACGCCGTGCTGCAGTATTTCCAGATGAATGGCAAAAATCTCGGCGTCAAAACCGCATCCGGTCTCTTGACGGAAAAAGGCGTCAAACCCTTCAATACCGAAACGGTCTTTTCCACAGTCGATGGCTATGCCGAAATCACCAAAGGCCACTACGAGCCGGACCTCAACGTGCCGGTAGGGCAGCGCTTCGTTAAAAACGGTGCGCAGACGAATGCGGTGAAGGTGAATATCGTGGAGAAAGGCCGCATTTTCTTTGCAGGAACATTCACGACAGCCCCGACCCTGTCTGCGGTAGGCACAGCTGCGTCACAGCGGCTGGCCTCGTTTTCGGTTGGGTCGCGCGTGGCAAGCATCAATAACGGCTTGCTCAACAACCTGCTCGGCGGTCTGTTAGGAACGAAGATCAATCTCAGCCTGATGGACTACAATGCTCTCGTCGCAGCCGATGTGAACGCCCTGCATATCATCGACGCACTGGCGCTTGACCTTAAATTGACCGCAGGCACCTACCGCGATGTGCTTCAAACGGACATTACCTACGGCCAGTTTCTCAACGCGCTTGGCAAGACGACCGGGTTGAAGCCGACCGTGACGGCCGCGCTGAAGATGCTGGAAAATGCGGCCAACAAAACCAACGTCAAACTCAAGCTGAACAAGCTTATTGCTCTCGATCCCGTACTGGACAAACCTATCGGTGCGGCTGAAAATCTAAAAGTTCAGGCGGGCGTTTTCGACCTCATCTCTGCCGCCGCGACCGCCGCCAATGGCGGCAAACAGATCGCCGTCGATGCGGGCGTCACCGTTCCGGGACTTGCCTCCACCAAAATCACGCTCGCCATCGGTGAGCCGCCTGTCGGCACGCCGCCACTTGCCACTGGCGCACCCGGCACCATCGTCCGAACCGCGCAGACACGTCTTTCCGTCGATGTAAGGGTGGATGGATTGAAGGCGTTGTTGAACACAGGCGTACATATTCCGCTTTATGTGGAAGTTGCGAACGCGGAAGCCAAGCTTGCCGACATTCGTTGTTCTGCCGGGAATATGGGCACCGTCGATGTGGAGGTGGTTCCGGGCATCGTCGAGATCGCCCTGGGCGACGTCGATACCAGTGCGTTCAACAATTTCGGCAAAGACCCACGAGTTACCAAAGCCACCCTCGTCAACGTGCTGAGTTTGGTGACGATCACCGGCACGGCCCATATCGATACGGCCAATCTGACCAAGACCAAACTGACCTTCCAGCAGACCGATATCAATCAGGGTCTGGTCAAGAACGTCTCGACCAAGGATGTCACGACCTCGCTCGTGAAATCGCTTCTGACCAATCTGGACCTGAGTATCAATCTGCCGCTGCTCAGCCTCGGCTCCCCCGGTCCTCTTCAGGCGGCCCTTGCAGAAACGCTGAGCGTTGCGACAGTTCCTATCGACAGCGTGCTCTATAACACGCTGATGCTGCTGGGTGTGAAGATTGGCGAGGCGGATGTCAGGGTAACGGATGTGCGGTGTATGCATCCGGCGCTGGTGCAGTGATGTGATTGGATGATCGAGAACCTTGAGATTTCCCTCATCCTAGGGCTTGTCCCTAGGATCTAATCACGGTTCTGCGGATGCGACGTCGCAGATCCTCGGGTCGAGCCCGAGGACGACGGAGGAGAGGTCGCGCCTCGACAGAGCCAAAGAGTTCGTCTCCATCTCAAACACAAAAGCCGCCGGATCACTCCGGCGGCTCACTTATTGTCTTTTACCAAACTCAGCCGTTCACGACAGCCAGACGCTTCTCATCGCGGCCGCTCTTCATGCGCTCGGACAACAGGAACGCCAGTTCCAGAGCCTGATCCGCATTGAGGCGTGGGTCGCAATGGGTGTGGTAACGGTCGGACAGCGAGTCGGCTGTAACGGCGCGTGCGCCGCCGGTGCATTCCGTTACGTCCTTGCCAGTCATTTCGATATGGATGCCGCCCGGATGGGTGCCTTCGGCGCGGTGGATCTGGAAGAAGCTTTCGACTTCCGACAGAATACGCTCGAACGGACGCGTCTTGTAGTGGTTGAGCGTGATTGTGTTGCCATGCATCGGATCACAGGACCAGACGACCTTGCGGCCTTCTTTTTCCACAGCCCGAATAAGCTTTGGCAGGCTGTCTGCAACCTTGTCGTGGCCGAAACGGCAGATCAGCGTCAGGCGACCAGCTTCGTTGGTCGGGTTCAGCGCATCGATCAGCTCGATCAGGTTGTCCGGCTGCAAGGATGGGCCGCACTTCAGACCGATCGGGTTCTTGATACCGCGGAAATACTCGACGTGCGCATGGTCCAGCTGGCGCGTACGGTCGCCGATCCACAGCATATGGCCGGAGGTGGCGTACCAGTCGCCGGAGGTCGAGTCGACGCGGGTCAACGCTTCTTCATAGCCGAGCAGCAGGGCTTCATGGCTGGTGAAGAAATCGGTCTCGCGCAGGCTCGGATTGTTTTCCGCAGTGATGCCGATGGCCTTCATGAAGTCCATGGTTTCAGAAATGCGGCTTGCGAGCTTGCGGTAACGATCTGCCTGGGGTGAATCCTTGATGAAGCCGAGCATCCACTGATGCACGTTCTCAAGGTTCGCATAACCACCCATGGCGAAAGCGCGCAGCAGGTTCAGCGTTGCAGCGGACTGGCGATATGCGTCCAGCTGGCGCGTACGGTCGCCGATCCACAGCATGTGGCCCGATGTGGCATACCAGTCGCCGGAGGTGGAATCGATGCGGGTCAACGCTTCTTCATAGCCGAGCAGCAAAGCT
>JAAIGE0100530449.1_pt1 | contig 12492 bp, 11 predicted proteins | sample 6487951 | NCBI WGS metagenome assembly JAAIGE01 (sample SAMN13974128, study PRJNA590717) | phyllosphere metagenome | biome: tomato field; feature: multiple bacterial spot infested tomato fields; material: tomato leaves; isolation source: leaves from tomato fields | host: Solanum lycopersicum ... | reverse complement strand
GTCAACGAGACCCGAGCCGACCACATCGTGACGGTCGAGGACCCGATCGAGTTCATGCACGACCACAAGAAGGCGATCATCAACCAGCGCGAGGTCGGGGCGGACACGCACTCGTTCGCCGCCGCGCTGAAGCACGTGCTGCGGCAGGACCCCGACGTCATCCTGATCGGTGAGCTCCGCGACCTCGAGACCATCTCCGTCGCGCTCACCGCGGCCGAGACCGGCCACCTCGTCTTCGCGACGCTCCACACGCAGAGCGCTCCGGGCACCATCGACCGCGTCATCGACGTGTTCCCGCCGCACCAGCAGGGGCAGATCCGCACCCAACTCGCGGCGACGCTCGAGGGGGTCGTCTGCCAGACGCTCGTGCCGAAGGCGAACGGCACCGGCCGGGTCGTCGCCACCGAGATCATGCGCACGACGCCGGCGATCGCGAACCTGGTGCGCGAGGGCAAGACGTACCAGATCACCTCGGCGATGCAGGCCGGCCGAGACGCCGGGATGCACACGATGGACCAGGACCTGGCCGAGCTGGTCAACGTCGGCACCGTCACCCGGGCTGCGGCGATGGAGAAGGTGCACGACGAGGACGGCTTCGACCGGCTCGTCCAGCGCGTCGAGTCGCCCTCCGACTCGTCCGCCGCCGCGATCGCCGCATCCGAGATCGACTTCGGCGACAAGTACTCCGGAGGCCACTGATGTCGCTCGCGTTCGACTACCGGGGCCGCGACGGCGCCGGCAAGCTCGTCAAGGGTCGGCTCGACGCCGCGTCCGAGGGTGCGGTCGTCCAGCGCCTGCGCGGCATGGGCGTCTCGCCGATCGCCATCACCGAGGCGAAGCCCGGCACCGGGCTGCAGACCGAGATCAAGATCCCGGGGCTCGAGAAGGGCGTCGGGCTCAAGGACCTCGCGATCATGTCGCGCCAGGCCTCGACGATGCTCTCGTCCGGGCTCTCGCTCCTGCGTGCGCTGACGATCCTGGCGGGCCAGACCGAGAACAAGAAGCTCAAGGAGATCCTCGGCAAGGTGCGGGACGACGTCGAGCGCGGCGTCTCGTTCTCGGACGCCGTCGCGAAGTACCCGGTCGACTTCCCGCCGATCATGATCAACATGATCCGCGCGGGGGAGACCGGCGGATTCCTCGACCAGGCGATGGACTCGATCGCGACGAACTTCGAGAAGGAGCACAAGCTCCGGTCGACGATCAAGTCGGCCATGACCTACCCGGTCGTGGTGCTCGTGATGTCGCTGCTGGCAGTCGTCGTCATGCTCGTCTTCATCGTGCCGATCTTCCAGGACATGTTCGCGTCGCTCGGAGGGCAGCTGCCGTTGCCGACCCGGATCCTCGTGCAGCTCTCGCACGCGATGCGCTGGGCCGGACCGATCCTGGCGGTACTCGTCGTCGTCGGGTGGCTCTGGTACCGGGGGAACAAGAACACGGACCGCTTCCGGGCGTTCCGGGACCCGATCCTGCTGCGGATGCCGGTGTTCGGGCAGTTGACGAAGAAGATCGTCATCGCCCGGTTCGCCCGGAACTTCTCGAACATGATCGGGGCCGGCGTCCCCATCCTGCAGGCATTGAAGATCGTCGGAGAAGTATCCAACAACTTCGTCGTGCAGAAAGCGCTCGACCGGGTCGCGGAAAGCGTCCGGAAAGGCGAATCGATCGCCGAGCCGCTGGCAAAGGAGAACGTCTTCCCGCCGATGGTCGCGCAGATGATCGCGGTGGGCGAGGACGCCGGTTCGCTCGAGGTCATGCTGGAGAAGATCGCAATCTTCTACGACTCCGAGGTGGAATCGACCACGGAATCCCTGACGTCGCTCATCGAGCCGTTGCTCATCGCATTCCTCGGCGTCGTGGTCGGCGGCATGATCGTCGCGCTCTACCTGCCGATCTTCCAGATCTCCTCGCTCGTCAAGTAACTCGACGGCGCACGCCCTCCGTTCGGGGGTCGGTCAGGAATTCCGCACCCCCGGTACTGGGGGCATTTCGCAGCACGGATCACCCCCGTTCTCGGGATTATGCCCGGAAAGTGCCGTCAATACGCTTGCCAGCGGCGGCGGAGCAGTCTGCGGCACAACCCCCATCGCATTCCCGAGAAGAACGGAACCACCATGTACTTCGCTCTCATGGGCAAGCTCGACGCTCGCCGCAAGGGCCTCCTCGAGGACAAGGAGAAGGGCTTCACGCTCATCGAACTCCTGGTCGTCGTGATCATCATCGGCATCCTCGCCGCGATCGCCATCCCGGTGTACCTGAACGTGCAGAACAACGCGAAGGACGCGTCGGTGAAGTCCGACCTGGCGAACGCGAAGACGGCGGTCATCGCGTTCCAGACGGACAAGAACGGAACGCTGCCGACCAAGGCGCAGTTCGACGACGGCACGACGATGCAGCCCTACGGCTACACGCAGAGCTCTGGCACGAAGTTCACCTACGCGCCCGCCGCTACCGGCACGTCGTTCTCGATCTGCGCGACTGGCGACACGAAGACCGCCTTCACCATCACGGACACCACTGCTGCGGCCAAGGGCGGCAGCTGCTAGTCCCTTGAGCGCGAGGGGGCGACCCGTCCGTGGGCGGGTCGCCCCCTCCGTCGCACCGACCACCACCGAGGAGGTGACCGTGATCCGCAACCTGCAGCGCGTCCTGCGCCCGGTCGACCCGACGACCCGTGAGGCGGGCCTCTCGGTCATCGAGGTCATGGTCGCCATGATGGTCTTCGCCGTGATGAGCGTCGGGATCGCCTACGGCATCGCGAACACCCTCCAGCTCACCCAGACGAGCCGTGGCCGCGAGACCGCGGTGGCGCTCGCCTCGCAGGACATCGACTCGATGCGGCAGACGGCCGCCGCGACGACCGCCGGCATCTTCAAGGTCATCAGCAAGGACGGGGCGGTCAACACGAAGACCCTCGGCGGCGTGACCTACCAGATCGACCGGTCGGTGCGGTGGGTGCAGAGCGACGGTGCGAGCGGTGCGTGCGGCACCTCGAACGGCAAGCTCGCGTACAAGAGCGTCGTCGCGACGGTGTCCTGGCCGAACGCCCGCGGCGGTAGGTCCTCCACGTCGATGACCTCGGCGATCGCCCCGAGCGACGCCGTCACGGACCCGGGCTACGGCACCGTGATCGTCTCGGTCGCGAACGCGTCCGGTGCGCCGTTCGCCGGCGTGACCGTCTCGTTGACGCCGATCTCGGGCAGCGGCGCCGTCGCACCGAGCACCTCCCCGCTGCCGACCGACTCCCAGGGCTGCTCGTACGCGGTGAACGTGGCGCCGGGTGACTACACCGTCACCGCCAGCGTCGCGGGCGGCATCGACACCGACCAGAAGCAGCCCTCCCAGCAGACCCCGATCACCGTTGCCGCCGGCGCGAGCGCCCCCGTCCCGTTCGTCTACGACCGCGCGAGCCGACTGACGCTCGGGTACGCGCAGTCCTACGGGGCGACGCTCCCCACGAACATGCCCACCGTGCTCTCGAGCACCGGCGGCGGGCTCGACACGGTGACGCCCTGGGACACGACGAGCACGACGCTCGCGATCACCTCGACCTCGACGCCCTCGCTCCCGGTCTTCCCCTTCACCTCCGGGTACACGGCCTACGCCGGCCCCTACTCGAACAGCCCGAACGCCAGGGTCAACTGCCTCAGCCCGAGCCCCGCCGCGTGGACCACGCCCAACGCGGACGGAGCGGTCGGAGCCACCCTCGACGTGATCACGACGAGCGCGGGTGAGCCCTCGAGCGGTTCCGTGCGCATGGGTGTCGCGACGGTCAAGGGCGTCAAGGGGCGCTACGTCACCGCGGTCTCCTCCGCGAACCCCGGTCCGGGCGATCCGGGCTGCGCAGCGGGCATGACGATGAAGTTCCCGGTGTCGTCCGCGGACACCGCCACCATCGCCCTGCCCTTCGGCACGTGGACCATCTCGTCCGGCACGACGTTCGGGTCGACGTCGCGCAACGAGATCGCCACGAACGCCTCCAACGTCGCGCCGGTCACGCCCGGGACGGTCAACAGGAAGACCGCGCTCATCGTCATCAGCTACGACAACACGCTCACCCTCGACCCGCGCGGGCAGACCTCGTGATGCGGGTGCTCCGTCGCTTCCGGCACGAGGACGACGGCGTCGGGCTCATGGAACTCATCGTCGCGATGAGCATCTCGATGGTGATCCTCGTCGCGGTCGGGGGCTTCTTCACCGCGACGCTGCGTGCCGGGTCGACGAACACCCGGTCCGACCAGAACGCGCGATCGGCGTCGGTCGTGATGAACTCGCTCACCCGCTACGTGCACGCGGCGAGCCTGCTGCCGAAGGCGGACGGTACCTACGCGTCCGCGGTGACCCAGGCCGACGGTTCGAGGATGACGTTCACCGCCTTCGTGAACCTCGACGGCAACGCAACCGACGTCCCGGTGCAGGTGCGGTACTCGCTCAACGGGGCGAAGGGCATCGTGCTCGACCGGTGGACGGGCACCACGACGAAGGGCTTCACGACCTTCCCCCCACCGACGCAGCCGCCCACCACCTCGACGGTCCTCGGCGGAGCGGTGTCCTCCCCGACCGGGGACGGCGACCCGCTCTTCACCTACCTCGGTGCGAACGGGACTCCGCTGCCGACCCTCGCCGACGGTTCCCTGGCCACGACGCAGCTCGGAGCGGTCCGCGCCGTCCGCGTGAACCTCGAGCTCGGAGCCCCCACGGCGGACACCCCGGGCAACACCCACATCCAGAACACGCTGTACCTCTTCAACGTGGCGTACGGCACGAACTCCGGAGCGACACCGTGATCGGCCGGATCAGCGCTGCCCTCCGCCGCGCGCACGGGGACGAACGGGGCATGGCCCTGGCGAACGTCGTGATCTTCGGCACGGTCATGCTCATGCTCGTCGCGACGATGGTCGCGGTGTCCACCTCGGGGGCGGTGAAGTCGGCGACGGACCGGAACTTCCAGAACGCCATGGCCGCGGCGTACGCCGGCCTGGCCGACTACCAGTCGAAGCTGTCCAACGACAACGGCTACGCGCTCTACGGCAACGCGGCAGCCCAGTTCAGCAAGACGAGCGGGTCGACGTTCACCGGCGACGACAAGAACACCGCCTTCACCAGCAGCGGCTCGCAGTGGGCGTCCGTCGTGGGCTCCACGGACCAGTTCTTCCGGTACGAGGTCGACAACGCCGACTACTCGTCGAAGGGCGTGCTCCGGGTCCGCGTCACGGGGAAGTCCGGCGGGAGCGTCCGGTCGCTCGTGGCGAACCTCAAGGGCGACGGCTTCATCAACTACCTGTACTTCACGAACTACGAGTCGTCGAGTCCGTCGATCTCCGGCAGTGACTGCACGACCGCCTACCAGTGGCAGGGAGGCGTGTCGAACAGGTGCCAGGCCGTGCAGTTCGCCGGGACCGACGTCCTCAACGGCCCGATCCGGACGAACGACGTCTTCACGGCGGCGTGCGCGACGACCTTCAACGGCAGCGTCGAGCAGCACGACACGCGGGTGCGTCCGTCCAGCGGGACCTGCAGCGGCCAGTTCCTCGGTGGTGACCCGTCACCCGTGCCGTACCTGGGGCTTCCGGCGCTGAACTCGAACATGTCCCAGGAGACCCGCGTCGACATCCCCGCCACCGTCCCGCGTCCCGGCTGCCTGTACACGGGCCCGACCCGGGTGGCCTTCCTCGGAGGCGGCAAGATGACGGTCTGGTCGCCGTGGTCGAAGGCGACGCAGATCCGGGTGGACAGCCAGTCCGGCGAGGTGTCCGCGAGCGCGGACACCGCGAAGGCAGCGTCGCTCTGCGGGTCGATCGACGCCCTGCAGAGCCAGGGCGGCGCGACGATCCCCACGCTGCCCGCGAACCTCGTGTACGTGCAGGACGTCCCGTCGGCGACGAACAACGTGAACACCTGGTCGGGGACCTTCCCGTCGAAGTACACCAACACCTACTGCACGACGACGGTCACGGTCGGGGCGAACGGCCGGGCGACGACGAAGGCGAACCAGCCGTTCAGCAACGGCATGGGCTACCCGGCCGCAGGGGAGTGGGTGAACGGCCGCAGCGCCGGCCGCAACAACACGACGCAGGCCGGTTCCGCGCCGGACACCTACTCGTGCACCGCCGGCGACGTCTTCGTCAGCGGGCCGTTCGCCGGCGCGATGACGATCGCCTCGTCGGGCACGATCTGGGCGACCGGCAGCGTGACGTACGCCGACCCCACCACCGACATCCTCGGCCTCGTCGGCCAGAACGCGGTCGAGGTGTACAACCCGACCAAGTGCACCTCGTACGCGTCCGACGGCACCGCCTGCAACAACTCGGGGATCGCCCTGCTGAACCGCTCGACCGGGGACGGCATCACCATCAGCGGTGCCATCGCCAGCAACGCCGGGACGTTCTGGAACCAGAACTACGACGTCGGACCGAAGCTCGGCGTGCTCAAAGTCGTCGGCTCCATAGCGCAGAACTGGCGCGGACCGGTCGCGACCACCGGGAACACCGGCTTCTCGAAGAACTACGTGTACGACCAGCGGCTGCTCACCACCGCCCCGCCGAAGTTCCTGCAGCCCGTCTCGACCTCGTACGGCGTGACGACGCAGGTCGAGGTGCAGTCCGCGTACCAGGTCGACGGTGCGTGCGCGAGGACGAGCACGGGAGCCTGCCGGTGAGCGCCGCCTGGGTCCTCGCCGCCCTGGCCGGTGTGCTCGGTCTGGCGATCGGCTCCTTCCTCAACGTCGTCGTGCACCGTGTCCCCGCCGGGATCTCCGTCGTCGCGCCGGCGAGCGCGTGCCCGCGGTGCGACCACCCGATCCGCAGGCGGGACAACGTCCCGGTCCTCTCGTGGATGCTGCTGCGCGCGCGGTGCCGCGACTGCGCCGCTCCCATCTCGGCCCGCTACCCCGCGGTCGAGGGCGCGACCGCGGTCCTGTTCGTGCTCGTCGCCCTCGTCGTCCCCCAGCCGCTCGGCGCCACCACCGTCGGCGAGGCCCTCGGTCGGACCGTGATGCTCGCCGCTCTCCTGTTCCTGATGGCGGTGAGCGTCGCGCTCTCGCTGATCGACCTCGACACGCACCGGCTGCCGAACGCCGTCGTCTACCCGGCTGCCGTCGTGCTGCTGGTGCTCCTCGGCGCGGTGTCCGCGGTGTCCGGGGACTGGGGCGCCCTGCTGCGCGGTCTCCTCGGCGCCGTCGTGCTCGGTGGTGCGTACCTGGTCCTGGCGCTCGCGGTCCCCGGGGGGATGGGGCTCGGCGACGTCAAGCTCGCCGTGGTCCTCGGCCTCGTGCTCGCGTACCTCGGATGGGGACCCCTCGCAGTGGGAGCTTTCGGCGGCTTCCTCGTCGGCGGTACGGTCGCGATCGCACTCGTCGCCGTCGGTCGCGCACGGATGGGCAGCGGAGTCCCCTTCGGGCCGTCGATGCTCGTCGGCGCCTGGATCGGCATCGTCCTCGGCGCACCCCTCTGGTCGGCCTACCTCGGGCTCCTCGGCCTCTCCTGACCCTCAACGAAAGCAGCACCATGGGAAAGAGCATCGTCGGCGTCGACATCGCCGCGTCGTCGATCCGCGCGGTCGAGGTCGGGGACGCCGACCGTGACCGCCCCGTCGTCCTCCGGGTCGCCGAGGTGCCGACACCCGAGGGTGCGGTCAGCCGCGGCGAGGTGCTCGAGCCGAACACGGTGGGGGCCGCGCTGCGGCAGCTCTGGTCGGTCGGCAGGTTCCGGTCGCGCGACGTCGTCCTCGGCATGGGCAACCAGCGGGTCCTCTCGCGTGACCTCACCGTGCCGCACGCTCCGCTCGCGCAGATCCGCGAGAGCCTCCCGTTCCACGTGCAGGACATGCTGCCGGTCCCGGTGGGGGACGCGATCCTCGACTTCTACCCGGTCAGCGAGGGTGTCGACGAGACCGGTCCGGTGATCAAGGGCCTCCTGGTCGCGGCGATCAAGGACGCCGTGCTCGCCAACGTGCGCGCCGTGCGGCTCGCGGGCCTCAACCCCGTCGGTGTCGACCTCATCCCGTTCGCGCTCACCCGGGTCCTGAGCCCGACGCAGGCGCAGCACGGCACCATCGCGATCATCCAGGTCGGTGCGGACACCACGAGCGTCGTGCTCGCCACGGACGGTGTGCCGCAGTTCGTGCGGATCATCCCGTCCGGCGGTGACGACATCACCCGGTCGCTCGCCGGTCGACTCGACATCCCCTTCGCCCAGGCCGAGGCGGTGAAGCGGCACTTCGGCATCGGACCGGGGGCCCGCACACCGGACGACGTCCGCGCCGTCGCGGCGGTGTTCGACACGGTGAACGAACTCGTGACGAGCCTCCGCAACACCATCAACTACTACGTCAACACCCGTCCGGACGAGGTCGTCGCCGGGATCGCACTCGTGGGCGGCGGCGCGCAGCTCATCGGGCTGCGCGAGGCACTCGCCGACACGACACACCTGCCGGTCTCGACCCCCTCCGCCTTCCGCGGTGCGGGCTTCGGGCGGGCGGTGCGCGAGGAGGACGTCCTCGCGCACGGCGACTCGGTGGCGGTCGCGTACGGACTCGCGGTGGGGAGCAAGGCAGCATGACCAGCACAGAGGAACGCACGGACGCGACGCAGGGTCGTCGGGGTCGGGCAGGCCGTCGAGCGGCTGCGGACTCGACCGCGGGGCGCACGCCCCGTGTAGACCTCCTGCCCGCGGAGGTCTACGTCGAGCGTCGGCAGCGCGCGGTCACGCGTCGCGCCTGGCTCGGTGTCGTGGTGGCGGCAGCCGCCGTCGTGCTCGCGAGCGGTGGGGCGATGGCGCACCAGATGGCCACGGCGGCGGCGCTGACCGCGGCGCAGGGTGAGACCACGACGCTCCTCGCCCAGCAGCAGCGGTACGCGGAACTGCGTGCGGCAGAACGCGACACCGACCTCCTCGACTCCGCCCGCGCCGTCGGCGGGTCGACGGAGGTCGACTGGGACGGCACGCTCGGCGGCATCCGGGACGTCCTGCCGGCAGACCTCGCGATCAGCGGGATGACCATCGCGTCCGCGACCGTGACGGAGCCGTTCGGGCAGCCAGCGGACGCAGGACCCACGCCGAGGGTCGCCACCCTCACGCTGACCGCCCGGTCGACGACGATCCCGTCCGTCCCGGACTGGACCTCGCGCCTGTCCGGGACCACCGGCTACCTGGACTCGTCGATCTCGTCGATCTCGTACGACGAGGACCGCGGCGAGTACACCTCCGTGATCGAGCTCGAGCTCGACGCGCGGGCCTACGACGGCAAGTACGACAAGGACGCCGACCGATGACGAAGCACCACCTGTCCCTCGTGATCGCGCTCGTGGTCTGCGCGGTCGTCCTGGCCGGGGGCTGGTTCCTCGGTGTACAGCCGCAACTCGCGGCGGCGTCGTCGAACCAGGCGCAGCAGAGCACCATCGACGCGACGAACGACAAGAACCGTGCGGAGCTCACGCGGCTCGCCGCGGCGTTCGCCGGACTCGACGCCACGAAGGCCGAACTGGCGCAGCTCCGGGCATCGGTGCCGTCGACGACGGACAGCGAGTCCTTCGTCCGGCAGATCGACGCGAACGCCGCCGCGGCCGGCGTCCAGGTCACGAACGTCACCATCGGGGACGCCACCGCCTACGCCCCCGCCACCGAGCCCACGGCGGAGACGACGGCATCCGCGGCGCCGTCCGCGGCCGCGACCTCGAGCACCGACGAGGACGTGCCCTCGGCGCAGCCGGCGACCGACCCTGCGGTCACCGACGCGAACTTCTCGCTCGTCCCCGTGACGGTGGCGGTGCAGGGGTCGTACGACCAGGCGCTCGCGTTCACGAAGGCGATGCAGTCCGGGTCGCGGCTCTTCCTGGTCTCCGGCATCGCGGCCGCGAGCGAGGAGGAGGACGACGCGCCCCCGATGGAGTCGCAGTCCTGGTCGCTCTCCGGATCGGTCTACGTCTTCACGGACACCTCGTCGACGGCCTCGGCGAACGGCTGACACCCCCTCCGCAGAGCCCCCCGCGAAGTGGGTGCGACACGCCACGCCGCACCCACTTCCGCGACACCCGTCGGTGTGCCTACGATGCTCCCGACGCCGCACTCGCGGCTGCTCACACCCCTCTCGGACGGTCGCCTCAGGACGGCCGTTCCTCGTCGTGCCCGGAGTCGCGCGTGTTGGTCGGAATCGTGGAGTTCCTCGGCTGGTTCGGAGCCGTAACCGTTCTCGCAGGTTACCTGCTGTTCTCACTGGGCAAGATCCCGAACGGGCCGCTCTACCAGTCCCTCAACCTGGTCGGCGGCCTCTCCGTCGCCGTCAACGTCGCTGCGCACCACGCGATCCCGTCGACGATCGTGAACGGCATCTGGGCGGTCATCGCGGTGGTCGTCCTGGTCAGGATGGGCCGCGCACGTCGGGCCGCCCGGAACCAGGCTTCGGCCCTGCCGAGCGCGTCGGCCCTGCCGACGGCGCCGGTCCTGCACAGCGAGCCGCCGACGACGACGGCGGTCCTGCCGGTCGTCGGGCCGGCCCTGCGCGACCACGAGGCGGAGCCGGGGGAGCGCGACCGCGGCGAGTCGCGCCTCCAGGACGGCACAGTGACGGCCCCCGTCGCTCCCATGACGGAGTCCGTCCCCGTCATCACGGCGACCATCGCGCTCGCGCTCGTCGCGGCCGCGCAGCACCAGGCGACCCAGGGCGGCCCCGCGCAGCACCACGTGGCTCAGGACGACTCGGCGCAGCACCAGGCGACCCAGGACGACTCCGCGCAGCACCAGGCGACCCAGGGCAGCCCCGCAGCGCAGGGACCCCAGCACGCGCAGGAGCACGCCGCACGGTGACGTGACGGCGCCGCAACCCGCCACCCAGGGTGCCCGGCAGTAGCATCGAGCCATGTCCCGGTGGCTGATCGCGACGATGACGTCGGTCCTCTTCATCGCGCTCGTCATCGCGGTGACGGGCTTCGAAGCCCTGCTCGCCGACGTCGAGGCGATCCCGCAGCCGGACGCGAGTCCCTACCTCGGCCCCACGATGGTGGTCGCGGCGGCCGCGGTCGTGTTCCTCGCCACCGCCGCGGGCATCCGCGAGGGCAACCCGGGCGTCACCGGGCTCGTCGCCGCTGCCGGTACGTACCTCGTCATGCTCGGCACGGGTGCGATCGGGTACTCGATGACGCGGGGCGACGGTACCGAGCTCCTCGTGTTCCCGGCGGGGTCCGCGTTGAGCCCGTTCGTCGTGGGGTCCGTCGTCGTGGCGCTGCTCTGCGTCGTCGGCGGCGTCTCCGCCGCCCGCTACCAGGCCCGGCAGCGTCCGGCGGGCGCGACCCCCGGCGTGGAGGGCGACCGCCGCTAGGAGTCACCCGCGCGCTCGGCGCCCCCCGGCTGTCGCGCGCCGTGCATGCGTGCGCCTCCGACCCCGCTCCGACTCCGGCCCGCGCTCCACAGCGCCGGCCACAGCCCCGGTCCCGCGGCGCCGGTCGGCGGTAGGATCCGGGGGCACGCAACAGGCACGACGGGGGACGCATGACCGACCATGAGCCGGACGGGTGGGCACGTGTCCCGCACGTCGACACGATCCGCGGGACGCAGGAAGCACCGGTCCCGGCGGCCGTCCCCGTTGCACGACGGCCTCGTCGCCGGATGCGCCGCGGCGCACTGGTCGGGATCATCGCCGGCGGTGCCGCCGTGGTCCTGCTGCTCGCGACGGGGGTCGTCGGGTACGCGCTCCAGTCCTCCTCGCACTCGGCCGACCGGCCGGTGCGGGCCTTCCTCGACGACCTGACCGCCGGTCACGTCGACGACGCGCTGCGTCTGGCGGGTGTCGACCACGACGACGAGGACGTCCTGCTCACCGACGCCGCCTACGCGAAGGCGACCGACCGGGTCACCGGGTACCGCATCGCGGCGACGCGCACCGACGGCGACACCGCGACCGTGCGTGCCTACCTCCGTCAGGGCGGCCGGGACGTCGCCTCCACCTTCACGCTCGACCGCACGGCGACCGACTGGGGGGTCTTCCCGGTGTGGGAGCTCGAGGCCCCCGACCTCGGCCGGGTGCAGGTCTCGGTGCGCGGCCCCGGCGGGACCCCGGTCGAGGTCGCCGGCCAGCGTGTCCGGACGTCCGACGACGGCATCGCGAACCTGACCGCGCTGCCCGGGACGTACGACGTGACCGTCGACGGCGGGAAGTGGTTCACGGCAGAGCGCGCCTCCGCTCGTGTCCCCGGGTTCAGCGGGACCGGTTCGGTGCCGGTGTCCTTGACGACGGAGCTCACCGACGACGGCAAGCAGGCCGCGGAGCAGGCGGTCGACCGCTGGGTGGACGGCTGCATCGCCTCCACCGACCCCGCCCCCGCGGGCTGCAGCTTCTACGCCTACGGCGAGGACCCGGCGTACACCTACACCAACCAGAAGTGGACGCTCGAGCAGCGCCCGGAGGTCACGGTCGGCGGGTGGCTGTCGCGCGGGTGGACGATCTCGACGACGACGCTCGGCCGCGCCACCTTCACCGCGGACATCTCCGGACCGGACG
>JAAIGE0101261797.1_pt1 | contig 12497 bp, 10 predicted proteins | sample 6487951 | NCBI WGS metagenome assembly JAAIGE01 (sample SAMN13974128, study PRJNA590717) | phyllosphere metagenome | biome: tomato field; feature: multiple bacterial spot infested tomato fields; material: tomato leaves; isolation source: leaves from tomato fields | host: Solanum lycopersicum ... | reverse complement strand
GGGCTGCGCGGCAATCAGGTTCTGCATCACCGCGTCAATATTCTCAAGCCCCTGCAGAAAATCGGGTTCATTGGCAATACCGTGATCGACCGCTACGTCCAGACAGCGGCCGTGACGGAATAACCGCTTCATGCGTGCCTTACTGCTCGCTGACATGCTGTGCCTCCTGCTGCATCACCGTAGGGTAGAGGCCATGCAGGCCGTGAAAACGCGCCAGCGACGCGCAGCAGCGCTGCAGCTGCTGTACCCGCTGCCGCTCGCTCCAGCCCAGCGTCTGCGCCATCAGCAGCGAGATCTCCTGAATGAGCGGCGGGGTCAGCTCGCCGCCGATCGCCAGCGACGTGCGGCGCACCAGCAGATCTTCCAGCTGGCACACCTGCTCATGCTCTGTCAGATAGCGCAGTTCCGTGGCGCTGTAATCGGCGTGGTGATGCAGCGGACGGTCGTCATCGCGCAGCAGCGACAGCAGCGGTAAGGCGCGGCTGCCGTAACGTTTTACCAGCTGCGTGACGCGCGGCAGCGGCAGCGCATGCTGCTGCGCCAGCTGGGCGATCCAGGCGGGCTGGGCCGCCGGAGCAGGGAAGTCGCGCCCGCCGCCAATCGCTAAATCAGTGGTGGAAACATGGCGCTTTTCGCCCAGCAGCCGCAGAACGCGATCGGCCGCCTCTTCACCGAAGCGGCGAAAAGTGGTCCACTTACCACCTACCAGACAGAGCGTGCTCCAGGCGCGGGTGGGATCGGGCGGCAGCATCACCAGCGAGTGGTTACGTGATATCTGACCGCTCAGCTTTGCATCACTGGCAGGCAGCGGACGTACGCCGCAAAAGGTGTAGACCACGGCGGACTCCGGCACCACCACCTCAGGAAAGACAAAGCGCAGCGACTCAAGAATATACGCTTTCTCGGCTGCCTCGCAGACCACGTTATCGGGATCGTCAACGCGGATATCCGTTGAGCCGGCCAGGACTTTACCTCCCCACGGATAGAGGATGCAGACGCGCCCCTCCTGATTCTCGAAGTAGACCATTTCACCATCAAGCATGCGCAGCAGCTCCGGATGATCGAGGATCAGATGTGACCCTTTGGTGCCGCCAATCAGTTTCTGCCGGGCGCTTTTGGGCGCGATCTGCTGGTTAAGCTGATCAATCCATGCGCCGCCGGCATTGACCAGCACGTGTGGCTGCAGGCGAAACTGCTCTCCGCTCAGCGTATCTTTCAGCGTGACGCTCTCACCGTCGCTGCTGATTAACTGCATATAATTCAGCGCCAGCGCGTCGCTGCAGGCGCGCTCCGCATCCTCCACCAGCTCAAGCCCCAGCCGTTCAGGGGCGCTGATCCACGCATCATAGTAGCTGGCGCTATATTTCACCCACGGCGCAAAGCCCGGCCAGCGATCGCGGGTTGCCGCCTCGCTTCGTACCTGATGTTTAGGCATGGAGCCATACTGGCGCGTATAGAGGTCATACAGGCTGAGGCCGGTTTTGATCAGCAGCGCACCGCGCCGGGCAGGTTTGTCACTGAGGCGCAGAAACCGTCGCGTGGCGTTGACCATGCCGCCGCCGAAGGTTTCCACCGGCACCGTCGTCCGCAGCGGGAAAACATAGTGCGACGCGTTTTTCAGCAGCCGGTCGCGCTCGATCACAGACTCTTTAACCAGACCAAACTCACCGGTTTCAAGATAGCGCAGGCCGCCATGGATCATGCGCGACAGGGCACCACTTGCCGCCTGACACCAGTCATCGCGCTCCACCAGAATAGCCGGGATGCCCTGAAGGGCCAGTTCGCGAAAGGTACTGATGCCGTTTATGCCGCCTCCGGCAATCAGGACCGGTGTAATCTGACGCTGGCGCAGCCTGTCGAGACGCTCATTACGGGTTAACACAGTAGCCATAGCACGCTCCCTGACGGTGAAGGCTTATCCGTCAAAGGTATAGGAGTGCGCAGCCAAAACGGCAAACCCGCTTACTCAGGATGTGACTCTGTTCACTTACACCACGAATGGGCATGTGGGGTGGGCCGGGGGCGGATATACTATGCGCACCGCTTTTGGTTCTGAGGAATAAGGATTATTCATGCGACGCCGCGTTATGGCTACATTTTTGCTGTTTATCGCCACTTCCGCTGCTGCCCGGGCACCGGATAACATTATTGAGCCGCTGATGGCGCGCTTTGCGGTCCCCGGCATGGCGGTTGCCGTGCTGAACAAGGGCCAGACGACCTTTTATAGTTACGGTGTCACTTCAACCGATCGCGGAGAGCCGGTCACCTCCCGCACGCTGTTTGAGATCGGCTCGCTCAGTAAAACCTTTACCGCCACGCTCGCCAGCTACGCCGTACAGCAGCATAAAATGCAGCTTCGCGACAGCGCCAGCCAGTGGCTGCCTGCTCTGCAGGGCAGCGCGCTCGATCGCGTTAAGCTGCTGAACCTGGCGACGCATACCAGCGGCATGCCGCTGTTTGTGCCGGAGGAGGTCACGGATAGCGCGCAGCTGATGCAATGGTATAAGGCATGGCAGCCTGAGGCAGAACCGGGAACAGAGCGCGTCTATTCAAACCTCGGTATTGGTATGCTCGGCATGATAGCGGCGAAGAGCCTGAATATGTCATTTATGCGCGCAATGGAGTCGATGCTGCTGCCGGCGATGGGAATGCATCGTACTTTTCTTCAGGTGCCGCCGCGCGCCATGCCGGATTACGCGCAGGGCTACGATAAACAGAACCGGCCGGTACGCGTGACGCCCGGGCCGCTGGATGCAGAAGCGTATGGGCTGAAATCAACGTCAGAAGATCTGATTCGCTGGATCGGCATTCAGATGGGAGAGATTAACGTGGTACCTGCCTGGCGGCAGGCGGTGGCTGCCACCCATCAGGGCTATTTTCGCACGGCGGCATTTACGCAGGCGATGATGTGGGAGTACTACCCGCTGCCTGTTACTCAGCAGCAGCTGGTGGCGGGGAACAGCAGCAAAATCATACTTAACGGTATGCGGGCCACGCCGGTTTCTCCTTCTGCGCCGGTGCCGCTGCGCGCCTGGTATAACAAAACCGGCTCAACCAATGGCTTTTCAGCCTATGCGGTGTTTATCCCTTCCCAAAGGGTGGGGCTGATTATGCTGGCCAACAAATGGATACCCAATGACGATCGCGTTATTGCTGCAGATGAGATTATCCGTGCGCTGGCAAAGTGAGGAGAGACGATGAATATACGGGCATTGCGGGCTGAGGATTATGTGGCCTGGCTGCGGTTATGGCAGGGCTACCAGCAGTTTTATCAGACAGAGATTGATGAGGCGACGACCGGCGAAACGTTCCGGCGCATGCTCTCCCGTGCGGAACCGATGTATTGTCTGGTGCTGGAGCAGGGTGGCAGCATGGTGGGGCTGGTGCATTTTCTGACGCATCGCTCCACCTGGACGCGCGGTGACTACTGTTATCTGCAGGACCTGTTTGTCGCAGAAGCGGCGCGCGGTAACGGTGCGGGTGAGGCGCTGATACTGGCCGTCTATGAGCAGGCCAGAGCGCGCGGCTGTTCACGGGTCTACTGGAACACGCAGGAGGGAAACTTCGCCGCACGGGCGCTGTACGACCGGATGGCGACAAAAACAGAATTTATTCAGTATCGTTATCTGGTAGCACCTTAGTAGTTACAACAAACATTATTATTTTTGTATTAACATAGTTAGCCACCTCTGCAAAAAAGGCCTGACAGAAGAAATAAGCCGCGGGCAGGGCAGCCCGCAGGAACTAAGCTTTTTGTTACCTCACACTTTCAAATGAAACCTCCTGCCAACTGTGACCGCGTCCGGCTTTCCGCCACAACCGGCTTGCCATACGCCAGCTGCGTGTTATGAATGAAATGTTATTAACTTTCATTTGAAACCAGAGCGAGAGGTGATTTCTGTGACCACTTTATTCTCTTCAGAGCAGCAGCCCGACGATTTCAGAAAAAGCATTCGTCAGATGAAGCAGCAGCTGCGCCAGCAGATCGGAGATGTGGAGGCGCTGTATAAGCAGGTGCGGGAGAGCGTGGTGACGGAGCTTGCCGCGGCCAGAAATGAAGAGGCGCAGTCTGGTTCCGCCTGGCCCCAGCTGAGCTGGCAGGCGATAGCCGCAGGTGAAATCAGTGAGGCGCAGAAAGCACATATCCGGCGGCGCGGCTGTGTTGTGGTAAAAGGTAATTTCAGCCGCGAATGCGCGCTGGGATGGGATGCATCGATGATGCGTTATCTGGACGATAACGATTTTATGACCGGCTACCGGGGACCGGGAGATGATTTCTTTGGCAATCTTGCGGCGTCGCGGCCGGAAATCTATCCGATTTACTGGAGTCAGGCGCAAATGGCCGCGCGGCAGAGTGAGGCGATGGCTGCCACCCAGCGATTCCTCAATCACCTGTGGCGGTTTGATTCTCAGGGTAAACGCTGGTTTGACCCTGATGTCAGCATTATCTATCCCGACCGCATCCGCCGGCGGCTGCCCGGCACAACCTCTAAAGGGCTCGGTGCGCATACCGATTCCGGTGCGCTGGAGCGCTGGCTGCTGCCGGCTTATCAGCAGGTATTCAGACATATCTTTAATAACCGCTTTGCACAGTACGACCCGTGGGATGCGGCATACCGCACAGAGGTAAATGAATACCAGTCCGGTACTACCACAAAATGTTCGGTATTCCGTACGTTTCAGGGCTGGACGGCGCTCTCTGATATGCAGCCGGGTCAGGGTTTGCTGCACGTTGTGCCGGTGCCGCAGGCAATGGCGTTACTGCTGCTGCGTCCTCTGCTCAGCGATGTACCGGAAGAGGAGCTATGCGGGGTTGAGCCGGGTAAAGTCCTGCCGGTATCGGAGCGCTGGCATCCTGAACTGATTGCCGGACTCTGCTCCATTCCGGCGCTGGAAGCGGGCGATTCCGTATGGTGGCATTGCGATGTGATACATTCTGTCGCGCCGGTAGAAGATCAGCAGGGCTGGGGTAATGTGATGTATATTCCGGCCGCGCCGATGTGCGACAAAAATCGCGCTTACGCGCATCAGGTGGCGCAGGCGCTGACAGAGGGTGTTTCACCCGGTGATTTCCCGCGTGAAGATTATGAGGTTAACTGGCAGGATCGCTTTACGCCCCAGCATCTGAACGCCCGCGGCCGTCAGGCGCTGGGCCTTACTGACTAACTGCAGGACACTATGAACGCACGTCATCAGTCAATTATCGAGCTGCTCAGTGCGCGCGGCAGCGTCAGCGTCAGCGAGCTGGCGCTGACCACCGGCGTCTCTGAAGTCACGATGCGCCAGGATCTTAACCAGCTGGAAAAAGAGGGGCTGTTGCGTCGGGTGCATGGCTCCGCCGTTGCTGCGGGCGGTGACGACGTCAGCGCCCGGATGCAAACCCGCCTTGCCGTAAAAAAACGGCTGGCCGATTATGCCGCCTCTCTGGTGAATGCAGGGGAAACGGTATTTATTGAGGGGGGCAGCACCAATGCGCTGCTGGCACAGGCGCTGAGCGAGCGGCATGACGTTACGCTGGTCACGGTAAGCCACTATATTGCCGGCCTGCTGCGTGAAAAGGGCGGCGACGTCATTATTCTCGGCGGTCTGTTTCAGAAAAGCAGTGAGTCGGTGGTCGGTCCGCTGACCCGGCTCTGTATTCAGCAGCTCAGCTTTCATAAAGTCTTTATCGGCATTGATGGCTGGGATCGCGCCACCGGCTTTACCGGGCGCAACATGCTGCGCTGCGATGTGGTTCATGCGCTGCTGGAAAAGCCTGCGCACACTATTGCGCTGACCGACTCCTCTAAATTTGGTCAGATCCACCCTTATGCGCTGGCGCCGCATCAGCCGTTCAGGCAGCTGATTACCGACAGCGAGCTTGATCCGGCCGCTCAGGCGCTGCTGACGGCGCAGGGAACAGAGGTCACGCAGATTTAACCTGGCGGTGCAGAGCGCTATTTTACTGACCGGTCAGCGTTATATCAGCAGCGCCTGCGCCGTGACCTCATCAGTGATCAGCCCGGAGAGCTGACCGCTGCTCAGCACGGCACGAATAGCCGCCACTTTACTCAGGCCACCCGTCAGCGCCACAATCTCACTGCGGTTCTGGCTGAGCGGCACGGAAAGTGTCCGCGCCGTCAGTGAGTTGTGGATCAGCGTGCCGTCGGCGGCAAAAAAGTGGCCCAGCAATTCTCCCACCGCGCCGGCAGCTGAGAGGGCGTTGATCTCCGCCTCTTCGAGCATGCCGGCTTCAACCAGCTGAGCCGCCGGCTCTACCGTCCCGATACCGACCAGCTTGACCTCACTGCGCGCGGCCATATCAAAAATCTCGCTGACGCCGCGCTGCGCCAGCAGAACATCGCGATCTTCTTCAGTGTTCGCAAAGAACGGCACCGGCATCATGTAAGCCTGCGCGCCGGTTTTGGCGGCGATGCGGTGCATAACATCATGCGGGTTGAGCGCATAGTTGCGCGTCAGGCAGCCCAGCAGCGACACAAAACGCGCCTGTGGTGCCTCAAGGCGCGCCAGCTGATGGATCGCCGCGGAGAGGGTACGGCCATGCCCCAGCCCGAGCGTAATCGCGGGCGCGCCGAGCAGCAGCTGGCGCAGATAGTCCGCGCCAGCCATCCCCAGCGCCCGCACCGGCAGCCCGGTCTCACCCAGATCGGGCGCAACCTGACAAAACCGCAGGCCAAAGTGCTGACGCAGCTTATCCTCCAGCGCCACGCAGTCGAGAATATCGCCATCAATGGTGATTTTTACTGCGCCTTCCGCCACCATGCGCGCAATCAGGCGGTGCGTTTTTACCGAAGGCAGCCCCAGTCGTTTAGCGACTTCAGCCTGAGTCAGGCCGCCTACGTAGTGCAGCCAGGCCGCACGCAGCGCCAGAGAGTCATCACGATCGGCAGAAGCAGGTGCGGATTTCATGTCTTTGTCCATTCAGAGTAGAAGACGACGCGGGCTCCGGCCCGCGTGTTTAGCTGTGCGCTCCGGCGGGCCGGTGCGTCGCCAGATGCAGGTCCGCCACGCCGGTTTCAATATGGCTGGCCCAGAAAGCGACGCTCTCTGCGATCTCCGCCACGGCGCGACTGTCGGTGGGCTCGCGCTCTTTGAAACTCAGCTCCAGGCAGATTTCATTATCCTGCGCGCCACCACGCGCCAGCGCCTCCAGCAGCGGCTGCGGCTGAATACGGCCGCCGTCATTGTACTGCATTGTAAACGGACGATGCCCGCCTTTATCCATCATGCTCTGCTTGATATGAATGATCGGTGAGCAGCGCGGCACCGCTTCGGCCCAGGCGTAAGGATCGTAATCCTGCGGATCGGCCGAGGTCACATCACCGTGATCAATATCCGCCATCATCCACATTGGCAGGGCAAAATCGCGCTGGCTCAGGCGCTGCTGCAGTGCCAGCGCGGCGGGAATGGTTTCGCCAAACTCGCGCGCCACACTCATCGGCTCCCAGAAAAGATATTTCAGCCCCGCCGCGCGCGCATGTTCAGCGACCTCCTGCCAGCAGTCAGTGGCGATATCGATAAGCGTTTCGCGGCGCTCTGCGTCCCGGAAGTCGCGCTGCGTAAAAATGGCAAATTGCGAGCCGATAGCCACACCGCCCAGTTCAGCGGTGATATCCGCAAAGGTTTTGAACCAGTCAATATAGTAGCGGCGCACCGCAGCATCGGGATGACCAAAGTGGTTCAGTCGCCCGTAGGGGCCGGTCATACCGGAGGTGACGCGCACGCCGGTGGCGTTCAGCGCCTGCTGCATACGACGCGTCATTGCGGTTATCGTCGCGGCAGGCCAGCCCGGATTGATAAATTCATGGGTCAGCTGCAGGTCGCGAATGCGGATCTGTTCCGCCACCGTGATAATTAAGTCGTGCGGATCGGCAAAGCGGTTAACCAGCGGATTCGTATTAAGCGAAAGAGTCAGGGCCATATCAGTTCTCCTGTCCGGCACGGGCGCGCAGCGGGATCACGCGCGCGGAAGCCGCTTCAAACCAGGTGATGAACGCATCGCGCTGCGCCGGGGTAAGGTGCAGCTGATGTTTAGTGCGCCGCCACAGAATATCCTCCGCCTGCTGCGCCCACTCGTGGTCAGCCAGATAGCGTGCTTCTGCTTCATACAGCAGTCCGCCAAAATGGCGTCCCAGATCGCTCAGCGCCGTTGCATCTGCCAGCAGCTGTGCGATGCGCGTTCCATAGAGACGGGCGTAGTGTTTACGCAGCGGCTGCGGCAGCCATGGCCAGCGCGCTTTGCACTGTTCAAGAAAGGTTTCAAAGTCGGCGTCAGCCATATCGCCTCCCGGCAGCGTGGCCGCACGCGTCCAGTCAGCGCCCATCTGCGGAAAGAAGGGGGCTAGCTTCTGCAGGGCGTGCTCTGCCAGCTTGCGGAATGTAGTGATTTTCCCGCCGAAGACGTGCAGCAGCGGCGCATCCTGCTGGTTATCGAGGTCAAACACGTAGTCGCGCGTCACCGCGGAGGGGTTGCCTTTGCCGTCGTCAAACAGCGGACGCACGCCGGAGAAGCGGGTAATAACGTCAGCCGGGCGCAGCTTAACTTTAAAGTAGCGGTTAACGACGTCTAACAGATACTGTTGTTCCGTATCGTCGGCGGTCACCGCTTCCGCTTTGCCTTCCCACGGAATATCCGTCGTGCCGATCAGCGCTTTATCGCCTTCATAAGGATTGATAAAAATCACGCGCTTATCGGTGTTCTGCACCAGATACGCCTGCTGACCCTCCCAGAATTTAGGCACGATAAGGTGTGAGCCTTTCACCAGACGTACCCGGCGCTGGCTGTGGCTCTGCGTCACGTCGCTGACAATGTCCAGCACCCAGGGTCCCGCCGCGTTGACGATTGCCCGCGCAAACAGCGTGCGGCGCTCGCCGCTGCTGACATCTTCAAGGGTTATCTGCCACTTGCCGGCCAGGCGCTGTGCGGCAACGCAGCGCGTGCGCGGCAGAATGGTTGCGCCGCGCTCAGCGGCATCCAGCGCGTTCAACACCACCAGCCGCGCGTCATCCACCCAGCAGTCGGAGTACTCAAACCCTTTTTTATAGCTGTCGAGTAGCGGGGCACCTTCCGGATCGCGCGTCAGGTCGAGTGAGCGTGTACCGGGCAGTTTCTTACGGCCGCCCAGATGGTCATAGAAGAAGAGGCCGAGCCGTACCAGCCAGGCGGGACGATCGGAGGGGCTGTGCGGCAGCACAAAGCGCATCGGCCAGATAATATGCGGGGCGGCATTCAGCAGCACTTCCCGCTCTATCAGCGCTTCGCGCACCAGCCGGAACTCATAATACTCCAGGTAGCGCAGGCCACCGTGCACCAGCTTGCCGGAGCGGGAGGAGGTGCCCTGCGCCAGATCGTCTTTTTCACACATCGCCACCGACAGGCCGCGACCGGCGGCATCGCGGGCGATACCGGCGCCGTTAATGCCGCCGCCAATAACAAACAGATCCAGCATAGTGTCACTCATGATTGACTCCGTTACAGGTATTCAGCGCCTGCCAGCAGGCCGGCAGATCGCTGCGGATCTGCTGATAATGAGGAAACAGCGCGTCATAGCGCTGCATCAGATCGGGCTGCGGCGTTTCCGGCGCGTCAAGCAGCGGGCGGACCCAGGTTTCGGCACACGCGGCCATAGAAGAGAACGCGCCCACTGCAACCGCGGCCATCATTGCCGCGCCGGCCGCGCCCGCTTCTTCACGCTGACTGATACGCACCGGGGCACCGATAGCCGCCGCGAGGATCTGCCGCAGCGGTGCTGAACGCACCGCACCGCCGGTCAGACGGATCTCGCCGGGCCGATCCTGACCCATCGCCTGGTAGCAGTCGCGCGCGGCCATACCAATTCCCTCTACCACGCCGCGCACCAGGTCTCCAAAAGTGTGCTGATAGTGCAGGCCGGTAAAACCGGCACGCGCGCTGGCATTCACGAAGGGACCGCGTTCGCCCGCCAGTGAAATATAGGGATGAAACAGCAGCGTGCCAGGTGTGGTGTGCGTCAGCCAGCTATCAATCTGCGCCACCAGCCGGGCGTGATCGGTTTCGCAGCCAAAGCTCTGCAGCAGGTCTCCGGCGACATTCAGCAGCCAGTCCAGATTCAGCGTCGAGGCCATATTGGTCTGAACCTGCGTGACATAACCGGGCCACGGCAGCGGGATCACGTAGCCGGTCTGCGCCGGATTGAGCCAGACATCATCAACAGTAACGCTGCGCAGATGGACGCCGGTTGAACCCACAATCGAACAGGCGGTATTGGCCTCGCCGGTGTGGACGCCCGCGCCCAGCGCCGTCATCGCCATATCCACATAGCCCAGCACTACCGGGGTCCCGGCCCGCAGGCCCGTCAGCGCTGCCGCCTCGCGGGTCAGGGGATGCGTGGTCTCTGTGCCCTCAACAATCTCCGGCAGCAGATGACGCCGGTGCGTCAGCCCCAGCGCGTCAATCACGGTGTCGTCATAGCCGGCGTGACGAAAGTTGCCAAAGGTAAAACTCGCCTCAGACGGGTCGGTGGCGCGTACACCGGTCAGGTTAAGGTAGAGCCAGTCTTTGCAGTGCAGCGCGACGTCAGCCTTTGCCAGCAGTTCAGGAAAGTGCCTGTCCATGTGTGCCAGCTGCGCCCCCTGCTGGCAGGTATTGAGTCCGGTGCCGGTGGCGCTGAAGCGCGCCTGCGCCAGCGGATGCTGATTCAGCGTGGCCACCGTGGGGGCCGCCCGGGCATCGAGCCAGATCCAGGCGTCACCCACTGGCCGATCTTCCGCATCCACCAGCCAGCTGCCGTCCCCCTGAGCCGTCACGGCTAAAGCCACTACGCGGGCGGCCAGGTTGTCGATATGGTCGCCGAGCTGACGCAGGGCGCTGGCCGCATCCTGCCAGGTTTGTGACATCGACTGCTGCGCTGCGCCACCTGCTGCGCGATAATAGCGGTTACGTACCGACGCGCAGGCCAGCTGTTTGCCAGTCAAATCAAAGGCTACCGCCTTGACCACCGAGGTACCTGAATCCAGGCCCACAATGATATCGCCACTCTCCACCGACACCTCCACCTGGTATGTGCTGCGGGCTGCCTGCGATCCCGCCGTATGCCGTGTTAACGGCGTGTGATTATTATGCTGCTGCTAGTGATACTTCTTTTCTCACTTAGATAACATATCTTTCGTATTAAATTTCAATACAGGTAAAATATTTCATCCCACTTAGCGAGCAGGATCACGAAATCACCGCCCGACTGAGTCACCTCCAGACAACTTATCCTCGCCAGCATCCCTGACATAAGGGAATTTAAACCTTTATCAGCGGTTGCGGTTCAAACAGCGATCCAGATCGCTCTCCTGAAAAAATCGCCGCCGGGCTGTTGACATTTTAGTCACATCAGCACAATTCTCATCACATTAGTTATCACATATATAACACAGCCTGCGTTAATTCCGGGCTGTTAACCCGATGAGGTGTCGTTATGTCTGATGTTTCAGTGCTCGCACACCAGCTTGACCGGCAGCGCAGGCGTCGCCTGCTGCTGACCGCCGTGCTGAGCTGTGCCGTCATAGCCGGCATTGCCCTGGATACCCACGTTGTCAGAACCGACGCCGCCGGGCAGACGCAGCAGGGCTTTTCACCAGACAGCTGGGCGGAACAGCACTTTCCTGAGGTGAAGCAGAGCGTGGAGCGTCGCGCCGTTGCGGCGCAAACGCTGGCCGCAGCGCTGCAGGCGAACCAGCAGGCCGCCGCCGCGCAGTATGGTATCGGCTCGCCGCTGCCGGTGATCCCGGTCAGGCTGGAGGGCGTGGTGCAGCCGGGAGAGAAGGGGATTTTTCCGCTGCAGGTCGCCGGCGTGCCGGAGAGCCTGAAAGTACGCCTGCAGACCGGGCCGGCCCTGAGCGGTACCGATCTGCGCGACGCCAGCGGCACTATTCAGTTCGGCGATTTTACCAACCAGATTGAGTATCAGAACGCCGGGGCAGCGCTGAACCGCGCCATGAAAAACAGCGTTCTGGAGAAGCTTGACCGCAACGCGCTGCCGGGCAAGACCGTGGAGGTCATCGGGGTGTTTCGCCTCCTTAATGCCAGTAACTGGCTGATCACACCGGTCAGCGTGGAGGTTAAATGAAACCCTTTCCTGTTAATCCGGCGCTGTTAAAAGGTGAAGTGGTGCTGCAGGCGCGTAACGTCAGCAAGGTGTATGGCTCAACGCATGCGCTAAAAGGCGTGAACTTTGAGATACGCCGCGGCGAAGTCACCACGCTGTTTGGTGAAAACGGCGCCGGCAAGTCGACCTTAATGAAGATTTTATCCGGCGTGATTACGCCAACATCCGGGGAAATTTTGCTCAATGGCGAAAGTAAGCTATTTCACTCCGCCACCGAGGCGCGCGGCTGCGGTATCTCCATTATTCATCAGGAACTGAATCTCGCGCCCAATATGAATGTCCGTGACAACATCTTCATGGGCCGCGAAATCATGGGCGCCACCGGCGTCGACTACGACGAAGAGGCGCGGCTAACCCGGCATC
>JAAIGE0100355175.1_pt1 | contig 12498 bp, 10 predicted proteins | sample 6487951 | NCBI WGS metagenome assembly JAAIGE01 (sample SAMN13974128, study PRJNA590717) | phyllosphere metagenome | biome: tomato field; feature: multiple bacterial spot infested tomato fields; material: tomato leaves; isolation source: leaves from tomato fields | host: Solanum lycopersicum ... | reverse complement strand
GACTTCGGCCCCGTGCAGAACAACGTCTCCTTCAACGACGCCGTCGGCACCACGCGCGGCATCCACGCGGAGCCGTGGGACAAGTTCGTCTCCGTCGCGACGGGTCGGATCTTCGGGGCCTGGGTCGACCTGCGCGAGGGCGAAACCTTTGGCGCCGTCTTCACGACCGAGATCGACCCGTCCAAGGCGATCTTCGTTCCGCGCGGGGTAGGCAACTCCTACCAGACGCTCGAGCCCGACACGGCCTACAGCTACCTCGTCAACGACCACTGGTCACCTAACGCCACATACACGTTCCTGAACCTCGCAGATGAGACCGCCGCGATCCGTTGGCCGATCCCGCTCTCCCAGGTCGAGATTAGCGCGAAGGACCGAGCGCATCCCCGCCTCGCCGACGTCGTTCCCATGCCGCCGAAGAGGATCCTCGTGACCGGGGCCAACGGTCAACTCGGCCGCGCTCTGCGCGCCGAGTTCGGCGATCGCGCCGAGATCGAGTACGCGACACGCACCGACCTCGATCTCACCGCGCCGGGACTCGATACCGCGCGTCGTTGGCGTGACTACGGCGCGATCATCAACGCCGCGGCGTACACGCGCGTCGACCACGCCGAGTCATCCGAGGGCCGTGTCGAGGCTTGGAAGGCCAACGTCGCCGCGGTCGCTGATCTCGCCCGGATCGCCGTCGCGAACGACATCACGGTCGTGCACGTTTCCAGCGACTACGTCTTCGACGGTTCGAAGGCCGGCGAGTACTCCGAGTCCGACCCGGTCAGCCCGGTCAGCGTGTATGGACAGACAAAAGCTGCCGGGGAAGCCGTCATGTCGGTTGTGCCGCGGCACTACATCGTCCGTACGACGTGGCTCGTCGGCGACGGCAGCAACTTCGTCTCGACGATGCGCCGTCTCGCCGCATCCGACCGCTCACCACGAGTGGTGAACGACCAGATCGGCCGGGTGACGCTCGCCTCGGACCTCGCCCGCACGATCCGCCGGCTCCTGGACCGGAAGGCCCCCTATGGCGTCTACCACGTGACGGGAGAGGGTGAGCCGACATCGTGGTACGACGTCGCTCGCAGCGTCTTCGAGGAGTCCGGCGCCGATCCCGAACGCGTGTCACCCATCGATACAGCGACGTACTCTCGCGACGTCGGCGGAACGATCGCGCCCCGCCCCGCGAACAGCGTCCTCTCGACGCAGAAGGTCGCAGAAACCCTCGGATGAATACACACGTCGAGGCGGACCGACGATGGCGTCGCCGACCGGTGGCACCGGCGTCGGGTTTACCTCGGTCGCGCCTGGACGAGTGCCGCCGTCCCGGCACCTATCATCGGGCCGTGCGCCGTCCCTTCGCCCTCGCGTGCTGCGGCACAGTCCTCACCCTTCTCCTCACGGCGTGCCTTGCTCCTACGGATACGCCACCCGAACGAGCACCACACACTCAGGTCGCCTCTCCGACAGCCACGCGCGACACCGTGTCGGCGTCGTCACCACCCGCCACGCCTGCCCCGACGCCCTCCCCCAGCACGTCGACCGCCATCGATCCGTTCCCTGTCGACGCCATGGCCGACGTGTGCGTGACGGGCGCACTCGAATCGGGAGTGGCATACGCGCGGACGAACACGTCTCAGGCTCGCCGTGCTGAGCGCGGGCAAGACGCGTGGGCCGTCGTCGTCCCAGGCGTGACCGACGAGGGCGCTGACGTCATGTTCCTGTGCACTCTCTCCGGGACGTCCGACGAATTCCAATTGGAACTGCGCACTCGGGTCGACGGCACGCTCGACGACGAGTGGACGACGAGACTGGCAGATGTCGAAGCGGGCCGCGACTGAACTCCGTCAGCTCGGCAGCCCCCGATATGTTTCGAGAATCCCCGCAATGCGGGTGGTGTCACCCCAGACGGCCGGCGAGTCGTATGGACGATCGGGGAATGCGCCGTACTCCAGTCGGATGGGCAGACCCTCCTGCGCGATGAACTTCTCCACCTGCTCGGCGAGTGAGACCGGAACCCCGCTTCCGCAATCGATCACTCCCGTCGCTCCCGCGACGAGGGCCACCGCCGCGATCTGCTCCGCCAGCGCACTCACCTCGATGAAGTCGTAGCGATTGCTTCCCGTGGTGAACGGCAGCGTCTCCTGCCCCGAATCGACTGCTTCGAGCAGTCGCGTGAAAATCGAACTGTTGCGGCGGTCGTCGCCGTAGATGTAGTAGCAGCGTGCCCAGCTCAGTTCCGTGCGCTTCCACCCCTCGGCCGACAGCATCAACGAGCGGCGCAGTGCGTCCTTCGCGATGCCGTACTGGGAACGCGGCGCGGTCGGGGTATCGGCGGTGATCGCTCCTTCCCAGTAGCCGATCTCGTGCATCGTGCCGAGGACGACGACGCGGTCCACCCGGTCGGCGAGCGCCGTCACGAGACGAACGTGTGATGACAACAGCCGCATGTGGCTTTCGCTATTGTGCCGGAAGCCGTCCTCCCATGCCAGGTGGATCACTCGGGAGCAACGCTCCCCCAAGACGACGGCAACGTCGAGAGCGGGGTCGAGAACATCGGCGACCACGACCGTCGCACGGGGATCGAGCGCGTCCGATTCGCGGCGGACGACGGCGCGTACCGCGTGGCCCCGATCGAGCAGCGCGGAGACGACGTGACGCCCGACATATCCGGCGGCACCGGTGACGACGATGGTGTCACGGGTCGTGTCGGGTTCGCTCACGGGTTTCCTCTCTTCTCGATTGGGAGCGCGCATGCGCACCGTGTCTTCCGGGCCGGGCAGCGGCTCACGACCGGCCGCTCCGGCCTCGCCGCCACAGCCGCCACCGGCGTCCGAGCGGTGATCGCGCATCGAGCTCCTGCGCCACGATGCTCCGAACCTCATGACGGATCGTCGCGTCGATTCGATCGGACAGTCGCGCGATGATGCGGCGTTCCACGTGAGCCAGGTAAAGCGGCAGTCCGACACCGTTCTCGCGTACCCACGCGGCGAGCTCGCGATCACGCACGAGCAGATCGTCCCGCTCATGCTCGTGCAGCAACCCGAGTGTACTATTCGCCTCCGCGTCTTTCGCGTCCGGCCTCTGCACCCAGAACGCGAGAGGCTCGCCGCCGAGGAACGCAACCGGCAGGCGCGGCACGATGCGAAGGTAGAGATCCCAGTCCTCGACCGCGTCCAGGGTCTCGTCGTACCAGCCCACCACGTCGTGAACCGCGCGGCGGTAGAGAAAGGAAATGGGAACGGCGCGGTTGATCTCGAGCAGTTCGATGAGCGAGATGCGCTGCATGTCGCCCCAGAACGGTACGCGATCGGTCTCACGCCACGTCGAGTCGATTCGACGTTCGTAGATGATGCTCGTGGCGGTCATCACCCCGACGATGTCCGGGTCCTCGTCGAGGCGGGAGACGGTTCGAGCGAGGAATTCCGGGTGCCAACGATCGTCATCGTCATGAAGGACGACGAGGTCACCCTCCGCGCTACGGATGCCCATGTTCGCGGCGCGACAGCGACCGCGGGGCGCATCGGTGCGAACGAGTCGGACGCGCGGCATCCCAGAGCTGTCCACAATCTCCGCCAGAAAGCTCCCGGAGTCGCCGTCGTCGACGATGACGACCTCGTAATCGGTGAAGGTCTGCGCCTGGATGTCGGCGAGAGCACGACGGACGAAATCGGGCCGGTTGCGGGTTCGGACGACGACGGACACACGTACGGGCACGACCATCAGCCTACGGGAGGTCGATCGCCGAACGGTGACGGTAACGACGCCCCGGCGTCAGGGCATTCGGATCTGCTGGCAGACGGGCTTCGTATCCGAACCGCCGTTACGGTTGACGGCGTAGGTGCAGAGCCAGTGCAGACCCGGGGCGGCGGTGATCTCACCGACATATCCTCTGTTGCCCCCCGCCGACGGGTAGGTGTCGGTGAGTGGTGCGTATGGGCGATTCGCGGTCCATCGGTACCACTGCGAGTCCAGTTGCACGATGACGTCAGTGGAGACCTCCAGCGCATCAGGATCGAAGGCCCAGCCCCAGAGCGTGATGCCGTTGGCGGATGGCCACGACCCCATCATCTTCGTCACCGGGGATTGGTCTGCGGGCTGCGGCACCGTGATCTGTCGGCAGTCTGCCGGCGGATCAGCACCGTCGTTGGCATTCACGTAGTAGATGCACACCCACTGCGTACCGGGCGTTGCCGGAACGCCTCCGGAGTACCCGTGATTGGTCCCCGCATCCGGGAATCTCGCCAGAGAGTCGCGCGTCGACCCGTCTGCGCTCCAGCGATACCACCGCGAGTCGAATTGAACGATGACGGGGACGGCCGCGGTGGGCGCGTCCGGATCGACGACCCAGCCCGACACGTTCAGGACCCGACCATCGCTGGAGATGTCCTTCACCTCACCCTGCGGCGAGACATCGGCAACCGAGGGGACGGTGACCTGTCGGCATCCGAAGTCCACGTTCGCGCCGGCGTTCTTGTTGATCATGGTGATGCAGATGCGGTGGGCACCGGCCCCGACGGGCAGCACCGCACCGAACCCGTGCTGATAATCGGCTCCTGCGACCAGTTCGGGTCCGAGTTCGTACTTCTGATCGGCTTTGACCACGAACCACGTCCGGTCGACCAGCACGTGCAGATCGACGGCGGTGTTCACAGCGTCGGGGTCGATGGCCCAGCCCCAGAAATGGATGCCGCGAACGGTCGTCCAGAGGTCTTTGAGCTCGCCTCGGGGCGAGACACGCGGAGGGAACGCCACCGAACGGCATCCCAGCGATTGATCCGACCCCGTGCCCTGATTGACCATGGTTACGCAGACGTTCTGCGTCGTACCGGGCGGACCCGGCACGGTACCTCGGAAACCGTGGTTCGGCCCCGCCCCGGGGAAGTTGTCCGCGACAGCCTGGTAGGGCTGGTCCGCCGTCAAGAAGGACCCGACGGTGCCGACGTCGACGCGGATTTGCACGGATGACGTCAGGGCATCACCGTCTACGGCCCACCCGGCGATGGCGATTCCGTCTTCGGTCGGGGTCATCTCGGTGAGCACTCCGACCGGTGACTTGGTGTTCTTGGTGGGGTCGCCGAACCAGTCGGTCCACATCCTCCAGAAGTTCCGGTTGCCGTACGCCGAACACCGGTCGCCCTCACCGTAGAGGTTTCGCATAGCCGCGTCGTTAGGGGTGTACGGCGTGTAGATGTACAGGCCGGCCGTGGCCTGGTTCTGAATGAAGACCGCTTTGGTTCCGCAGTTCCGCGACGAATCCGGGTGATAGAGGATGTTGTTGACCCGGCCCGCTTGATAGTTCCAACCGCCCGTCGTCGCGGTCAGGCGATAGATCTGGAACTGCCGCGCCCCGTAGTAGAGCTGGTTGAAGAAGCCGGAGAAGGCGGGATCGCACGGTGCGGTGTCGGGGCAGGACTGCCCCAGCGCGTGGTCGAGGGCGTACTGAGAGGGATTCGATGACGTGATCAGGCCCTGCTCCTTCTGGAGCATGACGAGGAGGGTCTTCTGGCTGATGCCACACGCGACGCCGACACGGGCGATCATGCTCGACGCGGTTTCCTGCGATCTGCCGTCCATCGCCCGGCAGTACCGGGACGCGGGCATGGTGGGCGTATCTCCTCGGAGCGCCGCGACACAATTGCTGCGCTGACCACAGCGGTTCTGGGTGTCGAGGAAAGCCTGGACCGCGGCCTGCGACATCGCCGCGCCGTCATAGAAGTTCTCGTCGGTGACCAATAGGCCCGGATCGAACTGCGATGCCTCGGCCGCTGCAGCGGGCGGAGCGGGCGTCATGCTCACCGCTTGCAGACCGAGCCCGAGCGTCAGCACGATCACCGCAACGCAGGAGAGAAGACAGCGACGCATCACGGCCGATGTGCGCATAGGGGGGCCTTCCTGACGGCGAGGCACCCGCTGAACGCGCGCGCCGCTGCGCTAGCGTCTCACACCTTCGGCGCTCAGGCCTCCTCGACCGCCGTGGTTCGCCGAAAACGCCTATGCGTCGTCGCGCTGATCGAAACGCACCATGTTCATGAAGGCGTGGATCTCGTCGGTCGCGACCATGCGGACACCGGCCGCGACCATACGGCGGGCGAGGTTCCAGTCCCCGGGCTCGTCGACACGCCAGCTCTCGGTGTCGTACTCGAAGAAGCGGAGGCCGGCTAGGTACATCGTCGACTGGAAGCTGAACGCCCCTGCGGAGGGCGGATCACTGAAAATGACGCGGTCGACGCCCTCGCTGCGATCGCGCTGGATGAGCGCACCGTAGGCGAGTTCCGCCCGCTCTCGACGAGCGAGTTCGAGGAGGCGCTCGATGTGGTCCGCGGCGAATTCGTCATCGTCATCGAGCGGGGCGATCCACGCTCCCTGGGCCAGACGTGCCGCCTCGTTCATCGCGGGGGAACCGGCCACCATCCAGCGCAAGTGAGGGTGTCCCGGGTAGGCGCCACGCTGGGGCAGTTCCGCGTATCGCACGCGGGGGTCGTTCAGACGCTCCAACGCGGCGCGCGTGGTGGGGTTGGGGCCGTCATTGACGACGACGACCTCGATGCGCTCGTAGGTCTGGCGCAGCACCGAGTCGAGGGCCACCTGGACCAGTTCGTCCGTGCGGTTGTACGACGCGATTCGCACCGTCACGAGGGGTTCGGCTTCATCCCACGACGCCTCGTATCCCGGACTGCTGCGCAGGTCGGCGAGTGCGGCGGCGAGGCCGGCGATGTCGTCGCGGTCGCGGCGCGCCGACTCGATCTGCGCCTGCGACCGCAGGTCGAGGTGCCGCAGAAGAGCGTCGGTCTCCCGCCACCATTGGCGCGTCTCTTCGCGGAATCCGAGCTGCACGGCGGACATGTCGCCGACGAGCGTCTCGAGACGCTCGATGCGTGTCATGAGGAGGTCGGCCGTGTTCGCCCCGGGGGCGGGCGTCGAGTCGAGGGGGGATTCGGTCATCAGGCACTCCTAGGGGGTGAGCCGGTCGATGATGCTGCGGAAAGTGTCGAAGACATGCGTCGGCAGGCCCTCGAAAACGGGGAGCGCCACCGTCCGGCGACTTATGTCGACCGTGTGCGGGAGCGAGCCGTGACGGGCCGCCTGAAGGAAACGCGGTTGGAGGTGCACCGGTGGGGCGTAGTAGACGCGAGCCTCGATACCGGCGGCACGAGCTTCCCCGACGACGGCAGCTCTCACGGCCTCATCCGGAAGCACCAGTGTGGCGAAGCACACGGACGAGAGCTCGGCGTGCGCGACCGTGCGCGCACCGGCGAGCGAAGCGAAGACGTCGACGTACCGCGCCTGGATCGCGCGGCGCGCAGAGAGCGCTTCGGCGAATCTCTCCATCTGGCGCAGACCGATCGCGGCATTGATCTCTTGCAGCTTGCCGTTGAGACCCCAACGGACTGCTCCGCCGTTCGCGAATCCGAAGTTCGAGAAGGAACGGGCCGCCTCGATCAGGGCGGCGTCACGGGAGATGATCGCGCCACCCTCGCCGATGGCGAACGGCTTCGTCGCGTGGAACGAGAAGACTTCGCACGTGCCCCGGGATCCCACCGCCCCCGCGCCCGGGTAACGGCTCCCGTAACCGGCGGCGGAGTCGATGACGAGCGGAACGCCGAACCGTTCGGCCAGCGCCTCCCATTCACCGATGTGGACGTTGCCGACACCGAAGGAGTTGCATAGGAGGATGCCGTCGACCTCGTCGCCGTGCGCAACCATCGCCTCAGCCGCCGCTGCCAGAGAAGGTTGCAGCGTCGCCTCGTCGATATCGATGAAGAGCGGTTCGCGCCCGACGGCCTGGATGGACTGCGGTCCGGCCGCGAAGGTGAAGGACGGAACGAGCACGAGACGACGCTCGTCCCCGGCGGCGGCGGGGCGTGGATCGCCGAGGGCGACAGACAGAGCCGCCACGAGAGCGACGGTCGCGTTGCAGAACGTCGCAGAGTGCATGTCTTCACCGACCGACGCCGCCAGTCGCTGGGCGAACAGCCGTTCCTTGGGGCCGAAGTTCGTGAACCAGTTGGAGTCGACGATCTCGGTCACATCGCGGGCGATGACACCGGAGGGCGGGAAGACCGGCCGGATGAACGGCACGTCAAACATTGCTGAGCCACTCCTTCTCGATACGCAGCACCCGAGCGGGAACGCCGACGTGCACCTCGAACGGGTCGACGTCGTGACGGACGACGGCGCCGGCGCCGATCACGGCGCCTTCGCCGATGCGGACGCCCTGTGTCACGACGGCCCCGATACCGATGAAGGCACCCGCACCGATGTGGCAGTGCCCGGCGACCCGTGCGCCCGGCGAGACCGTTCCGTAGTCCTCGAGGACGGTGTCATGGCCGACCGTCGCACCCGCGTTGATCAGGCAATGGTCGCCGACAGCGACACCCGCCATGACGACGGCCGCCGGGGCGATCATGGCGCCCACGCCGAGACTCGCGTTCCCCGCGACGTACGCCACCGACGAGATCGCGCGGGTGAACTCCGATCCCGACCATCGAGCAACCATAGCGCGGCGCGCTCCGGGGGCTCCGAGTGCCGCGATGACCGGTATAGTGCGGTGTTCGTCGCCGCCCGGGAGCTCGATGACGGGCACGCCCCCCGCCAGCCGACGGGCAGAGGCCACGTGCGGCGCGTCGACCGCGAAGAAGGCGACCGTCACTCCCGCGAAGTCGGCGACTTCGCGGGCCTGACCACCGGCGCCCAGGATGCCGAACGGACCCGCGGCCATCACGGCCCCGGCCGCTTAGCGACTCTCGCTCGAATCCCCTGCGTCTTGCGGCGGCCGAAGTCGGCGACTCGCATAGCGAAGCGAATGGGTGCCGCATAGCGGAAGCCGCGGCTGCTGAGCAGCGCGTCCAGATGCGCCCGGACGCGACGGAGCTCGTCGCGGTCGTTCAACAGCGAGACGATCTCGGCGACGGTGCCGCCTCGGCCGAGGACGATGTGTTCGTCGAGTTTGGCGATCACGCGGAGTTGCGACGCCTGCCACTGCGTCTGATCGTGCGCGGTGTAGGACGACTCCCGCCCCTCCCATCGGCGGTAGATCGCTGTCATCTCTCCGGCGTCGGCCACGCCGAGCAGAAGCGAGCCGCGCAGGATCATGTCCCAGTCCTCGCAGACGTAGAGCTCTTCATCAAATCTCAGACCGGCGACCGTGAACAGCTGGTTGGGGAACGCCCATCCCATGAAGGGCGAGTAGTTCATCCGCAGATGCGCCAGTTGGTCGAATCGGGCGGGGTATTCCGCACGGGGCCACGAGGTGTGTCGGAAGCCGTCCTTACGACCGGCCCAGGGCTCGTGAATCGCTCGTTGCGATGCGACGACCGACCGGATGAGCTTGCCGGGCTCGCGCTCCGCCGCGCGGGCGAACGTCTCGACCCAGTTGCCGAAGACGAGATCATCATCGTCGAAGAAAGCGAGATAGCGCCCCTCCGACAACTCGACGGCGCGGTTGAGCGGTCGCGCGCGCCGTCCGCCCGCGACGCGTTCCACTTTGATCCGTTCGCGGAAGCTTCGCGGCTGCGCGGCCACGAGATCCTCCACCGTCTGCTGCTCAGCGGCGTCGGTGTGATGACACATCACGAGCACTTCGAAATCGTCGACGCTCTGGCCGGCGAGGCAGAGCAGGGAGTCCTTGAGCGTCTCGGGCCGACGGCCCTGCGTCCGGAGGACGACCGTCAGGAAGCGCGTTCGAGAGGACGCGGCCTGTGCGAACTCGACGCCGAGAAGGTCGGCGAGGCGGTGCGCACCGCGGCTGGCACCGGGCTGCTCCTCGATGTGGTGGAACAACGCCGACAGCGAATCCGCGCGGGCGGCGGGGATGCGTTCGACGCGGGCAACCGGGTCAGAAACGGTGCTGGGCATAGTGATCTCCGATGAATCTGGCGACGGTGTGCTCTGGGTCGAGGCGTGTAGGCAGTTGCCCCGCCTTGCGTCGCGCGTGGAATGCCGCCCACACTCTCCGCAGGAACTCCTCCTCGCTGGACTCGAAAATCTCGAGCAGACGCTCCACGCGTTCGGCGTTCGAATACTTGTAGGCGAGCAGGAGAGACGCCTCGGCGGAGTAGTACTGTTCCGCGGGGCTCACGGGCCAGCCGGCATCGACCAGCAGCCGCTTGTCGTGGAAGACGGCGGCCGCGGGCTCGAACACGACTCGCCGTCCCTCGAGCCGGGCCCGCCAGGAGTAGTCAACGTCGTCTCCGTACAGGAAGAACGTCGCCGCGTCGAAGCCCCCGAGGCGATCGAACAGTTCTCGCGGAGTCACGGCGCACGCCGTCGACGCCCAGCTCGTGTCGCCCGTCACGGGCTCGTACTCCTTCGGGTGGTCGAGTGGGACTTGACGTGCTTCGACGACGCCCACGTCGGCCCGCAGCGCCCTCACGAGCAACTCGACCGCGTCCGGGGCCATGCGTGCATCGGGATTGAGGAACAGCAGCACATCGGAATCGGACTGGGCGGCGAGACGGTTGTGGCCCGCCGCCGACCCGAGATTCGCCCCGAAGAACTCCACCGAGCTCCACCCCCCGGCGGACGCGGCGTCCTCGGCGATCGCGGCGATGTTGTCGTCGGACAAGGTGGGCGTCGGGGCGCAGTCTCCGAGCCGGTAATCCCAACCGTCGATCACGCCCACGGCCGCAGCACGCTCGAGCGAGTTGAAGGCCGCCTCGGCGGCGAGCCGGATGTCTTCGGGTGCGTTCGCGTAGAGCACCGATTGGACGGTCACTCGTCTAGCCATGTCGTTTCCTCACTCGGCGTCGGGTGCGGCAGCTCTGCCCGCACGCAGGAAGTCAAATCCGTGTCCGCGCGACGACCAGCGAGATCTCCAGTAGGCGATCCCTCGGCCGGGCCCCCAGGATTTGAGCCCGAGAGCGCGCTTCTCGATAAGGTGCCAGCTCAGCCACGCCAACACGAAGGTGATGACGAAAGCGACGACGGTGTAAGGCACGTACCCCCACCGATGGACGCCGAGGTAGGCAAGACACTGCTGAACGAGAAACCCGTAAACGTACACGCCGTAGGAGTAATCGTTCTTCGCGCCGATCCACTGGAGCGATCGGGGCAGGCGTGCGGCCAGGTATAGCACGAGGTACGCACCGGCAGGGACGCCCAGCACGGCGAAACCCCCCGTGAACATCGTCACGACCAGAACCGCGGCCGAGAGCAGTCCCAGCCGGTCGTCGTAGGCGACACGCTCCGAGTAGATGCCGAGGGTCGCGCCGACGAGGAAAGCCGATCCGAGGAAGATCACCTGGGCATCCGCGAGAAGAGGCACGACCGCTGCGATCCTGTCGGGAGCCAGGACGGACGCGACGTGGGCCAGGAGGAGGGCGCCGGTCATGACGGGGACAAGCACGCGGGCGCGCGCCAGGACCGCCGACACCGCCAGAACCGCGACCATGAGATAGCAGCCCCACTCGTAAGCGAGGGTCCAGAGGGAGCCGTTGAAGACGCTGGCCCCGACCGTCTGCCCGTAAGGCGTGTCGAGGAAGATGTCGTGGATGGCGTATGTGCCAATGGACAGCGTCCAGTTCGACGTGAAGTAGGAGAACGGTCCACCCGCCCCGAGGGTGAAGTAAGCGGAGAGAGGGCGTCCCATTCCCCACCAGATCAGGGGCCCGATCACGAAGGCCGCGAACAGGAGCACCCCCCAGAACGCGGGGAAGATCCGGATCGCGCGACGCCAGAGGAATTGCACCACATCGGTCGCCACCCCGCTCTTCACGATGAGGTACCCGCTGATGGCGAAGAACCCGCCGACAGCCAGACCGCCGAGCGACGTCTGACCGTTCGTGTAGCTCCAGAACGGATCTTCGCCGTAACCGCCAAGAGGAAAGGCATGGTCGACGATCACGAGCGATGCCAGGATCAGACGGAGGATTCCGAGAGAGTTCCGGTGACCGTTCAGGGCCTCGCCGAGCGAGACGCCCGAGCCACGCAGGAGGTTGGATGCCGGCACACCGCCGGTCGAGCTCACGGAGACCATCACGCCGATGCCTTCCGGTGCGCCCGTTCAGCTCTCATGATGAAGAGAGTCGAGGTAACGCTCAATCACGACGTCGGCAGCACCGGTTTCGACGAGAGACCCGTCTTTCATCCAGGCGACGTTGTCGCACATCTCTTTGACCGCGTCCATCGCATGACTGACGAGGATCACGGTCTTGCCGTCGCGCTTGAGTTCTTTGAACTTGTCGGCGCACTTCTCTTGGAACTCCACGTCTCCGACAGCGAGGACCTCGTCGACCACGAGAATATCGGGGTCCACGTTGATCGCCACCGCGAAGCCGAGGCGAACGTACATTCCAGAGGAGTAGTTCTTGACAGGCTGGTCGATGAAATCGGCCACGCCCGAGAAATCGACGATTTCGTCGAACTTCGCCCTGATCTCGCGCTGCGACATACCAAGGATCGATCCGTTGAGGAAGACGTTCTCGCGCCCGGTCAACTCGGGGTGGAAGCCCGAACCCACTTCCAACAGCGCCGCGACCTTGCCCTCGGGTCGGATCGACCCTTCGTCGG
>JAAIGE0101441055.1_pt1 | contig 12500 bp, 10 predicted proteins | sample 6487951 | NCBI WGS metagenome assembly JAAIGE01 (sample SAMN13974128, study PRJNA590717) | phyllosphere metagenome | biome: tomato field; feature: multiple bacterial spot infested tomato fields; material: tomato leaves; isolation source: leaves from tomato fields | host: Solanum lycopersicum ... | reverse complement strand
GGTTTGACGTCCGACGTCCATTGTCGCTGAGCGATGGCGGTCATTCTTTCCACCCTACCTGGTAGAGTTTGCCGTTGACCTTGTCCAGCGCGGCCCGGACCACCGGCGAGTGCTGATAGATGTCGACGAATTTCGCCAGACGCGGATCGTCCTTGCGCTCGGGCTTGATCACGAACTGGATGACGTATTCGGGGTGATCCATGCCGTCGAACAGAATCGCCGAATCGGCCGGGAAGGTCTTGGCCAGGCGGATGTAGGCCGGGTAGCCCTGCACCAGATCGGCGTCGTCGTAGGCGCGCACCAGTTGCACGGCTTCGACCTGGATGAGCTTGAGTTTTTTCGGGTTGGCGGTGATGTCGTCTTCGGTCGCCTTGTAGCCGACACCTTGCTTGAGTGTGATCAGCCCGGCCTTGGCCAGCAATTGCAGGCCACGCCCGCTGTTGATCGGGTCGTTGGCGATGGCCACGGTTGCGCCGCTCGGTAGCTCGTCGAAGCTTTTGTACTTTTTCGAATACAGCCCCACGTTGTTGATGATGCCTGGCGCATACGGCACCAGGCCGAAACCTGCGGCTTCGTTGGCGTTGGTCAGGAACGGAATGTGCTGAAAGTAGTTCACGTCGATGTCGCCCGCCGCGAGGGTGACGTTGGGCGCGATCCAGTCGGTGAACTCGACCAGCTCGACCTCAAGGCCCTGTTTGCCGGCTTCCTCCACGGCCGCTTCAAGCGGAATGGCGAAGGCTGCGGTAGTGCCAACCTTCAGCGGCGCATCGGCGGCGTGAGCGGTCAGGGTCAACAGGCCGAGGGCCAGGGCTGCTAGGGTTTTGGTCATGGTGCATTCCGTTGAAATGACGGGTTATTGAGGTCATTGAATTCCTGCGGGAGCGAGCTCGGGAGAGGGCCGATACAGACGCTAGAGGTGTAGCGTTTGACGCATGGCCATCGCGAGCAAGCTCGCTCCTACGGGTTGTGGCTTTTCGGTACAGCCGTTATTCCTTCCTGGGTTTTGCATTTACCCGGTCGGATCGTTTGTATTGATCGACTGAACAAATGCGATTTCTTGTGGGAGGCGGCTGTGGCTATTCGGCATAACCGGTGTTGCCCTGCCGATACTCGGCGCCTGCATGCTGCGGCGGCAGGCGGTCGGTGCCTTGGGGAAACAGTTTCCTGCGCAGGCTGCCGTCTTCATAAGCGGTCTTGTACGACCCGCGACGTTGCAGCTCGGGGATGACCAGATCGATGAAGTCCTCATAGCTTTCCGGGGTAACGATGCGGGTCAGGTTGAAACCGTCCAGACCGGTTTCGGCGATCCACGATTCCAGCTCGTCGGCGACCTGGTCAGGCGAGCCGATGACCGTGATGTAGCGGCCACCCAGCGCGTGCTGGTCGAGCAGTTTCTGGCGGGTCCAGTCGTTGCTCTTCAGGTTTTTGGTCGCCGATTGAATGGCGTTGTTCTTCACATACTGGATCGGCTCGTCCAGTTCGTACTGCGCAAAATCGATCCCGGTGGACGCTGCGAAGTGGGCAACGCCCGCCTCGGCGCTGGCATGGCGACGGTACTCGGCGTGCTTTTCCTGCGCCAATGCCTCGGTCGCGGCAACAATCACGTTCAGCCCCATGAACACTTTGATGTCGTCAGGGTTGCGCCCGGCCTGCACGGCGCTGGCACGGACCTTGTCCACCTGCTCGCGGGTCGAGGCCTTGTTCTGGCCGCTGATGAACACGCACTCGGCGTTCTCCCCGGCGAACTGCAAACCCCGCTCCGAACTGCCGGCCTGAAACAGCACCGGCGTGCGCTGTGGCGAAGGTTCACAGAGGTGATAACCCTCTACCTGATAAAACTCGCCCTGGTGCCGTACCTTGTGAACCTTGCCCGGCTGGGCATAGACGCGCTGTTCGCGATCATTGATGACTGCATCGTCCTCCCAACTGCCTTCCCAGAGTTTGTACAACACCTGCAGGTATTCATCGGCCTGATCGTAGCGTCGGTCGTGCTCGACCTGCTCGTTCAGGCCCATGGCACGTGCGGCGCTGTCGAGATAGCCGGTGACAATATTCCAGCCGACCCGGCCACGGCTCAGGTGATCGAGCGTCGACATACGACGGGCAAACAGGTACGGCGCATCGTAGGTCAGGTTGGCGGTCAGGCCGAAACCCAGATGCGTCGTGACGCCCGCCATGGCTGAAACCAGCAGCAGCGGGTCGTTGACCGGCAACTGAATCGCCTCCTTGAGCGTGACGTCCACCGAGTTCTGGTAGATGTCATACACCCCCACGATGTCAGCAATGAACAGCCCGTCGAACAGGCCGCGCTCCAGCAACTTCGCCAGATCGGTCCAGTATTCCAGGCTGTTGAACTGCGTGGACGTGTCACGCGGGTGGGTCCACAAGCCGTGATTGATATGCCCGATGCAGTTCATGTTGAAGGCGTTGAGCAGGATCTTCTTGCGCGCCATCAGATCGTCCCTCGCAACGGAGGGTGGGTGTCATTGAGGTAGTAATTGCCGATGGCGTGAAATTTCCAGCGCACCGGGTCGTGCAGCGTGTGCACCCGAGCGTTGCGCCAGTGGCGATCCAGGCCGTGCTCGGCGAGCGTCGACTGACTGCCGGCAAGTTCGAACAGCGTGCTGCCCGCCGCCAGGGAAATCTCGGTGCTGATGGCGCGTGCTTCGGCCACCGCGATGGAGGCGGCGGCCACGGTGTCGGCGTTGCTGTCGGCCTGGGCGATGTCCAGGTATTCACCCGCGCGCTCGAGCAATGCCTCGGCCGCGTGCAGACGAATGCTCAGCCTGCCGAAGCTGTGCAGCGTCAACGGGTCGTCCACGGCCTTGTCGATGCCTGAGTCGATCCATGGCCGGGTACGTGTGCGGACGAAGGTCAGCGCATCCTCGAAGGCTGCGCGGGCGATGCCGGTGTCGATGGCCGCGTGAAGAATCTGCGCCAGCGGACCCAGCGTGGTCGGTCGCTCGAAAGCGCTCTGGAAGGGCACCACATCGTCTGGATCGACGTAAACGTTGTTGAACACCACCGAGCCGCTGCCTGTGGTGCGCTGGCCGAAGCCGCTCCAGTCGTCGATGACGGTCAGACCTGCGCTGTCATGCGGCACGAACGCCAGTTGCTGAATGCCGTTGTCGTCGATCACCGAGGTCGGAATGCGCTGTGCGTAAAGCGCGCCGGTGGCGTAGAACTTGCGGCCGTTGATGCGATAGCCGTTGCCCTCCTGCTTCAGGCGTGTGGTGCGGTCGTGGGCGGTTTTGGTGCCCAGTTCGGCCAGCGCGTTCCCGAAGCGCTGACCTGCCAGTGCTTCGGCGTACAAGCGTTTCTGCTGCTGCGGGCTGCCGTTCACGCGCAACACTTCAAGGGCATAGAAATGGTTTTGCGGAATCTGTCCCAGTGAACCATCGGCTTCGGAGATCAGCGCGATGACCCTGGCCAGGGTCACCGATGACACACCCGCACCGCCGAAGGCCTTTGGCACGCTGATGCCCCAGAGTCCGGACTGACTGAACAGCTCCAGTTCGGCATGTGGCAAGCGTCGCTCGCGGTCGCGTACGGCGCTTTCGGTCTTGAAGTGGTTGGCCAGTTCGCGGGCGATGTGCAAAGCCTGGACGTCACTGGTGATCAGCGCTGCGTGGTCGCGCGCCTGTGGATTGAAACTCATGAAAGGTGTGCTCCAGTGGTCTGGTTCAGATCCAGGAATGGCGGGCGGGCAGGGTGCCGTTCAAATGCCAGGTACCGACGGCGTGGTATTTCCAGCGTACCGGGTCGTGAAGGGTGTGGACCCGAGCGTTTCGCCAGTGCCGGTCAAGATTGAATTCGGCGAGGGTGGCGCGACTGCCGGCCAGCTCGAACAGTTTTTCACTGGCGAGCAACGAGATTTCGGTGGTCAACACTTTTGCGCGCGCGACGGCGATGGAGGCGCGGGCGGCCGACTGTTCGTCGACAGGCGCTTCACTGACGTCATCCAGCACCTGAGCGGCCTTGCGCAGCAGCGCTTCGGCGGCGTGCAGGTCGAGTTTCAGTTTGCCGACGTCGGCGATCACGTAAAGGTCATCGCTGGCGCGCTCGACCTTGGCGTCGATCCACGGCCGGGAACGATCCCTGACAAAGGCGATGGCGTCGTCAATGGCACCGCGTGCGATGCCCGCATCGATGGCGGCCTGAATCAGCTGGGAGACCGCCCCCTGAATGTTGGGTGTCAACGACAGACGCCAGTTGGCAACCACGTGGCCGGCCTCGACCGGTACGTTGTCCAGCAGTACCGTGCCACTGGCAGTGGTGCGTTGGCCAAAGCCCGACCAGTCATCGACGATGCGCAGTCCCGGCGAGCCGCGTTTGACGAAGGCCATGACCTGGCGGCCTTCCTCGTCCAGCGCCTTGACCGCGACCCAGTGCGCGAAAAGCGCGCCGGTGGAGTAGAACTTCTGCCCGCTGATCACGAAATGATCACCGTGAGGGGTGATCCGCGCCTTGAGGTCCAGGGTATTTTTGGTTCCACGCTCCGGCCCTGCATTGCCGATGCGCCAACCGTCCAGCACGCTTTGGAACAGTACTTTTTTCTGCTGCTCGGTGGCGGCGCCCTGCAGCAGGTTGAGGATGCCGAACTGGTTCTGCGGGATTTGCCCGAGTGCCGGATCGGCAGTGGAGATAATCCTGAATACTTCGGCAATCGTCACGAAGGAAACTTGCGGACCGCCGTAGATGCGCGGGATGGAAATGCTGCCCAGCCCGCTGCGAGTGAACTGCTCGATTTCAGGCCAGGGCAACAGACGTTCCTGATCGCGCCTGGCGGCCTGCACGCGAGCCGCCGCAGCCAGTTCATGGGCTGCTGCAATGGCGTCTGCGTCGTTTCGCAGCACGTTGGCAGGCGACAGGTGAGGGGCGACGTCGGGCTCTTGTGGAGCCTTGATCGCCCTGGTGTTATCCACAGGGTTGGTTGTGAAAGTGACCATCGAAACCTCGTAGCGGTAGGCCGCAAGCGCTGCGGCTGAAAACATCACGATGTCCGGTGGTCCGGTGTATATACCCTAAGCGTGTATTAAATTTTTTAAAACGTTCTTTTTGGAATAAGCATAGATTGGCAGTGAGCGGTCGCAGGCTCAGGCCTGTCGTCATTCAAATAAGCACTGTCGTCGCTTATGTGTTCGAAATGATTTATGCACGGCTCAGGGGGCATCAGCACCGCTTGAGCGATAAGTCTGAATTAATGGAGTCGGTGTTAATTAATTATATTAAGTGGTGGCACGCCAATCGCGCTGCGATGATTGATTAATGAGTTCCTTTCGTTGCGTCAGGTTTACCGGCAGGCTGTCCGGTTATTGCGGCAACCTGACATTCAATGCCGGGATTTTTATTTCACGTGGCGGTGCCCACAGCGAGTTGTTCCCGACTCTGTCGATGATGCAATACGTCACCTCAAGTTGTTGTTCACCGGCCTCCATGATCAGGTCCGCAGGCACGACCAGATCGATGGGTTCGCCGATATCTTCCTGCGTAAGGGGCGGCAGGTCCATACGCAGATCCCCCAGACGGACCGTGATCTCGTCGTGTGCCGCCATGTTCAGGTAGGGCTCGATGGCCATCGGCAATCCGCCGTCCAGATGTCGTTGGGTGAGGCCGCGACGCAGCACTGAAGGGGCTACGTAAAGCGGCGCCAGTCCCTGATTCTCTTCAGTGTTGGGGCTGAGCAGGCGTCCGCCGGGCGGGTTGAGCTTGACCCACAGCTTGCGGCAGGCCGATGTAATCGGTATTCCACCTACTTTCATGACTCGGTAGTAAGTACGTGCCTTGCCGTTCTGTAGAAAGCTTTCTGGCACGCGTAGGACGATAGCGGTCCCGGTGTCGGACGCCGTTAGAATTTTCGACGCAACGTAACAGCCGTCCCAGAACAGCTCTATCAGATCGCCTTCATCCATGCCGTCATACGGATCGATGTGGACCGTCAGGCTGGAGGCTGTCCTGACACCGATGCCATGTCGGCAGGCCTGCGGAACAGAAGGGGCTGACAGCTTTACGAGGCTGTTTTTGCACAAGGTCTGGTTCATGTCGGGTACTCCTGAAAACAAGGATTCAAGTAAAAAATCGTCACGACTTTTCATGTTTGGCTAAAATGATGTTCAAAACAGGCGGATTGATAAGTACCGCAAATTTCCAAGGTGTGGCAAACATTACAAAGTGTCGAAATTGGCGGCTTGAAGTTTGTAGTGTTATCAATGGCCTGTTTCAGGCGAGCTAATTAGCTTTGCGTGTTCATGTCAATATACGGCCACTGTCAAGTAGGTCTTTTCTGAAAAATTAGATGCTTCCTACAAGCAATATTTGGAACTGTTTACTTGGCGAACATCAACTGTCCTACTACAAAAAAATTTGATTAAGAATGCCGGGGTCGGCCTGAAATTTTTTTGCAGGGTGGGGGCATGAAGGATTGGCGGCTGGCAGAAAAGGCCCGTATCAATGTGACAGAACGTCGTTTGGACAAATTCAAAATCTGAATGGGTTTTCGGGGGGCAGATGGTTCGAGCCAATAAAGATATTGATCAATCATTATTTTTTGAAATGTAAAACGCAAAAAGGCAGCACGTGTGAGGTGCTGCCTTTGGGAAGAGCGCTGTAGGATCAGGCCCTTGTGCGCTCCAGAAATTGCCTCGTACGCTCCTGCGTCGGGTTGGCAAAAAGCGCTTTTGCGTCGCCCTGTTCGACGATCACACCTTTGTCGATGAAGATCACCCGGTTGGCGACATCACGCGCAAAACTCATCTCGTGAGTGACGATCACCATGGTGCGCTTTTCTTCGGCCAGGGCGCGGATGGTGGTCAGCACTTCACCCACCAGTTCCGGGTCCAGCGCCGAGGTCGGCTCGTCGAACAGAATCACTTGCGGTTCCATCGCCAGCGCACGGGCAATCGCCACGCGCTGTTGCTGGCCGCCTGAGAGTCTGCGGGGGTAGGCATCTTCCTTGCCTGCCAGGCCGACCTTGGCCAATAGCTTTCTACCCAGCGCCAGCGCGCTTTCACGCTCAACCTTCTTGACCACCACCGGGCCTTCAATGACGTTCTCCAGCGCGGTGCGGTGTGGAAACAGATTGAAGTTCTGGAACACGAACCCGACCTGCTGGCGCAACTGGCGGATGAGGCCCTGCTGCTGGCTGACGGGACGGCTGCCATCAATGGTGATGTCTGCGACAGTGATACTGCCGCTGGTTGGTGTCTCCAGCAGATTCAGGCAACGCAGCAAGGTGGTCTTGCCCGAGCCGCTAGGCCCGATGATGGCCACGACTTCGCCGGCTTCGACACGCAGGTCGATGCCCTTGAGCACCTGATTGCCCTTGAATTCCTTGGTGAGTTTTTCAACCACGATCATGCGTCAGGACTCCAGATCATGCCGGTTGACCCGCGCTTCGAGCTTGTTTTGCAAGTGCGAAAGCACCGTGGCAAGGATCCAGTAGATCAGTGCGGCGGCCAGGTACATGGTGAAAATTTCGAAGGTGCGCGCGGTGATCAACTGCGCCTGGCGGAACAGCTCCGGCACCTGGATGGTGGCGGCCAGCGCGGTGTCCTTGACCAGCGAGATGAAGCTGTTGCCCAGCGGCGGCAAGGCCGTGCGCGCAGCCTGCGGCAGAATGGCCCGGCGCAGGGTCTGCCAGCGGGTCATGCCGATACTGGCGGCCGCTTCCCACTGTCCACGCTCCACCGCGCCGATGGCCGCACGCAGGATCTCGCAGGCATAGGCACCCATGTTCAGCGAGAAACCGATCAACGCAGCCGTCAGAGGATCCAGTTCGATGCCCAGTTCCGGCAGGCCGTAATAGATCATGAACAGCTGCACCAGCAGCGGCGTACCGCGGAAGAATGACACGTAGATGCGCGCAATCCAGCTCAGCAGCTTGAAGCTGGACAGGCGCATCAGGGCCAGGCCGAAGCCCAGCACCAGTCCGAAGAACATCCCGCCCAGGCTGAGGATAACGGTGTAATACGCGCCCTTGAGCAGAAAGGGCGCGGAGTCCAGCGCGAGCTTAAGGCTCTCTTCGATCATTTTGTCACGTCAGCGTTGAAGTACTTTTGCGACAGCTTGGCCAGGGTGCCGTCGGCACGCAGTTTGTCGATGGCCTTGTTGATAGCCTCGAGCAGTTCCGGCTCGCCCTTGCGCAGTGCGATGCCCGATTCCTGACGGGAGAAGGGTTCGCCGGTCACCGCCAGGGTGTCCTTGGTCTTGGCAACCAGTTCCAGTGCGGCCAGGCGATCAACCAGAATCGCGTCGATACGGCCTACGCGCAGATCCTGGTACTTGGTCGGATCATCGTCATAGGTCTTGACGATGGCGGTCGGCACATTGGCCTTGAGCCATTGCTCATAATTGGTACCCAGACCCACGCCGACTTTCTTGCCGCTCAGGTCTTGTGCGGTCTTGATGCTGTCCTTGGTCTTTTCCTTGTTGATCAGCGCCTGAATACCGGAAATGGTGTAGGGCTCGGAAAAGTCATACTTCTTCTTGCGCTCATCGGAGATGGTGACCTGATTGACCACCACGTCCAGACGTTTGGATTCCAGCGAGGCCAGAATGCCATCCCATTTGGTCGGCTGGATCTTCGCCTTGACGCCCAGCTCCTTGGCCAGCGCCTCGGAGAACTCGACTTCAAAGCCGGTCAACTTGCCATTCTCGTCCACGAAACTGAACGGCGGATAAGTGCCTTCCAGGCCCACATTCAGGGTGCCGCTATCCTTGATTTTCTGCAGTTGCTCGCCAGCGATGGCGTGTCCAGCAATACCGGTGCCGAGCATCAGGCTCAGTGCCGAGAAAAGAAACGTGCGACGAATAGCGGAAATGTTCATGCGAGCCTCTTGTTTTGTGTGAAGTGTCGGACCGGTTTCAGGCCTGACGGACGCGTCCGGGTGCTGGGAATTCAGCTTTTTTCAGTGGGTTACGCTACAGGTGGGGGCCTGCCGGGCGCCACTATAAGGCCATCCAGTTATGAACAAAAATAACTAAAAGGGCGCTTGTCTTTCATTTCGGGCATAACCCGACCCCGGTCCGCAGAATCAGCTGGAAAATACGTCCGGGTAAGCGAACAGCGCAGGAGCACCGCCAGTGTGCAGGAAAATCAGCGGCCCATCGTTGAATCGCTGACGTCCGATACCGTCCAGCAACCCTGCCATCGCCTTGCCGGTGTAAACCGGGTCAAGCAACAGACCTTCGTGACCCGCAACAAGTTTGATCGCCGAGAGCGTGCCGGCATTCGGTTCGCCGTAGCGCGGTGCGAAATACTCGTCCCACAGCTCGACTTTGAAACACGGCGGCATCGGAATTTCCAGCAACTCTGCAGTGCGCTCGGCCAGGCCCTGAACCTTGGGGAACTGGGCCTCTTCACTGCGCGAAACGGTCACGCCGATGACCGGCAGATCCGGCAATTCACTGGCCAGCGCCAGCGCGAGACCGCTGTGGGTCCCGGCGCTGCCAGAGGCCAGAACCACGGCAGCGAAGTCGATGCCGGTCTGTTTGATCTGCTCGACCAGTTCCAGCCCGGCGCGGACATAACCCAGCGCGCCGACCGGACTCGAGCCGCCGATAGGTACGAGATAAGGCTTCTTGCCATTGCTGCGCAGACGAGCCGCCAGTGCGTGCAGTTGTTCGTCGGCGTTATCGAGGTTCTCGACCAGCTCGACCTTGGCGTCGAATAGCTCCAGCAGCAGACGGTTGCCGTTGTGCAGGTAGTTGCTGTCATCGGTGCCGATGGGATTTTCCAGCAGGGCCACGCAGCCCAGACCCAGACGCGCTGCCAGCGCAGCGGTCTGTCGTACATGGTTTGACTGAATGGCACCTGCGGTGATCAGGGTGTCGGCACCCTGCGCCAGCGCGTCGGCCGCCAGGTATTCGAGCTTGCGCACCTTGTTGCCGCCCAGCGCCAGTGTCGTGGTGTCATCACGCTTGACGTAGATGTCGCGGCCAGCCCAGATTGACAGGCGATCGAGCTTTTCAAGGGGGGTGGGCGCGCTGATCAAGTCCAGACGACTGAAGCGGGCAAGCTGATTTTTGATCATGGTAATTAAGTGAGCCGTGTAGAGAGTCAGCGGACTGTAGTCTGCGGACTATAGGCAGACGTTTCCCACACGGCAACCTGTCGGTGTTTATGCTCCGCTCAGCCGATTCGTACAAAAATTGTTATTTTTTCCACTTGAATGTTTGCCGTAGAGTGGGCGCAGCAGCGCCCGATAACGTCGGGTCGCCACCGTCATGACCAAGGAGAGTTCAGCGTGAGCGATATTCCAGAAGCATCCGCCGACGGCCGTTCCAGCCATTGGCAGTTGCAGCGTATCGTCAGCCAGTTACGTGCGGCGCGTGAGGATTGGCGCACGCGCAACCGCCGCGTGAGTGGCGAGCATGGTGGTCGCGAGCTGCCGTCGCGTGCAGCGATGGGCGAGATTCTCGAGGCGCTGAGCGGCGCATTGTTTCCAATGCGGCTGGGTCCTGTTGATTTGCGTGAGGAAAGCGAGGATTTCTACGTCGGCCATACGCTGGATGTTGCGCTCAATGCGCTGCTGGCCCAGGCCCGGCTTGAGCTGCGTTACGTGGCGCATCAGCAAGGCAGGGAACTGGTCGGGATCGACGAGCATGCGCTGGTCCTGATCCAGGATTTTGCCACCGCACTGCCGGGCATTCGTCAGTTGCTCGACACGGATGTGCTGGCCGCCTATCACGGTGACCCGGCAGCACGCAGTGTCGATGAGGTGCTGCTGTGCTACCCGGGTATTCTGGCGGTGATTCACCACCGCCTTGCCCACCATCTGTACCGCGCAGGCCTGCCGCTGCTGGCGCGCATCAGCTCTGAACTGGCGCACTCGGCCACCGGCATCGACATTCACCCCGGCGCGCAGATCGGCCCGAGCTTCTTCATCGACCACGGGACAGGTGTTGTCATCGGCGAAACCGCCATCATCGGCGAGCGGGTACGGATCTATCAGGCCGTCACGCTGGGCGCCAAGCGCTTCCCGGCGGACGAAGACGGCCAGTTGCAGAAGGGCCACGCGCGTCACCCGATCGTGGAAGACGACGTGGTGATCTACGCCGGTGCGACCATTCTGGGGCGCATCACGATTGGTCAGGGCTCGACCATCGGCGGCAACGTCTGGCTGACCCGCAGCGTCCCGGCAGGCTGCAACCTGACCCAGGCCAACCTGCTGCAGCAGGATGACGGGACGCAGAAGTAGTGTTTTGCAGTGCGCCCGATCGGATTGATGATCGGGCGCATGCTCCGCCCCGCACCCGGGAACGAACCCTCTCCTGCACACGTCATACCCTGGTCTGAGCCAGCAATCACAGCCCCGCGATTCGTAATCACGGGGCCTTTCGTGTTTAAATTGAACGTTCATTCAAGTTAAACCGGTGGTTCGCTGCCCGCTCACAACAGGAGGCTAACCCTTGCCGTATGCGTTTTTTGTAGTGGTTTCAATCAGTCCGGAGGCATGCAGTCGATGAGTACTCCGAGTACGCAACCCAGCGGTACGGTCCGCATGAACGCTCCAGTGTTTTACTTCGCTGCGAGCTTTATCCTGATCTTCGGCGTGATCGTGATCGCTTTCCCGCAAGCCGCCGGTGCGTGGCTGCTGGCGGCACAGAACTGGGCGGCCAACACGGTCGGCTGGTACTACATGCTGGTCATGACGCTGTATCTGGTCTTCGTGGTGGTCACCGCCGTATCTGGCTACGGCAAGATCAAGCTCGGTGCCGACCACGACGAGCCCGAATTCAGTTACCTGTCCTGGGCCGGCATGCTCTTTGCGGCCGGGATCAGCATCACGCTGTTCTTTTTCTGCGTGTCAGAACCCCTGACTCACCTGCTGCAACCGCCGCAAGGCGAGGGCGGTACCACCGAGGCCGCACGGCAGGGCATGCAGCTGCTGTTTCTGCACTGGGGCCTGCATGGCTGGGGTGTGTTTGCCTTTGTCGGCATGGCGCTGGCCTATTTCGCCTATCGCCATAACCTGCCGCTGGCGCTGCGTTCGGCGCTTTATCCGCTGATTGGCAAGCGTATTAATGGCCCCATCGGTTACGCGGTGGACGGCTTCGGCATCATCGCCACCATCTTCGGTCTGGGTGCCGACATGGGCTTCGGTGTTCTGCACCTCAATTCGGGCCTGGACTACCTGTTCGGTGTCGCGCACACCCACTGGATTCAGGTCGGTCTGATCACGCTGATGATGGGCGCGGCGATTCTGGTGGCCATTGCGGGCGTCGACAAGGGCGTGCGCCTGATGTCCGACATCAACATGCTGCTGGCCTGTGCGCTGCTGCTGTTCGTGCTGTTTGCCGGTCCGACTCAGCACTTGCTGAACACCCTGGTGCAGAACATCGGTGATTACCTCGGCGCATTGCCGACGAAGAGTTTCGACGTCTATGCCTACAACGAGCCGAGCGACTGGCTGGGCGGCTGGACGGTGTTCTACTGGGCGTGGTGGATTGCCTGGTCGCCGTTCGTGGGGCTGTTCATTGCGCGCATCTCGCGTGGCCGT
>JAAIGE0100891208.1_pt1 | contig 12510 bp, 18 predicted proteins | sample 6487951 | NCBI WGS metagenome assembly JAAIGE01 (sample SAMN13974128, study PRJNA590717) | phyllosphere metagenome | biome: tomato field; feature: multiple bacterial spot infested tomato fields; material: tomato leaves; isolation source: leaves from tomato fields | host: Solanum lycopersicum ... | reverse complement strand
TGCATCGATTCAGAAAGTGACCGAGTATCGCCAAACCAACACACAGGCGATCAATGGCTCTCACCTGCTGGTCCGGTTGTTGCAGAACGTCAACATCTCATTGGCCCTACCTGTTGAGATTTACATCGATAAAGTGGCCGACATTGCTTACCAGTTGGCTACCGCATTGCAGTTGACGTCTCCACTGACACCAGGGCGGGTCCACCGCGAAGGCGTGTGTTACCGCCAAACCGGCGGCGGTAACGATCAGGTGGCGGTGCAGGAGATTTTCATCATTGACACCACTGACTTTGATGTGGTGGACTTTGCCCTGCGCTGGCGCAGCTATAGCCCCATCCGTGTGTTGTCTCATCCATTTACGGACTTGAACCTGCAAGTGCCCGATGGTCGACACAACTTCCCTGGTCAGGGCATGGCGGTCGTCAGCATTAACGTTCCCATGCTGGCGGCGCAGTATCGCCACTGGCGACTGGAGCGGAAAGACATAGAAGAGCGGCAATCGCCGCGCACCATCGGTCAGTTTCTGATGGAGGTGCCGCTTCCCAACATGCTGCACTCGCATGTGGACGTGGTACTGATGAATCGCATGATTGCGCATTACTTCAATGTCCCCCTATCGCCAGATACCCGTGCCCATCCCTTCTTCCTGCCTGACTACAGTGCGGCAGTGGATGATGTGCTGACCAAGTACTTGGCCGTGTGTGCCTCGCGCCGGTATGACTTCACCGGTATCTTGGCCCATTTCCCCACGGTGAGCAATAGCAACTACCTGGAAGTGATTCGCCTGCCGGCACTGGCCTATACCCGCCAGATCCAGTGGGCAATCGTGCTGTCGCGTTTGACGCTGACCTATTTCCTGGTGCATTCCAACAGCGCCTGGCGCAATGAGCGCAACCGTGCGTACTTGAACTACTTGCGACGGTATTTCCAGCTGATGGACTACAACCGGACACTGCGTACTAATCTTGACAGTGTCAGTTACCGTAATGCCATGATCTTGATTGAAGATGGGATCTTGCCGTATCTGTGACCATAACGCCCCACTCCCAGCCTTTCGGTTGGGAGTGGGGACTATGCCGTCTACCGTACTGCTATTCCTTCATATCCAATTCGCCGTGTGTCCAATCGTCGGCCAGCAACCAAGCTTCGTCGGAGACCAAGCGGGTGTTGTGGTCGTTGCGGATGTAATAGCCCAAGCATTCGAGGATGATGTAAAAGCCCTCCATGACCTGGCTGATGGTACCACGGATGTTGGCATCGGCCACCAACTCCACCGGAATACCTTGCGTGTCCATGACCACTTCCGGCACCAGGATCTGCTTAAAGCCCTTCTTGCCAAGCTTTTGCATGTACGCATCCATTGCCATGCGGATCGTGGTATCTTCCATCCGTTCCATGAACGCACGCATTTTCACCGGGGTGTCAGTGGACATCGGCATCTTAATGGCCCGATACGGCGGTGCAGGCGCATGCCCGTACTTCTGTGCAAACACCTCAGTCCACATCACGTAATGGTCATAGTTGGAGGTTTTGGCGGTGGCCTTATACGACTCACGGGTTTTGATGGTCATGGTCTTCAGGTAGGTCGACTCACCCTTCAAAATAGACTGGCGGATCGATTCTTCCTTCTTGGCCACATATCGCAACACTTGCGTCAGCGAGATCTTGCGACCGGCCATCAAGGTGTCCATCAAGTTACGCATCAACGCATGGCTGGCCTTGGTCAACTGCACCGCCACGTTGGAGTTGCGCAAGCCCACTCCCTTGATCTCCATCTTCATTTTCTTGAAGACGTTACCTTCTTGTGCCGAGACATAAGCAAAATAATGCTTGGCACGCGGGGTCACCACAAACACCGGGAAGTAGTACTCGTTCTTCATCGACAGGCGATTGAGCTCTTTGGCTGCAACCCCCATGTTGGCAGAGAACGTAGAGAGCACATGGCGAATCAACTGACCGGCCAGATACACTGCAGTGTTGGCCACAGCAATGGAGGTCTCGCTAAAGTCCAACTGCCCCATGTACCACTCCGTCCAGTACTGCACCGTAAAGATGGTGGAGTCAGTATCGGAGGTAATTGCCGAGCGGCGCATAATCGAAGGCAGGTAGTACACCGACGATGGCAGGTTGTCGGTCACCCAAAACGCCGCGATCAGGTCCTGGTAGTTATCCAGGCAGTTGATGATCTTGGCAATGGTGGCGCCCACGATCCCATAGTCCAGCGCTTCATTGCCTTCCATGGTCGGCAACAGGTCGTCGTTTTTCTTCAGCCAGCTCTTGACATCGGGATGGCTGGGATTGGTCAACATCCGTTGGCGCAACACCCACCAGTCACGCACGTCTTTCTTCAGCTTCAGATGCTGCTCAGGCTTGCGCTGGCGCAACTGCCCCATCAACGCCTCAAGCGGTCCGTCAAAGTGCGTATCGAAATACCCGCTGGGGTCATCCAGCACCTCGGTTGGGAATGCGAACCCGTCCATCAGATGGCGGATCAATGCATCTTGAATGCTGGCGCCACGCAGCTGCCGTGCACACAGCATCGAGACAAAGGCGGTGAGGTTGTCATCCAAACGTCCAACCCAATGATCGGCTTCTGACAATGCAAAGCCTTCGGTGGGACGGATGGACATCTCCGTAAAGAAGGTCCGCACAAACTCTGGATTGACTTGCGCCAAGTGATACAGGTCGGAGGTAAACACAAATGCCGAACGCTGGATCGGGGTCAATGCGCTGACCAGACGCCGGATCTTTTCCATGTGGCGCTCATGGCGCCAGTAGGCAGTGGTGGAGCGTTCGATACAAGCCATGGTCTGTTCCACCGTGGGGTGGGTCAGATTGTGCCGTTCCATTGCACTGGCGATGGCCGGGTAGTCGGTATGGTTGATGATGGAGATGATGTTGCCTTTGACGATGTCCGGCGACCAGTAATGGCGATTGCCGACCAGGAACTTTTCGTTGTTGGCATTACCATAGGACGTTGCGGTACGGCAGGTGGATGTCAGCGTGGAGTGCGCCGTCTTGTTCCACAGGACCGTGAACGGAGAACATTGCGCGCCAGAGAGCGAGTTATTCTTGATCTTCATCGTGGTCTGTGTGGCGTTCTTAATCGCCGCCAGGACCTTATCGCCCTTCTGGTCCGCCACAAACATTTCATGCTTTGCGGTTTTGCGCTTGAGCAAGTTACCTTGAATGTACTGCGCCAGCAGTGAGACCTTGTTGTCCGGATGGACGTAGGCCGTCATCGACGGGGAGAGGATCTCGCGCTTGGCAAAGATGTCGGCCAGCAGTCGGTCAAAACGCACCACATGGCGTTCGCGGTCGCCGTGTTTGTTGCGGATCAGGACCATGGCATCCGGAATTGCCAACTCACGCTGACCACCTTCCCCGATGGACTTGATCACATACGCGCGACATACGTCCAGCGGCTTGTGCGTCATCAAGTGCAAATAGGTACTGGTATCGTCGATATACGTACCGATCAGATCGTACTGGCGCTTGTACGATTCGGCGGGCTTGACAAAATGTTTCATGAGTGCGGCACGTGTGACTTTAGTCTATTAGATGGGCCCGGCCCCTGAAAAAATAGCGGGCATAAAAAGAACCACCGGGAAAACCCCGGTGGCTTTTTTAAGAATTGAGAACAGGAACATCGCAATGAGTCGAAGTTTAGCGTCTTCGACCATGGACCCTCGCCACCAGCGGCAATTATCCATACCATTGCACACATTTTGTTGCATTAGTCCAAATAGGACACGTCCACAGCCTTAAAGCCATTGGCTGACAGCGCACGCAACACCAGCGGTTCCTGATCAGGATCGATATCTTGCAGCACCAACTGCATCTTGCGAGTGGTTACCTGGCGCAGCGTTTCGGCGCGAATCCACGGTAACCCCACGGCAGTGGTCTGGCCATTGGACAGGGCCAAGATGACGTACAGATAGCCGTCATAGCGGTTGGGCGTACCCGGCGGCAGTGTGGCATAGACGGTGGCATGCAGTGCCACAGCATCCACACCGACAAAGCGCACCTGGCTGGCTTGCACCACACCGATCACTTTGGCATTGGTAAAACCGGTGCCCAGGATCTGGGTGGGGTAGACCTCAAAGGACACCGTCGAAGACAGCGGGAGTTGTTCAGGAGTCACGGACATGGGCGGTGGCCTATCGGATATAAGAGCGTCATACAGTTAAGCTGCTTACCTCAGATTGGTCCTGGCCAAGACCAGGTCGTACTGATGCCAGCGTCCAAAAAAATAAGTGAAGCGTCCAGTGCTCCATGCCTCGGGCATGGAGTTCCAGAGCACTTGCAGATTGACTCGAACCACGTTGGCCAACGGCAGCGCGGCGCGTTGGACCTGCGGGAGCCAGCGATGTCCCACCCGCGCAATGGTCAGCTCCACCAGGTAGCTGTGGATTACCTCCACCGGCGCATCCACCGGGAGTTGGAAACAGGCGGCAATGTCCTGTCCCAACTCCTCCAGTGGATATGCGTAGTCGTCCACGACCACCATGTAGGTGTCAAAATGCATGACAGCATCTCGGGTACCTAGCACCAGTTGGCCAGGCAGATCAATAAGCGGGGGTTGGCGAAGCGGAAGCATACTGATGCCCTGGAGTGAAGGTTTCGACAAGAACTACCATATCGTATCCCTTCCAACTATCAAAATGCACTCCACTGACAAACGAATCGTGGCCGCCTGACTCGGCGATCAACGAATACACCGGAGCAATTGCGTGCCACAACGGTGGAAGCAGCGTCATCAGCAACGCGGTGACCGCCGGACTGACCCGGTCATGTTCCAGGTACTCATCGCCATGGAGTGCACCCAACACCGCATGGGTGATCTCCAACGCATCCAGCATATCCAACTGCCGACCCGCGCCGCGCCGATCAAAGATCAACCCGACTGTGGCATGGGCACAGTTGGACATCGAATAGGTGGTCCCATGCAAGGACGCCCACGAATCGATGTACGGCACCAATGCCTCACGGGTAGGTAGGATCACCCGATGGGTGGGGGCAAAGGGATCGCGTGCACGTTGGGCGTTCACACGCGCCATCTGGTACGGGCTGGTCGGCTGTGGAACACTGGCCACGTAATCGTTCAGATCCACCCCGAAGTTTGCTTGGTACCACTGAAGCATGTCCATAGAGGATCTCAGTAATCGTTGAAGGTAATGACGGCATCGCGTCCTTGCCAATGCGAGAACTCAATGGTTTCGCATTGGTATTCGGTAAAGCCGACCATGTCCATGAATTCTGTCATGAAGGCGTAAAACCGCAAGGTCATGGTCTCCAGTATCAGTGCAACATCGGCCTTATCAGAGGCGCTGGCATGCTGGAAACCCAAGCTGTCAAACAGCGGGTCCACCACTCGATCCAGTACCAGGCTGTGGGGTAAGATCCCATGGGCCAGGTAAGAGGATTGGCGATCTGCCGACAGTGCGGTGGCAGCAACGACGGACTCAAACATCAGCTCCACCGTCATCTCTTGCGGCCCATCCACCAACTCACCGGAATGCCACGGACTGAGGACAGCACTGAGCAGGGTCTCGTGGACCTTAAACTCACTGATCATCAGCTCCGTGGGCATGATCATTTTACCGGCAGCGGACCGATAGGCCGACAGGTTAGGGGTTAGCTGAATCTTCATTTACCTTCCTCAGGTCCAACATGATGCCGTTGGTCACGCACTTGACCATGCGGACCGACACCTCATCACCATCGAAGGTGGCTTGCAGTGACGGGTCTAGTAACTGAAAGATCTGGTTACCGATGCGATGGGAGATATCGGTCAGGCGCTTGGAGGCCTCAAACCATTCGGTGAAGTCCTCTTTGCCCACGGCACCGACCACGAACAAATCGTCCATGCCGGGCGAGTCGCGCCCTGCCATCAGTTCCCAGGCGCCGATGGTGTTGCGCAGCAGCTCCTCTAAGGTCAGGTTGTATTGGGCCAGCAAGGTTGCCTTAAGCGAGGCCAGTTCCTCTGGCTCCAGAGGCATAGGGATGATAACGATCATGGGTGTAACTCAAAGGGGTGGGGTCAGGGCGTTCGATGCTGATCATCATATCGTTACCAACAAAACCCTCTAGCTTCACCGTGTGATCGAAAAATCCACAGGTTGCCAAGATGTGCGGTACGACATAATGCTCAACCAGCTGGATGTGGTCCAAGCAGCTATGGACCTTGCGCATCACATCGTCTGGCCGTCCATCGTTGCTGGAAGACACCACGTCCTGCACCAGATAGGATTGCAGTTCATGGTAGCCGCCGTACGAGCGAGTGGCGTACAACAACCCATACTGCAGCAAACCCCTAGGATCAAGCCCTAAGCGTTCCATCTGCAGACAGTGTTGCTCGTAATCAGGATGGATATCGCGACTGGGAATGATCAAGATGTCTCTCATAGGCGTCCGTAGGCGCGGCGTAGCCGCTCAGGATAGTAGTCGTCACAAATGTCATCGTCAGGCGGTGGCTCAACAGCCATCGCCGGCGGAGAGACAGTCACGGTCAAGGTCGTGAACTGGATGTTGCCATCTAACTGGTTTCCATCCGGGCGCGGTGGGCCGGGCGTCCAGGGCAAGATCCCGCGCAGGTACTGGCGCATGGAGTGGATCGTTTGATCAACCCACTCTCGGTCCACTCCTGCCGCCAACAGCTGTTGTCGCGCTGTCAAGGTCTGCGTGTAACGAAACTCGATACCGAATTCCTCCAGCTCTGCCTGCACCACTGTCTCCACGTGGACATGCTCAGCCACAGGCTGCAGCAGCTCCAAACATGCAGCGATGCTAAAGCGGTAGCCGGAGTGGATGTGCTGTCCAAACATGATGACTTACCCGGTGTGTTTCCCAAAGGTGCGCGCATTGACCCGTGTCAACGGAGAACGCCGCAATTCGGCCAGGGTGGCGGTGTTGGCTTCGGCCCACTGGCTGTCCAAAGGATCGGTACCATCCAATTCAATTTCACCGCGCTCATAGCGACGGGTCCAGTCCATGATGCGATAATCGCCCTCGTTGTCGATCTCCAGCATCCATGGTCCTAGGCGATCTTCATAGTCCAGTCCCACTAATCCGCGTGAGGTAATCGTGGTCCCACCTGCGTTTTCCACTGCCGCGGCGTACTCACCGGCAATCAGATCCGACCCAGCAATGGCCAACTGCTGGTCACTCGCACCGAAGGCTTCGACGGCAACTGGCACGCGCAGCTTGATCTGGCGGAAGGACACATGGAGCACATCCCAGGTATGGTGACCGCCCACAAAGCCATCGACCAATGTCTGCAGGCGTTCATAGAACGGTTCAAGCACCTTGTAGTAGAAGTGCCGCGCCGACCGTGCATGGTCTTCATCCGGGTAGAACTCCGGATATGCCTGGCGCACGGCTTGGTCAGCGTCACAGCGCCCACCGGCTGGTTCGTTGGCCCAGCGCATGGCCTGGTTGAACTGTACCTGGATCACACACTGAATAATCCCCACCGCATGGGCTTCGGACAGCGGACCGGTGATCAGATCGTTCTGATAGTGACTCCGATAGAAATTCACGTCGGAGATCAGGCACTCGATGTGCTCGGTCAAAGGGAGTTGGAAACGCATGGTGGGCTAATCCTGAGGGTATGATTGGGCGCGATACGCCCACGACTGTGTCGCGGTGGTGGGCGTTGGGCGACCGGTAATGTAAAGGCGAGTGTCACGTACTGCTAAACACACAAAGAGCTGATCGTTAAAGACTGAGGGGTTGACAAGCCAATACAGCGGCCAGAGCAGTGGGCCGGTGGCCGCCAAGGCCTCGTTCATGAACGCTGCATCTTTTTCGAACAGAGGTGCAAACAAGAACTCCTCTTCGTAGCGGACCAGGTTGGCCACATAGCAGTGCCGCTGTAAGAAATGCATTACCCATGCCACACAGACCAGGTCTTCTAAACTGATGTGACAGCCGGCCACCCGATGTGTGGCCATGTTGCATCGGTGGGGCCCATGGGTGCAATCAAAGGCGCATTCAGCTGCCGCTTTAAGCGTCGCAGCAGGTAAGCGGTCAAAGAGTCGGGTAACGATAGGATGGAGCGCCCGTCGGACTTCGTAAAGACCAAATAGGAAGGTGGCATCGGGACTGGACATCAGGAGGTTCCATTGAATGAAACGCATTGGAGGCGCCATAGGCCCTCCACATAAGAAAAGGTACGGATGTAGCTTTTTACATCACGCGGGCCGTGCAGAGCCATTCAGGCGGCCATAGACCCACTCACCCGTCTAGGGTGAGTGGGCATACTCATTTAGCAAAAACATCTTCAGCAAAATGACCGGTCCCGCTTTCCAGATATTCGCCCAAGGCGCCGAAGAATTCCCCGATCGACATTAACGACTTACCGGTCTGTCGACCAGGACTCATGTCTGATGCCAGGACCTGCGATTCGGGCGGGTGGTAGTTCAGGTTCAGTACACAGCGATCAGGGGTGAGCTTTTGCAGCGTCACGTTGGTCGGCGCACCTGTGGGTCGGTTGAATAGATCCGCACCCATCCATTGGCTCAAGCGCTCATCGATCCGTTCAACCATAGTCACTAACACATCTGCGCGCTCACTGAGCACTTGCTGATGGGTTTCCATCGGGAGTTTGGCGTCCTCTTGACCGATGTCATCGTAGAAGTATTCCACGACACGCTCGTAGAAGTCTTCGCGTGCACCGCCGCATCCTTCCATCTGCTGGACGTAATGTGGCCAGGCCAGCAGGGCGTGTTCGACCATCAACTCTTTGGACATCCCCAGTTCTGCGGACAGTTGGGAGTAGGTCAAGCCGCACGGCAAATCCGCATCATCAAACAGCGCCCGTTCGCCAATCGGGATTTGGACAGCTACCGTCTCCACGGGCGGTGACGGGTCGGTAAATCCACCCGTGTCACTTTTAGTATTCATCATCCCAGTTCAACTCCACGACAAGACCGTCGCCGGCCGGTTGAATGTAGGCTCCCAGAAAAGCCGGGGCGGCCTTGTCCTGCGCGCTCTCGACCGGAAAGTACGTATCGACCAGATCCAAGATCCCGTCGAAAATCGGGTTGACCTCTGGTAAGTGCTGCTCTAGCAGATCTCGGTAGTCATTACCGTTTTCGACCTCATCGGCCAGATTGTTCCAGAACTGCTCAATCATCATGGAGCGCATACAGTGCCGGGCAGTGGGATCATCGCTACATCCATGCTCCTCTCGCACCAGTAACGCCGTATGGACGATTTCGTCTGGGGTAATCATTAACTCGTGTAGCGCTGGCATGACCGGCGGCGGGAACACGGTATCAAATGCAACAGGCAATCGGAAGCGTGCGCTTTTCCCATAGCCTTCGGCGTTCATTAGCCCAGTCCTAATCCGTTGGGAGCGTTAACCACTAGATCCTTCTCAGGATCGTAGCTGGCATAAGTAAAATGACAGTGCCAGTGACCAGTTTGGCATTTGGTGCACAGCTGCATGGCCGGCTCCGGCGGTAGTCCAGTCCGAGGAAAGACCAAACTCACCAGATCCACATTCTGGCATTTCGCACACACAAACAACTCATTCATGAGGGGTCTCCGTAGGGTATAGCATCAGCCCTACTTGGGGATTTTTACAGTCCGTACAGGACTTTTCGAATGGCCCGAGTTAAGGTCCACAGTCCGTAGGGGCGATTGCCTATCCCAGGAACTGCAGCATCCAAGGGCGGGTACTTGAAGTCATGCATAAATGACAAAGGTCCATAAAGCTCCCCTACCGCTAGCGGTAGGGGAGTGGGGAGTTACAGCACCATGCCGGAGCTGTCGGCTTCACCGTCAGCCACCAGCGCGCTGTGATTGACGCGCGCCGAGCGCTGGGTTTCCAGTTCCTCGATGCGACCGTTCAGCCGCTTGGAGATGGCCGGGATGCCGTCGAAGGTGATGACCAGATGCTTGGGCAGCAGGTCCTTGGCCTTCAGGTTCATCGGATAGCCGACCGTGGAGTACTCCGGCACCGTCTTGTAAGACGGATCATCCGGACTGCCCAGCAGCGAAGCGATGGCGATGGGGTCAGCCACTTCATCGGCACCCAGGTTGTCGGTCACCAGCAGACGCGCCAGACGCGGACCGGCACTGGTGGTCTTGGTGAACTGCACCCAGTTCTGGATGTCCTTCGAATCCAGCTCATCGTTCTGCTTGGAGTTCAGCAGCGACAGATAGGCGATCACCATCTGGCAGTCGGCGTCGATGTCCGAGCGCTTGGTCACCGCCTCGTTCTGACGGTAATACATCACCACCGGCAGCTGTTGCTTCTGGGCAATGCCCTCCAGCGACTTGAGGGTCTTGAGGGTGTTGTTGGCCGAGATGGTGGATTCATCAGCGCCCACCACAATGGCCACCACTGGCAGGCCACGCGAGAGCAGCTCGGCCAGGATCAGCGGACCGAACACCGATCCGGAACCACCGGCGCCGGAGAACAGTACGATGTTGAAATCCATCGGCGGGAACTTCTGCAGCACGTTGCGCACGTTTTTAGCGATGTCGCCGTGGTTTTCGGTACGCACTTTGCCCGAGCCGTCCACATCGTCCAGGATGAAGGTGTTCTCCTGGGAGATCCCGGCCTTGTTCAGGTTCGAACGGCTGGTGTCGATGTAGGCCGGCAGCAGCTGCGAGTAGCCGGGCGTCTGCAGGTCTTGCTGATCGAAGAAGGCGCCGATGTTGGTGCCGAAGCCGCCACACGCAAACAGCCTGATCTTTCCTTGGGTTTCCATAAGTCTCACTTGGTTGAGGGGTTGGTGGAATCGATCCGCTGCGATAGCAACGGGGTCCGATTGATAATGGGTTCTTCTGCTTCTGCCTGACGGATCTGCTCTAAGATGTCACTGACAGGACCGCTGGCTTGCGCCATGCCTTGGTCTGCCTCAAAGCTGTCTTGCATGCTATCGAGCATTTTCATATCCTGCGGACGCAGGTGCCTGACGGCGTAAAACATGGGGTGGGTGGTTTTCACTCGCGCGACCCGCTCTGCGCTAATGCGGGTTAAGTTGATCGTCCGGTCCACTTCCAGAAACAGTGCCTGCTCCAGCACCGCCGGCTGGCTCATGGCCCGCGCATGGGGATCGTCGACCTGGGCAACATCGTACAGATTGACGTACACACTGGTCTGACCCAGCACAATGGAGACAATCCATCGATCCGTGCATTGGCGCAGCAGGTGTACAAAATCTGGATCGGTACGTAAAAACGCCACGCACATGCGCAGGTAGGTTTCCCGCGTACAGGTGCGCGGACGATACTGATGTGCATTGGACATCACCCACCCGTAGTTGGTGGGAAACGCCGGGGGCTTTTTGAGACGTTCGGACATGGCCGGTACCTGATAAGTCAACCGAGAGCAGTTCGGTCTGGGTTGAGTAGAGGAATGTTAGATCAAAGTAAGGGTCTGTGATCTACTAGGGTTAGGATGACAAGAAGGTAATATGTGGCTCAAAGATTGTTGCCTGGCGGTGGAGTTTTAGACGTAACCCTATGAGAGTCTTTAGGAGAACCCCATGAACATCACGCCTGTGTCCAAAGCGATCGCCGATGCGATGCGCGGCATTCCGCCGCAGATCTTAAAGGCCGCGTTTTACCCCAAATACGAATTTGGTCGTGTTGCCCCAGTGGCCACGGTCGAATCCATGATCCGTGAGCAAGTGGTTGAAGCGCGCGTCATGGAAGATTGCAACCTCACCGGTGGCACCTCCTTGGTCGTACCATTGGATGGGTTAGTACAAGAATACCACAACCAGGCCACGATCATTGTCCAGATCCCGCTGGAACGTACCGGGTACCGGCGCATCACGCGCTGCACCTCGCTGCTGATCGGACTGGAGACCTTACCGTCTTCGTTCAATTACGGCATGTCTGGCTTTTCGGACATCATGGCAGGTGGTGCACAGGTCATGGCCTCCCACACCGCCATGCCGATTCAATCCACCGCACGGGTGACGTTGATCGCCGAAAATACGGTGATGATCTCGGATCAGAGCATTTTGCCATCGGTCATGCAGCTGATGTGCTTTGTGGAAAATGATCTGGATTTCACCAACATGCGCTCGATGACCATCTCCAAGTTTTCCAAGCTGGTGGAGTACGCGGTCAAAGCCCACATCTACAACGAACTGATCATCCCTATTGCTGAAGGTGAAATGCGCGGTGGTATGGAGCTGGGTAAGTTCAAAGAGATTGTCGATGGCTACGCTGACGCCAACCAGAACTACCAGGACTACCTGGAGTCGACCTGGATCAAGGTGCAGTTCATGGATGACTTCAACTCACGGCACCGCCATGCGCGCTTGATCATGGGCGGTTCACATTAGAGCCAAAACAAAAGACCGCATACAGTCCCCTCCCACCATAGCGGTGGGAGGGGGTTATGTTCGCTTACAGCAGTCGGGTCGTGTAGGTGGTGCGCGCATCCAACCCCTGGGCCAATTCGAACAGGGAGGCCTTACGTCGGGGATTGGATTCTTGATCCCACAATGCCAGCGCCTCATCGGCACTCAGCTGCGCCAG
>JAAIGE0100221287.1_pt1 | contig 12512 bp, 9 predicted proteins | sample 6487951 | NCBI WGS metagenome assembly JAAIGE01 (sample SAMN13974128, study PRJNA590717) | phyllosphere metagenome | biome: tomato field; feature: multiple bacterial spot infested tomato fields; material: tomato leaves; isolation source: leaves from tomato fields | host: Solanum lycopersicum ... | reverse complement strand
TGGTTGACGCGAACACCCCCATCCTCGTCGTCTCCGGGTGCGGCTTTTTGCGCTTTGAACAGCAAGAACAGCGGCGATACCTGAAGCACAGCATTGCTTGAAAAATACATATGCTCGAGCCATTCCCATACCTTGGGGTCATTCAGCAGCTGTTTGAATTCATCTCGGCATTCGTCACGGAAGGTGTCGATGCTGAAGTCTCGCAAACCTTGCTGAAGGGCGCTCTCTAGAACGAGCCCGGTGACCGCAGCCCACGAAAACTCAGGGTCCAGTTGCCGAACAGGCAAGTAATTCGGCGACTTGTTCGCGTTCGATACCTGCAGGTTGTTTTTGATTGGATACATTACATCTCCCCATCGGTATCGATCGTACCGTCGTCGTAAGTCAGCGAGATATGCTGTTGCTGCCGGTATAGTTTTAGGCGATTGCCGCGCTTGACCACGCTCTTGATGTGTTCGACCAGTTCATCGAGGAGGACGATCGCGTTCTTGTCGTACTTGTTCGGGCGGTAACCGTGGTTCAGGCGAAGCAAGAGACCGAACAGGTTGATGTTGAAGGGCATCGGCTCGAGCGCTTCGTTACCGACCTTAAGCGCGACGTTAAAGAACGCAATCGGCGTTTTCGGGGCGAGCCGCTGGATGACCGCGAAATCGGGTTTGAGCTCGGCCGAGGCGGCGATTTTGACGTCTTGATACTCGCCGAGCAGGACTTCATCCGGGCGCAGTTCAGGCGTGTTACGGTTCGCGTAACGGAGGATCCCCGCCACCAACACCTGCTTATAGAACTTTTGTAAGACGATCCGCGCTTCCTGGGTGCCATCGAACTGCGTGTGCATCTTCCAGACTTCCGTGTAATCGCTCGTCACCTGGTCCGTGAACTCTTGCGCAAAGCGATGGTGGTAGTTGTTCCCGACCTGTTCGTGCTGTAAAACATAGAACAGGCGGACCAGCGGCACCGCGTTCCGCTTGTCGCCAGATGCTAACCGAATATTCCAGGTTTCCAGCTCGGCGACAAAGGCGTCACGCTCCTCTTCGGGAAGCCCGAGTTCGTAGCGCAAAACCAGCTGGTCGAGCTCACGCGTGCGCAACAATACGGGGTCGAATGCGGTTAGCCTCGCCGCCAGTTCATTGTCACTGCCGGCAAACATGTTATCGAAGAGGTAGCCAGGTCCGGTCAGCAAATGGTGCAGCAAGTCGAGCAAGCCACGCGCCGTGACGAACTGGTCTTTGACTAATCGCGCCTTGGCGATGTTCGCGATAATCGCGTCTTGTACCCCATCGAGCATTAAAAGACGAAAGTTCGCGCACAACAATGGCTCGTCATGGGCAACAAGATCGCGACTGAAGGTTGCGTAGAACGGGTTTTCCGGGCAGGCATCGGTTAGGCGGCGCATGATGTCTTTGGCAAAAGGCGCGACCACGATCCCGTTTTCCATTCTGAACTTCGGATAGTTCTCGAAGTTGAAGAAATGGTAGGGGCCAGGCGGCACGGCGTTCTCGAGAAAGGCGCGCATTGCTTCGCGCACCGGGCGCAAGTCCGCGTGCCCTTCCTGTACATAGTTACCGATCATGCCGATGTTGATGCCAACGACCAGAATCTGTTGTTGTTCGATCGCTGTTCGAAAGACGTGGTCGAGCGCTTCGATCGCGGACTGGTTAGGCTGGAAGCTGTGGGTCGCGTCTAGGTGGAACTGCACGCTGCCCTCGTACTCATGGTAGGCTCTGGTGAGGATCTCTGATTTGCCGTCACCGCTACTGCCGCACAAGAACAGCATGTCACCCGGCTGCGCTTGCGCAAGACGCGCGCGCAGATCCTTTTCGATGTCCTGCTCGATGTAGAGCCAATCTTTGAGCGCGTCGAAACCGTCCGGCGTGCGGGTCGACATGGTCTTGACCGAGAACGGCGACGACTTGGAAAGGACGGAAAGTGCGTCCCGAAACGTGATGGTTGTCATGACCTGTTAGATGCTGAGCGGAATGTAGGGGAAGCGTGCGTATCGGCCGTGCAGCGGTGGCCGCGCCAGTGCACGCGCCTTGCGTGCGCTGGTTGCCGAACGCAATAGGTGGTGGTGATTGACTGGTCGATGCTGGTTACCCGAGGGCGAGGCGCTGCCAGTGGCGCCGGGCACCCTATCCGCCGAACGGCGAAATTGGGGTGGGTAGTGAGAAAACAAGCCGAGCGTTTGAACATGGGATGAGCCGGGGCGATGACGCAGTGTAATGGCTCGTTTCCCTTAATAAACTCACACATTTCCACTTGTTTGAGATTAACATCATGCCACTTGACTGTTATATTAATTGAACCGATTGATCCTAGGCAATGTATGTTTGCCAGTTTAATATGATGAAGCGACAATTTTTGTCGTTTTCTCATTACCAACGACATGTCCAATACTTTGTCTGCGTGATGGCGATCCGTTCGATCCAGCGTGACCTCAACGATCTATCCTGCATCCTGCCGTTGGTCGTGGACAATGCCAGGCCACAGGGCTGGTCGTGGCAGACGGATGCGGACCCGTTCCACTTGCCGTTCCTCGATCCGGTACTGCCGCGTGGCTTGCGCCTGCAATCGCCGCCGATCTATCCCGGGGCCCACGCCACGTTGTATGACGCCTTGCTCTAGGAACGCTGGGTCAAGCTGCGCTATTTGCAGCGGCATGCTCAACCTGAAGTTCAGTCCTGGACTGGGGAACCTACGTTTATGGGCAAATTCAAGATAAAAAAAAGCGCTCAAGCGCATCAATGACTTAATAAAGGCTGCCCAGAGAAATCCGCGCGAGGGGGATTGGCAAACCTGAGGTCTTGAAGCACAGCCTCAGCGGTTTCGGAGTCAGGCGAATTGACGAGACAAACCGTCCCGTTACATCGTGACTGACGATGAACTCATCATCATCTCGTGCCGCTATCACTACTGACGGCTTAAGAGGGAGCAGGAATGCTCCCCCTTTTGGTTTCTCCTTCCTTGCGGCCGACATCGGCATCTGACTTCAAAAACTTGCTCCTTGTTTCGAGCAACACATCGCAGCAACGTAATAGTAAAAGGGCGAAACAACAAAAAAGCCCCTATGTAGGGGCTTTGAAGGTTTGCGCTAAGAGTGAGACTCTGGTCGAACTTTATGCGCGATCGATCGTTCCTGTCATCATGATGAGGCTCCGCAAGTCCTGTGTGCTGTTGAGCAAGTAGGCAATTCCGCGGTGTAGGTGGATCTTAAAGAATTGCGGCAGCTGATCCTCAGCGACTTTGTCCTCGTGCGCGCGCTGGCGCACGACGGCAGTGATGGCGTCGTCCAGGGTGCCGGCGAAGGTTTTCCAGCTCATCTCGACATTGCTGTCGGTGACGATCTCTTCATGCGGTGGAATGGTTCGCTCGGCCAAGGACACCAGCAGAGCCCACCGGCACAGGACGTTCCATTGCTGGATGCCGGTGCGGCGCTTGAGCGTCAGCAGGTGGTTTTTTGCCTTTTCGGAGACGCGGACGACGTCGATGATCATGAGTATGCCTCGTCAAACGTGAAATAGCCCGGCTGAATTTCGGAGCTCTGGTGTTGCTGGTTGTATTCGATCAGGTATTCGCGTGAGGTCACCCGCTTGATCTTGCTATGTAAATCTTCGTCGATCTCTTGGTCGGTCGACAGCAAGATGACCTGATTGCTCGCTTTCGGGAAATAGTTTTTGACGAGCTTGTTACGGTGCTCGCCATCCAGGCGCCCCAATGGCGTGTCGATGATGGCTGGTAACGAGCGTCCCGAGGCGCGGCTTAAGCCCCACAGGATCGAGACCGCCAGCAACTGTCGTTCACCGGCGGACAACTGATGGCTCGGTATCCGGTTGCCGCTGTAATCGAACAGGGACAAGCGGTAGTCAGTTGGCGAGATCTCGATCCGTTCGAACATCTTATTCTTACGCGTGATGGTCTGGAAGCTCTCCAAAATCAGGTCGGACAGGCGTTTGACGTTGCGCTGCAAGACCGCATCGCGATAGAGTTTCAGGCTTGCCTCGACCGCCGCGGCGTGGCGCAGCACGCGCTTGTTGGTCTTGTCCTTCAAATCCTGGTCTGTCAGTTCCAGCATCAGGTTTTGGCGCTCACGATCGGCCTGATCAGCCGCTTTGACGCAGTCCTCGTGCTGTTGCTTGAGCAGGGCGGCGGCACCCATCGCTTGGTCATAGAGTCGACGCTGTTCCTCGAGCCGTTCACGTAACGGTGCCAGCAACTCGGGGTTGGGCAAGGCTGCCTTCGTACGATCCAGATCGTTGACCCTTTCAGCGAGAAGCTGTTGATGCTCGAGCGCTTCGTGCAGCTCAACGCGCAAGGCCTCAAAGTGCGATGGCGTGTACGGTACGAGCGCATCTCGATGCATATGCAGGTACGCCGGTGTCTGCGCGGCGGTGGCCCGCGCTTGACGGTCACGTTCCAGTTGCGCCGCGACCGTTTGACGCACTGTGTCGCTCACCTCACTGTGCGTCAGCATAGCCAGCACTTGCGCATCTCGTTCGCTGAGCTCGGATAGCATCGCGTTCGCTAGTTGCGCGTCGCTTTCCGCAGTCAGCTGCGTGCGGGCGCTCTGCAACAGATTTTCGACAAACAGCAGGGGCAGATGACCGGCGGCGAGCTTGTCGCGCAGGTAGCCGTCGTGTAGGGCCTTCTGCTCTTGCGCCACCTTCAGCTGCGCTTCGATGGTGTTGGCCTGCTCAGCCAAATTTCCACCTTGCTGCCGGTACTCGTCTTCTAGTACCTGCAGCGCGCGTAGGCGCGTCTTGGCCTGGTCATCCTGTTCATAAATCTTCGCAGTCAAGCTGTCTGCTTGCTCGCTGAGCGTTTGCATGGCGTCCAGCTTGGCACGTACCAGGGCTTGTGCCTCTGGGTTAAGTTCGTCGACACGGCGGCGGCGTTGGACGATCTTAATGTCGGCGGCGAGTCGATCGACGACGTCCAAGCCGAGTAGTGCGTGGATGCCGGTACGGATGATGGCGGCGGCCGACTGTTCCTCGGCCAATGCTTCGATCTTTTCGCCGTCAAAGAAGAACAGTTCGGAGATCTGCGAGGGAATGAAATCCTCGACGAATTCGCTCCAACGCTCGGACAGCACGGCGTCGAGCACGCCGTTCCGGTAGATCTCGAGGCGTTCGCGCGTGGTCTCTTGACGTCCGCTCCAGGTCCGGATAACGCGAATGGTCTGCCACTTGCCTTCGTGATGATGAATGAACTCGAGCTCGAGCCCAGCGCCTTCTTGCGGCGCAACAAAGCGGTTGATGGTACTGCGCAGGAAGTCGGGGTACGCCATGTTCCCGCGGCCTGCGCAGCGCGCATGCTTACCGTACAGGACGAGCTGCAAGCCATCCAGGAAGGTTGTTTTGCCAGAGCCGTTGAGGGCACCGAACAAAACGATGGGGCGACCGTACTCCGGGATCAGGTTGACTGCATGGCGTCCTTTGTAGATACCAAAATTATGCAGGACGAATTCTTGAAATTGCATTCTTTACTCTTCCTCGGTAAGTTCAGCGTCGGCGTCGATAATCGGAATGATCGGTATCATCGGCCTGACGAACTGGACCTCAGGAGTTTGGTTGGCATTCTCGAGGCTCAGGAAGCGATGGACTGCGAACTCCAGCGCCTCTTGTTCACCATTGAAAGCATTCGATTCGAGAACGCTGTTGAGCTCATCAAATAAGCCGGCACGCCGTGCAGCATGCTGGTATTTGCTCTCGACTGCTAGCAGCTTTCGAATCAAATGGAAATGCAACTGATCCGGATCATCGTCGTTCGCTGTGATGTCGCGCAGGAGCTCGATGTCGCCAGCGTCGAACACCTGACTTTCATCGATCTGTGGGGCCGGATATGGCTCACCCATAACTTCCTCGTAGATGCGCGGCACGCTGTCTTCGATTTCGTATTTTTCCAACACCCAAATACGTCGGATCTCTTCCAGGTCCTCGAGTGCCAACAAATCGAACTTCAGATTTGCCGGCGCTTTCTCATGCACTAACTTTTGGGCGCGCAGGAGCTCACGTAGCAAGAGCTCACGATAGGACTGTTTGTAAGGGCCATGGACGAGCTGGAAACGCCTCCCATCCGAACTTTCCCACACGTCATCCCGCCCCTCAATTTTGTAAGTGACCGGCATGAGCGTGAGACGACCATCCATACGACGAAACTCGCGGAATTGCCGATCCTCGCGGAATTCAGAATTCAAGAACTTATTCCGGAACTCTAACAAAGGCGACATCCACTCTTTTTCCTCGTCGTTCTGGATCATCGCTTCCATCGATTTGTCTTCTGTCACCATCGTGCAGACATAGCAGCCAAAGCGACTGTCGCCACAGCTTGGTGTGCTCGAGTCGACCACTAGAGGACACTCGCCATCCGCAGTGGCGCCTTGGTACATGCCGAGCAGCTCATTGTTATCAAAGCCCCAGGGGTTTTTCTCTTGCATGAGGTAGAGCCAGACGTCATCGTTGGTCCAGTCCCGGATCGGCGTAAACACCCAGCTCCGCTCGAGTTGGCCGTTTCGATTGAGCCACTCTCGCGTGGTGCCCGAATGGCGCGCGAGCGCAGCGGCGCGCGGGGCACTCTCTGCTGCGCGCGTGCCCAGCACAACGATCGCTTCACCATTTTGCTGTTCCAGCCCTTTGATGAAATCGTTAGACGGATTGATTTTTAGACGACTCGTGCACCAACGGAACTTCGGACGCGGCGCCGGATAGCCTTTACCGACCAGATTGACCCAAAAACGGTCCTTGACTTCCGGCGTCAAGCGGCGCGGTTTGATCGGCAAGCCCTGCTCTTGCGCGGCCGCCGTCATGACATCCAGCGAATGCGCCACCCACTGAGCGACGATCGGATTTTCCACGAGGGTGTCGGTACTAATCACGTGCACGTCCTTGTGCAACTGCTCAGGTGCAAGCTGACGCAGGGTCTTCCATACCAGCTGCAGCGTGGCGGTCGAGTCCTTGCCACCGCTGTACCCGATCACCCAGGGAATCGTGTCACTCAGGTACAGATTCTTGACGACTTCCATCCGCTCATTGATAGTGACTTTGAAGCCCAGTGCGGCAAAGGCCGACGCGGATGTCGCTTTGTTACTTTCCATGTTGTCCTCGAAGGAAGGCATCCTCGGTGCGCTGCTCGTCCGGCCCCAAAGGAATCTGTAGGTGTGTCTTTAGTTGATTGATCGTCAGGGCCACGTTGTTTGACGCCTTCGAAATCGTTCCTGCAACCATGGCGCGCCCTTCCCAGTTACGCGCGTTCGCGCGCGACCAGTCCAGCGTACGCAGTGGCTTAAGCATGTCGTTCCACTTTGTCCTCGGTTGACGCAGTACGTGGTTGCCTACTGCGCCGATGGCCTGTAAAGCAACCGAGTGCGAATGTATAAAGTCGCGTCGGACGTCGCCCGCGCTCAGGCGCGATTCCTTGACCCGTTGCCATTCTGGGATATGGGCGCTGACGGTGTCCCAGTAGTCGGCGCACAGTTGGGCGGTCTCGTCGGTGTTGGAGGTGTCGACACCGTCCAGCAAAGCCGAGTTCGCCGAATAGATAGCACTTAAAGTAAATAATTTACGGGAGCGCTCCGACAGCGTGTTCCTTTCCATCTCAACCATGTCGCAAAAAAACTTCGATTTCAAGACGATCAGCTTGGTAAGCTGGGACCGTTGGTCGCGATGGTCGTACAGCAGGCCGAGCGATCGGCTTGGCCGGATCGCGTAGCGATTCAAGTCCGCGAACATTTGTTGGCAGCGCTCCAGGCCACGGTCGACGAAAAATACGACGGCGATCGTCTCGTCCCCCAGGCCCGGCTCGGATTTCAGCGCCATTTCGATCGCCGCGCGGCGATGCTGGCCATCGTTGATGATGAAGCGCGATTGCATATTGATATGCAAGGTTCCGAGCAGACTGCCGTGCGTAGTACCGGTCGCTGGGACGAAGCGCACGTTGCCATCAATCGAGGCTGTGATTGCCGAGAAGGTATAGCTTTGCAGGTTTCCTAGAATGTACTCGGCGATCTCCGGCACCCGTCCCTTGTTGAGCGTACGCTGAGCGCGTAGTTCGGGATTGAGCTCGTCGTCGTCAAACAAGAAAATCTTGGGGATCAAACGCAGCGGGCACATAGACACGAAGTATTCGCGTCCAGATTGCACCCCTTTGATGGACGGAAAAACGTATTCGAAGGCGCCGTTCATAGATAGGTAAGATGATGTTTGTGATATAATAACACAAACATTGACTCTAGAAAACACAAACTATGGCAGTCTACCTCGATTGTAACGCTACCACACCGGTCGAATCCGAGGTTTTGGAAGTGATGATGCGCTACCTGGCCGACGAGTATGGAAATGCCGGTAGCCGCACCCATGAGTTCGGCATGCGCGCTAAGCAAGCGGTGGAACGTGCCCGCGAGCAGGTCGCCGCGGTGATTGCCGCGAAGCGTGACGATGTCATTTTCACGAGTGGCGCGACGGAGAGCAATAACATTGTGCTGCTTGGGCTAGCGGCAAGTCTGGAAGGCACAACACGGCGTCACATCGTCTCGACAAGCATCGAGCACAAGGCAGTGCTCGAGCCTCTCGAGCACTTGGCCAAGCAGGGCTTCGAGGTCACCTTAGTTCACCCGGACCAGTTCGGCCGTGTCGATGCCCAAGCGGTGTTGGACGCGGTGCGCTCAGATACCCTCTTGGTAAGCGTCATGCACGCAAATAACGAGACGGGCGTGGTGCAACCGGTCGAAGCCATTGCCGCGGGGTTGCCGGACGCGGTCTGGCTGCATGTCGACGCCGCCCAGACCTTCGGCAAGCTGCTCGCCTCGCTGCAAAACCCGCGCATCGACTTGATCAGTGTATCAGCCCATAAAATCTTCGGCCCGAAAGGGATCGGCGCCTTGATCAGCCGCCGCCGCAACAGTGAGCGCGCGCCCTTGTCCCCTTTGATGTTCGGTGGCGGCCAGGAGCGCGGGATCCGTCCCGGTACGCAAGCGGTGCACTTGATCGCCGGGTTCGGTATGGCGGCCCAACTGGCCTTGCGCGACCACGAGAAGCGTAACACGGCGTGCCTGCGGTTTCGCGATGAGGTACTAACGGCCACGGCGCAGCTTGGCGGTCAGCTCAACGGCGATCAGGGATACTGCCTGCCGCATGTGCTGAACGTGTCGCTGCCCGGCTTGAATTCGGAAGCGGCCATGGTCTTGCTCAAGGGTCAATTGGCCCTATCGAACGGATCGGCGTGCACCTCGACGAGTTACGAACCCAGCCATGTGCTGGTGGCAATGGGGCTCGATCGGGACCGCATCGAATCTGCACTGCGTTTGTCGTGGTGTCATCTGACGCCTATCGTCGACTGGCGACAGGTGTGTGAGGTACTGCGCCGCATGATGTAGCAAAGCCAGGGGCGACGCGCTATCGTCGTTTGCCCTTGATCGTAGTACGTATTTTGCCATTTCGTTCCACTACAATCGATGCTTTCGTTTCAACAGGGTGTGATGATTGCGCGCACCCATTCCGGTCCGACGCCGGTAGGGGAAGCTCATGCTGGAGACAGGGCAAGAGGTAGTCGGTAAGCGGGTCGCGGACCATGTCTATGCGCATGTCGCCGCGCTTGGCCGCTGGCCCCAGGCGCTCCGCGAACGCATCGAACGAGCCGCCACGCTGGCTCGCGTGGATTCCGGTGAACATTTTAATGTTATTAAATTGCATGCGCTTGGCGAGCAGATGTCCCTGCTCGCCTATGCCGATTTCGACGCCGCCCCGTTTCCTACCTTGCACAAGAGTTGGCGGGTCAACCTTGGCACCGGTACCGTGGTCTTTCGCGATTACACAGACTCGCGTAACCCACCGGTTCTGCATCGCAAGGAGCTGTTGCTCCCGCCCGACGACCCGCGCATCCCGGCGTACGCGGCGCTGACGCAAACGGCCGAGGTGCTTGGCTTATTCGACGATCCCAGCCGCATCGGCTTTCGCGAACAATGGCTAACACGCATCGCCATGCAAGGCTATGCCTTGCATGGGGACAAGTTTGTCCCGGTGGGCAATGCCGAGCTCGACACGGAAGCGCCTGCCACGGCCGTGCTTGGGGGGCCGATACAGCGGCACTTGACCGCCCTGTCGCGCACCAACCTGTCGGCGCCGGTGCAAGCCTTGTGGCGTTATGGCTTGATCGGTCCGGAACGCACGTTTTTTGACTATGGGTGCGGCAAGGGAGATGACGTGCGCACTTTGTGCGCCAACGGCATCGATGCGAGTGGCTGGGATCCGCACTTTCGTGCGGACGCGGCCTTGCACACGGCCGATACCGTCAACTTGGGCTTCGTCATCAACGTCATCGAGGACCTCGACGAGCGGGCTGAGGCGCTACGCGGCGCCTATGGCTGCGCCAGCGGTGTACTGGCAGTCGCTGCCATGCTGGCGAGCCAACAGCCGCCCGACGGCCGCGTGCACCGCGATGGCTACCTGACGTCGCGTAGCACCTTCCAGAAGTATTTTACGCAGGTGCAGCTTCGGGATTTTATTGAGCACGTGCTGGATGAATCGGCTATTGCGGTGGCGCCTGGTGTGTTTTTCGTCTTCAAGGACAAGGGCCTCGAACAACGCCTTCTGCAGCGTCGCTACGGTGCGCGCGCCGCCCATGCCTTAGAAGGAACGTGGTTGAGGATGGCACGGGTCGCGCACGCGCCGAGGCCACGACGCGAGCGCGAACCCAAGCCGAGTCGCAACGCCGCCTTCATTTCTTCCCACCAAGCGGAACTGCATACGCTGTGGCTGGCGCATATCGAGCTCGGCCGGCCGCCGACACCGGACGAACTCGCCCCCGACCTGGTCGAGCGGCTCGGCGCGGGCAGCGCTTGGCCAAAGCTGTGCCGTATTGCGACGGGCGTATTCGATGGCGAACCGATTGCACGTGCCGAGCGTCAGAAATATCAAGACCTCATCGTGTTCGCAGCGCTCCAGCAATTCGGCAAGCGCCAGCCCTACCGTGATCTCCATATCGGCCTACAGCGCGACATTCGCTACCATTTTGGCGACTATCAGGGACTGCACACTGCCGCCAAGGGCTTGCTCGGCGAGTTGAGTCAACCGGAACGGCTGCACGCCACTTGCGGCGACGCGAGCGCGCGCGGTCTTGGTTGGTTCGAGGACAGTCACTCACTGCAACTGCATACGCAGCTAGTGCCACAGCTGCCCGCCCTGTTGCGTGTCTATATCGCTTGCGCGACGGTGTTGGTTGGCGATATCGCGGATTTCGATCTTGTCAAAATCCACATCCGCTCCGGCAAGGTGACTCTACTAAAATACGAGGACTTCGACGCCAGCCCACTGCCCCGGCTGCGTCAGCGTGTCAAGGTCAAACTCAGAGAGCTCAACCTCGACATATTCGACTACGGTGACGATGCCTATCCCTGCCCGTTGTTGTACTTCAAGTCGCGTTTTATCAACGAGGAATGCGGCTGTTATCCGCAGCAAATCGAGTTCGAGGCCCAGTGCGAGCGCCTAGGTTGGTTGTCTACCGCCGCCATGGAACCCAGCGCGGCGGACTTTTTCGCCCGCCTGGCGGCGGAGCGCTGGGAGATTGACGGTTATCGTCTCGTGCGTAGCCGAGAGGTGCCCGCGCTCGACGCGGCGTGTGGGCGCCATTTCACGTACCGTCACCTCATCGAGTGCGGGGAGACGCAGCGGCGCACGAGCCTGGCGAATCTGCCGCGCCAGGCTGACACCTACACTGCTTTGTACGACTTGGCGAGCGCCATCCTGGATCCAGTTATCGAGTACTTTGGCATGATCGAGCTGAGCTACGGCTTCTGTTCGGCCGAGCTGGCGCGCGCGATTCCTGGGCGGATTGCCCCCTCCTTGGACCAGCATGCGGGCCACGAACTGAATCGTCTGCGTAAACCGATTTGCGAGCGTCTGGGTGCCGCCTGTGACTTTCTCGTCACCGACGAGGACATGGAAGAAGTGGCACTCTGGGTTGCAGCTAACACCCCCTTCGATCGGCTCTACTTTTACGGAAAGGATCGTCCAATCCACGTAAGTTATTCGAATACGCCGGCGCGGCAATTCGTCAGGATGACCATGAGTGTTTCGGGTACGCGCGTACCCCGGATCGATCGTGGCATCGTTGTGTACAGCGCGTTGCCAAGCGGCGCTGGCAGCGCATAGCAGATTATTCATGGTGGACTGAGCCCAACCGACGCCGTTACGCAATAACCGCTTTTGGCCGAACTCGGCCCTTGAACTCAGTATAGCAGTTCGCCTGGTCCGAAAAATCGCAGACTTTACGAAGGACCGGACCGATCCAAAGCAAACAAAAAAGCCCCGCATTTGGCGAGGCTTTCTGTCGTCACACAATGAAAAATTATGTGTCGTCTAGTGAAAAATTATGCGTCGAAAATGAAAAATTATCTGTCGCCCGACGCGATGGCAATCAATCCCAGCTCAGGGTGCCACCGGTCTGGTACTCGGTCACACGCGTCTCGAAGAAATTACGCTCCTTCTTCAAGTCGATCATCTCGCTCATCCACGGGAACGGATTTT
>JAAIGE0101062065.1_pt1 | contig 12515 bp, 10 predicted proteins | sample 6487951 | NCBI WGS metagenome assembly JAAIGE01 (sample SAMN13974128, study PRJNA590717) | phyllosphere metagenome | biome: tomato field; feature: multiple bacterial spot infested tomato fields; material: tomato leaves; isolation source: leaves from tomato fields | host: Solanum lycopersicum ... | reverse complement strand
GTGCAGATGGGAACGATCGAGTTTCATGGCTGGGGTAGCCGCGCCGATGCGGTGGAAAAGCCCGACCGCATGATCTTCGACCTCGACCCCGACGAGGGGCTGGGCTTCGCCGACGTCGTCAAGGCCGCGAAGGACATACGCGCCCACCTGTCCGACATCGGACTCGTCTCCTTTGCGATGCTGTCGGGCGGCAAGGGCGTGCACGTCGTCGTCCCTCTTACGCCGGGCCATCGCTGGGACGCACACAAGGATTTCGCGTCGCGCTTCGCCGAAGCGATGAGCGTAGCGGAACCCGACCGCTTCGTCGCGACGATGAGCAAGGCCAAACGCAAGGGCCGCATCTTCATCGACTGGCTGCGCAACCAGCGCGGCAGCACCGCCGTCCTGCCCTACTCCGCCCGCGCCCGCGATGGAGCGCCCGTCGCTGTACCTGTCGGTTGGGACGAACTGGATGGGATGAAGGATGCGCACCCCTTCTCCATTCGAAATGCCGACGATCTGCTGAAGCGGCAGAAGGCGCTCAAAGGCTGGGGCTTCGCGGCGCAAACTCTGCCTGAAATCTGATAAAAAAAAAAGGGCCGATCAAATGACCAGCCCTGATGAGTTTTAGGAGAGGATGCCTGAAAGGCCCGCTCGATATGCGTCGCTGCGCCATCATCCGCAAATGCGAAACGGCGATACGCGATTGCAGCTTTTGCATCGGTATCCGCGAGGTGCGAACGCCAATCATGTTTACCCTCACGGATTTCAAGTGATCGGCAATTCGAATGATCCGACAGGCAGCGGTGCCTCATCGTAAAGATTTACAACAGGCGATCCCGTCCACGCATAGCGTACCCGCGTCGCCGGGTGGCCATCGCCGGCCAGCGTGACCGTCATGCCATCGACTTTCCCCGCGACAAAACGACAGCTCCCGGCACTCGCGCCGCACAATTCGAAGCCGATCGCCTGCGCAGCGCTTCGGGTATGAAGCGCACCCGCGACACCATCGAACGTCACGACCGCCCCACCATCAGCGCCCGCTGTCGCGCGTACCGCTTGCGGACCGGTGCGCGCCACCGGCTCGCCATAGGCCACGGCGCGCATCGCCCGCGCTAGCCTGCGGCCCACCTCCTGCTTCTCGCCGGGATGAATATCGAAGGGATCGCCAATGTCGATTGCGGTGGCAAGGCCGCCATGCGCATCCTGCGCCATCGCGCGATACTGCGTGTAGCGCATTTCGCCCCAGCCATTTTCCTCCGGGGCCGTGACAGGCTTGCCATAGGCGGCAAGCTGCACCACGACGAAGGCAAGGTCGGGCGATCCAAATTGCCGCCGCCAATCCGCCATCATCGCTTTCATGCGATCGGCATAGCCCGGCAGGTCCACGTCCGATTCCCCCTGATACCAGGCGACGCCCTTCAATCCGATCGGTCCGAGGGGTGCGATCATTCCATTGTACAGCGTGCCAACGCCTGTCACGTCACCCCAAGGCGCGCGTGGCATTCCGCCAGGCGTGTTCTGCGGCATCCAATAGCGCCAGCCCGCACTCATCGGCACGGTCCCCGCGTCGCCAAAGGACAGCGTCATCATCTCCGCCGGGCCGGAAAGCCCGCCATTGCCATAATCGTCGAGGACGCTAACGACCATGACGTTTCGGCCCGCTTTCAGCACACTGGGCGGGACATCAAAGCTGCTCGGTTGCCAAGCCCGTGCGCTGATTCCCACCGGTTTGCCATTGATCCAGACGCGGCCGACATCGTCGAGCATTCCCATCGAGAGCTTGCCCGACGCCTTCGCCTGAGCCGGGGTCAGATCGAACTCACGGCGATACCAGACCATGCCATTATAGTCCGCCAGCGCGGGGACGCCCCATTCCTCCCACGGCCCGATCTTCGGAATGTTCGTCCAGGTGACCGCGCTGCCCGGTTGCCAGGGTTCCTTGCCGACCGGGTCGCCCGTCGCCTTGCGCCACCATGCCTCCCATTGTGCAGACAATGCCCGTTCCGCGGCAAAGGCGTCGCGGCCGTGTAGCGTCACGAGCGCTGCATCGGCTCCGTTGCCGACCATATTTTGCGCACGCTCGCCCATCCAAGGGCTGATGCGCGATCCGCCCCAGCTGCTCGCTATCGCGCCGATCGGAACTTTGGCTGTGTTGCGCAACTCACGCGCCATGAAGAAGCAGGCGGCGGAGAAATTGGGCACACTATCAGGGCCGGACACGCGCCAGACGGGTGCTTGGGGAAAATCTCGCAGCGGGGTATCCGCCACTGCGCGAGGCACGAGCATCAGCCGCAGGTCGTTGTCGGACGATGTCCTGATCTGGCTCCCCGCATCCTGCGCGTTGCGGACCTCCAGTTCCATGTCCGACTGGCCTGAACATAGAAACACATCGCCGATGGCGACATCCTGCGAGGCAATGTTGCCCGACGCGGAATGGGCCGACAGCGTCAGCGGGCCAGTCTGCATGATGGGATCGAAACGTGCGGAAAAACGGCCGTCCTTGTCTGCGCGGACTTGCCGGCTATTCGAGCCAAGCGAGACCGTTACAGTTTCTTGCGGCGCCGCTCTGCCCGTGATCGTCACGGCATGATCGCGTTGGATGACGGCATGGTCGCCAAACATCGGATCGAAGGAGGGCGCAGCCATCGCCGCAGCACAGAGGGTGCCATAGAGCGGCGCCACCATCAGCCATCGCACGTCGCTCGCCCAAAAACGCATGGCCAATTCCTCCCCAATCAAGCCGACCCTGCCGGGCCTGACCTGACGGACCATATCGCCATCCGTGCGATCCGCAACGATTACAGGCGATGCTGGTTGTCACGGGATATCCCTGTATCTGCGGAGACATACACGATGCCGAAAGCCACCATTGCCGATCATTTCGCCCAGACACTGCATCTTGCCGGGGTGAAGCGGATCTACGGCGTCGTCGGCGACAGTCTGAACGGCATCACGGATAGCTTGCGCAAGCAGGGCAAGATCGATTGGGTCCATGTCCGTAACGAGGAAGCGGGGGCCTTCGCCGCCGGTGCCGAAGCGCAATTGACGGGGGAACTCGCCGTCTGCGCAGGATCATGCGGGCCGGGTAACATGCACCTCATCAACGGTCTCTATGATTGTCATCGGACCCGCGTCCCCGTTCTCGCGATCGCGGCGCAGATTCCAAGCGCGGAGATCGGCTCGAACTATTTTCAGGAAACCAAGCCCGAGCATCTGTTCCGCGATTGCAGCGTCTATTGCGAGACGATCAGCGACGCGAGCCAGATGCCCCGCACGCTCGATACGGCGATCCGCGCGGCTACCGGTCATCGCGGTGTTGCGGTAGTGTCGATTTCCGGGGACGTAGCCCTGCGCGCCGCGGAGAATGGGTTGGCTCGTTCGGCTGCGTCGCTGCTGCCCTCACGGCCCGGCATCCATCCGCAACCTTCCGACCTTGCCGATCTCGCCGGACTGCTCGACCGGTCGGCTCGCGTCACTATCCTCGCGGGGCGCGGTTGCGCAGGCGCGCATCGCCAGTTGCTGGAACTGGCCGACGTCTTGCAGTCGCCGATCGTCCATGCGCTTGGCGGCAAAGAGCATGTCGAATATGACAATGTCTTCGACGTCGGCATGACCGGGCTGATCGGATTTTCATCCGGCTATGACGCGATGATGGCCTGTGATATGCTACTGATGCTGGGCACGGATTTCCCCTACCGCCAATTTTATCCGACGAAGGCGAAAGTCGCTCAGATCGACGTGCGCCCGGAAAATCTGGGACTGCGCACGCCCATCGACCTCGGTCTGGTGGGCGATGTCGGCTTGACGATCGACGCTCTCTTGCCGCTGCTCAAATCCGGCCACGATGGCAAATTCCTCGCTTCCGCCCGCGAGGACTATGCCAAGGCGCGCAAAGGGTTGGACGAGTTGGCGCAGAGTGAGCCCGGCGGCATCCTGCATCCCCAGCATGTAGCGCGCATCCTGAGCGAGCAAGCGAGCGACGACGCCGTATTCACCTGCGACGTCGGCACGCCGGTCATCTGGGCGGCACGCTACCTCAGGATGAATGGACGGCGTCGTCTGCTCGGCTCGTTCAACCACGGCTCTATGGCGAACGCGCTTCCGCAGGCGATCGGAGCACAGAAGACCTATCCACAACGGCAGATCGTCAGCATGTCGGGCGATGGCGGTCTCGCGATGCTCATGGGCGAGTTGCTGACTGTCCGACAGGTCGGGCTGCCGGTCAAGATCATCGTCTTCAACAACGGCACCCTTGGCTTTGTTGAGATGGAGATGAAAGTCGCGGGCCTTGTGGAGACGGGGGTATCACTCGACAATCCGGACTTTGCCGCAATGGCGCGGAGCATCGGCATCCACGGTGTGCGCGTCACCGATCCCGCCGACCTGGAAGACGCGATGCGCGAAGTCCTGAGCTATCCCGGCGCGGCACTGCTCGACGCAGTGACCGCCCGCGACGAACTTTCGATGCCGCCCAAAATTACGCTCGAGCAGATGAAGGGCTTCACGCTCTATGCCGCTAAAGCCATCATCAGCGGTCGCGGTGACGAAATCATCGAACTGGGCAAAACGAACAAAGGGTTGCTCAGTCAGTTCTTCTGACCGTCCGGAAGCAAATGTGCTGGTCACCGTTTCGCATCGCTGTCAGACAATCGGAATAGCGGGGGGCTGGATATTTCCGCGCCTCCAACAGCTGGCATTCGAGCTTCCGGGACACATCATGTCAACCACCACTATCAGACCGGATATGCCTTGGTGGAAGGGTGCGGTGATCTACCAAATCTATCCGCGCAGCTTTTTCGACAGTAATTTGGACGGCATCGGAGACTTGAACGGCATCACTCGGCAATTGGAATATGTAGCGAAGCTGGGCGTCGATGCGATCTGGATTTCTCCCTTCTTCACCTCGCCTATGCGTGATTTCGGCTACGATATCGCCGATTATTGTGACGTCGACCCGATCTTCGGCACGTTGGCGGATTTCGATGCACTAATCGCACGCGCGCATGAATTGGGCCTCAAGGTCACAATTGATCAGGTCTATGCCCACACGTCGGATCGCCATGACTGGTTCACGCAAAGTCGCGCAAGCCGGTCGGGTGACAAGGCGGACTGGTATGTCTGGCACGACCCCAATCTCGATGGCACGCCGCCTAATAATTGGCAGTCGGTCTTCGGCGGCCCTGCATGGACATGGGATGCGCGTCGCGGCCAATATTATATGCACCAGTTCCTCAATTCGCAGCCCCAGCTCAACGTCCATAATCCGGCTGTCCAGAATGCGTTGCTCGGCGTCGCGCGTTTCTGGCTCGATCGCGGAGTCGATGGGTTCCGCCTGGATGCGCTCAATCATACGATGCAGGATCCGGAGTTTCGCGACAATCCGCCTGCCCCCGATGATGGCAGACTCCGCACGCGCCCGTTCGATTTTCAGATCAAGCGCTACAGTCAGTCGCATCCTGACGTCGTCCTCTTCATCGAGCGTATTCGTGCGCTCTGCGATGAATATGGTGCGATTTTCACGGTTGCAGAGGTTGGCGGCGCGTTCTCCGATCAGGAAATGAAAGCCTATACGCGCGGCGATACACGCCTCAACAGCGCTTATGGCTTCGACTTCCTCTACGCTGACGCCCTGACCCCGGCCTTGGTGCGGGAGACGGCCGAACGCTGGCCAGACGAGCCGGGGATGGGCTGGCCGAGTTGGGCGTTCGAGAATCATGATGCGCCGCGTGCTCTTTCGCGATGGTGCGCGCCGGAGGATCGCGCGGCCTTCGCATCGATGAAGGCGGCGTTACTTGTGACGCTTCGCGGCAACGCCATTCTCTATCAGGGCGAAGAGCTCGGGATTACCCAGGTCGATATCCCGTTCGAGCGCTTGCAGGATCCCGAGGCGATCGCCAATTGGCCGCTGACCCTATCCCGCGACGGTGCGCGCACGCCCTTGCCATGGCGCGCAGCTGCTCCGCACGCGGGCTTCTCCGAGGTCGAGCCTTGGTTGCCGGTCGGCGACGAGAACATGGCGCGCGCCATCGATGTGCAGGAGGCAGACCCCGCTTCGCTTCTTCATCACACACGCGCCATGCTCGCGCTTCGAAAGACAAGCATGGCGCTGCGACATGGCGATCTCGACATGCTGATTGTCGACGAAGCGCTCCTCGTCTTCCGCCGCCGATCCGCCAATCAGTCACTGCTTTGCGTTTTCAACCTGTCGCCCCACCCTGCTGACTGGCCGGAAGCCATCGCGGGTGCCGGTGATGTGCTTGCGGCCATCAACGACGCGATGCCAGGCATGCTTCCGCCTTATAGCGCATTGCTGATCGCCGAATGATGGTCAGCGCGGCGCCATGCGGATGGCCCCGTCGAGCCGGATCACCTCACCGTTGAGCATCGGGTTGCGAATGATCGCTTCGACAAGCTGCGCATATTCTGCTGGTTTGCCGAGGCGACTGGGGTGCGGCACCATCGCCCCGAGCGCGTCTTGCACATGTTGGGGAAAGCCCTCGACCATGGGTGTCAGGAAGATGCCGGGCGCGATCGTCATGATTCGAATTTTGTGGGCCGCCAGATCGCGGGCGATCGGCAGCGTCATGCCGACCACCCCGCCCTTCGACGCGGCATAGGCGGCCTGACCGATCTGCCCGTCATACGCCGCAACGGATGCGGTGTTGACGATGACGCCGCGTTCTCCATCGAGTTCTTCGATGGCCGCCAGCGCAGCGGAAAATTGCGCGATCAGATTGAACGTACCGAGCAGATTGACGGCGATCGTCTTGGTGAAGAGGTCAAGCGAATGCGGCACATTTTCCTTGCCCACTGTCTTGGCGGCAGGCGCAATACCGGCGCAGTTGACGAGGATTCGCGCGGTTCCATGCGCGCTCTGAGCGGCGTCGATGCCCGCCGCCACGCTTGCTTCGTCAGCGACGTTGACCGGCACGTAGACGCCCCCAATCTCTTGGGCGACCTTTTGCCCGGCCTCTTCGTTCAGATCGAAGATCGTGACCTTGGCTTCCTGCGTCGCCAGCATTTGTGCGCTGGCTTTGCCAAGGCCGGACGCGCCGCCGGTAACGATTGCGGCAACATTACGAATATCCATGGCTTCCCCCTTTCAGACCAGTTCGATCGCCATCGCGGTCGCCTCACCGCCGCCGATGCAAAGGCTGGCGACGCCGCGCTTGCCGCCCCGTGCCTCGAGCGCGGAGATCAACGTGGCGAGGATACGCGCGCCCGATGCTCCGATCGGGTGGCCGAGCGCCGTCGCTCCGCCATTGACGTTGAGCTTGTCCGCGGGGATGTCCAGTTCGCGTGCTGCAATCATCGCGACGACAGCGAAAGCTTCGTTGACCTCGAACAGATCGACGTCGCCCGTCTGCCACCCTGCCTTTTCCATAACCTTGCGTATGGCTGGGACGGGAGCCGTCGTGAACTTCGCGGGCGCGTGTGCATGGGCGGCGGTTGCAACGACGCGCGCCGCGACGGCCAGGCCAAGGCTTTCCGCCACGCTCGCGCGCGTCATGACAAGGGCTGCTGCACCATCCGAGATGGACGACGCATTCGCCGCTGTAATCGTGCCGCCCTTCGCAAATGCGGGGTGAAGAGAGGGTATCTTGTCTGGCCTCGCCTTCCCAGGCTGCTCGTCGGTATCGACGGTGGTGTCGCCTGCTCGCGCCTTTACCGTGACCGGCACAATTTCTCTGGCGAAGGCGCCATTGCCGATTGCCGCGCTGGCGCGATCGAGCGACCGGAGAGCATAGGCGTCCTGATCCTCCCGAGTGAACTGGTAATCACGTACGGCCTCTTCCGCGAAGACGCCCATGGCCTTGCCTGGTTCATAGGCGTCCTCAAGACCGTCCATCATCATCGTATCGACAATACGATCATGACCGATACGCGCACCGTTCCGATGCTTGGGCAAGGCGTACGGCGCGTTGGTCATGCTCTCCATGCCGCCTGCCACCACAACATCAGCCGTCCCCGCCAGAAGCGCTTCGTACGCCATGATCGCGGCCTGCATCCCGGAGCCGCACATCTTGTTGACGGTGGTCGCTTCCGTGTTGAGGCCTAGCCCCGCACGGAGCGCTGCCTGCCGCGCGGGCGCCTGACCCAAGCCAGCGGGCAACACACAGCCCATATAGACGCGATCGATGGCGTCGGCGGCCAGTCCGGCGCGCTCGACCGCAGCCTTAATCGCTACCGCGCCTAGCTCGGTCGCCGAAAGGCTAGACAGCGCACCCTGAAAACCGCCCATGGGCGTGCGCGCATAGCTCGCGATGACAACCGGATCGTCCTGCACACTCACTCTCCTATATTTCGCCACCCGCGTTCGGGAACGGCGTTGATATAGGAACGTAAGGCGGGATTATCGATCGCTTTGCAACAACCGAAACTCAGGTTGTCGTGCTGCGATCTTCATAACGACGCGCAAGTACGGCACGCGCCGTTCGAAGTTCGGCCATCATCTCGCCTTGCCGGTCAGGCCTTACCGACGGCAGCAATGTCTCCACCACGCGCGTGACGCCATAGGATTCGAGTTCTTCGTCAGTCAGCTCCCCCTTCGACCAGAGCAAACCCGCCGTGGTGACGCTGAGCCGGATCAGGCGGATGATAGACTGGCGCGGGCAGCTGGCCTCCAGCATCTCCGCTTGTTCCATAAGGTTGAGGGCGCCGCCAGCCCACACTTGGAACACCTCCTCCATGCCGACGAGTTCGCTATGCTCAAGGTGGATCCTCGCCATCGCCTTGGCCACGCGGGGGTCGTCCAGCATTAAACGGACTGCCAGCGACAGATAAGCGCGCAACATCCCCCAACCGTCATTCGGTGCGGCTTCCCCAGCGGCGGCTAATATGAAAGAAACACGTTCACGCGCCGCAGCTGCGATTAGCCGATCCTTCGTACCGTAAATATTATAGAGAGTTTTTTCGACGACGCCGCTCTGTGCCGCGATCGTGCGCATGGATACGCCATCATATCCATGCTCTCCCAGCAGTCGGCTTGCCGTGCTCAATATACGCGCCCGTCGTTCAACCGCGCGTGGAGATAACCGTTCTGCTCCCCCTTTTACCGCTGCCTGTTGAGTCCGTTCTTCGCCCAATTCCGCCGTTGTCATTTGTTTGTAGCCTAATCACAACCTAGGCGGTCCTCCTACGCCAAGGCATGACCGGGATAAAGAAGCGTTAGCGGTGCTTTAACGGTAACCCGTCCCGAATTCGGATGAGTGCACGCGATCGGACAAGGCCTGCGAACAAAAGTTGCTTATCATTGAAACAAAAATCGCGTTACGCGTCGGGGAATATTTTCGGCTCCGATTTTTTATTCCATTTCGCAGTCAGCCTCAGGGCTGATTCGACGTCTTGGGGAAAATCGACCTCCTGCCACTCCAGGCCATCGATCGATACAGTTCCTACTCGATTGCCTTTTGCGATCATGTCAATTGCGCGAAGATACCAGCGTTCCACGCCTTCCGGTGTGCGCATCATCTGGTCAATCTGGTTTCGGAATATCGCCGGGCCTTCACCGACAAACGCCAACATGCCAATCGATTCCGCATTGGTATCCGGAGGCAGCAACCGTTTGCCGATATGGTGGAGCCGTCCGCTCTCATCGCGGTTCACCTTCATGTCGTCATCATCATAATCGGTTTTGATGTCGACCGTGACGGTTATGGCATCATGTGCCCCTGCGATCAGTTTTGCGACGATCTCCTCGGACACGATGGTATCGCCATTCAGAATTATGAAATCGCGATCCATCTCTTCCCGCACGATCCAGCACGTGCCGAGATTGTCCGCGACTTGGAAGAAGGGATTGAACACCGTCCGGATACGGGCACCCGTTTCACGGTACAGTTGCAGCGCATGATCCTCCACCCTTTCGGTCCGGAAGCCGGTGACGACCACGATATCGGTCACGCCATTTGCGACCAACGCCGAGACCTGCCAACTGATAAGGCTGCGCCCGTTGAAGTCGATCAGGCATTTCGGGACGTCTCGCGTGAGCGGCAACAGCCGCGATCCTTGGCCCGCAGACAGAATAATGGCTTTAGTGATAGTCATGCGCGCCGTCTAAAGGGAAAATGGGCCTAAAAAAAGGCGTCTTCATTCCGAGGCAATCTGCCCCTAGATAGCCCGTGATGAACAGGGCGATGATCCAGTGACGGTTCCATCCGAAAGGGCCAAAGGTCAGGACGGATTTTCGCGCATATTGGCGAATACGGGTTGGCTGCTCGGCGGAAAGGGAGTCGGCGGGCTGCTAAGCCTCGTCTATCTCGCGATCGTGACACGGACGCTGGGTGTAGCCGATTTCGGGCGATTCTCGCTGGTGCTGAGCGCGGCGACGGTCATCAAGGCGCTCGTATCGTTCGATAGCTGGCAGATCGTGGTGCGGTATGGCCAGTCTCATTTGGTCTCAAAAAATGGCGACGCCCTGAACCGCGTGTTGCGTTTCTGTATCCTGATCGATCTGGCTTCCGCTGCGGCGGGCGGATTGATCGCCGCGGTCATCATCATCGCGTTCGGCGGCCTACTTGAACTGCCCAAAAACATGGGGCTTCACGCATGGCTGTTCTGTATGGTGACGATGATCACGATCCGCTCTTCCCCGACCGGCATATTGCGCCTGTTCGATCGCTTTGATTCCGCTGCGTTCGCCGAAACCATGATCCCGGTCGGGCGAATGATCGGCGCAGGCGTGGCGTTAGCGTTCATGCCCACCGTCACAGGCTTCCTCATCGGCTGGGCCTTTGCCGAACTGCTTTGCGCCATCGCTTATTGGGGATTGGCCTTACGGGTCGGAGGTGATCGACTTGGACGCTGGAATGCCGGAAAGGCTTGGGATGCCAGACATGAAAATCCGGGGATTGTCGGGTTCCTGACAGCCACGAATTTGCAAACGACGCTGGCGTCGGTCGGACAACAGGTTGCGGTATTGATCGTCGGCCTTTTCGTCGGCCCGATTGGCGCGGGACTTTATCGCCTGGCCAACCAGCTCGCCAATTCGCTCACCAAGATATCGAGCCTGTTATCACGTAGCATCTTCGTTGAATTGTCACGGGCGCAAAGCAGTGAGGGCGCGCAGGCGCTCGGCGCGTTATTCCGCCGGACCAATCGGCTGGCGCTGATCGCCGGGGCGGTCATCATCACTCTCATATTGCTGATCGGCCATCCGCTACTGGGCCTGGTCGCCGGCAAGGATTTTCTTCCTGCCTATCCCTTGCTGCTGCTGCTTGGCATTGCCGCGTGCATCGATTTGATCGGTGTGAGTTATCGGCCCTTGTTGATGGCAACGGATCGGGCGGGGCTTTCACTGCGCATCACATTTATCAACAGCCTACTGCTTATGACGCTGCTGGCGATCCTTCTTCCGCTTTTCGGTACAATCGGCGCTGCGTCCGCCAACATCGTCACGGCGATCGTGAGTTTCACGATGATGAGCATCGCCAGTCGAAAAGCAACCAGCGAAGTCGGTCCACTTTATCTGGAGTAGCAAACTTGATTTTGATCGGGCTGGCAGCGCAGTTTCACCCACCCGACCCACTATCGAATAAGGAAACACCGGGCGCCACACATGCGGGCGCCCGGCGGGATCGTCAGCCGTTCAGCTTGTCCTTGACGGCCTTGGCAGGCGTGAAGGCCAACTTCTTGGAAGCGGCGATCTGAATGGTGGCGCCGGTCGCAGGGTTGCGGCCTTCGCGAGCAGGCGTATCCTTCACCTTGAACTTACCGAAGCCGTTCAGCGACACTTCGTCGCCCTTGGCAGCGGCATCGGCGATGGCGGCGAAGACGCCGTCGACAATCTTGCGGGCATCCGCCTTGGTGACGCCATGGGCCGCCGCAACGCTGTCGGCCAGATCGCTGTTGTTCATGAAGTAACCTCTCTTCTGCAGAATTGCAGCGAGTCAGATAGCCGAGCGAAACGGTCTGGTCCATCCGGGAACGCCCATTCTACAGCGTTTTAACCACCAAAATCGCCCATTCCACGTCGATTGCCTCATTAAAACGGTCGTAATCCGAGCAAAAACGCCTTCACGACGCATTTTCGATCGTGTCCGGGCCCCTTGAAGGAGACTCGGCGAAGTTTGCCGTCCGGGATCAACTGCTCGGCAAAGCCCCAAACAAAAATCCCGGCCACAACGGGCCGGGACGAGGAAGGGACTTATGACCTTGATCAGAAGTTGAAGCGTACGCCCGCGCGATAGATACGGCCCAGCGTGTCATAGAGTGCCGGATTGATGTCGAGGCCGGTATTGGTCTGCGGCGACGCGACAGGATCCTTGTCGAACAGATTGTCGACCTTGCCGTAGATCGAAAGGCGATCGCTGATCTTATACGCCGCGCCGATGTCGACGTAGAAGGCGCCCTTCATCTTGTTGAAGTCGATCGTCGGATGGTTGCCGGTAGATGCCGGGCAGGAGGACTGGCAGACCACATATTGATTGCCGAAGGTACCGTCGCTGATCCAGCGTTCCTGCACAGTCAGTGTCAAGGCGCCGCTGTCGTAGGTCTGAACCGCCAACCACTTCCAATCAGGCGTAGCGCCGTTG
>JAAIGE0101084077.1_pt1 | contig 12517 bp, 10 predicted proteins | sample 6487951 | NCBI WGS metagenome assembly JAAIGE01 (sample SAMN13974128, study PRJNA590717) | phyllosphere metagenome | biome: tomato field; feature: multiple bacterial spot infested tomato fields; material: tomato leaves; isolation source: leaves from tomato fields | host: Solanum lycopersicum ... | reverse complement strand
TCGGTTTGCCAGTGGGCCGCCTTCATGGCATGTGCATCCTTGCTTGAAAACGCTCAACGATCGGCATCGCCAACGCTCCCATGGATCGATGACCGCGTTCGTGATCGACGAACGAGCCTCATTGCCGTGACAGTATCCGCCGTCAGGCGGGCTGACAATCGTCTTGCGTCGTGCCGACGACCGGCGGCGCGGGGACTGTGAAGGCCGTCACAGGCGCGCCGCCGAAAGCCGCGTTACAGACGGCTTGCGAGCCAGGCGCCGATATCGGCGACTTCTTGCGGTAACACTTCGTGAGCCATCGAGTACTCCTGCCAGGTGACGGCGACACCACGGCTTTGCAGCCAGTCGTGGGCAGAGCGACCCATGCTCGGCAGCACCACTCCATCCTGATTGCCATGCAGGCAGTAGACCGGAACCGCGCGCTGGGCATCGCTCAACTGTAGCTCGTCCGCAAAGCTCGGTGCGTAGGTCGACAGCGCCAGCACGCCGCCCAGCGGGCCTTGCCAGCGCAGGAAGGCGGTGTGCAGCACCACGGCACCGCCCTGGGAAAAGCCGGCCAGGAAGATGCGCGCCGGGTCGATGCCGTCATCGCGCTGCACCTCGATCAGGTCGATGACCTGCTGGGCCGACTGTTCGAGTTGCGCGCGGTCGATGGCGCGGGCCGGGCTCATGGCCAGAATGTCGTACCAGCTGGGCATTTCCCAGCCACCGTTGATGGTTACCGGGCGGGTGGGCGCCTGGGGCAGCACGAAGCGAGTGCTGCGCAATGAGTGCTGCAGCGCCTCGGCAACCGGCTGGAAATCGAAACGGTCTGCACCCAGACCGTGCAGCCAGATCACGCACGAGTCGGCGGGAAGTGGGGGCTGCAGTAGCAATGTGGTATCCATGTGTTGCTCCAATTTGGGGCTGATGCGTTACTTTGGTGCGTGACTGTTTTTCGTCACTGTACTGATCCATGAACAAGATGTCGCAAGATTACAAGTTTGCCCCCTTGACCGCTCTAACTCACCGCTAAAAACAGAGTGTGGTATGGCCTTTGCTATACATCTTGTGACTGATGTCGTCGGGCCAGCGTGGTAACACCGCGCCGGGCCGCGGAGCAGACGGGAAAGCCGATTTGATGGGGTTTCCAAAAGGTTCGCCGGGCGCTGCATGCCCGTCGATATACAAATTCGCGATCCGTCTCGGGCCCGTTCACCAACGGGCTGGTGCAAGCATCGATGGCCTGCTCTCGAACAGGGCACGGTACTCGCGCCGAGGTCTGGTCACCGGTCTACACTGTTGCTGCCAATAGTGACGACATGCCCCAAAAGGGTACGGCGATCGGGCTGAGACTCCAACACAACAAAAGCAACCGGAGAATGTTCAATGAAGATGGTTAAAACCACCCTGGCGATGTTGACCGCCGCCGCCGTTCTGGGCGCCGCTGGCATGGCTCACGCCGGTGCAACCCTGGACGCCGTCAAGAAGAAAGGCTTTGTGCAGTGTGGCGTCAGTGACGGCTTGCCGGGTTTCTCGGTGCCGGATGAAAAGGGCAACTACCAGGGCATCGACGTCGACATCTGCCGCGGTGTGGCCGCTGCAGTGCTGGGCGACGCGAGCAAGGTCAAGTACAGCCCGCTGACCGCCAAAGAGCGTTTCACCGCGATTCAGTCCGGCGAAGTCGACGTGCTGTCGCGTAACACCACCTGGACCAGCTCCCGCGACGGCGGCATGGGCCTGGTATTCACCGGCGTGACCTACTACGACGGCATCGGCTTCCTGGTCAACAAGAAGCTGGGCGTTGCCAGCGCCAAGGAACTGGATGGTGCGACCATCTGTATCCAGGCGGGCACCACCACCGAGCTGAACGTCTCCGACTACTTCCGCTCGAACGGCCTGAAGTACACCCCGATCACCTTCGACACCTCCGACGAGAGCGCCAAGTCGCTGGAAGCCGGCCGTTGCGACGTGCTGACCTCCGACCAGTCGCAGCTGTACGCACAGCGCATCAAGCTGGGTGCGCCGGATGACTGGGTTGTACTGCCGGAAGTGATCTCCAAGGAGCCGCTGGGCCCGCTGGTTCGTCGTGGCGACGAAGACTGGATGGCTATCGTCAAGTGGACCCTGTTCGCCATGCTCAACGCCGAAGAGCTGGGCGTCGACTCCAAGAACGTCGAAGCCCTGGCCAAGGAAACCAAGAACCCTGACGTCGCCCGTATGCTGGGTGCCGACGGCGAGTACGGTAAAGACCTGAAGCTGCCGAAGGACTGGGTCGTCCAGATCGTCAAGCAGGTCGGTAACTACGGCGAAGTGTTCGAGCGCAACATCGGCAAGGGCAGCGAGCTGAAGATCGAGCGTGGCCTCAACGCTCTGTGGAACAAAGGCGGTCTGCACTACGCTCCTCCAGTGCGTTGATTGACCTGTCGCCCGGCAGTGCACTGCCGGGCGATTTTCGTTCCGTTATACCTGGGGCATTCCCATGCAGAAAAACATTGGCGCACCGCAGGGGTTCTCCCTTAGCGATCCACGTGTGCGTGCCTGGCTATTCCAGATCATTACCGTTGTGGCCGTGGTCGCAATGGGCTGGTTCCTGTTCAGCAATACACAGACCAACCTGCAACACCGGGGCATCACCTCGGGCTTCGACTTCCTCGAGCGCAGTGCCGGTTTCGGCATCGCCCAACACCTGATCAGCTACACCGAAGCGGACAGCTATGCCCGCGTCTTCGTCATCGGCCTGCTCAACACCCTGCTGGTTTCGTTCATCGGCATCGTGCTGGCCACCATCCTCGGCTTCGTCATCGGTGTCGCGCGCCTGTCGCCGAACTGGATGATCAGCAAGCTGGCGACCGTCTACATCGAAGTCTTCCGCAACATTCCGCCGTTGCTGCAGATTCTCTTCTGGTACTTCGCCGTGCTGCTGCCGCTGCCCGGCCCGCGTGCCAGCATCAGCCTGGGCGACAGCTTCTTCCTCAGCAACCGCGGCCTGAACATGCCGGCTGCCGAGGCGACTGGTGCGTTCTGGCCGTTCGTGGTCGGCCTGGTCGTTACCCTGGTGGCCATCGTGATGATGACCCGCTGGGCCAACAAACGCTTCGAAGCCACCGGCCAGCCGTTCCACAAGTTCTGGGTCGGCCTGGGCATGGCCATCGTCATCCCCTCCCTGGTCGCGCTGATCTTCGGCAGCCCGCTGCACTGGTCGGTACCGGAGCTCAAGGGCTTCAACTTCGTCGGCGGCTGGGTGATGATCCCCGAACTGCTGGCGCTGACCGTCGCACTGACCGTCTACACCGCGGCGTTCATCGCCGAAAACGTGCGCTCCGGGATCAACTCCGTCAGCCACGGCCAGACCGAAGCCGCCCGCTCCCTGGGCCTGCGCCCCGGCCCGACGCTGCGCAAGGTGATCATCCCGCAAGCCATGCGCGTGATCATTCCGCCGCTGACCAGCCAGTACCTGAACCTGGCGAAGAACTCGTCCCTGGCCGCCGGTATCGGCTACCCGGACATGGTTTCGCTGTTCGCCGGTACCGTACTCAACCAGACAGGCCAGGCCATCGAGGTGATCGCCATCACCATGAGCGTCTACCTGGCGATCAGTATCAGCATTTCCCTGCTGATGAACTGGTACAACAAGCGCATCGCGCTGATCGAGCGGTGAGGACCTAGCGCATGAGCACTCATACTTTCAAACCGGATCTGCCGCCACCCAGCGCCAGCGTTGGCGTGGTCGCCTGGATGCGCAGCAATCTGTTCTCCAGCTGGCTCAACACGCTGCTGACGCTGTTCGCCATCTACCTCGTCTGGCTGATGGTGCCGCCGCTGCTCAAGTGGGCGATCTTCGATGCCAACTGGGTGGGCACCACCCGCGCGGACTGCACCAAGGAGGGCGCCTGCTGGGTGTTCATCCAGTCGCGTTTCAGCCAGTTCATGTACGGCTTCTACCCCAGCGAACTGCGCTGGCGCGTGGACCTGACCGCCGTGCTGGCCATCGTTGGTGCCGCGCCGCTGTTCATCTCCAAGTTTCCGCGCAAGGCCATCTACGGTATCGCGTTCCTGGTGATCTACCCGGTCGTGGCCTGGTGCCTGCTGCATGGCGGCGTGTTCGGCCTGGAAACCGTGCCGACCAGCCGTTGGGGCGGCCTGATGCTGACCCTGGTGATCGCTGCCGTCGGTATCGCCGGTGCGTTGCCGCTGGGCATCCTGCTGGCGCTGGGGCGTCGCTCCAACCTGCCGGCGGTGAAGGTGGTCTGCGTGACCTTCATCGAGTTCTGGCGTGGTGTGCCGCTGATCACCGTACTGTTCATGTCCTCGGTGATGCTGCCGCTGTTCCTGCCCGAAGGCATGAGCTTCGACAAGCTGATGCGTGCCCTGATCGGTGTCATCCTGTTCCAGTCGGCCTACATCGCCGAAGTGGTGCGCGGTGGCCTGCAGGCGATTCCCAAGGGGCAATACGAAGCGGCCGGCGCCATGGGCCTGGGCTACTGGCGGATGATGGGGCTGGTGATCCTGCCGCAAGCGCTCAAGCTGGTGATCCCGGGCATCGTCAACACCTTCATCGCCCTGTTCAAGGACACCAGTCTGGTGATCATCATCGGCCTGTTCGACCTGCTCAACAGCGTCAAGCAGGCGGCTGCCGACCCGGCGTGGCTGGGCATGGCGACCGAGGGCTACGTGTTCGCCGCCCTGATTTTCTGGATTTTCTGTTTCGGTATGTCGCGCTACTCCATGCATCTGGAGAGAAAACTCGACACTGGCCACAAGCGTTAGGAGCTGTTCAGTAATTTGCTGCGCGTCGGCCAGGCGGCGTTGAAAACACTCTCGGGATGCTCATGTACAGCCGTACATTCCGCTCCCTCGACTGTTTTCGCCTTGCCTGGCTCTAGCTCGCTAAATCCTGAATCAGCCCCTCGAGAGGAGTGAATTATGAGTGAAGCAAACAAGCAACCCAGCGCCGAGCCGATCATTCAGCTGCAGGGCGTGAACAAGTGGTACGGCCAGTTCCACGTTCTCAAGGACATCAACCTGGACGTGCGTCAGGGTGAGCGTATCGTGCTGTGCGGCCCGTCGGGTTCGGGCAAGTCGACCACCATCCGCTGCATCAACCGCCTGGAAGAGCACCAGGCCGGTCGCATCGTGGTCGATGGCACCGAGCTGACCCGCGACCTCAAGGACATCGAAACCGTGCGCCGCGAAGTGGGCATGGTGTTCCAGCACTTCAACCTGTTCCCGCACCTGACCGTGCTGCAGAACTGCATCCTGGCGCCGATGTGGGTACGCAAGATGCCCAAGCGCAAGGCCGAGGAAATCGCCATGCACTACCTGGAGCGCGTACGCATTCCAGAGCAGGCGCACAAGTACCCGGGGCAGTTGTCCGGTGGCCAGCAGCAGCGTGTGGCCATCGCCCGCGCCCTGTGCATGAAGCCCAAGATCATGCTGTTCGACGAGCCGACCTCGGCACTCGACCCGGAAATGGTCAAGGAAGTACTCGATACCATGATCGGCCTGGCCGAAGACGGTATGACCATGCTCTGCGTGACCCACGAAATGGGCTTCGCGCGCACCGTGGCCGACCGTGTGATCTTCATGGACAAGGGCGAGATCGTCGAACAGGCCGAGCCGAACGCCTTCTTCGACAACCCGCAGAACGAGCGTACCAAGCTGTTCCTGGGGCAGATCCTGCACTGAGGATGGTTGGGCAAAGCGCAGACATGGGTCTGCGCTTTGCCGGAAACGCCGATAAAAAACGCCGGGGCTCATGCCCCGGCGTTTTTTGTTCTTCTTTTGGGGATTGGGCGGGTTAACGCCAGACGGGCAAAAGCGTTCGCTGTCGATGACCTGGCACTCTCCATTAACCAGCCGCCTGGCATGATGGGTTTCGCCCCTTACGGGCGAGTCACTTTCTCTTGCTTGCCCAAGAGAAAGTAACCAAAGAGAAGGGCACCCCACCATTCGGCCGCGGCTGCGCCGCGGTTCCCTCGCTCCATCACTGTTCCAGGGGCACGCTGCGAAGGGCCATCCCTGGCCCATCGCAGCTCTCGCGGCATCCATGCCGCTCAACCCCTTACACAGCGATTCCACTCGGCCTCCTGAGGGGGACTTGGGCGTCGCCTGTGCGATCGCAGCCCAAGAGCAAAAGCAGGCGTTTTCGAGCTGAGCTTTTGGAAATCTTGCAGGCTCGCGCCTTGTTCCCATCAGAAGTGTTGCGCCCGTAAGGAGCGCAACACAAAGGTGCAGGAGGCGCGATATTGGATAGTCCTAAGCCAGTGCGCCATACGCACCTCGGTGCCGAGCGCATTCTCCTCGAGAAAATTCGAAGAACCTTCTTCGGGTTAGAAGCAGATTCGGCTTATCGGCCCCTGAGCCTCACGGCTTGCCCTGGGGCTTCAGATAGCTGGTAATGATCGCCGAGAAATCCAGCCCGCCGTGCCCGTCGCTACTGAAGCGTTGATAGAGCTGCTGAGCGAGGGCGCCGAGTATCACCGGTTGTTTGATCTGCCGCGCCGCCTCGGTGGCCAGGCCCAGGTCCTTGAGCATCAGGTCGGTACCGAACCCGCCGCCGTAGCCGCGCGAGGCCGGCACGTTGTCGAGCACGCCGGGGTAGGGGTTGTTGGTGTCCGAGCTCCAGCAGCGCCCGCTGGAGGTGTTGATGATGTTCGCCAGTACCTTGGCGTCGATGCCCAGTGACACCCCCAGTGCCATCGCTTCGGCGACGCCGATCATGGAAATGCCGAGGAGCAGGTTGTTGGCCACCTTGGCCACCTGTCCGTTACCGCTGCCGCCGCAGTGCACGATGTTGCGGCCCATGGCGGCGAGGATCGGCTGGGCCATGGCGAAGTCCGTCTCGGCGCCGCCGACCATGAAGGTCAGGGTGCCGGCAGCAGCGCCACCGGTGCCGCCAGACACCGGCGCATCGAGCATCGGGTTACCCTGGGCGACCGCCGCTTTGGCGACCTCCCGTGCAGACAGCGGGTCGATGGTCGAGGAGTCGATCAGCAGCACCCCGGGCTTCACCTTGGCCAGCAGGCCGTCATCGCCGAGGTAGACCGCTTTCACATGGGCCGAGGCCGGCAGCATGGTGATGACGATCTCGGCATCCTGCAGCACGCCGCAGGCGCTGTCGGAACCCCTTGCACCTGCGTCCACCAGGGCCGCGACGGCGCCGGTAGACAGGTCGAAGACGCGCAACGCGTGGCCTGCCTCGAGCAGGTTGTGGGCCATGGGCGCGCCCATGTTGCCCAGGCCGATGAATCCGATATTCATGGTCGTCGCCTCACTTCAGGGTGATGGTGGTGTTCACCGCACCGCCGACGTCGCTCTCGTCGAACCAGCGCTGGGTCACGGTCTTGGTCTGGGTGTAGAACTGCACCACCTGCTTGCCGTACGGGCCCAGGTCGCCGAGCTTGGAAGCCCGCGAACCGGTGAACGAGAACATCGGCACCGGCACCGGAATCGGCACGTTGATGCCCACCTGGCCAACGTCGATCTCCTCCTGGAAGTGCCGGGCGGCGGCGCCGGAGCGGGTGAAGATCGCTGTGCCGTTGCCATTGGGGTTGGCATTGATCAGCGCGATGGCCTCATCCAGGGTCGCGGCGTGCATCACGCACAGCACCGGGCCGAAGATCTCCTCGCGGTAGATGCTCATCTGCGGGGTCACCGCGTCGAAGACGGTCGGGCCGACGAAGTTGCCGCGCTCGAAGCCCGTCACTGCCGGGTTGCGGCCATCGAGCACCAGGCGTGCGCCTTCGCTGGCGCCGCGCTCGATCAGGCTGCTGACCCGATCCAGTGCCGTGCAGGAGATCAGCGGGCCGACGTCGGTGCCGTTTTCCAAGCCGCTGCCGACCTTGAGCGTTTCGGCCTTGGCCACCAGGTCCGGCAGCCAGCCCTGGGCTTCACCGACCAGAATCACCACCGACAGGGCCATGCAGCGTTGCCCGGCAGCGCCGAACGCGGCGCCGGCGAGGTTGTTGAGGGTCTGTTCCTTGTGCGCATCGGGCAGCACGATGGCGTGGTTCTTGGCGCCCATCATGCACTGCACGCGCTTGCCGGCCTGGCTGGCGCGGTTGTAGACATGGGTGCCGACGCGGGTCGAGCCGACGAAGGACACCGCCTTGATGTCCGGGTGATCGCAGATCGCGTTCACCGCGTCCTCGGCGCCGTGCACCACGTTGAGTACGCCCGGCGGCACGCCGGCTTCGAGGGCCAGTTCGCACAGGCGCATGGTCACCATCGGGTCCTGCTCCGAGGGCTTGAGCACGAAGGTGTTACCGGTGGCGATGGCCATCGGGAACATCCACAGCGGGATCATCGCCGGGAAGTTGAACGGGGTGATGCCGGCGCACACGCCCAACGGCTGCAGCAGGGTGTAGGTATCGACGCCGCCGGCCACGTTGTTGGCCAGCTCGCCGAGTTGCAGGTTGCCGATGCCAGCGGCGTGTTCGACCACTTCCAGGCCGCGGAACACGTCGCCCTCGGCGTCGGCGAGGGTCTTGCCCTGTTCGGCGGTGAGAATGGCCGCCAGCTCTTTCATGTTTTCGCGGATCAGTTGTTGGTACTTGAGGAAGATGCGCGCGCGGGCGCCGACCGGCGTCTTGCGCCAGGTCTTGAAGGCCAGGCTGGCGCTGGCCACCGCGGCGTCGATCTCCTCGGCGGTGGCCAGGGGCACCCGAGCCAGCACTTCCTGGGTGGCCGGGTTGACGACGTCGCGCCACTGCTGGGTGCGTGACTCGACGAATTCGCCGTTGATGAGCAGTTTGACGGTAGCGGTCATGGTTCGGTCCTTTCTGAATTCGACTGTATGGAATCAACGGGCGCGCAGGGTTGCGGGGCGTGAACCGTCCATTGCGGCGCTGGCGATAGGCTGGCGGGGCGGGTCGGCGCGCATCAGGGCGGTGCAGCCCAGTGCGACCAGGCCCATGCCGATCAGGTAGGCGATCACGTAGCGCGGGCTGCCATCGGCAGCGGCCAGCAGGCTGGTGGCGATCATCGGCGCGAAGCCGCCGCCGAGCACGCCGGCCAACTGCACCGACAGCGAGATGCCGCTGTAGCGGATTTCGGCCGGGAACTGGCGAGCGAACAGCAGGGATTCCGGCGCGTAGAGGATCGGGAACACCACGCCCACCGCCAGCACCATCGCCCACCACACCAGCACCGGCTCACGAGTGCCGAGCATGGCGAAGAACGGGTAGACGAAGGCGCACAGCAACAACAGCCCGGTGAAGTACAGGCGCTTCTGGCCGACGCGATCGGACAGCCAGCCGCAGAACGGCATGGTCGCCAGTGACAGCGCGGCGCCGGCGGTGATGGCATGCAGCACGTCGGCCCGTGGAATCTGCAACTGGTTGGCGGCGTAGGCGAGGGCGAAGGTGACCGCCATGTAGAACCAGGCGTTCTCGGCCGTGCGCGCGCCGATGATGGTCAGGGTGGCGCGCGGGTGGTTGCGCACCACTTCCATCAGCGGCAGACGTACGCGGCGGTTCTGCTGCTTGAGCTTCTCGAAGTCCGGCGACTCGGCGACCTTGACGCGAATTAGCCAGCCCACCGCCAGCAGCACCACGCTGGCCAGGAACGGCAGGCGCCAGCCCCAGGCGAGCATCTGCTCCTCGGGCAGCGTGGCGACCGCGCCCATGGCCAGGGTGGAGAGCACCAGGCCCGCGCCCACGCCGGTCTGCGGCAGGCTGCCGTAGAAGCCCTTCTTGCCTTCCGGCGCATGCTCGACGGCCATCAGCACCGCGCCGCCCCATTCGCCACCCACGGCCATGCCCTGCAGAAAGCGCATGACCACCAGCAGCGCCGCGGCCCAGTAGCCGATCTGCTCGTAAGTGGGCAAGAGGCCGATGGCGATGGTCGGGATGCCCATCATCATCAGGGTGAGCATGAGCATCGACTTGCGGCCGATGCGGTCACCGAAGTGGCCGAACAGAATGCCGCCCAGGGGCCGACCGATGAAACCGACGGCATAGGTGGCGAAGGCCGCCAGTACGCCGGTGATCGGGTCCAGGGTGGGGAAGAACAGCTTGTTGAAGACCAGCGCGGCGGCGGTGCCGTAGAGAAAGAAGTCGTACCACTCGATGGTGGTACCCGCCATGCTGGCCAGGCCAGCGATACGGTAGTGCTTGCGGCCGGCAGCCGGCTCTTGGGCATGTGAGTCGTTCATGAGTTGCCTGCTTTTGTTTTTGTCGTAGGAACTTGGAACTGTGGGCAGCTGGTAGGCGCTGCGTGTCTGGAGTATAGGTATGCAAACTTTCTGTTCCAGCACCTAAAAAGACAGGTTCGTTATGCAAAAAAACATGATGTCGGCCAGTCAGATGAACTGGGACGACCTCAAGTTCTTTCTCGAAGTCGCCCGTACCCGAACCGCCAGTAGCGCCGCACGGCGCCTGGGCGTGGGCTACACCACGGTGTCGCGGCGTGTCGGCGCGCTGGAAAAGGCCCTCGGCACCCTGTTGTTCGAGCGCTCGCGGGCCAGCGGTTTCGTGCTGACCAGCGAGGGGCAGCATCTGCTGGGGTATGCCGAGGCCCTGGAAAGCACCCTGCAGACGGCCTGCGAACAGGTATCGGGCGCCAGCCTGGCGCTCTCGGGCCACGTGCGCATCGGCTCGACCGAGGGTTTCGGCAGCTATTTCGTGGCCCCGCAGCTCGGTGGTTTTCAGGACATCTACCCGAACATCGCCATCGACCTGCTGCCAGTACCGCATTTCATCAGCCTGTCGCGCCGTGAGGCGGACATCGCCATCACCCTGGAGCGCCCCGAGCGCGGGCCCTACGTCTGCTCCCGGCTGTGCGATTACGCCCTGAAGCTCTACGCGACGCCCGAATACCTGCAGCGCCACCCGCCGATCCGCCAGGTTGAGGATCTGGGTCAGCATTCATTCATCACCTACGTCGATGACCTGGCATTCAGCCCGGAGCTGCTCTATCTGGAAGGCATCGTGCCCAATGCCAGCAGCACGCTGCGCAGCACCAGTGTCGTGGCCCAGTACCAGGCCACCTTGCAGGGGCGGGCGCTGGCGATCCTGCCGTGTTTCCTGGCAGGCCCGGATGCCCGGCTGGTCGAGGTGCTGCCGGGTGAGGTGAAGGTGATTCGCCAGTTCTGGCTGTATTACCGGGAAGACCTGCGCAAGCTCAAACGCATCACCCTGGTGGCCGATTACCTGCGTGCCTGCGCCGAGCGCAACCGGGCTTTTCTGCTCGGAGAAACGGCCGACATGACGTTTGCGTGACTTATTTGCCCATGGCGGTCACGCGCGGCTCAGGCGATACTGCGGCCCATTGCCAGGAGGCCATGCCATGTCCACAGAAAATGCCCAACTGATCACCCGTTTCTACCAGGCGTTCCAGCGTCTCGACGCCGAGGAAATGGCGCGTTGCTACGCGCCGGACGTGCGTTTCAGCGACCCGGCCTTCGGTGAGTTGAACGGCGAAGATGCCCGCGACATGTGGCGCATGCTGACCTCCCGCGCCAAGAAGTTCTCGCTGACCTTTTCCGACGTGCAGGCAGATGCCACCGGCGGCAGCGCCAAATGGGTGGCCACCTACCTGTTCACCCAGACCGGGCGCACCGTGGTCAATCGCATCGACGCATCGTTCGTGATTCGCGATGGGCTGATCGTCGAGCACCGCGACCGCTTCGACATGTGGCGCTGGGCCGCTCAGGCGCTGGGCTTTCAGGGCATGCTGATCGGCTGGACGCCACTGCTCAAGAACACCGTGCGCAAGCAGGCGCGTAACGGTCTGCGGCAGTTCCAGGCAGCCCGTGCGTCCGACGGGCTGCACGGTGGAGAAGCGCGCGGCTGAACGGAGTGGTACGCTCTCCGGTCAGAACTTCAACGATGAATGGCCGGGTGCATGTAAAGGCCCCCTTCATCGTGTGAAAGCCCGTCCGCCAGAGTATTTCGATCATGAGTGTTATGTCCCTATCCCCCCGTAAAGCCAAGGCCTGGAGCGTGCACGCGGTAACCGCGAGCGGAGTCATCCTCGGTATGCTGGCGTTGCTTGCACTGATCGAGGGGCGGGCGGAAAGCTGCCTGCTGTGGCTGGGGCTGGCGCTGCTGGTCGACGGCCTGGACGGCACCCTGGCGCGCAAGTACGACGTGAAGGTGGTGCTGCCGCATTTCGATGGTTCCACCCTCGACCTGGTGATCGACTACCTCACCTACGTATTCATCCCGGCGATCTTCGTCTACCGCTTCATCCCGCTGCCCGAGTACACGCTGCTGCTGTCGGTGGGCGTGATTCTGCTGTCGTCGTTGTTCTGCTTCTGCAACGTCAACATGAAGAGCAAGGACAACTACTTCGTCGGCTTCCCTGCCGCCTGGAACGTGGTGGTGGTTTACCTCTACCTGCTGGACTTCGAGCCCTGGGTCACCTTTGCGGTGATCATGGTACTGGCCGGCCTGACCCTGACCCGCATGAAGTTCCTGCACCCGTTCCGGGTCAAGCAGTTCATGCCGATCAACATCGCCGTGACCATGGTCTGGATGTTCGCCTGCGCCGGCCTGATCCTGCAGTTCCCGGCCCAGCCGGTGTGGCTGCTGGT
>JAAIGE0100949476.1_pt1 | contig 12518 bp, 11 predicted proteins | sample 6487951 | NCBI WGS metagenome assembly JAAIGE01 (sample SAMN13974128, study PRJNA590717) | phyllosphere metagenome | biome: tomato field; feature: multiple bacterial spot infested tomato fields; material: tomato leaves; isolation source: leaves from tomato fields | host: Solanum lycopersicum ... | reverse complement strand
TGCCGGCCAGGACCCGTTGCGCGAGTTGTATGACGGATTGGTCGCGGCGGGGCAGAGCGTCCACCTGATCGGCGGCGCGGATGTCGCTGCCGAGCTGGATGCCAAGCGGGCGATCGATCAGGGATCGCGACTGGCTGCGGCTTTGTAATTTTGAACTTAGCCATTCTTTTTAATTGAAAGGGCGCGCAAGCGCCTTTTCTTTTTGGCGCGAAAATACTGTCTTGGCTTCGGGTGTTTCCTACGGCCAGTTGCGGCGTGTCTGATTTTTATTTTTTAAAAAATCAAACTTTATATTTGTGGTTTTTGCTTGTAATAAATTGTATTGGTCTTGTTTTGATGTTGCTTTACATTTTTCCTGTGTAGTGTTTAAACGGATTTTGTTTAGTGGCCTTTTCTCTATTGGTCTGTTTACTTTTAATAACTGCATGGATGCATTTTTATACGTGCCTGAAGTCCTGTGTTCAGTGGGCTGGCTCGTTGTTTTAAGGATAATTAATGCCAAGGAAACAAATAACACTGCCGCCTATTTATATTGGGGCGCAGCCTCCGACTGTGGATTTTAGTCTTGGACGCTCAACGGGAGCGTCAGCGCCTGCGATACCTGAAGCTATGCGGTTTGGACCTTTCATGTATCACACCCTCCTGGATTGGGAGAAAAGCTTTCAAACCAGTCTGGCTTTGCTTGATTCAGCTCTTGGTCAAGAACTCAGTGTCGCTCGTGGGGGCATTATTCAAGACACAAATACGATCGAAGGGATTCAGCGTGAGTTGATTTTGCGCGGACAGCTTATGGAAAAAAAGAGAGCTGAAATCCAACAGGTTTCTTCGGAGGCGGATCGATTTTATGGGACTGATCCATTGTCGTTGAGTCATAAGCAGCAAATGGATGTAGTTATCCGTCTTATGAACGGTCACCCCCGTCCTAGAGAACTTCATTGGTTTGCCCAAACTTCTCATGAAGCAGCTTATAAGCGCCGTTTTGCACAGGAGTCATTTGGGAAGTTGGCAAGCCAATCGGCTGCATTGCGTGCAAGACTGGCGGAACTGCAAAGGCAAGCAGCAGAGGCAGCAGCCAGGGCCGCAGCGGAACGGGCTCAAGCGGAGGCCGCGGCCCGAGCAGCGGCGGAACAGGCTCAGGCGGAGGCCGCGGCCCGAGCAGCGGCGGAACAGGCTCAGACGGAGGCGGCAGCCCAGGCTGCTGCAGAGCAAGCTCAGGCGGAAAAACAGCTACGAGAGTCGATTTCCCAAAATATCTTTCAGATTAATGGGGCGACAATCAAGGCTGGTGCTCAACTTGTTGCTGCGGGTGGAAGGGGCTTTGCGGCCGAGGGTATTGCGCTAGCCTTGCAAGCCTCTATACGCGCTTCTATTGCCGCCCTGACTGAGTTATCTGCGGGTGCTGCTTCTGGTCTTCTGGTCGGTGTAGGGGGGCTGATTTATCCATCTGAGCTGGGAAACGGCGAGTTGCCGAATCGCTACGCTCTTATGTTGCCGCTAACTGACCTGACTGCGTTGCCTGCTACAGAGATGAGCCACGGCTCGATAAGTCTTCCTTTTCGTCTTGGCTTCAAATCGACGAACAGTGGACCAGCAGAGGTCATCGTCATTTCGGCTGATGGGGTTCATGTATCGAGGAGCGTACGGGTTATCGCGGCGATCTACGATTCTGCGCAGAATGTTTACTCGATCTCGACCCCTGATATACCCCCAAAGACTATGGTCTGGACACCAATAGTCGATCCTGGTAACAGTTCTACTGCGCGACCAGCCGATATACCTCAAGTGCCAGTGTATGACGGTGCCACACTCGTTCCTGTTAGTGGCAGAGTTGATACTTATCCGGAACTGGCCGATGCCGAGATTGATGATTATATTTTTATATTTCCTGCTGACTCTGGGCTGCCTGCGCTTTATGCGGTTTTCCAAAGCCCTAGAAATATGCCAGGCGTCGTGAGTGGCGAGGGACAGACTGTTTCAGGCAACTGGTTGGGGGCATTGGCAGATGCAGAGGGGGCTCCTATACCGAAGCAGATAGCCGAACAATTACGGGGTAAGAGATTTGGTAGTTTTTCTCGTTTTAGAGAGGCGTTTTGGAAGTTGGTGGCGGATGATGAGTATTTAGCGCTTCAGTTTACTCCAAATAATATAGCGCTGATGAAGAAAGGTTATTCTCCGATCGTAACGATGGAGTATGTTGCTGGCAAGAGGGATGTGTTCGAGATTCATCATGTAGACTTTGTTTTCAGCGGTGGTGCTGTTTATAATGTGGATAATTTGCGGGTTGTTACTCCTAGACGTCATGTTAGATTGCATTCGGAGGTGAAACGTGGCTGAGCCGAAAAATAAAATCGAGGACTACACCGAATTGGAGTTTATCCAGTTTGTAACGGATATTTGCGTAGTCAACGCAACAAGTGAAGCTGAGCATCGGCAATGGCTCAGGCTCTTCAGGGAGATCACTGAGCATCCCGATGGAAGTGATCTCATTTATTACCCGCAACCGGATGCTGACTCGTCTCCAGAAGGAATCGTCAACACCATAAAGCAATGGCGGGCTAAAAACGGCAAGCTTGGGTTCAAGACTGAATGATTGGTATGCCTGAAAGTTGTTAGCTTCGTGACTAATGTCATAGCCCTAGCATGCAAACTATGCACTGGGGCTCTTTTCTAAGTTTTAAATAAGAAATGTATCTACAGGTTGTTACCCTAAGATTTATATTAAGTTACATTCGGAGGTGAGGCGTGGCTGAGTTGAAGGCTAAAATTGAGGGCTAAACCGGACAGGAGTTTATCCGTTTTGTGAATGATATCTGCGTAGTCAATGCGAGGAGCGAAGCTGAGCATGGACGGTGGGTTATTCATTTTGAAAGTGTGACTGAGCATCCCGATGGGAGTGATCTCATTTATTACCCGCAGCCGGATGCAGACTCGTCTCCAGAAGGAATCGTCAACACGATAAAGCAATGGCGGGCTGAAAACGGTAAGCCAGGATTTAAAGTCGAGTGATGTGAGGTGGATAACAGGCGATTGATCAGAGGGCGCGATTGGCTGCGACATTGTAGATACCGTGTTGCCGCGTCGCGGGCAAGCGCGCTCCTACAGAGTGAGTGCGTTTTATTCCTGAATATGCGGCATTGGTAGGAGCGAATTAATTCGCGAAGGGGCGCTGATGTACGTGAGCGTCATGTCGCCTGACAGAGCCTCTTCGCGGGTGCTCCTACAGTCATCGCTGGCTGTTAGACTGCTACCCCATGATCGATGACGCACTTGCCTGGCAACCCACCGCTCCCCTTGAACTTCTGAATCTGTCCTGGTTGCAACAGGCTGGCGTCGAAGTCGCGGTTTTGCGGCTGGATCTTGTCGATTCTCTTGTCAGCGGTAACAAGTGGTTCAAGCTTTCTGACCATCTGGCCTGTGCGGCCCGGCAGGGCGCTGCCGGGGTGATCAGCCTGGGTGGCGCTCATTCCAATCATCTGCATGCGCTGGCTGCAGCGGGCAAGCGTTTCGGTTTTCCCACGGTGGGCCTGTTGCGCGGTCATGAGCAGCAGACGCCTACCGTCATCGACCTTCAAGCCTTCGGGATGCAATTGCACTGGCTGGGCTATGCCGGTTATCGCGCCCGGCATGAAGAGGGGTTCTGGTCGCCATGGCAGGCGCAGTATCCCGAGCTGTATCCGATCCCTGAAGGTGGCGGCGGCATGCCCGGCGCGCTGGGCTGTGGCCGATTGCTGGACTTGATAAAACAGCCGTTGCAGTCCTTGGGCTGGGACGACTATCACGCTTGGTGGCTGGCGGCGGGTACCGGCACCACTCTGGCCGGGCTGGTGTTGGCGGAGGCGGGCGCTCACCCGGTATATGGTGCGCTGGCGGTTCCGGATGATCATGGCGTTGCCCGCAATGTGGCGGCCTTAGTGGGCGTGTCTTCGGGGTATCAATTGCTGGATGCCAGTCGCGGCGGATTTGCCAGAACCGATGCGCATCTGCTGGCGTTTATCGCCGACAGTGAAGCGCAAAGCGGCATTCCGCTGGAGCCGCTCTACACCGGCAAAGCGCTGTTGGCCCTGCACCATGAAGTGGCAGCCGGGCGCTTCATTCCGGGCACTCGCCTGATTTTCGTTCACACCGGCGGCCTGCAAGGTCGGCGGGCAATGATGTCCTGAGGCCGGGCGTCGTCCCTGACTATGTGGATGACACTTTCAGAGTAAAGCCTTCCATTCACTGTCCTGATAATCGGTCCATTCCCCCCATCAATGGCCGAGGTCAGCATGACAACTACCGTCGTAGAGCAGGTCGATCCTGCGACTTTGAGAAAGGTCATAGTGGCGGCCGCGCTGGGCAACTTTGTCGAATGGTTCGACTTTGCGGTCTATGGATTTCTCGCTACCACCATCGCTTTGCAGTTCTTCCCCAGTACCGACACCAGTGCTGCGTTGCTGAAAACCTTCGCGGTCTTTGCCGTCGCCTTCGCCTTCCGGCCTCTGGGCGGGATTTTCTTTGGCATGCTCGGTGACAGGATCGGTCGCAAGCGCACGCTGGCTATCACCATTCTGTTGATGGCAGGAGCCACGACCCTGATTGGCCTGCTGCCCACGTATGCGGCCATTGGTGTGACCGCTCCCATTCTGCTGACCATCATTCGCTGCGCCCAGGGTTTTTCGGCGGGCGGTGAGTATGCCGGGGCCTGTGCCTATCTGATGGAGCACGCTCCGCAGGATCAGCGTGCCTGGTACGGCAGTTTTCTGCCGGTTTCGACCTTCTCGGCCTTTGCTGCCGCCGCTGTGGTGGCCTATGCGCTGGAGGCGTCTCTGTCAGCGGAAACCATGGGCAGTTGGGGCTGGCGACTGCCGTTTCTGATTGCGGCACCGCTGGGGCTGGTCGGTCTGTACCTGCGCTGGAGGCTGGACGAAACCCCGGCGTTCCAGGCCGTGACCCAGGAACATGCCGTGGCTCATTCGCCACTCAGGGAAACCCTGAGCAATCATGGCGCGGCCATTTGCTGCCTGGGGGCGTTCATTTCCCTGACGGCGCTGTCGTTCTATATGTTCACCACGTACTTCGCCACTTATCTGCAAGTGGCCGGTGGCTTGAGTCGGGCCACGGCGTTGCTGGTGTCGTTGATTGCCTTGCTGTTTGCAGCCGCTATCTGTCCGCTGGCCGGTGCCTATTCCGACCGGGTCGGACGTCGCGCAACGGTGTTCACGGCCTGTGTCCTGCTGATGCTAGTGGTGTTTCCGTCTTTCCTGATGGCGAGTTCGGGGTCGTTTGCGGCTTCGATCCTCGGCGTCATGTTGCTGGCTATTGGCGCTGTATTGTGTGGCGTGGTCACGGCTGCGCTGCTTTCGGAAACCTTCCCGACCCGTACCCGTTACACAGCCTCGGCCATCACCTACAACATGGCCTACACCCTGTTCGGTGGTACTGCGCCGCTGGTGGCGACCTGGCTGATCAGCAGCACCGGCAGCAACCTGTCGCCGGCCTTTTATCTGATTGCCGTGGCGGCTCTGGCATTGGCCGGTGGCCTGGCGTTGCCGGAAACCTCGAAGATTTCCCTGCATGGCGTGGAAGGGCATCGAGAAACGGGCGATCTGGTTCACGAATGAACTCACTGCTGTCGGGAGTTCATTAAGCTCATCGCAAATACGCAATAAAAAATGGCATGGATGCCCTGAAAAATGGCAAATTGGCGACCCCGCCTGGATATGACACATTTTGTAATATCAGATTGAGGGCATTCCAAAACCACTTTTACGGATGAAATGTATGGCGATCAGCGCTCAGCCCGGCTCTGCCGCAGCTTCGACGACTCCGCAGAGCAGCCCACTGGTGATGCGCATTATCGGCGCGGTTGCCCTGGCGCATTTGATCAACGATTTGATCCAGGCCATCCTGCCGTCGATCTACCCGATGCTCAAGGCCAGTTATGACTTGAGCTTCACCCAGATCGGGCTTATTACCCTGACTTTCCAGATCACCGCCTCGCTGCTGCAACCCTGGGTCGGTTATTACACCGATCGTCATCCCAACCCGCTGGTCCTGCCTGTGGGCTCGATCTGTACCTTGATCGGTATTGTAATGATGTCGATGGTGGGCAGTTTCCCGCTGATCCTGCTGGCATCGGCGCTTATCGGCATCGGTTCCTCGACCTTTCACCCTGAAGCCTCGCGTATTGCACGGCTGGCTTCCGGTGGCCGTTTCGGTCTGGCGCAATCGACCTTCCAGGTCGGTGGCAATACCGGTTCGGCATTCGGCCCGTTGCTGGCGGCTGCCATCATCATTCCGTTCGGTCAGGGCAATGTGGCCTGGATCGGACTGGTTGCCCTGTTTTCCCTTGGCTTGCTGTACGCCATCAGCCGCTGGTACCGGGCGCACCTGAACCTGTTCAAGCTCAAGGCCGGGCAGGTGGCGACACACGGTCTGTCGAGAAAACGGGTGATTCTGTCCCTGGGCATCCTGGCGTTCCTGGTGTTTTCCAAGTTCTTCTACATGACCAGCCTCACCAGCTACTTCACCTTCTACCTGATCGAGAAGTTCGACCTGTCGGTGGCCAGTTCGCAACTGCATCTGTTCCTGTTCCTGGGCGCAGTGGCGGCGGGTACGTTCTTTGGCGGTCCGATCGGTGACAGGATCGGTCGCAAGAAAGTGATCTGGTTTTCGATTCTGGGCGCGGCACCGTTCACCCTGGCGCTGCCTTATGCCGATCTGTTCTGGACCAGCGTGCTGAGCGTCATCATCGGCTTCATCCTGGCGTCGGCGTTTTCCGCCATCGTGGTGTATGCGCAGGAACTGGTGCCGGGCAATGTGGGCATGATCGCCGGTATCTTCTTCGGCCTGATGTTCGGTTTTGGCGGGATCGGTGCAGCACTGCTCGGCTATCTGGCCGATAGCCACGGCATTCTGTATGTCTACAACCTGTGCTCGTACCTGCCGTTGCTTGGCATCCTGACCGTCTTCCTGCCCAAGACCAAGTGATCAGGCCGGAGGTGTCGAAACCTCCTCTGAGCTGAGGGTGTTACTGGTATCGGCCAGATTGGGCCACATATCCGATACCAGAAACAGCCGCTCGGCCTCTTCCCATTCGCCTTGCGGGTTCTGATTCAGGCGCACCAGCAATTGCGCGGGGGCCAGCGGGTCGAGGCGGGTCAGCCAGTCCTGCAATTGTTCATGGCTCCAGGCCTCTGCGTAATGCGCCGGTGCCAGCCAGGCATGACGCGGCAAAGGCTGCCAGCGACCGGCCGGGCTTTGCGCGATGAATTTCTTCCAGTCCCGCTGATGCAGCCAGCGCCCCTTGAGGTGCTGATCATGGGCTCCAGCGGGGGATCGGGCCTGACCCGGCCAGGGATAGAGCAGGTAGCCACCGAGCCACAGTTCGGCGGTGAAGGACTCGATACCCAGTTCTGCCAGCGTCGCCCGGCTTTGCGGACGTGCGGACATTGGCAGTTGATGCTGACTCAGGTGGGTGAGTTTGCGGTCCAGCCGGTCATGGCATCCCGGACCGAGCCATTGTGCCGTATCGCTGCCGTTGCCGTCCTGAGGGCCGAGATAGAGCTTGATGGCCAGTTCCACATGATGCACGCCATAGCGGTCGCGCAGCAGCATGTCCAGTTCGCCAAGGGTGTGGCCTTCCTGGCGTATCGGCAGGTTGGCAGCGATGATCTCGACCCCCGGCGCATGATGTACTGCGAACTGCCAGAGCCGTTCGTAGTAGAGCCCCAGCCTGCGCGTCGCGCTGAGCGACAGCCAGTGTTCCAGCGGGGAACTGTCCCGATCCAGTTGAAACAGAAAGTCCGCCAACTGCTCGGGGTGCTGTACCCAGTCGCTGCCGGTCAATGGATGACGTTGCGGCCAGGGTGTCTGCTCGAGCATTGGCGGGGCGAGGATGACCCAGGCCAGGTCGCGTACCTCGGGATGGCGCAACTGGCGGGGGAGGTCGATCAGGTCGGGAAATAGAGTCATGTACCGAGGATAGCCTGAGTCGGGAGGCAGGGGGAAAGCGGTTGTGGCTTCCGGGCTCCGTCGCCAGCAAGCTGCTTCCCACAAAGTGAACTGCCCAGCGGGGTTTCAAGGCACACAGATTGCCGCTCACCGGCCCTTTCGCCCATAATCCCTTTCTTTGAAGCCGTATCGAACCCGCAGCAGGAGCCCCATGGAGCAATTTCGCAATATCGGCATTATCGGTCGTCTGGGCAGTGTCCAGGTGCTCGATACCGTTCGCCGACTCAAGAGGTTCCTGTTGGACCGGCATCTGCACGTCATTCTGGAGGACACCATCGCTGAAGTGCTGCCCGGCCATGGTCTGCAGACCTCGTCGCGCAAGATGCTCGGGGAAGTCTGCGACATGGTCATTGTGGTCGGCGGCGACGGCAGCCTGCTGGGCGCGGCGCGGGCGCTGGCCAAGCACAATGTTCCGGTTCTGGGCATCAACCGTGGCAGCCTGGGCTTTCTCACCGATATCCGTCCCGACGAACTGGAAGTCAAAGTCGCTGAAGTGCTGGAAGGCCACTATCTGGTGGAAAACCGCTTTCTGCTGCAGGCCGAGGTCCGCCGCCATGGCGAAGCCATCGGTCAGGGCGATGCGCTCAACGATGTAGTGCTGCATCCGGGCAAGTCCACACGGATGATCGAGTTCGAGATCTATATCGATGGCCAGTTCGTCTGCAGCCAGAAGGCCGACGGCCTGATCGTTGCCACGCCCACCGGTTCGACCGCCTACGCGCTGTCGGCAGGCGGACCGATCATGCATCCCAAGCTCGACGCCATCGTTATCGTGCCCATGTATCCGCACACCCTGTCCGGACGCCCGATCGTGGTGGACGGCAACAGCGAGCTGAAAATCGTGGTGTCCAAGGACATGACCATCTATCCCCAGGTGTCCTGTGATGGCCAGAACCATTTCACCTGCGCACCGGGCGATACCATTACCGTCAGCAAGAAATCCCAGAAACTGCGCCTGATTCATCCGCTGGATCACAACTATTACGAAGTCTGCCGCACCAAGCTCGGCTGGGGCAGCAGACTCGGCGCCGGAGGAGACTGATGCTCGATCCTGCGCGTGGCTACGATCTGATCGGTGACGTGCACGGTTGTGCTCATACCCTTGAGCACTTGCTGGAGTTGCTCGGTTACCGTTTTCAGGCGGGCGTCTGGCGTCACCCTGAACGTAGAGTGATTTTCCTGGGAGATATCATCGATCGCGGCCCGCGGATTCGCGAGGCGTTGCATATCGTGCGCGATATGGTCCAGGCGGGTCAGGCCTACTGCATCATGGGCAATCATGAATTCAATGCGCTGGGCTGGGTGACTCCGGCCTTGCCCGAAGGCAGCCAGCGTTTCGTGCGAGAGCATACGCCGCGTCATGCGCGACTGATCGGCGAAACGCTGGCGCAGTTCGAGCACTATCCGGCGGAGTGGAGCGAGTTTGTCCAGTGGTTCTACGAACTGCCTTTGTACATCGATGCAGGCCGCTTCCGGGTGGTCCATGCCTGCTGGGACCCGAGCCTGATCGAACCGCTGCGCGGTCTGCACGGCAATGGCTGTATCGACAAGCATTTCGTCCAGGCCTCGGCAGTGCCGGGCAGCTTTGCCAGTAACGTCTTCAACCGGCTGCTGCGTGGCACTGACATGCGGCTGCCCCATGGACTGACCCTGACTGGCGGCGATGGTCTGTCCCGTGCCTTCTTCCGTACCAAGTTCTGGGAAGACGATCCCCAGACCTATGGCGATGTGGTCTTCCAGCCCGACGCCCTGCCTGAAGGCGTGGCCAAGACGCCATTATCCACTTCGGAAAAGAACGCCCTGTTGCGCTATGGCATCGACGAGCCATTGCTGTTCGTTGGCCATTACTGGCGCAGCGGCATACCGGCGCCGATTCGCCCGAACCTGGCCTGTCTGGATTACAGCGCCGTGCTCTACGGCAAACTGGTCGCGTATCGGCTCGATCAGGAGACACAGATCGATCCGGATAAATTCGTCTGGGTCGATGTGCAGCGCCCCGAGGTTTCCCCATGAGTCCCGTTGCCGTTCTGCGATTGCCCCTGAGTACCGACCTGACGGGCTTTATCAGCCTTCTGCAGCGTCTGGGCGTTCCGCATCGGGTCAGCGAGGAAGCGGGTGAGCAGGTGCTCTGGGTGCCCGAGGTCGGTCAGTTGCCTGTAGAAGTGCGCAACCTGTACGCACGCTTTCCCGAGGGCGACGATACCTATGAGTTGCCGCCCGGAGCCGGCGTGACCGAAGTGAAACGCCCCGGCTTCGCCCAACAGTTGCGCAACAGTCCGATGACCGCTCTGGTACTGCTGGCAACCCTGATCGTTGCCGGGTTTACCTTGCTGGGGGATGACCTCGAAACCGTACGCTGGCTGACGTTCCTGGACTTTCAGGTCCAGGGCGAATACGCAATGTTCACGCCCCTTGCCGACAGTCTGGCAGCAGGGCAGTGGTGGCGGATCTTCACCCCGATGCTGATCCACTTCGGCATCCTGCATTTATCCATGAACGGGCTGTGGTACTGGGAGCTGGGGCGACGCATAGAGCTGCGCCAGGGGCGCTGGCATCTGCTGGGCCTGACGCTGCTGTTCGCCGCGTTCTCCAACTCTGTCCAATATGCTTTTGGTGGCCCGAGCCTGTTTGGCGGGTTGTCGGGTGTTCTTTACGGGTTACTGGGGCATTGCTGGATTTTCCAGTGGCTGGCACCCAATCCAATCTATCGCATGCCCCGTGGCGTGCTGATCATGATGCTGGTCTGGCTGTTGCTGTGCCTGTCCGGGCTGGTGAGCCTGCTGGGTTTTGGAGATATCGCCAACGGCGCTCATGTCGGCGGCCTCGTCATTGGTTGTGTTACAGGTCTTGTGGGTGGTGCGATTGCCCGCCGCAGGACTTAGAATTGCCCCCTATTTTCTGGAGTACGGCATGTCCTCTTTTGCTGAAATGATTGAAAACATCACCCCCGATATCTACGAGAGCCTGAAGCTGGCCGTGGAAATCGGCAAGTGGTCCGATGGCCGCAAACTCACTCAGGAGCAGCGCGAGCTGTCCCTGCAGGCGCTGATCGCCTGGGAAGCGCAGAACCTGCCGGAAGACCAGCGCATCGGTTACATGGGCCCGCAGGAATGTGCGTCCAAGTCCGAGCCGGTACCCAATATCCTGTTCAAGTCGGATGCCATCCATTGATCGAGATTGGTCGCGGAGCAGTCAACAAAATGTCGGCGCGTCAGGATGATGCGCCGTTCGTGCAATACGCGTTTCGGCTGGGCGATGAGGAGATTCCCGTCAACCCGCTGATCGGCAAGACGGTGCGCCTGGAATACCTGGGGGCCATCCATTGCAGTCATTGCGGTCGCAAGACCAAATCCAGCTACAGTCAGGGGTATTGCTACCCGTGCATGCTCAAGCTGGCCCAGTGCGACGTGTGCATCATGAGCCCGGAGAAGTGCCACCACGAGCACGGCACCTGCCGGGACCCATCCTGGGGCGAGCAGTTCTGCATGACCGACCATATCGTCTATCTCGCCAATTCATCGGGCGTGAAGGTCGGTATTACCCGGGCCACCCAGTTGCCGACCCGCTGGCTGGATCAGGGCGCAAGTCAGGCGCTGCCGATTCTGCGCGTGGCGACCCGCCAGCAGTCCGGTTTCGTCGAAGACCTGCTGCGCAGCCAGGTCGCGGATCGTACCAACTGGCGCGCCTTGCTCAAGGGCGATGCCCAGCCGGTGGATCTCAAGGCCATTCGCCAGGAACTGTTCGACAGTTGCGCTGCCGGATTACAGGAGTTGCAGGCTCGATTCGGCCTGCAGGCCATCCAGTTGCTGCATGACGCCGAACCTGCGGAGTTCCGGTATCCGGTCGAGGCATATCCGACCAAGATCGTCAGCTTCAACCTGGACAAGAATCCGATTGCCGAGGGCACGCTGCTGGGGATCAAGGGCCAATACCTGATTTTCGATACCGGCGTGATCAATATTCGCAAGTACACGGCCTATCAACTGGCCGTGCATCAGTAATAAGGACTCCAGTATGCGTACTGAACAACCGAAAATGATTTACCTGAAAGACTATCAGGCGCCTGAGTACCTCATTGACGAAACACACCTGACCTTCGAGTTGTTCGACGACCATTCTCTGGTGCACGCACAACTGGTCATGCGCCGTAACCCGGAGCGTGGCGCGGGCTTGCCGCCGCTGGTACTGGACGGCCAGCTTCTGGAGCTTGTGTCGCTGCAACTGGACGATGTCGAGCTGAGTCCTGCCGATTACGAGCTGACCCCCGACCATCTGACGCTGCATCCCAAGGGCGAGCGTTTCACGGTCGACAGCACCGTGCGTATCCATCCGGAAACCAATACCGCCCTGGAAGGCCTGTACAAGTCCAGCGGCATGTTCTGTACCCAGTGCGAGGCCGAAGGCTTCCGCAAGATCACCTACTACCTCGACCGCCCGGACGTGATGAGCAAGTTCACCACGACCCTGAGCGCCGACAGACATGATTTCCCGGTGCTGCTGTCCAACGGCAACCCGATTGCCAGCGG
>JAAIGE0101011059.1_pt1 | contig 12520 bp, 9 predicted proteins | sample 6487951 | NCBI WGS metagenome assembly JAAIGE01 (sample SAMN13974128, study PRJNA590717) | phyllosphere metagenome | biome: tomato field; feature: multiple bacterial spot infested tomato fields; material: tomato leaves; isolation source: leaves from tomato fields | host: Solanum lycopersicum ... | reverse complement strand
GTAATGAATCATCCGCTCGGCTATGTAAATACTCGCTTTCGTGGCTTAGCCAAGAGCACGGTACAACTGACGACGCTCTATGCGCTGTCGAAACGTAGGATCTTGCGCCGGCAGTAGTTGAGCCCTAGCAAGAGGTGCGTCCATGGCGCGCTAGAACCAGAGAAAAGCCAGGGTTTGGTGCCGATTGGCGTCTTAAAAGTCGGTCTTGCGGCGTCGAGACGTTGCTCATTGAGTGCTAGGGGCAACTTGTTCAGAGTTTCCCGAAGAATCGCGTTTGACTTCTTTGGATTTGGTCGAGCTGGGCGGGGTTGATCGTGTCATGAAGACTGCTAGAGCAGCGACAGGCCTTTGGCTGGCAGATATTTGTTGATGGTCTCCAGAATCCCTATTGCGATCTGATGCACCGCCAAGAGATGGAGAATATTAATACTGACCTTGTATTGTAGGGCCGTACATTAAGTGTCAGTCGCGCAAACTGACGCGTCGAAGTTATCTAATACAACGGCTGCTCCTTGCGCGGATCACTCAAAGTAAACCAAGCCTAATAAGCGTGCACTGCGTACAAAAAGCTAGCTAATGTAAAACCCAGCCTAAACCAGGTTCTACATTAACTAGAGCTTAACAGCCAAGTCTGACATTTCAACAATCACATAAGAATCAAACATTGCGACCCACAATTAAAATACGAGCAGCACGGGCACGACACCAATCGATTTCACCCGGCAACATTCCACTCGACGTATGCCAACATCAAAACCCTTCACATACACCAATAATACATATTAAATCCATTACAACCAAATGACCCCATACAAAAAAACAAAAGAAAACGGCAACAATTTTCTACTGGCAAGTAAATCACGCCACTATACATAACGATATCGCCAACATTTTATTTTGTTAGCAACCGCTAAAAACCTATTACCTCGGCACTCCGATTTAACTATAACGAGAAATATCAAGTCCTTGAGAGCTAATTTGCGTTTTCTTATTAGCAAGTATATCTGCCAGCAATCGAGCCGAGCCGCACGCCATAGTCCAGCCAAGAGTACCGTGACCAGTATTTAGATAGAGATTTCTAAACTTCGTCGCCCCTACGATGGGAGTTCCATCTGGCGTTGCAGGACGTAGACCTGTCCAGAAGGAAGCCTGCTTAACATCCCCTCCAAGAGGGTACAAATCGTTTACAACACTCTCCATTGCCTTGCGACGTTTAGAATCCAAGTCAAGATTGTAGCCATTGATTTCAGCCATACCACCAACACGGATACGATCATCGAATCGTGTTATTGCGGTTTTATTCGTTTCATCTACGATCGTTGAGGTCGGCGCCATTGAATAGTCGGTGATAGGTATAGTCAACGAATAGCCTTTAAGTGGATATACTGGAACTTTAATCCCTAGAGGCCTAAGTAAATTATGACTGTAGCTCCCAACTGCCAACACATATGAATCAGCCCTCTCAACGCTACCATCAACTACCACCCCAGTAATACAATCCCCGTTTGAATTTATTGCTTCGATGGTACTACCAAAGCTAAATTTCACTCCAAGCCCCTCAGCCATTTGCGCTATCTTCAACGTAAACCGATGGCAGTCGCCGGTCTGATCATTCGGTAAGCGCAAGGCCCCCGAAAGTTTATGGCACTCCGAGATTAAGGCAGGCTCAACCCTTGCGATCCCCTCCCGATCAAGAACCTCGAAAGGTACCCCAGACTGTTCGAGAATTGCTGTGTCTTTGGCTGCACTGTCGAGCTGGGCCTGTGTTCTAAAGAGCTGAGTCGTTCCAAGTTGCCTATCATCGTATGTAATGCCAGTTTCTCGACGCAACTCATCAAGACAATCTCGACTGTACTCCGAGAGTCGAACCATACGCTCTTTATTCACTGCATAACGTCCTGCTGTGCAATTACGTAGCATCTGAGCCATCCAAAGATACTGTTGAATACTACTTGTTGCCTTGATCGCAAGAGGAGCGAGATCTTGGAGCATCCACTTAATCGCTTTGATAGGCACACCCGGTGCGGCCCATGGAGCTGCATAACCCGGTGAAATTTGTCCAGCATTACCGAAACTCGTTTCCATCGCTGGCCCAGATTGACGATCAATAACAAGTACTTCAAATCCCGCTCTGGCAAGATAATATGCGGTCGTAACCCCAATAACACCTGCACCCAGCACGATAATACGCATACAGCACCTCATGAAAACCAGGATGTATAGACTGTAAGTTTTCCACATGAGCACTTACAGCACTAGCACCGCCAATAATAACTAATAGCTTGACTTAAGCGACTACAAAAAATTCATCTTCCAGCTCAAGCGCTCGTGCAAACCTCATACATTCTTTTACCATAGTTGCCTTAATAACCTAATAAATTGCCGCTCGACAGCCCTACCCGACAACATCTAATTAATTAAAAAAGGCTCCCCGAGCAATTAGGAAGCCAAAATACTGGACACAATGACCGAAGGTGACCAAACCCAAAGGCCTGCACGACCTGAACGCAAGCTCTGTCATGTGTCCAATATAAAGCCAACAAACTAATAAAAACTCAATGAATTATCTGACTCAGGAATGTTCGAGTACGTACATTCTGAGGGCGGTCAAAAAACTCTTCCGGACTGGCTTGCTCAACGATCTCTCCCTTGTCCATAAAGATCACTCTATTAGCGACCGTCCTCGCAAAACCCATTTCGTGTGTTACACAAAGCATGGTCATCCCGTCTTCAGCCAGGCTAACCATAGTATCCAACACCTCTTTAACCATCTCAGGATCGAGGGCCGATGTTGGCTCATCAAACAGCATGATTTTTGGCTTCATGCAAAGCGCCCGGGCGATGGCTACACGTTGCTGCTGCCCACCAGATAGCTGGCCAGGATATTTATGGGCCTGGTCTGGGATTCGGACACGCTCGAGGTAGTGCATTGCGACTTCTTCCGCCTGACGGCGTGGAATTTTGCGCACCCACATAGGAGCCAAGGTGCAATTTTCAAGGATAGTTAGATGCGGGAACAGGTTGAAATGCTGAAACACCATGCCAACTTCACGCCTAATAGCCTCAATCTGCTTTAGATCTTGAGTCAGCTCTACACCATCTACCACGATTTGACCTTGTTGGTGTTCTTCCAAACGATTCAGACAACGAATTGTTGTCGACTTTCCAGAGCCGGATGGCCCGCACAGCACTATTCTTTCTCCTTGCTGGACATCAAGATTAATATTTTTTAGAACGTGGAAGCTTCCGTACCACTTATTCATGTTTCGGATCCGAATAATTGGCTCGGACACTACTGATGATTTTAAAATCTGACTCATAAAATCACTCCTAAACCTTGTGACCAGTGTCGAGTTTACGCTCCAGACTTTTGGAATAATGGGACATCCCAAAACAGAAAACCCAAAAAACTAACGCAGCAAATACGTAGCCTTCGGTAGCCATTCCTAACCAAGCAGGATCAGCAGCAGCTTGTTTAACGCTATTGAGAAGATCAAAAAGGCCGATTATCACAACCAAACTAGTATCTTTAAATAGTGCAATGAAGGTATTAACAATACCAGGTATCACCAACTTGAGCGCTTGAGGTAGGATTACAAGCCCCATAGATCTCCAATACCCTAAACCCATTGCTGCTGCGGCTTCATATTGCCCTTTAGGAACTGCCTGGAGCCCACCGCGCACCACCTCTGCAATGTACGCCGACTGAAAGAGAACAACGCCTATCATGGCACGTAGCAACTTGTCGAAGCTCATGTCTTCGGGCAGAAATAGAGGTAGTAGAACGGAGCTCATGAAAAGCACGGTAATTAGCGGAACACCACGCCAAAACTCGATAAAGGTAACACAAAAAACTTTTATAGCTGGCATGTTTGAGCGTCGACCCAAGGCAAGAATAATGCCGAGTGGCAGTGCCCCTGCGATGCCCACAGTAGCGATTACCAACGTCAGCATCAAACCGCCCCACTTACTCGTAGGAACCTGATCGAGACCAACATATCCACCATGCAATAGGGTAAACGCTAGCACCGGAAACAGGCCGAGGAAAATAACTCCATAAACGGCTTTACGAGGAAAACCACGAACAAAGAATGGCAAAGCGCCTATCAAAGCTGCGATCACCGTTAAATTTACTCTCCAGCGTTGAGTGTCGGGATAATAACCATACATGAACTGGTCAAAACGCTGCTGGACAAAGACCCAACATGCTCCAGTATTGGTACAGTCTGCGCGAGTCGTACCTCTCCAATTAGCATTAACGACTGCCCAGTCTAGTAATGGCGGTACAACAAGCCAGACCACGTAGACTGCAAAGAGACTCAGCAGCGTATTATACCAACTAGAGAACAAGTTAGCTCGCATCCATCCTATCGCACCCTTGGTGTTAACCGGCGGTGCCATATCAGGCTTAAAATCAAAAGCAGTCATCCTCGACACCTCACCGCTCAACGAGCGCGATGCGCTTATTATAGATGTTCATCAGTAGTGAAATCGAAATACTGATTACTAAATACACACTCATCGTTATAGCAATCAGTTCAATTGCTTGGCCGGTTTGGTTCAACACAGTACCAGCAAATAGAGATACCAATTCTGGATAACCAATACCAGCAGCCAATGAGGAACCTTTGGCGAGATTGAGGTATTGACTGGTCAGCGGAGGTATTATCACCCTCAAGGCTTGAGGAACTATAACCTTCCGTAACACTTGCCCTTCTTTCAACCCAAGTGATCTCGCAGCCTCGGTTTGACCGTGACTAACTGAACGTATTCCCGAACGCACAATTTCGGCAATGAATGCAGCTGTGTAGATTGTGAGAGCTAATGTGAGAGCCAAAAGCTCTGGAATTAATACCCAACCACCAACAAAATTGAAGCCTTTAAGCTCAGGAACATCCCAATGCAATGGACTCCCGAAGAGAAAAGCACTACAACCTGGTATAACGATCATGAGCCCAATTCCAGCCCAAAGCTTGTGAAATGGCTGCCCAGTTTCATAAAAACGCTTATTGCCATAACGAACCATAAGAAGCACACAGACTATGGCGATCCCGATTGAAATCACGAATGCTGTCAACCCATCAGAGACCGAAGCCCCCGGCATGCTCAACCCTCGATTACTTATAAAGAAAAGATTGTAAATATTTATACTACTACGCGGCCCCGGGAGCGATAAGAATACAGCGAAATACCAAAAAAGGATCTGCAAAAGCGGCGGAATATTACGGAAAGTTTCGACGTAAACGGCTGCCAGCTTACTCACCATCCAGTTGGATGAAAGGCGTGCCACACCTATAATGAAACCCAGAATCGTAGCTAGTACTATCCCGATGAACGTTACTAACAATGTGTTGAGTAGTGCAATAACAAACACCCTGGCATAGGTATCTGACTCAACATAAGGAATGAGGTGCTGAGCAATACCGAAGCCGGCGCTGCGTTCAAGAAAATCAAAGCCCGATGTAATTCCTCGATTCGCGAGATTTTCTTGTGTGTTATTGAAAAAATATAGACCAACTACCAATACCGAGACAATGGTTATGACTTGGAGGATCAAGGCCCGAAACCTCGGATCGCTCATCGATATCCTACGCTTAGTGGGGGCGATTTTTTGCATGATTCATGCTCTACCGAAAACTATTGAAAAATTTGCTCAGCTAGCGCTGAGCAAATCTCGCGGTCAGCGAATTGGAGGAGCGTATTGAATGCCGCCTTGGTTCCAGAGCGCATTCAAGCCACGCTTGATCTTCATTTCGCTACCAGAGCCCAAGTTTCGGTCGAATGATTCGCCGTAGTTTCCGACCTGGGAGACAATTTTTACCACCCAGTCATTGGGGAGGTTGAGATCTTTGCCCAAACCACCATCGTTACCCAGTAAACGGGCGACGTCTGGGTTCTTGGTGTTTTTTACTAGATCTGCAACGTTTTGCGAGGTAATTCCAAGCTCTTCGGCGTTTAACATCGCATATTGTGTCCAACGCACAACCGAGAACCACTCTTCATCACCACGACGGACAGCAGTTGCCAGAGGAAGCTTATCAACAACTTCGGGAAGAACCACATAATCTTGTGGCGCAGCAAGCTTCAAGCGCTGCCCGTACAACTGCGACTGATCAGCAGTGAGTACATCGCAACGACCAGAGTCTAGAGCTTTGAACGATTCGTCAGAAGTGTCAAACGTGATAGGTGTGAACTTCAGACCATTCGAGCGGAAATAGTCAGCAAGGATGTTCTCAGTCAATGTACCAGCTTGCATGCATACCGTTGCGCCATCGAGCTGTTTAGCGCTGCTTACACCAAGCTTCTTGTTTACAAGAAAACCCTGACCATCATAATAAGCAATTCCAGCAAACAGGATACCCATAGCTCCATCTCTGGATGAAGTCCAAGTCGTACTGCGCGATAGAATATCCACCTCTCCTGACTGCAGAGCAGTAAATCGCTCTTTCGCGGTCAATTGAGTGTATTTAACCTTATCCGCTTCCCCGAATACAGCTGCGGCTACAGCGCGACAAACATCAACATCAAAACCATGGAAGTTTCCTTTGGCATCGGTATAAGAAAAGCCAGGCAGGCCATCGCTTATGCCACATTGAACGAACCCCTTCTTTTTGACGTTATCAAGGGTGGCGCCTGCCATAGCGCCCATGGAGATCACAGAGCCCAGAGTCACTGCTACGACTGTGAGGGTAGTTTTAAATTTATTATTTTCTTTTTTCATGTCATTGCTCTCATAGATTGCGGCATAGAAATTCCGTCAAAATTTGATAATTTTGGCGGGCACTCGACCAACTTTCAGAGGCAGAAAAAAACTCGCAGACGCACATGCCTGATAGATAGAATTATCATTATAGTAAGTGGCATAGCCTGCCCTCTTGTTATTTTACCAACCCAAAATTATGACAAGCTAACGCTACAAACGCAGCCAGATTCTCTGTGCCTTGGATGACGATTGTTTGCGCTTCGGACAAGATTTCCCTGTCGAGATCAACCTACCCCCTGATTGAATCGAGTAAAAGCGAATATTTCTGCATTACAGCATAAGCTTAGCTTACGAATCGATAACTCGTCACTCCTCTATTTTCCGCTTGCAAACCAGGGGATGTGTCCACCCCAGCTACAAATGCAACCGTAAACACCGTCTGAGCTCCTCTAGCCAGCTTGGGTATACCTCCTGGGGCATCCCGCCCCCCCCTGTGACCTCTTGAAGTTTACACTGCGCCGCTGCGGTGGCTGGCACCCCGCAAACACTGAGGTTCTATCCGTCTCACTACATAATTCAAGAAACCGAGCCGATAGCAAACACGTTGCCTCGCCATTCTCCAGGCAAGTCTTTGACCTACAAGAGTATTGTGTCGGCGCTTCAAGAGATCTGCGCTAACGCTCAGTTCAGCAGCGCTGCAAAATCACACCAATCGTTAAGTGTTGCTTACATATATTTGAAAAAATATTTGCTTTTCATGATGTTGGACAAGGTATAGGTTTTGAAAAAAACCAAAGAAAGGTACCGCAGCAATGACCCACTCCTATTTCAACGACAACCTTGCTGAACGCGACCCTCTGGTCTTCAAAGCTCTTCAAGGAGAAAAAAAGCGTCAACAGGGCCAGATTGAACTCATTGCTTCAGAGAACTCAGTCAGCCTGGCATGCTTGGAAGCCTTAGGCTCAGTGATCACTAACAAGTCTGTAGAGGGTTATCCTGGTAAGCGTTTTCACGGCGGCGCTGACTTCGCTGACGTTGTAGAACAGGCTGCAATCGATCGCGCCAAGGATCTTTTCGGCTGCAATTTCGTCAACGCGCAGCCTCACTCCGGCACCCAGGCCAACCAAGCAGTATTCTTCGCGCTGCTCCAGCCTGGCGATACCGTGTTGAGCATGGATCTCGCCTCAGGCGGCCACTTAAGTCATGGCGCTAAACCAAACCAGTCGGGTCGCTGGTTCAATATCGTCTCGTACGGGGTAGAGCGCGAAACGGGTTTAATCGACTATGCCAACTTGGAGGCGCTGGCTTCGGAACACAAACCCAAGCTCATCATCGCGGGTGGCTCCTCATACCCTCGCGAGATCAATTTCCCTCTTATCCGTGAGATCGCTGACAAGGTTGGCGCGACCTTCCTAGTGGATATGGCTCACTTTGCGGGCCTTGTCGCTGCTGGAGTCCACCCATCTCCCATCCCTCACGCAGATATCGTCACAACTACCACCACCAAAACCCTACGTGGCGCTCGCGGCGGCTTGGTAATGACTAATCGTGAAGACCTCTTTAAGAAGCTTCAATCGGCGGTATTCCCAGGCGTGCAGGGTAGTGCACATTTGGCAACAATCTCCGGTAAAGCGGTATGTCTCGGTGAAGCTCTGACCGATGAGTTCAAAACCTATGGCGCCAACGTCAAAGCTAACGCTAGCCTGCTTGCGCAGGTTCTGCAGAAACGTGGTGTGCGCATCGTCAGCGGTGGCACTGATACTCATCTTGTTCTGGTAGACGTCTCCTCCAAAGGTCTGACCGGTCAGCAGTCGCAAGATGCACTCTCCGAGATCAACATCACCTCGAACAAGAACCCGATTCCGTTCGACAGCACCAAGCCATCGGAATGGAAGGGTTTGCGTCTTGGCTCCTCGGCCGGTACCACTCGCGGCTTCGGTGCGAAAGAGTTTGAGATCATTGGCAACCTGATCGCAGATATCTTCGACGCTCAAACTGCTGACGAGTCGACCCGTGCTGCAGTCATCGAGAAGAGCCGTGCAGTGGTTGCGAAACTGGTTGGTGAATTCCCAATCTATGCCTAAGGGGTATGCGGCGGGTGCGTAGAACACCCGCCCGACTTCACGCTGTAGGAAAATAATAATGAGCGTTCAACTTCCTAATGATCCAGCGCGTGATGATGTTTTGGCTGGCCGCCCTGCGCTTTGGCTGAACCCGAATCTGAAGGCGAACGGCATCGCTGATCCTTCGCTGCCGATCCGGTCTACCCAGGTAAAAGAAGCCGAAAAAAACTGGCAAATGCTGGCTCCGCTACTGGAGTCTTGCTTCCCCGAACTGAGAGCGTCGAAGGGCCGGATTCAGTCCAAGCTAATCGAAGCTGAAGATCTTCGCGGCGCGCTGGGGTATGGCACCTCGCAGTACGGTCGAGTATTTGTCAAAGCCGATGGCGATTTGCCTGTTGCAGGCTCCATCAAGGCGCGCGGTGGCGTTTACGAAGTCTTCATGCACGCCAAGAAGATGGCTGAAAGACGCGGCATTCTAACCCCAGGCGCTGACATTACCGTACTGGCCGGAGATCAGGCGCGTGCCCTCTTCAATCAGCATACGATCGCCGTGGGCAGCACCGGCAACTTAGGTTTAAGCGTTGGTATTGCAGCTCGCGCCCTGGGCTTTCGTGCCGTCGTGCACATGTCGTCGGACGCCAAGCAATGGAAGGTTGATCGCCTCACTCGCTTGGGTGTTGACGTTGTTCAGCACAAAGCCGACTACACCACCGCTGTTGAACATGCTCGTATTAGTGCAGAAGCGGATCCAACTATCTACTTCGTGGATGACGAACGTTCGCAAGTACTGTTTTTCGGATACAGCGCAGCAGCCACCGAGCTGGCCGCACAGTTGAAAGATCAGGGCGTTACCATCGATGAAGACCACCCGCTGTTCATCTACCTGCCCTGTGGTATCGGCGGAGCGCCAGGTGGCGCCGCCTATGGCCTGAAAGCTATCTTCGGCGATGCAGCCCACGCATTCTTCGTTGAACCTGTGCAATCACCGTCCGCGCTAGTACACATGATGAGCGGCTCCAATAACTTGGTGTCGGTATACGACGTAGGTCTGACTAACCGAACTGAGGCAGATGGTATGGCAGTGGCTCGCATGTCGGAGTTCGTTGCCAACGTCATGAAGCCCATGCTTTCAGGTGTATTCACAGTGGACGACGACGATCTCTTCCGCTGGCTTTGGAAAGCTCAGATTGTTCAGAAAATGCGTCTTGAGCCATCGGCAACAGCTGGTTTTGGCGGCCCTGAGTTCATCGTGAACAGCGTTCAAGGTCGCGCATATCAAAAAGCTCATGGACTGAGCAATAAACTTGCTCAGGCAACACATGTTATCTGGACAACGGGTGGCGCTTTCGTTCCAGAAGAGCAATTCAAGGAATTCATGGCGCGCGGAGCTTCTCTGATCAAATAAGACCCAAGCTGACCATGGGGATATACCCGCTCCATACCCCCTGTCCTTAGAAAAATAGCGCCGAAGAAAACCAATTACGCCAGTCAATGACGTTGAGGTGATAGTTCCATGAATAATCAATTCCTGGCCGACCGTATCGACGGTAAAGGCTTTGCCGCTAATCTTGTCGAAAAACTGACAGATGATGTAACCGACATTAAAGAAAAAACCGGACTTATTCCAGGCCTGGCCGTCGTCCTAGTGGGTGAAGATCCTGCAAGTTCCGTCTATGTAAGCGCTAAACATCGCCAGACTCTCGCCATCGGTATGCAATCGTTTGTCCATAAGCTACCTATTGATACCAGTCAAACTGAACTGATGGCACTGCTGACAGAGTTAAATGCCGCATCGGAAGTAAACGGGATTCTGGTGCAATTACCGCTGCCAGCTCACCTAGACACCAACGCGGTCATCAATGCAATTGAGCCAGATAAAGATGTCGACGGCTTCCACATCCTAAATGCTGGCCGCCTAGCTACAGGCCAGGATGCCCTAGTGCCCTGCACTCCATTGGGCTGCCTGATGATGCTCAAAGACCGCCTCGGTAGCCTGGCAGGTATGAATGCCGTGGTTGTCGGTAAATCCAACATTGTCGGCAAACCTATGGCTCAGTTGCTAATGGCGGAAAACTGCACAGTTACAGTCGCGCACTCTAAGACCCGCGACGTCCCGGCCCTGTGTCGCACGGCCGACATTCTGGTAGTGGCAGTGGGTCGACCAGAGATGGTCAAGGGCGACTGGATCAAGTCTGGCGCAGTAGTGATCGACGTAGGCATCAACCGCATTGAAAGCGACGGTCGCTCGCGAATTGTCGGCGACGTGGCCTACGACGAAGCAGGCCATGCCTCGGCGATCACACCGGTTCCGGGTGGCGTTGGCCCAATGACCATTGCTTGCCTGCTGGCAAACACTGTGACCGCATTCAAGCGTCAGCATAAAATCGTAACTAAAAAAGAAGCTGTTGTCGTTTAAGGTGATTCAAATGACTAAGACTAGAAAAAACTACGTACTTCGAGTTTCTTGCCCTTCGATCCGTGGCGTGACCGCTGACATCACCAGCTTCTTATCCTCTCGCGGTTGTAACATCCGTGACAGTGCACAGTTTGACGATGAGAGCACTAACCACTATTTCATGCGGATCACGTTCCGCCCGGAAGAAGGTCAGTCGCTGGAAGACCTGAAGAAGGAGTTCCAGCATCTTGTTGAAAAATACAAAATGGAATACGAGTTTTTTGATGAGCGCGCCAAGCGCAAAGTCATCCTTATGGTTTCCCGCTTCGGCCACTGTCTGAACGACCTGCTGTACCGCTGGAGCATCGGCGCCCTCCCCATCGACATCGTCGGTGTGATCTCCAACCACCTGGACTTCCAGAAAGTGGTTGAAGGTCACTGTATTCCTTACCACCACATCAAGGTGACCAAGGAGAACAAGGCTGAGGCAGAAGCCGCCCAGATGCGCATAGTGCGCGAGACCGGTGCCGAGCTGATCGTGCTTGCACGCTACATGCAGATTCTGTCGGACGAGATGTGCCAGCAGATGTCGGGCCGCATCATTAACATCCATCATTCGTTCCTCCCTTCCTTCAAGGGCGGTAGCCCTTACAAACAGGCCTTCGATCGCGGCGTTAAGCTGATTGGTGCCACGTCGCACTTTGTCACCGCCGACCTGGACGAAGGTCCAATCATCGAGCAGGATATTGTCCGTATCACTCACGCCCAAAGCCCGAATGACTATGTGTCTTTGGGGCGCGACGTCGAAAGCCAAGTGCTGGCCCGGGCAATCCATGCTTACGTCCATGGCCGTGTGTTCATGAACGAGAAGAAGACAATTGTGTTCCCGGCATCACCTGACTCGTACGCATCTGAGTCTATCGGTTGAGATGATTGCGGCTTGCAATCATCTCGCCTAAGCAGCTACATGTTTGATCAAAAAGTAAAGTAGGTGACAAGTACCCACTTGGGCATCAATCCAAGGGGGTACTCCTATCGATCAAGCTTTCAAGGTTAAGCAAGCTATGCCAAATTAATAAAGCTTCGTCACTTTATCCTTAGCATTTATAACTGCACAAATAGCGAAAACAAGGTGCGAGGCACAGGAGATAAAACCTGGCTGCTAGGCAGATTCCACACAAGTTGCCGCGAGCACTCAATGAGCAACGTCTCGACGCCGTAAGGCCGACTTTTAAGACGCCAATCGGCACCAAACCCTGGCTTTTCTCTGGTTCTAGCGCGCCATGGACGCACCTCTTGCTAGGGCTCAACTACTGCCGGCGCAAGATCCTACGTTTCGACAGCGCATAGAGCGTCGTC
>JAAIGE0100814943.1_pt1 | contig 12523 bp, 10 predicted proteins | sample 6487951 | NCBI WGS metagenome assembly JAAIGE01 (sample SAMN13974128, study PRJNA590717) | phyllosphere metagenome | biome: tomato field; feature: multiple bacterial spot infested tomato fields; material: tomato leaves; isolation source: leaves from tomato fields | host: Solanum lycopersicum ... | reverse complement strand
GGGGAACGTCTGCCGGTACGACGTGCGAGCAGAATCCAGCTGAAAAATCGTTACTAAATGATTCGCCCGTAGCGCGCGTTGGCAGTAGGCAGCTGCCCGGCGCTGACCGATTGTACCCGTTCGACGGCCTTGTAAGCTATCGGCTGCCAGATTATAGACATGCGCCCGCAGCAGTGAATCCGAAACGGTAAGCTGACGTACGGCTGATTGAGACAGGCAAGGGGTTAGATCAACGATAAGGCTGCACAGGACAAGCGATAGAAAGCGAACAAGGAAACAGGGCATGACGTGCAGACTGCGTAATGGGGCTTGCAAAATAGGGCCTGAGCCCGTACATTTGGCTTGGTTTAGGACAATCCATAGGATGCGTCGGCTAAAACTGAGCAAGTGGGTCCCGTAGCTCAGCTGGATAGAGCATCTGCCTTCTAAGCAGACGGTCAAGCGTTCGAATCGCTTCGGGGTCACAATTGATAAAAAGGGGTTACGCCAAAAATTGGTGTAACCCCTTTTTATTGGTGTACATTTCAGTGTACAAAAGTCTGTTCACATCATCAGGGCTATATTACGAATATCTGGCGACTCATCTCTTTTCATGAAGAGGTACAAAAGGTAACTATTAACGAACGTTACGTTAAAACCGGTCGAATTGCCATTGGGTGGGGTAATATTGGTCCTTTAGATCAATATCATTCGAAGGATAATATTGGAGAGGCCATTCGGGATTCTTATTCATATTTATCTAACTCGAACATTGGTGGACCCAGCTTGTGGCATTTATTTGCCAACATGGGAATTGGCGACCTCATCGTGATCGATGCTCAACAATCATGGGAGCGGGTTGTTGAAGTTACAGGGGAAGACAGGGCTTTCACATAAAACCATTTTGAGCCTCAGAAAATCAATCAGTTCCTGCGTTCGTTCGGCAAACTGCTGAAGTTGAGCCGCCATGTTGGGCGGGTCGAACCACTGTAATAAACACAGTGTCAATTCCTCCGATTCGATAAGGTGCGCTGCAAGCGACTCGACTTACTTAGGCAAGTATCCTCGACCAAGACTACATCCCGTTTATAGGGCAGCACCTCCACCGACCAGTGACCTTGAACAGCGCTCGATCAGCTACAACTTCAAGTTTTAACCATAACCTACCGTTCCTTTACCGTTGCCTTACTACTAGCTGTACTCCTGACGGGTTGCGATAGTTTACGCCGGCAGGTATCTCCCAAAGGGCTGACGACTGAGCCCGAACGGCTGGTCGTCAATTGTGTACATTTCTCCGTAGGACAGTGTACTGGCTACCTTGGTCTCCCACTTACAGCCTATACTGGGAACCAGCTCTGTATCGAGCACAGACGTGTCCGATGCTATGGTCACGCTCTCGGACGGAATCCGCTCGATTGGCCTTCGGAGCGTAGCCCGTCAGGGTACAATTGGCTCCGTCAGTACGATGTACCAGACTGTTTCCCATCGTTGCCGATCGAACGTACTCGCTTCGGGTGAGTGTGCCTGACGGACGCGCCGTTACGGCGAGTTGTACGGTACCTGCGGCCGTAGCTCTGACGGATGTTGACATCGATTCATCAGCCTACATGAGTGGCGGGCAGTTATTTACAGACTACTACGCCCGGTTACGCTGGCGGGATCCGGCCGGTCAGATAAGCTACTACCGCATCGCGGGTAATAATGAGTACCGCTCCGGAGCACTGCCGTCTGGTAGCAGTAGTAGTGTGCCACAGCAGGGCAGAGGGAATAGGCATTTCAACAATAGTGCGTTGTTGACCGACACGGATAATAATGGTAAGGACATGGTATCTGCCCGAGCCTATTTATTAATCCCGTCTACCAGGATCGATGGTCAACGTGCACTTAGCCGTCCGTTTGGTCAACGGTGGTATACGTGGTAGTGAATCTGATCTAATCAGGATGTTAGCCGACGTGTAAAAGCTGCGAATTTCGTCGCTAGCGAGTTGTATACTGACTGTGTCGTACGCAGACCAGCTACGCGCTTAGGCACGTAACGAATCGGGGTATACATGAGCTGAAAGTAGGTGATCAGGTAGTTAGTCAGCCTGTATATGTGTAGCCATGCATCGGAAGAAATAACAGCGGGGGTGTCTAAGTAATTTTGTGACCTGAAAAAGCACACCCTATATGACTAAACAGTTCGTAAAGACCCGGTTTACGCAGACACTGCTTCTCCTGAGCAGCGTCATTCTCCTGAACAGTTGTGCCACGATTCTGGGCGGGCGAAGAACCGCCTATCAGGTTACCAAGCCCCAACCGGGAACACCACAACGTGAAGTACGGGTGGTAGCGCTCGTCGCAGACCTGCTCATATTCTGGCCAGCGGCCGTCGTTGATTTTGCAACAGGGGCCATCTATAGACCGATTCCCCGGAAGCAATATGCTGCCTACCAAGACATGAAATCAAGGTAGCCATGTGTGACTTCCTTCTTTGTTGAACTCTCGTCACTAAAGCGGTCATACGGAAGAGATAAGTAGTCCGGACCGATGTTACCAGGTTCGGCTATCGCCACTCTGCTATCATCGGTCTGGACTACCTGCTTCGTATATCGAACTCCCCAATTTTCAGATTCAACTGAGAGATTGAGCGCCGGTTTTGCCCGCAAAAACTTCTTATCATGTGCGAGCATAAATACGTCGAAGGGATATAATTTTATCTTTTGTAAAGGTGATAAGACCTATAATTATCCAATAATCAAGACTCGATTTTGTCAGACAAGTCCCGAAGCAGGAATACGTTATCAGGGTCGATGAGGCCCGCATTAGAAGGAGTAGGTTGCTCCTGCTTTATGAACGGCGGATAAGGAGGAGCGTAGCCCCGACCAGTTGAATTGCTGGATGAGCGTTGTGACTTGGTAGTAATGCGTGAAGATCAGGCGTAATTGACCTGTGAGTCTGCACTGGTGCGCCAAACTAGGGAGCGGCTGCGGGAAAGCAGACTTGGTCGCTCGTCAGCGAATTGCTCGTCAGCGAATAGTGGTGGTCTTAGGCAGGGGAATAATCCTTTGGCAGATTTATCTGTACGGTGGTGCCCTTGTCCGGATGGCTGGTTATATGCATTGTACCGGAGAGATTAGCGATCAGTTCCCGGCACAATTGTAAGCCCAGCCCAGTGCCCGGCTCACCCCGCGTGCCGGTGTGCATCTGTGGATTAGTCCGTAGTAAACGTAGTTGTTCAGCTGTCATACCAACGCCCGTATCGCGGATAAACAGTTGAATACCGGATGCATCCGGTATGACGTGTAATCGGATGATACCCTCATCCGTACTGAACTTAATGGCATTACTCAACAGGTTACGTAGAATGCAGGCCAGCTGGTATTTGTCGGTTTGAACCATGGTCCGGCGGGCAACAAGATTGATCAGCTGAATTTTTTTCTGCTTAAGATGCAGCGCCGACTGACTGACAATATCAATGATGATGTCGTAGAGATCAATTTCCTGCTTGTTAAACTGGAACCCCTTCATCTGTAGGTAGGACCAATCGAGTAAATTCGTCAGCAGGGCCAGCACATGATCGGTTTGGTTATCTAATTCCGCCAGTGATTGTTGCAGGCCGGATGCCGGTGGGGCCTCATCATGAAGCTGGGTAAGGCCGTATTTTATATGGCCCAGAGGGGAGCGCAGGTCATGACCGATAAGGGATAGCAGTTTATCCTTTGTTTTATTCAACCCTGCCATTTTATGTGCCTGCTGCACCAGTTCATCCTTCTGCTGATGCAGTACGACACTTACTCGTTTTTGTCTGCGGTAGCTGGCAAAGCCAACGGCCAGTAACAAGCCAAGCAGCAGAGCGACAGTCAAAAAGAATAACCGTTCCTGAAGCGCCAACTGTAACTCAAGCGTTGCCGTTCGGGTTGCCTGCCGCTGTATCAGCAAGTTTTTGTTCAGCGTGGCGATCTGCTGCTGCTTGCGGCTGATATCGTATCTGGTCTGAAGTTGAGCAATGGTTTTTTGCTTTTCGACGCCAGCCAGGCTGTCAGCCAGCAGGTGTGCGTACCGGGTTATGGATAAAGCTTCCTGAAAGCGGTTCATCCGTTCCAATACCTGGCTTTCTACGCTCAAAGCTTGTTGAAGGTGATAAACAGATCGGATACCGTCGAGTATACGCACGGCCTCTTGCGCGTATCGCGCGGCCTGTGCGTAATTACCCGTCGCTTCGTAAACCCGCGCTAACTCAGAGAAACTAACACCGATATCTTCTTTACTGCCGCTAGCTCTGGCTGTTTTTAACGACCTACGATAATAGCGGATCGCCTGACTATAGTTCTTCTGCTCAAACGCTAGTTGGCCCAGACTCTGTAAAGAACCGGCTAGTATGTACTGATTATTAATTGAGTAAGCGATAGAAAGAGCTCGACTTAGTACTTGGCGCGCCTGTTCGTATGCTTTATTTCGCAAGTAAAAATAACCCAGATTGGATAAGGCTATCGCCTGCTCGCGTTTAGTACCGCCCTGTTCAGAAAAAAGTAGCCGACGTTGGTGAAAAGTCTGTGCCATATGACTATCCTGTAAATAGTCATAGATGACGCCCAGTTCGGAAAACAGCGTCGATGCCTTACGGCCATAAGCTGCCGGAGTGGCTTCGTACAATTTCAACGCTGCCAAGGCCAGTCGAAGTCCTTCCGGATAGTCCCCCTGCGTCCTGGCAATCATGGCCTTATAAATTCGAGCCGTGAGCAGCATACTATCGGGGGGGAATGACCGACTCAGTTGCTCCACATGGTCGAAAGCCGCCTGACTCTGAGCAAAATCAGAGCGCCTGAACAGAACCAGACCCAATCTGGCGAATGCTATTGCCTGGTGTCGTTTGGAACGGCCCTTTTGGGCCAGTTCAACGCCTTTCCGGGCATACGAAAGACTCGAATCCAGGTTCGCGTCAAAATACCGACTGCTTTGCTGTAACAGATAGTTTAACCGGAGCGAATCAGTACGGGATTGCTTTGTTATGGTATTGATGGGTGCTTTTATAAGGCCCTGTGCAACGGTGTCACCCGTAGCAACGAAAATACCAACACAGAACACAGACAGAAAAAGCGAAGTATACTTAGTTAAACGCATCAAGTAACTAGTCAGGGTGGCCCCTTTGTTGAACGGGAGCTAGTGGCCCCGGGAGTGCTGAACGTGAACCTGCCGATGTTGTCTCAGCAACCTTATCCTACAGTGGCTTCACCAGGGATGAACATTTCCTGGTCAACCCCGGTAAACGTACGGGTTAGGTAGAACTAAACAAAATCAGCTACTAACACGTGGTTTATACCCCCTGCGTTTACCCATGTACGGAACTTTTAGTTTGTCAGCCTGACTGGTCAACTGTACCATGTAGCCTATTTCACCGGCCTGATAGCTGAACGGTACCAAGGTAAACCGGTATTTATCGTGTTTGTAATCGATCTGCCCATCCTGCAGAATCCGGTCCAGTTTAATTGTTGACCCTTTAGCAGCCGCTGCCAGCGGGAATCCATGGTCGTCGTGCTTATCGGTGGGGATCAGGTGGAGTTTGCTGAGTGTACGTTTGTTGGTCTGCGTGCCCACCCGCATGCGTTGAACAGGACCTGACTTCGTGATTACCTGCCAGGTTTTGATGGGAAACACAAGCTTGCCCGTTGTCGATATGTAGCCTGTCAATGCGGGAAGTTTTGCTGACTTCTTTGTAACGGCCGTTATTGAAGCAGGCTTATTATCCTGTCGTAAAAAAAGCGGATGGATGACATTGGTAGTAAGGTATAATTGTTTACTGTAAAATAAAGCAAGCTTTTTCATTACTCGAAGTGGATTGACAAAATGCTAGTCATATACCCGTTTGTAAACAGTAACAAGTGCTGTGAATTATATTTTTTAGCTAAACGAACTGATCGGGACTATTGAGATTGATTAAATATAATACGGTTAGAAAGACTTCCAGTATTCAACTATATACAGAGCAATGATTTATTTACTTCGGTTAGCTTATAGTTAGTCATGAACGTTCTCCATAGTGTGATTAGGGCAACGATCTATATACGTTGCATGGATATGATATGGATTGTAAGTTTCTGATATATAGTTCAATAATTATGCGGTTTAGTACTGTAAGTATTTCTATTTTTAATCACGGAAAAAATAGCATAAATTACAAAATAATGAATGATGACTAATGCAGTGCAAGAATATAAAATCGATTTGATGTCACTAAATAGTATCAATAAGTATATTTATAGTATAGATTTACACGATTGTTTTTTTTTATCAGAAAAAAAACAGGGTAATTTTCGATGAAGCATACAAATTGATACAGCGGTAACGTTCCGGCACAATACTTAATTCGTGGCAAATTTTTTGAGGGACTATTTATCTAGTTTTTTCTGAGAGTGTGCCAAAAACCTTGCGACAACTTATTTGTTATACTCGACATAATCTCTTTATTCTATTTGTGTAGAAGTGTAATTTTGTACTTTAAACGAACTGAAATAGAGTAACATATATGTCTTGCTTGTTTTCATTTTAAAGTGGATTATTTACTTAAATAAATAATCCATCTACCGCAACTTCCTTAGAAGCATGAAGCAAAAGAAGTATTTAATTGTAGATGACTCGCCAGTAGACGCACAGATACTGTGCCAATACATGGAATCATTGCCATTATTGGAAATGGTGGGTATCTGCACAACCGTTGAGGAAACATTAACGTTGCTCGCCATCGAAGATATAGATCTGTTATTTCTGGACGTAAAATTAGCTAATCAGTCAGGGTTAAATTTGCTCAAGATAAGCAGAAGTCTTCCTCCCGTTATTGTTACGAGTGCGTACGCAGATCACGCGGCAGAAAGTTACGAAATTGGTAAAGCAGCTGATTATATTCTCAAACCATTTACGTATGAGCGGCTGCTGGTCGCACTCGATCGAACCTTGAGTATTCGTGTGTCACCAAACAGTATTATTGAAGAAAAATACATTTTTCTAAAAATGGGTCGACAGGTGAGTCGGTTCGAAATTGACGCGATCGATTACATAGAAGCGTACGGGGCCTACATAAAGGTGTTCAGCGATAATCAAATGTTTCTTGTCAACGAGCGCATGTCGACTATATCCAACCTATTGCCTAACCCGCTATTTGTCCGTGTTCATAAATCGTATATAGTGAATACGTCAAAGATTATCGGTTACGGACGGACTTACTTTGTGATACTAACGAATAGAATTCCCATCGGTGAATCGTATCGACCGAACCTGACGTCGTTACTGCGTTTGTTTGACAGAATCGATCAGGATGATCATCATATCTGATGCGTTATTCTGATTACACAATACGGCGGTCTTTGTTTCTCACGCTAATGTTTCTTGAGAAAAAAAACAAAGACCGCTGTATTATATATCAATACTAAACCAGATGAGATCGTTATGTGAAAACAATTTTAGTAGGATTCTGCAATCCAGACACCAGCTACTATTAGTGCTTATCTTTATTAGCAGGTAATAAACCTGAATCGGTACCTACAGTGGTGGGATTAATTTATTAGATGCAGGTAGCGTCGCAACCTGTAATCTGGCAGTTAAAGTGCCCGAATTTTACCGTTGGTAGTAGCACCGAGCAGCTTTAGTAATAGAGGGTAGGTATGGGGTACGGCTACCCTGTTTTGCCGACCTGAAAAACTCGATCAGGATGTAGCGTAGCTGCTGAGCTGACCCGGTTCTGCAAGGTGTTCGGGCGTACCTAATGGCGGTTCCAGAAGCCAGTTATTCCTGATTGATTTATGTCGTCGTAGAATCTGCGGGTGTAAAGTGCAACATGACGGTAAGGTATGAGCCTGTTGTCTGTACCTGCTGATTCCATTGATTAGTGATCAGCTGTAGGATTCATTCAGATTGCCTGCTAACCAGCGCTTGGCCAGTCGATAGGGTGTAGCGTGGTGGGGAGACAGGGTAATGGTTAATAATGTATGCTATTGGGTCGTCACGATGGACGATATTGGCTTACAGCGACTAATCCGTCAAGAAAGGAGCGTAGTGCTCATACACCCTGGCTTTGTACTGTGCTAGCAAACGCCGAAACGAAGCGATGTCCTCGCCTGCATCTGCTAAACTGGCATCATTGATACTACGATCTTCTTCCTGCGGTGGCGCTGTCGTTACAAGCTGGTTATTGGCTGTGGTCTTCTTCATGTTACGGTGCTGAGTTTTTCGACAAATGTATGGTCATTCAAGGAGTCACGTGCTACTCTACCATATACAGGTAGAATAACTACACCAATACGGTGAAAGCGCACATGAATACCCCGTTTCTCTATAATCAGGGCTGTTGAACAAAAGCTAGTAAGTGGAAGCGTGTGAGACTGACGACCGGATCAATCTCTGTGCAAGTAACGTCTTCGTTTTCCCGCTACCGGTTACCCCGGCAACTGCCCGTTACTCACTGCAACGGACCCAAGTCAGGCGATGTATTGATGGAAACATTCGGTCGAAACGCACCAAAATAGTGCGCACAAGTCTTGCCAGCATTTTCAGCACACCTGTATACGGCCGGTATTTGGTACGGAGAATGACCGGTTTCATGTAGCCAGTATGACTTGTTTGAGTAATAAATCGGGGAGTTTGTGAAGTTTTCGAAACAAAAGCCGGTAATCAGGTAACTATAATCCGGTTGGTCTGTCGATACGCGGTATTCATGTGCTGACAGTGGGTGTTTGCGCTTTTAAGCTGGGGTTTGGTGTGCCTAAAAAATTAGCCTGTGGACCTGTCAGACTATTTGCAGGGAGAAGTGTATAACCTCACTCGATCAATAAACACCTTATAGACCTTTCCGCCATGAAAAATGACCATTGCTTTCCCGGCTTTCTGACCATTCGCCTGACAGGTGCTCCTCGCTGGGTAGGTACCCCCGCATCACCCATGCAGTTATGGTGGCTCGTGTACGTCGATGTACCAGACACGCACGTTAAAGCAACCATTTGCTAATCAATCGGCAAACGTATATAGGTAACCGGTAGTGTATTTTCGACTGCTATTATGGTCAGTCGAGCACTTACCAGCTTGCCGCTCTCATCCATTCCAATTAACTCACCCGTACCTTGCGCTTGTATCCAATGATGTCCCGTCTGCGTGCTGGCCACCTGCTTTGGCCGGTCTGGCTAGCGCCGGGCTGGATTGCGCTGTGGCTGGCGGTAAGTGTGCCCGTCGATGGGCAGGCTCCCGTGCAAGAGCGGGTGGAAACGAAAACGAACGACACCATCCAGGCAACCGTCCTGAACGGACTGGGCGTGTTTGGCAGGGCGCTGGGTATTCACGGGCAGGACAGCCTGGTGGTGGCGGGCGATCTGATACTCGACCGGGCCGACGTAGTAGGGGAGGGGGTCTTGCTGCTCAAAAGCGACAGGCCTCAGCAACTGATTGCCCGCCAGAGTTCTCTGAACAGACTTGCTATTGATAATCCCAACCAGGTAGCCCTGCACGGTGACCTGCGGATAAAAAAACGCCTGGCGGTTAAGCAGGGTACGTTCAATACGACCGATGGTAACCTTCGGCTCGACCCGGCCTGCCAGACGGAGTTGCTGGCCGGTGGGCAAGTAAAAGCGGGGCCAGTGGTAGACCACGCCCTTCCAACCTCCCGCTGGGCTGTGAACTACTCGGCTACTGGCCTGATGGGATTGACGCCGGTGCTCCCTGCCCCAGTGAGCCGGACCCATGAACGGGGGACGCACGCGGTACAGCCTGCGCTGCGGTACGCCAGCCTCGCCCATAAAAAGCCCGTTCCTCCGCCGGAAACGGGCACGCTGTAGGCATCCACGCCTGAGCGAATTCGATAGCAATCAGGGTGCCGAGCACCCTTGCCTGTATAGGCCCGGCACAGCTTTTCCGTCCGACATCTACACCTCAGACGATCTCCCTAACTGGCTGAAATAGCCGATACTACCTAGACGCGACCGTGTGTGTTGCGCCGATCTCACCACTCACTTTTTACGCAAATCAAGACAATGAAAAAATTACTTTACACACTCTCTCTTGCGCTGTTGGCAACATTTGCCAACGCGCAGGTAAAAATTGGTTCTAACCCTGGGACTATTGGCTCGTCCAGCAATCTGGAAGTCGAAGCTTCAAATGGTAATAAAACGGTTGTTGATAAGTCAACAGGAAACGTGACTGTGAATGGTAAAATCACTATTGTGGATGGTACACAGGGAGCGGGGAAATTATTGGCATCGGATGCGAACGGAGGAGCCAGCTGGCAGACACTGACCCAGCAAACTATTCCGGTAACCGTTTTTGTGGGGACCTTACCAAGTTCGTATACGTTGACTCCGGCAGGAGGGTTCAATACAACACTAAGTAATAGGATTCCGTTGGCAGTACGAAGCGGATCTGCGTCTAATTATAGTACAGCAACAAAAGTATACACAATTCAGGAGACAGCTTATTATAGAATTCATGCAGGTGCAAGATTTGTTGGTACATCCGGACAAACAGGGACAAGTGTTCGATTGTATTTAGAACCTTCCGGGGTGCTAGCGCAATTCGACGAGATAACCAATGGTACTGGGCCAACGATGTCTGTTTTTTGGGAGGGTTATCTAACAGCTGGTACTACAGTTAATCCATTTGGTGTCGTATTTCCAAACTATACTACAAACACTAATGGTACAACATATCCCCTTCAGAATGTGGTGGTAGCGGACGCCTTTTGTTCGGTTACTAAACTATTTTAGGTAGTACGCTAACTGGGAGGCCATTTAGGCGCTTAGTATACCTAGCTGTTTACTCAGCTCAATCAAAGGGCTGAGTAAACAGCGGCTCTACAGGTACGCGCCTGTGTTTCATTTCCCCAACTGTCCAGCTTGTTTTATCGTGACGCACAGCGTGTTGTGCCGATCTCACTACTCACTTTTTACGCAAATCAAGACAATGAAAAAACTGCTTTACACACTCTCGCTCGCCCTGCTGGGGACGCTCGCTCACGCGCAGGTAAAAATTGGTTCTAACCCTGGAACTATTGGCTCGTCTAGTAATCTGGAAATCGAAGCCTCTAATGGTAATAAGACAAGCATAAATAAGAGTACAGGTCAGGTAACGATTGCCGATGGTACGCAGGGCGCAGGACGAATATTCACGTCTGACGCAAATGGTAATGGTAGCTGGACACAAACCGTAGTAACCGGGGGTACAGTAAGATGTAATGTGCCTCAGTCATTTACTAATGCAGTTAGCACTACACTGATTACACCAGCACCTATTACAACTAGTAATCCAGGAACATACTCAGTATCATTAAGGTGGTGGGGTGTTACAAATCAGGTCCTGACAAGCAGTGGTACTGTAGCTTATAGATCCTCTGCCAATCCCATTGGATCAACAAGTGCTTACATTCAATTAGTAAAGAATGGAACAGTTGTTATGGATGAGATTGAGTATTACGCAACAGGAGTTTATCCTACTGCGGGAGGAATATATGATAACGCAGGATTCTCTTTCACAGTAAGTTTATTGTCGACCCCATTGGTGGCTGGTGATGTGATAAGTATCCGTATTGCGCCCTCTTTGGGGGGAGGGGCCTGGATAACGGGTCTGGCTGGTAATGATTATAAATTTATGCCAAGTTTAGTTATAACGAAGTTATAACTAAACTTGGCATGGGTCTCTGATTTTTTGATCACTTATCCTTTTTTTCTGTCATCCCAAGCCTGCAAAGGCCATGGAAAGGATGAAGTGTCACGACTACTAGCTGAGAGTAAATCATATATACGTCTACTGCTGCAAAATACGCTCTCTATCGAGCGAAATTTGCAGCGGCCCCACAGGTGCGCGCCAGCCTGTACGCCGTTCTTCCTCGGCGCGCTCCCATTCCATCCTCTCTGCTTACTACCGTCAGTGTATGAAGCGATTCAACGCCTTACCAATTCCAGTTTTTTACTCCTACCATGCTCACAATAATCCAGCACATCGATCTATGAAGAGGACTCTTTACTTACTACCCCTGCTTTTGTGCCTGACGCTGCTGGCCCAGGCCCAGAGTCAGATTAACGGGACCGTTCAGGTCAGTTCCGGGGGGCATATGGGCATCTACAATGCCCTTACCTTCAACACCGGCTATGTCATAACGCCCCGCAGCGACCCCAGCAGCAACATCACCTTTCAGTCGGGATCAAGCAACACGGGTGCGTCCAACAGCAGCCACGTAAACGGCTATGCCGAGAAAGTGGGCACCACCGCCTTTACCTTCCCGGTTGGTAACGGTACCACGCTGCGTACTGTCGGTATATCGGCGCCAGCTACCTCATCGACGTATCAGGCGGCTTACTTCGGTGTTAACCCGGCTTCGGCCACACTACCCACCGGTGCCCCCTTCAACACCAGTTCGCTGGCGTCGGGCGTTGCGCGCGTAAGTACCAGCGAGTACTGGGACATCAACGGCAGTAACGCGGTCAACCTCACATTCAGCTGGAATGCCGCCAGCAACCTGTCCACCGTAGTTCCCACGGGTAATCTGAGTAACCTGATCGTGGCCGGCTGGAACGGTACGCAATGGGTAGCG